>Ga0265760_10000285_pt1 | contig 13783 bp, 7 predicted proteins | sample NZIome_2_FD_200831 | JGI IMG/M metagenome (GOLD analysis project Ga0265760, IMG submission 200831) | Metatranscriptome of rhizosphere microbial communities from Maridalen valley, Oslo, Norway - NZI1 (Metagenome Metatranscriptome) | ecosystem: Host-associated > Plants > Roots > Rhizosphere > Soil...
CAATCCCGTGGAGGGACGGAGCTCACTATGAAAATTGCACATGACGTCACAGAGTTGATCGGGAACACGCCGCTGGTCCGGCTTAACAAAGTGACGGAAGGCTGCGTAGCCGAGGTCGTGGCGAAACTGGAAAGCTCGAATCCTTGCGCCAGCGTAAAGGATCGCATTGGCGTCAGCATGATTACCGAGGCCGAACGCGCAGGGAAAATTCAACCTGGCAAAACGGTGCTGATCGAGCCCACCAGCGGGAATACCGGGATCGGACTGGCATTCGTGGCGGCTGTCCGAGGATACAAACTCATACTCACCATGCCAGAAACCATGAGCCTGGAGCGGCGCGTTCTGCTGCTCGCCTTTGGCGCCGAAATCGTTCTCACGCCGGGCCCAAACGGGATGAAGGGCGCAATCGCCAAAGCGCTGGAGATTCTCGCCAAAACTCCAAACGGTTTCATGCCGCAGCAGTTCGACAATCCTGCCAATCCCAAGATTCACCTGGAAACTACTGGACCTGAGATTTGGAACGACACGGATGGGCGCGTGGATATCCTGATTTCCGGCGTTGGCACGGGCGGAACCATCACTGGAGTTTGCGAATATATCAAGCCGAAGAAGCCTTCTTTCAAAGCCGTCGCGGTTGAACCGGCGGACAGCCCGGTGCTCTCGGGCGGCAAGCCTTCACCTCACAAGATCCAGGGCATCGGCGCCGGATTCGTACCCAGCATTTTGCGCCGGGACTACATTGATGAAGTCGTTACGGTAGCCAACGACGACGCGATCAACATGGCACGCCGCCTCGCCAAAGAAGAGGGTCTGCTAGTGGGCATTTCGTCCGGGGCAGCCGTGGTCGCCGCTCTCAAAGTCGCAAGCCGGAAAGAAAACGCAGGCAAGCTGGTTGTGGTGGTGCTGCCGGATTTCGGCGAACGCTACCTGACGAGTATTCTGTTTGACGCGCTCCGGAACCAGGCGCTGCAGATTCCCACATCACCGCTTGCGGCTTGATGCATGTCCCATATCGTCGCCTCAATTCGTGAGGATGTCGCCACGGTGCGAGAGCGCGATCCAGCAGCCAAGTCACGCCTGGAAGTTTTCTTGTGCTATTCAGGGTTGCATGCGGTGTGGTTCTACCGCATCAATCATTGGCTCTGGAACCATGGCTTCTGGCTGCTTGCGCGATGGCTCTCGCAAGTGGCGCGCTTTCTCACTGGAATCGAAATTCATCCTGGCGCGAAAATTGGACACCGGTTATTCATTGATCATGGACTTGGGGTGGTCATCGGCGAAACCGCGATCGTCGGTGACGACGTGACCTTGTATCAGGGCGTAACTCTGGGCGGTACGGGCAAAGAGCACGGCAAGCGGCACCCTACCATCGAAGACGAAGTGGTGATCGGCGGCGGAGCAAAAGTTCTCGGTAATATCACTGTGGGGCGAAACTGCCGCATCGGTGCTGGTTCAGTTGTGCTGCGAAGTGTGCCGGAGAACTCCACCGTCGTCGGCGTTCCCGGCCATATCATCTTCCGCAACGGCGAGCGAGTCGTGATCACGGATCCCAAGCAAATCAACGACCCGCTTTCCGAGGCGCTGGCGGCGGTAGCGACCGAAGTGAACAAGTTGCGCGAGCGAGTGCAAAAACTCGAAGGCGCAGAGTCGACCAGTGAACCGCTCTCCGCATCCATCCAGAGGATTATGGAAGATATCGACTACCAGATCTAGAATGTAGCGGGAACGAGATGAAACATTTTCCCGTTCCCGCTCAAATTACAGATTGCGATTTCCCCGGCCCGCCTGAAGGCGCAAGAGCGCGGCGACGAGCGCATCGATATCCTCACAGGTGTTGTAGAACGCCAACGACGGCCGGACCGTGCTCTCAACCCCCATGCGGCGCAGGATGGGCTGGGCACAGTGGTGGCCGGACCGCACTGCGATGCCCTCCTGGTTGAGCGCGACTCCAACATCTTCCGTGCGAACGTCGTCGAGAACGAAAGACATCACGCCTGCCTTCTCGCGTGCTGTCCCGATCAACCGCAAGCCGGGTACCGTCTGCAGTTTCGCCGTTCCATAATTCAGTAGATCATGCTCGTAGGCGGCGATATTTTCCATTCCGATTTCGCTCACATAATCGATCGCAGCTCCAAGACCAACCGCATCGGCGATGTTGCCAGTGCCCGCCTCAAAACGTTCCGGTGATGCCTGATACGTAGTTTTCTCAAAGGTAACGTCGGCGATCATATTGCCGCCGCCCTGCCATGGCAGCATGCCGTCGAGGACATCGAGTTTTCCATAGACTACGCCGATTCCCGTGGGCCCAAAAACTTTGTGCCCGGAGAACACATAGAAGTCGCAGTCGAGAGTCTGGACATCCACCGCCATGTGGGAAACAGCCTGTGCACCGTCGAGCAGCACACGAGCGCCGTAACGGTGCGCAATCTCAATCATCTCGCGCGCCGGCACGATCGTGCCGAGCGCATTCGACACTTGAGTAAACGCCACGATACGGGTGCGAGGACCAAGCAATTTTTCGTACTCTTCGAGAATGATCTCCCCGCGATCATTCACCGGGGCTACCCTAAGCCGGGCACCCTTTTCCGAACAAAGCATCTGCCAGGGGACAATATTGGCATGATGCTCCAGCCAGGTAATGACGATCTCATCGCCCTCGCGAACATTCCGCCGTCCCCAAGCCTGAGCAATAAGATTGATGCCTTCCGTTGCGCCGCGCACAAAAATGATTTCGCGGGTTGATGATCCGTTCAAGAAGCGCCGAGACTTCTCGCGTGCGCTCTCGTAAGCATCGGTCGCACGCGCCGCAAGTTCGTGGGCAGCGCGATGAATGTTGGAGTTTTCGTGCCGGTAAAAATCCGAGATACGATCTATTACTGCATTCGGTTTCTGGGTAGTTGCAGCATTGTCGAGCCAAATCAGCGGCCGGCCATGTACCCGCTCTTCGAGAATCGGAAAGTCGCGGCGGAGGAGTTTGGCGTCAAGCGGACGCTTAGCGAGTCCCAGCTCTTGCGGCACGAGGTCGGGTCGAAACTCGAACGCCTCCAGTTCCGAACTCACAGATGTGGATTCGGGTGCCTTCTGCGTTCCCTGAGTCGCGATCTCTGTGCCTGCGACATTTCCTGAAGTGGGAAGGTTCGGAAGCGAACTTGCTTTATGCAGGTCCGCTTCCGTCCATGGGGGCGCCGCTGTTGAAGACGGAAATGCTGGAATACTTGGAGCGGACTGCACACCTGGCACTCCGGGGAAAGACGATAATTCACTAAACGATGACAGTGATCTCGCCGAGCCGGGATATGCCGCCTTTCCTGTTTCGGCAAAAGTTTCCGATGAACCAGATGGGCTGGTTGCTCGTACGCCACGCAGCTCAGGCGATGTGTTTCCCGGCACCGCAGGCCTGACTGCTTTTACGTCGTGGGGCTGAGCCGCGCCAGCAGCGGTAGTCGTTGTGGCGTCCGGTGGCGCGGCCGAAGGCGACGATGGTGGAGCTGGAGCGTTTGGTATGGTTTCGATGCCGTGAACATTGGGCATCGCGGGCACACGAGGAAAAGAGAACAGATCATTAATCGGCGGCAACACTGACGCAGCCGCCGGAGACGTTCCTTTTTCACCCTCCACAAAGTAAGGAGCGAAACCGGGAACTGTTGGAACGCTTCCGGGGGACTGAGGAACAGCACTCATATCCGCGCCCCCGGGCGGAGACGTTGGCGGTGAACTGGGCGCCGCTGGCATGGCCGGGAATGAAAAGAGTTCGTTTCCCGAGGGCAGCGTGGGAGCGACCGTCAGAGGCGAAATGTTCCCCTCTGCCAAAAAGCTCGGAGGTGAGACTGCCACCGGCGGGGTCGGAGCTGTTCCCGGAGTGCCCGGAACCAGCGCCGTCGCGCCCGCCAACGATGCAGCAATCGCCCGCAGATCGGACTCCGTCAGGGGCCCCGGTTGTGAATACGGACCTGAAGCAGGAATACTCGGAGCTGATTCGAATCCGTGCGCTGGTTGAACCGGAAGCATTTCTTCCGTAAACATCACGGTAGGAATTTCCTCCGATTCGACTGGTGGCGAAGAAGTTGATTCCTCTACGCCGTGCCCGTTTGCAAGATCCTTTGGCATCGCGAGAAAGAACTCATTCGCCAGCCTCTCCAGCGTCGCAGGATCCGGCAAAGGAATAGCGCCGAATGGGTAATGGTGTGCTCCTTCGGCACTCGCCGACTTCGAAGGGCTCGATTTCGGCCTGCTCGCCCCGTTGCCTGCCCCGTTATTTGTACTCGTAGTATTTGTCGACATGGACGTTCTCCAGCACACCGAGTGCGTCTTGAGTCAGGACGACGACCGAGCAATAAAGAGAGATGAGATACGACGCGATCGCTTTATGGTTGATGCCCATGAAGCGAACCGACAGGCTCGGAGACACTTCACCGGGAAGTCCGGGCTGGAAGAGCCCGATGACACCTTGCTTCTTCTCGCCAGTGCGCAGCAGAAGGATATCCGTGGTTTGGGCTTTTAAGGGTAGCTTGGGGCAAGGTACGATCGGAATCCCTCGCCAAGTCACAAATGGCGAACCGAACATGGTGACCGTCGGCGGCGGAACGCCGCGGCGTGTGCATTCGCGGCCGAAGGCCGCAATCGCCCGCGGATGTGCCAAAAAGAAGCTCGGTTCTTTCCATACTTTGGCAATGAGTTCATCGAGATCGTCTGGAGTGGGTGCGCCGTTTCGTGTCTTTACTTTCATCTCCGGCGCTACGTTGTTGAGTAACCCATACTCGTTATTGGTAATGAGGGCCATTTCCTGGCGCTCTTTAACCTTCTCTATCATCAGCCGCAATTGCTCGCGGATCTGATCGTGGGGGCTGCGGTAAAGGTCAGAAATGCGCGTTTGCACGTCCAACACGCTGGTCACGGCGTTCAGTGCGTATTCGCGTGGCTTCTCGTCATAATCCACATAAATCTCAGGTAAATCGATTTCCTCGTCTGGTGCGCACTCTATGGTGCGCGTTCCGGGACGGGTGGGTTTGACTTTGTTCAGCCGGTAAACGCCGGCTTCGACCGGTACCCAAGAAAGGAAAGTGATCAGCCAACGTGGCGTGATCGCCTCCATCATCGGCACCGTTTTGGTAACGGTAGCGAGCTGGCGAGCCTGTTGCTCAGTCAGCGTTTGACGGACTTCTGCTGTCGCCATGTGATTAGCTCCTTATAGTGCTGAAAGAATCGAATTGTAACGACTCTGCGCAAGCGGACCGCCCTGCGCAAGCATGGTCTGAAAGAGTGGGAGGGTTTCTCCCATTCGTTCCTGGGAAAATGTCGGCTGGATCAGCCAAGAAACTAAAGGCTAATTATCGGGGTGAGCCAAGTATACAGCACTGCAACAGTGCCTTGTCTGTGATTAAACTCACCACGTAAAGGTCAAGTCTCACAAAGCTCTATGCTGCCGCCTCCCCAAGCCGTCATTCCCGGCTCGATTATCAAATGTCCTCCGACTCGCTGACAGATCGATTACCGAGAGGAATACCATTGTCCCCTCTAAATGTCAATATGGTCTATTGAATTACTAGATATTATTTGCTAGATTATGGCGGCCTTGGCTTCCTGGCTCCGGCTATTGGGGTGAGCCGCGAAGCGAGGTGCCTGCCGATTAAATTTCGGCAGGCTTTTTGTTGATGGGAAATCTAGCTTGCAGGGCGGAATGCCGCCTCAGTAGAAAACAAAAAATCGGCAGAGGCGCTCCTCCTGCTAGGACGCACCAGCGGCCGCAGCTTCGGCTTTGTAAAACTTCTTCTTGGCCCGGGCGCGGATCTCATCCAGTTCCGCGTGTAGCCTTCTGATTTCGGCATCCAGTTCGATAAAACTCATGCAATGAGCAGTGATCAACCTTTCAGCTTTCACTCCAGCGTAGTCCTGGCTGCCGCTTGGTCTCAGGCATATACAGGCGGATGGCTGCTTGGTTCTCGGATCGCTCTCCAAGTACAAGAGATCGAGGCTTGAGATTTCCATGATGCTACGATTATCCCACAAATTGTCTTGCCGACCGATGTGGAATTTTAGCAACTTGAAGCCCAAAAAACACTTAGGTCATGCTCTGCCCGATGACTTTGCAAGACCTGCGTCGGTTGAAATGCCCGACGTTTTAGGCAGCGACGAGTTTCGCGCTCACACCCGGAAGCCCACGTGCCGCCAGCCAACGAAAGCTAATGTCCATTACGTCAATGGACTATATGTTATACTCACCACCTCAAGCGCAGATCCAACGGCGGCGGACGCGTAACGCCGATAGGACGCGGCAATCGGAGCATCCGCGAACACTTCCCCGGCTCACTGTTTAGGAGATAAATAATCATGCTATGGACGGCCGATCCAACCTTCTACGCTTCACCAAAGCTTGCGATGCACGCTCCAGCCGAGAAACTGGCCTACGTGGCGGCGCTTAGCGCGAATGGGGGCACGCAACCCGACGCTCTGCTTGTGGTTGACGTTGATCCTGAGTCGAAGAGGCACGGCGAAATCGTCGGCCGAGTCGACATGCCGAACGTCGGAGACGAACTGCATCACTTTGGCTGGAATGCGTGCAGTTCAGCCCTCTGCCCCTACGCTCCACACCCCCACGTGGAAAGACGCTATCTGGTCGTTCCAGGGCTCCGCTCTTCGCGGATTCATATCATCGACACTAAGCCGGATCCCCGCCAGCCGAAGATCGTGAAGGTCATTGAACCGGAAATTGTTGCCGAGCGAACCGGCTACAGCCGGCCACACACCCTGCACTGCGGGCCTGACGGCATTTACGTCAGCGCTCTCGGATCGCCAGCAGGCGACGGCCCGGGAGGAATTTTCGCGTTGGATCACTACACGTTTGAGCCTCTCGGGAGATGGGAAGTGGAGCGCGGCCCACAGAATTTCGCCTACGATTTCGCATGGCATCTCGGATATGACATTGCAGTCACCAGCGAGTGGGGCACACCGAACATGGTCGAGAGCGGCGTGAATCCGGAACTGCTTTTAGCGGGCAAGTACGGACACAGCCTTCACTTCTGGGATCTGCGCAAACGTCGTCACCTCCAGACACTCGATCTGGGTGCGGAGCAGCAGATGGTCCTGGAGTTACGCCCGGCTCACGATCCGACCAAGGCCTACGGCTTCGTTGGAGTGGTTACGTCTTTGAAAGATCTTTCCAGCTCCATCTGGCTATGGCATCGGCCGAATGAAGCATCGAACGGAAAATGGCATGTGAAGAAAGTGATTGAGATTCCTGCTGAACCCGCCGATCCAGATCAACTCCCTCCGTTATTAAAGGGCTTCAAAGCAGTTCCCCCGCTTCTCACCGACATCAATCTCTCTGTGGACGACCGCTATCTCTACGCGTCGTGCTGGGGCACGGGAGAGATGCGGCAATATGATGTTTCCGATCCCTTCAATCCCAAGCTGACAGGTTCCGTACACATCGGCGGGATCGTACGACACGCCGCGCATCCGATCAAGCCAGCTGAGCCTTTGAACGGCGGCCCGCAAATGGTCGAAGTCAGCCGCGACGGACGCCGGGTCTATTTCACGAATTCACTCTATGCGGCGTGGGACAAGCAGTTTTATCCCGAGGGCATCCGAGGCTGGATGGTCCAACTCGACGTCGATCCGCATGGGGGAATCGCTCTAAACCCGAATCTGTTCGTGGACTTCGGCGAGCTCCGCGGACATCAGGTGAGGCTCGAAGGCGGCGACGCTTCGTCGGACTTCTACTGCTATCCCTGATTTGTTATCTATGATTTCCTCTTCATGATTCACGCTTGGCCTTGGGTGCTATTGGGACTCCTCGGAGCCTACCATGGCCTGAACCCGGCCATGGGCTGGCTGTTCGCCATGGCCATTGGCCTTCAGGAAAAGAGCCGGGCAGCAGTTGTCCGGGCTTTGGTGCCGATCGCCATTGGGCACGCCGCCGCAATCGCTCTCGCAATTCTGGTCTTACGCTCCATTCAAGATGTTTTTCCGCTACGCACTCTCAAGCTGATTGTTGCGGCACTTCTCTTTGTCTTGGGAGCCTATCGAATTTTCCGCGCAAGTCATCCGCGTGGCGCCGGAATGCGAGTCGGAGCCAGGGATTTATTTGTCTGGTCATTTCTTATGGCCTCAGCCCACGGAGCCGGACTGATGCTTGTGCCAGTACTGCTAGCCCAGCCCATGCACAGCATGACCCCCCCTATGACCAGTGCGGCGGCGGCAAGCAATGTGCATCTGAATGCATCCACAATTGCATTGGCCGTCCTCGTCCACACCCTGAGCCTGCTGCTTGTGGCTGGCCTCTTGGCAGTTTTTTTCTATGAGACGTACGAGAAGCTCGGCCTCACACTGTTAAAACGCACATGGTTCAATTTCGATTTGTTGTGGGCGCTAGCGCTGATCGCCTCGGGGCTCATCACACTGTTTGTCTAGTCCGGGCGTCCGAGGCTTGGGTGTGCGTCACGAGACCACTCTCTGCCTTCAGAAGCTATACTTCAGCCCGAACTGCATGGTTCGCGCACGGTGTGCGTCGACCGGATGGAGGAAGGAATTTCCAGCCAGACAACCCGCATCCCCGGCAGAATTATTTGGCCCTCCGTAACAACTTATCGTGTTGCTGCCGGTATTGCCGAGGTCGGGATCGTAGATGCGAAATTGTGTATGGTTGAACAGATTGAAGGTTTCGGCGCGAAATTCAAGGTTGCTGCCTTCGCTTATTTTGAATTGCTTCAGCACGGTGACATCAAAGTTCAATCGACTTGGGTTATTCATGAAATTGCGCCCCGCGTCCCCGAAAGTGAGCCCCATAGGAGCCACAAAGGCAGCGGGATTACCCAGGGTCGGACCAATACTCTGCGGATTGTTTGCGCCTGCGGGCGGTGCCGCGTGAGGGTTGCCGATGACATCCGGATAGGATCCGGCGCCTGTTCCGTTGGCCACTCCGGCGTTGTCAAGAACCGAGATGCCGTTGCTACTGGCGCCGTTAATGACGCTGAAAGGTGTGCCCGACTGAAAGGTTGTGATGCCCGACAGTTCCCATCCATCGGCTATGACTCTGGCGTATCGAGCAGCTGATTCAGATACTGCAACGTTGTGGCCGGATGAATCAGTGCTGCCCCACTTCTCAAACGCCGTGCTCAGGTTTGGAAGTTTGTATACGTAACTGATGTTAAGCAAATGCCGCTGGTCAAAATTTGAACTCGCCCGGTTCGAAGCGAGATCGAAGGCATTCACGAGTGTGGTATCGGACCGGTCCGAAGAATCGTCAATAGAGTGGCTGTAGGTGTAAGCCACGCCGAGGGTGAGAGGGCCCGTTACACGGCGGAGCGTGACTTGCATCGCGTTGTAGTCGGAATCCGCCACGTTCTGCAGCGAGAAGATCTGGCCGAGCCCAGGGGCGAACGTGCGCAAGCTGTTGGGATCGGGAAAGTTCTTACCTGCGGTGCCAAAGCAGGCTGCCTCCAGGTTTACGAAGTCTGGATTGGTCGAACCCCACAACGTGCCCTGTTGTCCCAAGGTAAAGTTCGTTCCGTCAAAGGTGTTACAGATTGCGGTGGTAATTGGCTGACCTGCCACTAGACCGCCCGGCCCAAAGGGATTGTTAGACGCCAGAGCGGGAGTCAACTGATTGATCTGAAGCTCGGTCGTCAGGTGCGTTCCCTTGCTTCCGACATAGCCAATGGAACCCACCATGCTCTTCGTCAGCTCGCGCTGCACACTGAAACTCCATTGTTGAACGTACGGCCAAACGCTGTGAGTGGGAATCGAAGTAACGTTCAAGGGGAAAGCTCCGGATGCCCCACAACCTTGCCCGACTCCTCCGATACACTCCCAAGTGAATGGCTTGTTCTGCGTCATATCGAGCACCAGAGGCGCGCTGCCTTCGAGGGATCCCGTGTTCGCTTCGTTGCCCGTGCCATGATGAAAGAAGATTCCATACCCGGCGCGGACTGAAGTCTTGCCATCACCAAACGGATCCCAGGCAAAGCCGACGCGTGGAGCTGGATTGAACCAGTTGCTCGTCATGCAACCGGCAGGCACTCCGTTGACACCGCAGTGCTCCAAGCCATTTGTGATTCGCGGGTCGAGATTGCCTGGATTGAGTGGAACGGGGGCACAACCAGCGAGTGGCAAGTTGCAAATTGACGGCGGACCGTTGACCAACATCCCCGTGGAGTAGTCGACCCCGACTTGGTCGGCCAAGGAGGGATTAAACTGAGAAGGCACCCAGTTGTAGACATTGTTGTATTTTTCGTGCCAGTTCCCGAACAGGCTGACTCGCAAACCAAGATTTAAAGTCAAACGGGAGTTGACCCGCCAGTCGTCCTGAACGTACGGCTCGTAAACGTCATAGCGGTTGTAGTAATTGAGTTGAGCGCTGTCCTGCTGAAAGGTCTTGATTCCGCCGTTCCCGTTCGGCCGAGCCAGCAAGAAATCGGCAAAAGAGTTTCCGGTGCTGTTGAAGCTGCTCACGTTGCTGAATGTCAGGATGCCCTGCAGGTCACCTGTATTCGCACCCACTGCCTGATTCAGCTCATTCCGTTGTGCGATCACGACTTGAATTCCGGTTTGAATGGTGTGCTTCCCCATAACCTTGCTCAAATCATCGCGAAAATTGTAAGTCGGGTTGGAATGGTGCCACGGTAAATAGCCGGGGTCCACAGCGAATCCATTGCCTCCGTATGCCTGATTCGTGCCGCCAATCACGATTCCAGGCACTTTGTCACCGAATCCATTGTTGAATAAGTAGCCCATGGTCAGACTGGATGGCCGCTGCCATTGGACGCCATTGGCATCGATGTTATTCAGGTTAATGTGATCAGTGGTGTAACTAAAGATGAATTCGTTCAGCAGCGAAGGCGAAATAGCGTTGGTCAGATGGGCCAGCATGCTCAGTCCAGGGCCGGTGAAATAACTCTCAATCGTCGGAAAGCTGTTTTGAACCGTGCCCCACTGAGGCGTGAGAATGGTTGTGTCCCAGGAATCGTGAATGTAGCGGAACATCGCCCGCGTATTTTGAGTGAAGTTGTGATCGATGCGAAAGAGTTCCTGGCGCCAGTAGGTGCTTGGAGAAACCACTGAGTTAAAACAGGACCCGATAGTCGAATTGCAACCCGTGCTCGAATTTGGTAAGGGAATAATATTCGTGCCCAGGAAGGCCAAGGCGTTCGGATCGATTGGAACCTGGTTTCCAGGGAATGTCTGGAACTGTTGAACGTTGTTTTGAATGACCGCTGTAGGAATTCCAGGACAATCGGGATACACCTTGCCCGACGAACCCGCGCCATTTTGTCTAAAGAAAGTAGTCTGGCCTCCGGGATTTCCGTTGAGTCCTGGGGTCGCGAATGGGCATACATCACTGAAGACTCCATTACGCTCAGCAATGGACGGCACCGCCTGGTTGTAGCTTTCCTTGTCACCTCCCGGCCCCACCGGGGAACGCTCGAAGCGGAATTCCTCCGAGAAGAAAAAATACATTTTATCCTTATTCGTGTTGTATAGGCCCGGAATGTAGAGCGGTCCGCCGATGGCGCCTCCAAAGTCATTTCTCCGGTACAGAGGCGCCTTTGTCGTCTGGTCAAAGTAATTGCGGGCGTTGAAGAATTCATTGCGGATAAACTCGTAGGCCACTCCGTGGAACTGATTGGTTCCGGATTTAGTGGTCGCTAGAACTGTCCCGGAGGCGCTACGGCCGTACATCGCACCATAGTTCGAAGTCAGTACCTGCACTTCGTTGAGAGCGTCCAGACTGGGATACACAATTAGCGTGCTCTGGTTGCCGTTCAGGCCTGCGTTCAAGACATCGCCGCCGTCGACATTAAAGGAGTTGTACTCAACCCGACCGCCGTTCACGCTGTAACGAACGCTACCGGTAATCCCGACCTTGGCTTCATCCTGACCAGTCTGATTGCTAACGCCGGGAGTCAGCGCGATCAACTGGGTGAAGTTGCGGCCGTTCAATCCCAGGCTGACCAGCTCTTTTTGTGTGATATTCCCGACAATCTGAGAAGTCTCGGTCTCCACTTGCGAGACTTTTTGTCCTTCTACATTGACCGACGTGGATGTGCCGGCAGGCTCAAGGACGGCATCGAGGGGGATATTCTGATCAGCGCTCAGGGCCATGCCTTCGGTGCGAAAGTCTTTGAACGCGGAGGCAGAGATTGTCACACTGTAGGTGCCAGCAGGCAAGCCGGTGAATGAGTATTCACCCCGGTCGTTGGTGGTTGCGGTCTGAGTAAATCCGGCGCCGTTGCTGACTGTCACCGCAGCTCCGGGAAGGACGGCGCCGGACTTGTCGGTCACCGTGCCGTTGATCGAGGCATGGGCTTGAGCAGAGTTGTCCGGTGCCGTGTCGCTGGCGGTAACGGTTTGTGCCGACGACAACGCGATTAGGACAAAGACAAGGAAGCATTCAGAGAACTTTGGGAACCGCACAACATCACCTCTCGTCTCAGATAGTCAGGGGAGGGGGAGTTCCACGCCCTAAACAGCCAGCGTGCTGTGAAACTCTACTAAATAGATAGACTAACAAGCAACAAAAAACTTGCGACTGCTTGGCAGCGAGAAGTGCAATGTTTTGCGCAAAAAGAACGAGAGACTGGTAGCGAAACTTTAACAATTTTATTCTTGCAAGTTAGTCTATCTTTTTAGTAGAGTTTGTGGCGCACGCGCGCACACTTGCGCCGAGAGGGAAAAATGACAACGCGAATCACCAGAACGGCGGCCACTGTGGCGCTCGCCGTGATCATGCTTACAGGATTGAACTCCTATGCAGCCACCAAAGTTTTGTTCAACGGCGTTGGGGCTTCCGTTCTGTTCAATACTTTTGGTTTAGCCGCTTACTCCAGCTCCCAGTGTGGGACCAACATCTGGACCTACAAAAAAGGAGCTTCAGGAATCGACGGACGTTCGAGCAGCATTCCCGCAGAGGTCGGGAATATCTGGATCGTCTGGGATACTTCCCTTACCACCGTTTGCGCCTATCTGAGCATTGATGCGACCGTGGGCGCGCAACTATTTTTTGCAGTACCCAAGGCAACTCTATCCATACCATCCAGCGAAATTGGCGCGGCTGGGCAGAACCTGATCCCGACATTGACCGACACGACCTTGCCCCAGGCGGTTTATACCGCCCTCAACACAAAAGCGTTTAACGCTGCTGTGCTAGATAGCCGGCCGGAGGATGCTTTGTTTGCCGAAACCCGCGCCTTAGCTGCTTTCGATCCGGTCCATTACAACGGTCTCGGTTATGGGCCGGGCCCAATCGGCACTCCCATTCAAAGTACATTCAGCACCAGCGATGCGACGCCCGTCGCTTTCGCCATCGCTGGCACGGACCCGATCACTGGGCAGACCGTGCCGCCCTGGAGCGCCACCAATGTGGGCGCCGACCCCGAAATCATTTTCGTCAACACTGAAAATACCGGGTCTAACGGCGATTTCAGCAATACCGCAGCTTTTCAAAACGTGGATCGTTTTCCTCTCACGTTGGCTCTGAATGGCACTTTTGGATACACCCGCGACTTGTCCAACGTGCCTGGGCTGGATCCGCAGCCACTCAACGTGGTCCTGCGTGAACCTCTTGCGGGAGCCTTCAACACGCTGGAGTTTTCCGTTCCCCGGAGCGTGGAAATTGGTTCGACTCAAGAGTTAGGCGTGAATCCCGCGAACGCCGGTGGCAACCCGCTGAACATTACCAACCCCGGCGGTGGATGGCGCAAACGGGCACTCAGTTCCAGTGAAGAGGTTTCCGAAGTTGGCAACGCGGCCAACGGAAACGTGCTCGGCTACACCTACTGGAGCACGG
>Ga0265760_10000286_pt1 | contig 13762 bp, 13 predicted proteins | sample NZIome_2_FD_200831 | JGI IMG/M metagenome (GOLD analysis project Ga0265760, IMG submission 200831) | Metatranscriptome of rhizosphere microbial communities from Maridalen valley, Oslo, Norway - NZI1 (Metagenome Metatranscriptome) | ecosystem: Host-associated > Plants > Roots > Rhizosphere >...
CTGTCGAAAAACGAACGATAACGTTGTAGGGCAACGCGCAGGTCCTCAGTGGACACGTTGTCACCGCGGTCCCACTGCTTTTCCAATCCCGACCGCTCGTTGGCGAAACCCTCTGCGAGTCGCTGCATCACCGCAGCCACCAATTTGTCTGCGTCTTCGACTGTCCGGCGTGGTTCGTCCACGAAACCAGTCTGTACCTTGCTCCACTGCGATCGAAAATCTCCCATCTCCGGTTCAGAAAACAAGGGCAGGGGCCCTGAGACTGCGGTACTTCTATCCGGAGTTCCCGGCTCTTGGTCTTTCACCAGCTTGGGTCCTTCAGGCTGCTTTGGCGAATTGCTATCCCTGGCCAGTTCGGCTGTAGGATGTTCGTCCTCTATTCTCTTCAGTTCAGCCATTACGCCACCTCTTTCCGTTCCACAATGGTTGGTACCTGCACCAGTTCCTCAAACAGGGAGCGATAGTGAATCATCGCCGCTCTCAAGTCTTCTGTACTGGCCCCATTTTTTCCAACTCGAAGAGCAATATCATGCCCAGACCGGTAGTTTTCGACGACCCTGGGATGATCGACAGAAACATCGGCCGCACGTTGATCGAAATCGGATACCGGATAGCCGCGAGTTTTCATCAGAGACGACACCAGGTCATCCGCTTCTGCGACTGCCCCTCTAGGGGAATCGACAAAACGAGACTGCACGGATTCCCACTGTTTCGAAAAACGTTCGCGCTCCATCGAGTCAAGATCGCGAATGTTGAGCTGTTCAACCCGCTCCTGGCGATCCGCGAGTTTCGCTTCTGCTTTTCGCTCTGAACCCTGCTGATGGACCGCTCGCTCGTACTCGGGCCCAAACTTTTGTCGCAAGCTTGTCGTCGTACTCCTTTGTTTTTTCACGTACATCCATGCCAGCACCGCGATAACCAGAATCACCACGCCGGCGAGCATAATGAGCTTCGGATCTAGTAAATGTTCATTCATCGAAACCTCCCCCGCAACACTCGGTGAATGGCCAGTATCAAACGTTGAGGTTTGGAAAGCTGGTCAGAATTGATCGTCCTTACGGAACAAATGCTGGATCATTAAACCGAGCGTCTCAGATGTAATGATCCCACGCCGCTTTAGTCCCAATAACATCCAAGACGTCATAGATCGGCGTCAGAGATCATTGACAATTACCGGGCGCGATATCGCCCCATCTGGCTGGGAACCAAAAGTAAAGTCTAGGGTTGAATCCGCCATCATAGCGATAGAAGGGCCGCCCCGTGGGGTAGCGATTCGCTTCACGTACTCATTGCGAACGGCTTTGCCGTTTTCATCGGCAGACAAATCGGCGCCTAAATCTACTGGCTTGCTGCAAATAACGCAGGGTATTTTTTGGGAAGGGAGCGGCTTTTCATAAGCGCCTCCTTTTAGGGTCAATACCAGCCCAGACCCAGGCGAGAAGCGCAGACTGAGCAATACGGACCGTTTGGGAACTTGCTGTTTCAGCAAGATAGTTCGCCCATAACATACTCGATCAACTCTGCGGATGGCCGATTCCTACGGACAACTTCGAATCGCGCCGTCCGGCAGATGGGTAACGTCCGAATCGTTCACCGCCACCAACTCAGCATAGGTCGCGTTAGAGAATGCAAGAACGCGGTCACCGGGCGTGAAGTGCTTCACATTCGGGCCCACCGACCGTACGACCCCGCTCACGTCGCGGCCCAGAATTGCGGGGAACGACAACGGAAAATCCTTTTGCCGCGCCCCTGATCGCATCTTCCAGTGATCGGATTAACGCTCGCAGCGATTGCCGCGATCAGCACTGTATCTCCGCTAATCTGCGGATCGAGAACGTCGGGTTCAAATTTCAGCTTCTCGGGACCACCGTACTCATGCAGGACCACTGCCTTCATCGCGTATCTCCTATGCCGGCTGCAGCCCGCGAGCCCGATCGGTTTTAATTGTCACCTCGCGTCATACGATGCTACCCGCACTGGAATTCAATTCGAACTTCGCCCTTGGCCTTTGAGGCAGCATGCTTCGAGGCAATTTCAATCGCCTCGTCGAAATCGGCGCAGTCTATAGCCCGGCACCTCGTCCTTTGGCTTCGGCAAACGGACCGTTACGCACCACCAACTCTCCGTCGCGCATGCTCACCGTCTTTGCCTCGCCTGCGGGTCGGAGCCGATCCCGATGCTTGCGAACACCTCGCCGTTCCATTTCCTCCAGCCACGCAGTTTATTCCAGAGTGTACAAAACTGACCATAATGCAAAGCAGAAAATCAGACATACTCAGACCGAACGCAAGACGCGCGCGAAAGGCGAGAGATAACGAGCCGCGTGAGTACGGAAGAATCGGAATCATTCGGCGATCTCGTGCCCCAACGAGTATGCCATGAAGCATGGCTGACGGAGGTTCTGCAAGCATGACTGCGCAACTTGCTACGCTAGACGATCGAATTTTGGCTGGCGAGGACAAACGTCACTCCATTCGCAGCGAGTCCGTCGTTCCCGAGACCGCAGGCGATAAACCGCGAGTCGGCTGCGTGCAATTCGATTGCGGATACCTCTCGCCCTACTTTGTTACTGATCCCGAACGCATGGAGGTTAGCTTCGAGAATGTTTACGTTCTCATTCACGAACAAATAATCAATTCTAGAAAGGACCTGCGCCCACTACTTGAGCAGGTTCGACAGAGTGGCAAGCCGTTGCTTATCGTCTCAGAGGATGTTGGGGACGAGGCGCTGGCTACTCTCGTCGTGAACAAGTTGCGTGGCCCACTGCAAGTTGCTGCAGTCAGGGCACCCGGATTCGGGGATCAGCGCAAGAATATTTTGCAAGGCATTGCCCGCCTCACCGGTGGCAAAGCCATCATCCAAGGCGCCGACATCGATTTAAAACAAATACAGATTTCCGACCTCGGTCAGGCCACGAAGATCACGATCGACAACAACAGCACGGTCATCGAAGTCAGGGCCCAGAGTAGCCTCCTTTCCTGTGAGCCCGCGCCCACACAAGTGCTCGCACCTCTTCCCCTTTGCAATCTTCAAGCGACGGCAGGCTAGGCCAGTGTCGGGGGCCTGCTGACTGGATGAGGACAACGCGAGATTCCATTAATCAAGCACGGCTCTATCCACTGCGATTCGAGCCGATCTATCAATATCGGCTCTGGGGCGGTCGGCATTTGGCCGCCCTGCTTACGGCACCTCTGCCGAGCGGTCCGGTCGGCGAAGCGTGGATACTCAGCGACCGCGATGACCATGCGAGCCAAGTGGCCCACGGACCACTCAAAGGACGGACTGTCACTCAATTGCTGGAACAATTTCCGAAACAATTTCTGGGAAACCTGGCCGGGCGATTCCGCCGATTCCCGCTGCTGCTGAAGTTTCTCGATGCGCATGAGATGCTTTCAGTCCAGGTGCATCCCTCGGATGCGAATAAGAGCCTGCTGCCACCGGGCGAAACCGGAAAGACCGAGGCTTGGGTGGTGGTGGAGACATCGCCAGAAAGCCGCATCTACGCGGGCCTGAAGCCAGGCACTACTCCGGACGACTTGCGGCGGGCGCTCACGAATGGGACGGTGGTTGACCGGCTCATGGGCTTCACTCCGAAGCCCGGCGATGGCGTCTTCATACCTGCGGGGACGGTTCATGCTCTGGGCGGTGACGTTGTAGCATTCGAGATTCAGCAGAACAGCGATGTGACATTTAGCCTGTACGACTGGGACCATGTGGATGCCAAGACCGGCCAGCCGCGGCCGCTCCAAATCGATCAAGCGATCGCTTGCATTAATTTTGCGCAGGGTGCGGTTGGTCTGGTAACGCCTAAGGTGGAAGGGACGATGCCTGTGAAGCGCGAGAAACTCTTCGATTGTGAACATTTTCGGTTGTGGCGTCTGCGCGGAGGATCGCCGTTTACGGTCGGCGCCGCCGATGTGCCGCGTGTGCTGGTGTGCATCGAGGGTGCGGGCAACGTTGAGCACGAGGGTGCCATTTATGCCGTCGGAAAAGGCGACGTATTGCTCTTACCAGCGGTGGTTGGAGCGTGTGTCTTCTTGCCCGGTGGTGCAGTGAGCTTGTTGGAAATTGGGATTCCAGATTGAGATCGCGATAATTCGGAGGGTGGAAGAACAGTGAAAAAACTGATTGTTTTTGATCTGGACGGCACACTTGCCGAAAGTAAATCATCCCTTGATCCCGAAATGTCAGGGCTGCTGCACGACCTTCTCGCGATCGTCAAGGTGGCCGTGATTTCCGGAGGCGGTTGGCCACAGTTTCAAGAACAACTGCTCTCCAATCTTTCCCATGACGAACGCCTGACGAATCTGTCTCTCCTGCCTACCTGCGGGACAAAGTTTTACCGATACGATTCAGGAGATTGGAAAGAGATCTATTCAGAAGATTTCACAACCGAGGAACGAGAGAAAATCCTCAGTTCTCTCAAAAAGGCTATCGGAGTCGCGGACTTCAAGGTCGAAAAGCTCTGGGGAGAGCAAATCGAAGATCGGGGCAGCCAAATCACATTCTCGGCTCTGGGTCAGCAGGCCCCTCTGGTAGAAAAAATGAAATGGGACCCAGATTTGACCAAGCGGAAAAAGATCAAAGCAATCCTCGATGCGTTTATTCCCGAGTTTTCTGTCCGAACTGGGGGCTCGACATCCATCGATATCACCAAACGCGGCATTGATAAAGCCTACGGCATCCGAAAACTGCGAGACCTCCTGGGCATTTCATTGGAAGAGATGATCTTCATAGGCGATGCCTTATATGTAGGAGGAAATGACTATCCCGCCGAACAAGCCGGTGTGATTTCTATCCCAGTAAAGGATCCCAACGAGACGAAAAGAGTTACCCAAGCGATCATCGCCTGTGTGTCAGATCAACATCCGGAAGAATGCCGTTAGCGCGGGGGATTGGATGAGTGAATTCAACTTGCAGCGGCTAGGAATTTTGATGGAGCCGGAGCCGGGGAATCCCCAGGAGGTCGAAGGCGTGCTAAATCCGGCTGCCGCTCGTGGCCCAGACGGTGAACTCTATCTCTTCCCACGGCTCGTCGCGCAGGGGAATTACTCTCGCATCGGCATTGCACGAGTCCGGTTTAATGAAGCGGGCGACCCGGCAGGCGTCGAGCGGCTCGGCATCGCACTGGAGCCGGAGGCCGATTATGAGCTGCGGCCCGATGGCAGCGGTGGCTGCGAGGATCCTCGTATCACATTCGTCGAACCCATGCAGCGCTACATGATGACGTACACCGCACTTTCATCCCGAGGCCCACGGATCGCCTTGGCTGCTTCGAAGGATCTCCTTCACTGGCAACGCTTGGGTCTGGCGACCTTTGCTCCGCGCCACCGCATCGAATTCAGCGACGTAGATGACAAAGATGCCAGCCTGTTCCCCGTTGCCATTCCGAATCCATCCGGCAAACCGGAACTGGCCATCCTCCACCGGCCGCTGTTTCCCGGCACTCGTCCAAAAGAAACCGCCCGCCGCCCCGTGTCGAGGGCGGTAGATCTTGATCGGGAAAGCATCTGGATTTCCTATTGCCCGATGTCCTTGGAGGCTAGTGAACCAGATTGCGTGTGCCGTTTTACCGCTCACCACCGGCTGGCAACACCGGTGTCGCCCTGGGAGCGGCTCAAAATCGGCGGTGGCACTCCGCCTATTCTGACACGGCACGGCTGGCTGATCGTTTACCACGGCGTCGGCGAAATGGGAGAACCCGGCGGCGACGTACATGAACTGTGCTACTCGGCTGGAGTGATGGTGCTCTCCAAAGAGCATCCGCAAGTGATTTGCTATCGTTCCTCGGAGCCCGTGTTGACGCCACACCTGCCTCAGGAACGACGGGGGATTATCGCCAACGTCGTTTTCCCCACCGGCATCGACCGGCGCGACGATCGCGGCGCACTCGACCGCTTCGATGTCTACTATGGAATGGCCGATTACCGGATTGGCGTGGCTCGCCTCGACTTGCCGGATTTCTTGCCGTCGGTAGGAGTCGCCGACGCATCGGAAAAAGTGTAAGCGACCGATTTGGGTAACTCAAACCGTGAGCGAGACTCTTCGATAGTGCCTGTTAACCGGAGTTGTTACCGGGTTCTGTCATTTTTCGAGGGCCATCCGCGTCTTGGCGCGGCTCGCCATAAGCTCTCACAGACGCCAAGTCGTCCGCGTCGCGTGAAATCAAACGATCGCAGCTCTTAATGAAGTGGCAGAATCTAGTGCGGGTGCTTTTTTATGACTTGGCAATGGACTCTTAGCCCGAGAATCGCCGGCAAAGCGCTTCACTGGGCAAAATGACAAAAAGCGACACACTTTCTTTACAACAGTTGCACATTCGTCATTTTAGATTGAAAGGGAAAAGACCCATAAACAGGTCGTAAAATCAGGCACTTGCAACTAGAGTCGGGATGGCGGAACTGGCAGACGCAGCGGATTTTTAAAGCTTAAGTCCTTGGGATGACTGGCGATCCATAACGACACAGATTTCGGTGACTCTGAGATGGCAACTCTGGAGCCTCCGGTACGACACCAGCCGGGAAGATATAGAGAATAAATGCACTTGTCTTACCAGCATCTGGCCCACTTCGGCCCTCTCGCGGCGGCAATCCCGAGCACCCACTATATAAGGTTATATTGTTGCTGTAGATCATATAACCTTGTATATTAGGCGTATGTTGCCCCTGTCTTTATTAGGCGAGGAGATCGCCGCCAAGCGCAAAACGCTCGGCCTGACGCAGCCCATGCTTGCGAAAAAAGCTAGGGTTGGACTCTCCACGCTCGACGCCCTGGAGAACGGACGGCTGGGCGAACTCGGATATTCCAAGATCACAAATATTCTTACGGCACTGGGGCTGGAGTTGAAGCTCCAAGAGGCAAGCGCGGGCCGGCCGACGCTTGAGGAACTCATCGAAGAGGCACGGGATGATCAAGGTCTGGACCGACGCCGCTGAAGCGGGACTATTCGATCGTCACGGTGAGCGCGGCAGCACGTTTGCTTACCTTCCCAGCGCCCTGCCCAAGCGCGAGGTCTCGGTGACGATGCCGTTGAGGCTTGAGTCGTGGAGCGTGCCCTTTGGCCTGCTTCCGGTTTTCGAGATGAACCTGCCCGAAGGCGTACTGCGCGAGCGGCTCCGCCTTGCGTTTGCCAAAGCCACCGGCACCTTCGACGAATTCGACCTCTTGTCCATTGTCGGGCGCTCGCAGATCGGACGCATCCGCTACACCGGCGACAGAGAACACCTGCACGAGGACGTGCCCTTCCAGTCGGTGGACGAGATTCTCGAACGCAGACGCGGCCGCGACCTGTTCCGGTATCTGCTGGAGAAATTCGCGTCTTTCTCCGGGATCAGCGGAGTGCAGCCCAAAATCCTGGTGCGCGACGAAAAAGCTTTCGGCGGGATGGAGCATACGGGACACCGCCTCTCGCAAAGCTACAAAGGCGCGACCCACATCGTGAAGATGTGGGAGGCCAATGGATATCCGCAACTGGCGGCCAACGAGTATTTCTGCCTCACCGTGGCGCGCAAATACGGACTCGACGTGCCTCCTTGCCGCCTGGCCGAGGACGGCATGGCGCTGGTCATTGACCGTTTCGATCTGCGCATGGACGGGACCTATCGCGGATGTGAGGATTTCTGCGTGCTGAACGGCCGCAGGACCGACGAGAAATATCGCGGCAGCTACGAGACCTCGGTCATGAAGCGATTCGGACAGTTTGCAAACTCGACGCATGTGGGCGAGGACATGGAAAAGCTGTTCGTCCTGATTGCCCTGAATTGCGCACTTCGCAACGGCGACGCGCATCTCAAGAACTTCGGGATCGTTTATGACGACGTTCAGGGCGAAGCCAGACTCGCACCCGTCTATGATCTTGTGACTACCTCCGTCTATCTGCCGAAGGACAGCATGGCGCTGACCCTTAATGGCACGACGAAATGGGCGAGCGCGAAGGAATTGCAGCGACTGGGCGAGACGCGGATGGGAGGCACTCCTTCACGCGTGCGGCAGATACTCGAACACATAGAAGCTGCAATTGCGGACACCTCAAAGGATCTGCGAGCCTACATTAAAGCGCACACGGCATTCATGGAGATAGGCAATCGCATGCTCCAGCAATGGGAGGAAGGTGTCGCGCTTTCGCTTAAGGCGGCCTGAGCAACCCCGCCTGCAACCATTTCTGGATCAGGCGAAGCCTCCGGCGATCGTCCACGCGTGAGAAATGATCCGGTGTTCAAAATTGAACAGCCATCGAAACCGCCAATCCGTAGGCTGTGGTGAGGTTGTCTCAGGTTTCAGATGATGCACTAGCCCCTCGCGTAAGACCTTAAACGCCGGACCCCCAAGGTCCGGCCTTTTTCCGACTGGCCGCGTGCTAAATAATTTAACCGAAGGCTTAACAAAAATGAACGAACGAATGCGTATCAGAAACCCTCCAATGTCTGGCTTCGCGAACGGGGAGGGAATCACTTCGAGACCGCGCCTTCTGAGGCTCGACTTTTTTCTCCATCCAAAGACTGGCAGAACCGATTGGGGGACGATCGCGATTTTTCTCGCTACGGTCGCGAGCTTTGCCGGAGCCGTGATTCTTTGGGTGCAGCATCCTGGATGAGTCGAGAAGGCACGCCACTTGGATCTATGCCACACTTACCTTCATGGCAGAGCGCCAGTTCGTGATCTTGCGTTATGTGAGCAAAGTTCCGGCGATGGCTTCATGCGCCAAGTGCCAACGCAAATTCTTCACCCCTGCACCGTTCGCAAGTGATGCTGTTGGTGCGGATGAGTTCTTGAGGTGCAAGTTCGATCTGCATGAGTGTCCAAGAGAACCGAAGCCCACGCGCGCTTGGTGAGGCCAGAGCCTTCCGCTACACTGCGATGAATCCATTCGCGTGCAGCACGTCATCTGGGATATCGCGTTCCTCAACCTGTAGCATCTCGTCGGGACCGAAGTCGGCAAGCATGTCCAGGGTTCCATTGATTGTCTCGGCGCTGATTCCAAGCGCCAGCAGTGCTTTCGTCACGTCTGCCTTCGCATTCGCAGCCGCGTAAGTTATTACGTAGCCGCTGCTGCCAGGCCGCGCGCAACATATCTGCATTCTGCCACTGTTCATCTTAGTGATTGAGATGCGCACAGTCATGGTCTGATCGTATCATCGGAGCAAGTGCAGCATAGTAGCCCAGAGGACCAACCGGTAGGGCAAGACGAGGCTATGAGCGCCTTGGCCAGGTTGAATACACAGGACGGCAAGCCGATAGCGCTGGCACAAAACTCGACAGTGCCACCGGCGCAACCGGAGCCTCCAGCCGCCACCAGGTGAGTTTTAGTGCGTCATAGCGACTCTAAAGTGATTGAAATTGCTGGGCATCACATGGGCCCAAATAATTGCTAAACCGTTGTGCGGGCCTAACACCTGTGTCGGGGTTCGAGTCCCTCCGTCTCCGATCACTTCACGGGTTCCCAACCCTCTGGCAGCATATCGAATGCCAGCGTGTCACGGTAGGCGTACTGATTGCCTTCCAGTACCGCCACTGGCGTCAACATATGCCAGATGCGATCATCGTCGAAGACGTAACACTCCCCCGATTCGCGCATCGTAAAGCGATCCATTTCCAGCTTGTCATTGTCAGTTATGACGACTTCGCCACCCTGAGCACCGCAGCGCCCCACTAGATGCGTGGCGATGTACTTTTCCCCGTCTTTATGCAGGCCCGATGGGCTCGTGTCGCACGGCCGGCCCGGCGTAGCCGTGAACCTTATGAGATGAACGTTGACCAAATACTTCGTACCCACCGTCGACAGCGGCAGGTAATACAGGTGGTGAGCAATCATCTTGCGAACCCCTATCGAACCGGCAATCGCCGGGGGCAGCGGAGCGTACTCTCGCGGCTGGCCGCCGATTGTCGTGTTGTATTTTTTCAGCTGCACATAGGGCGTGCTCTCTGCGCTCAACCAAACGTTAACACCACCCTCAACAATCTCGGCCCTGACGCGATTTAAGGAACGATACCTGTCGCCCCCATCGTAGTATTTGTCCTTTGGAACGGACCAGGCCGCATGGGATAACTGTTCCAGCGAGCGCGCTATGTCTAGATCAACCCTGAGCGGCTGACGGCTGAACCCGCGCACGACGAGGTCGCTTCGCGAACTGGCATTGGTTGCAACCGGAAGAAAACTATCTTGACCCATGATTGCTCCTGATACATGTTTGCGGATGGCGTGACTGACCAGCACCGCAAGCTCCATGCGCGCGCGCGCAAATTATAGCCGACGCAGCCCCTTGCAGAGATGCCGCCGATTCTGGGCGAGTGGTCAGCCGACGACCCGCTGCGGTGTCCCCCGTGCGCCTTTCGGCGATGCCAAGCAGAGCTTGAATCTTCCACAAAGTGTTCCGGTGTCCGAGTGGTCGGACGGAACGCCGGCGGATGATCACTCGGGTGCAACTCGTCTAACACTAAGCATAAGGACGGCTGTCGCCCGCCGTCCTTATGAGTGTCGAGAAATGCTAGTTGTCAGAACGAGACGCGGGCATTCAGTTGGAACGCCCGAGGACCGATTGTGGTTGAGGTGATACTGGATGAGCTTGTCGGTGCGCCATTAGCGAAAGCCACACCGGTATTCGGAAGTCCGAAGCTCGGATGATTAAAGACGTTGTAACCATCGATCCGGAACTGCAGTCCAATGCCCTCCCTTAGGGCGAAGTTCTTGCCAAGCGAGAAGTCGATCTCTGAGAGATCTGGCCCCACGAGGCTGTTTCGTCCCTCATTGCCGAACGTCCCGGCGGCTGGTTGGGCAAAGGCAGCCACGTTATACCAATTCTGAATGGTTGGGTGACTGAGATGAGGATCGCCAATAACCATAGGGTACTGGGAGGCGCTCGACCCAGGGTTATCCGCTGCGGCATTGTTTGACGTTGTCACTACGGTAAACGGCTGTCCACTATGCACCATCATGGTTGCCGAGGTTTGCCACCCGCCCACCAATGCATCCAAAAACTGGTTGCTGTTAAGGAATCGTTTGCCCTTTCCTACCGGAAATTGGTAAACCAAGCTTCCCTTCACCGCATTTCGCACATCGAAATTGGAGTTGCCGTAATTGGCAGTAGGGTTGTACGCATTTTGGTAAACCTGCGTACCGCCGCGGCCACCCCATCCGGCCGAGTCCTGGTCGTCCAAAAAGTGCGACCAGACGTAATTTCCGTTGAAGCTCAATCCCCTTGCAAACCGGCGATTAACCTGCACTTGCAGGGAATTGTAGTTGGAAATAGAAGCACCGAGGTTTCCCTGAACCGTTCCGAATTGCGGATACGGGGTGTTAGCTTGACTGAAGGTTGGCGATAGCTTAGCCACGGGTATTTGGTTGATATCAGATGGGAAGGCCAGATTGGTGCCGTGACTTGCTACATAAGCAATCTCGGCTTCCATGTTGGTCCCTAGCTGGCGCTCTACGCTCGCCGTCCATTGATACATCTTGGCGACGGGCAGGTTGTATTCGTTGTACGGTACATTTGTCCCGTTGTAAGCCGTTGCTGAGCGATTCTTCACCACGTAAGTCAGGGGCATACCAGTTTGTAGATTGGTTCCGGGGCCGTCAAGAGTAGTCACTGGACTGACTCCGCCGGTCGTATCGGAGGCGCTGCCCGTGCTATTGTTGCCCACACCCACTCCTTGGCCGTAATCATCCATGCTCCAGGTAAGGGCATAGATTCCGAAGCCTCCCCTGATTACCGTGGTGCCAATCGGGGTCCAAGCGAAACCGAAGCGAGGCAACAATACGTTCTTGGGTTGCATCAACGTGGTTCGTGAGGTTTCGCCTGCGAACCACATCGCGCCCAGATTACCAGAGACAGCATTCGGAATCGTCGGGTCAAAGGATCCCAGATTGTTCTTAACTTCGCTCCACCCACTTTGGTATTCATAGCGCAGGCCGAGGTTTAAAGTAAAATTCGGACGAACTTTGAAATCGTCTTGAACAAAGATCTGCGGGCTCTTCATCCGCATCCCTGATTCGGGCTGGTTCGTGGCGCCCCAGCTATTTACGTCGCCAAGGAGGAAGTCCGCGTAAGCGGATCCTCCGGTTCCTATCGTGTTGTTTTGCTGAGTGTAAACTCCCGTAAAGTTGAAATTCCCTGATTGCAAATTTCCCCAGGGAGTATAGTTGGCTTGATAATCGAGCAACTCACCGCCGAAATGCAGGATGTGCTTGCCCCGGATCAAGGTAACAACATCGGATGGTTGAAAGGTATTCTCGATGTAAATTGCGTTAGTACCAGGCTGCAAAATGGCGCTGCAGCAGATTGACACATTTCCAGAACCACCGCTGCCGGATGCTGCTTGTGACTGGCTGACGTTGATCGTCGGGAAAACATCACCCTTTGAATATTGCAATCCCAGTTGCTGAGGATATCCTTTGCCAGCGGTGTAAGGAATGAACCAGTTACCTTGCTTGGTGTAGCCGAACCGGAACTCGTTCACCAAGTGCGCGCTGAATGCATACACATCCGAAACCTGGGTATTGTACCTATCCACATCTCCAGAAAAACAGTCAACCGGGCAGATTTGGAAGTTGGTATTGGTACCAGGATTGTCACTCTGGGTAATGGAGAAATTAATTCTGTTCTTGCCCGATTGATCGTAGTCAATTCTTCCAAACCATTTATGGAAGGGATTCAAATTCGGCGACGTGTAGGCGTAGTTATTGATTACCACACCCTGAAATGCCGGGTTGGGGGTTTGTCCCGGAGTGTTGGGCATGGGATAGTACTTTTGAGCGTTAAGCGCCACTGTGTCTAAGGTGACACCCGCAGGGATCGCGTTTACGCCACCGTTTTCGCTGGCGAACGACGTCCGTGAACAGACCGACGGACTCCCCGAACATACGATGGGAGTGGAAGGATCGTAAATGGTGGGCATGTCCGTGAAGTCACCTTGCCTCATGGCCCCCGTGGGGACGGTTGCGGTTTGAGTTGAACTGCCACCGTTCAGGTAAATTCTGTCTATATTGAAATAAAAGAATACTTTGTCCTTAACAACAGGTCCGCCGATCGCTCCGCCGTAGTCGTCGTAGCGCAGGAATGGTTTCGGCTGGGGAGTGCTCGAAAAGTTATAACTGTCTGCCTTCAGTTGATCGCTCTGGAAATATTCGTAGCCGGCGCCGTGCCACCTGTTGCTGCCGCTCTTGGTGATCTGGTTGAACACCGCTCCCCCGATCCCATATTGTGCTGAGAAGGTAGAGGTGCTGATTTGCAGCTCTTGTATCGTCTCAAAGGTAGCGATGTCGACGTTGGCGCTGATCGGCAAATTGGTGGAGGCGCCGTCTTGCAAGAAGTTGTCATAAAACGGCAAGTTGCCATTCACCGAGATAGCAATTCCGGGGTCACCGGAATTGCCGGACGCCGTGGGCATACTACCGCCAGTACCGGAGGCACCGGGAAGTAATTGTGCCAAAGCACCCCAATTCTGGCCACTCGAACCCACCTGCGGTAAATTCACCATGGTTTGCGAGTCAAAGGTCGTGGATTGCTCGGCGCTCTCGGTCTTCAACAGCGGAATGTCGGACGTAACTTCAACCGTCTCAGCTATCCTACCCACCTTCAGGACGCCATTTACTGTGATAGTCCCGACTTGCAGTGTGATCGGGCCGCGCAGGAGTTTGCCGAAACCCTCTTTTGTGAAAGTGACCCGGTAGTTTCCCGGCAGAATTGAGGCGGTATCATAAAGACCGTCGCTGTTAGTGACAAGGTCTTTCGCCGCTCCGGTATCGAGATTCAGCACGCTGACCGCC
>Ga0265760_10000287_pt1 | contig 13745 bp, 5 predicted proteins | sample NZIome_2_FD_200831 | JGI IMG/M metagenome (GOLD analysis project Ga0265760, IMG submission 200831) | Metatranscriptome of rhizosphere microbial communities from Maridalen valley, Oslo, Norway - NZI1 (Metagenome Metatranscriptome) | ecosystem: Host-associated > Plants > Roots > Rhizosphere > Soil...
CCCCTGCTGCCGGCGCCGACCCCTTTCTTTGGTTGGAACAGGCGCATGGACAGCGTGCGATGCAATGGGTGAAAGCAGAGAACGTCAAGACCGACGCCGTACTCGAACGCGACCCGCGCTTCAAAGTGCTGTTCCACGATGCCAAGGTCATCCTCGAGGCGAAAGACAGGATCCCCGAGCCATCCGTCATCGCCGGCCAAGTTTTTAACTTCTGGCAGGACGCCGAGCACACGCACGGAATTTGGCGTCAATCCAGCGAAGCGGATTATCAAAGCGCCGCGCCGAATTGGCGCACCGTCATCGACCTGGACGCGCTTTCGAAATCGGAAAAGGCCAACTGGTTCTGGAAGGGAGCCATCTGCCGCGAGCCGGATGAGCAGCGCTGCATCGTCAGTTTGTCGGACGGCGGCGAGGATGCGGTGACCTTGCGCGAATTCGACTTGGCCAAGTCAGCATTTGTCGACGGCGGTTTCTCGCTGCCGAGCGGCAAGCAGGATGTCGCCTGGCAGGATGCCGATACCCTGTTGCTCGCGCGCGAGTGGAAGCCGGGCGAAATGACCCGCTCAGGATATGCGTATGTCGTGAAACGCATCAAGCGCGGCCAGCCGCTGGACGCCGCGGTCGAGGTGTATCGCGGGTCGGCGGATGATGTCGGTGCGTCTCCGCTTTCGTTGAGCGACGGCGCAGGCCACAGCGTGGCGTTCATTCAACGTGCCGTGTCAATTTTTGAGTTCGAGTTTTATCTTTTGGGTCCCAAGGGTCCCGCGAAATTGAACCTGCCGATGAAGGCCGATCTGCTTACCCTCCTCGACGGCCGTTTGATCGTGAGCCTGCATGAGGACTGGAAGCGCGCCGGTCAACCAACGCTGCCGCAAGGGTCATTGGTGTCGCTCGAGCTCGCGTCTCTCTCCGCCGATCCGGAGCACCTGCAACCGGCCTTGATCTATGCGCCCGCGGCGCGCGAGGCCTTCATCGCAGCAAGCGCAACCCGCGGACATTTGCTGGTCCACAGCCTCGACAATGTCAACGGCCGCGCCTATTCCTATACGCCCGAACCCAACAACCGCTGGTCGCGGCGCCGGCTTGACCTGCCGAATAACATTTCGGTCGATGTGATCGACACGGATTTGCACAGCGAGCAAGCGTTTGTTCAGGTAACAGGCTTTCTCACACCCCCTAAGCTGATGCGCGCCGATCTTGGGGCAGGCACGCTCACCACCACTAAGACATTGCCGCCCAAGTTCGATGCGTCGCGCGACATCGTTGAGCAATTCGAAGCCACCTCGAAAGACGGCACGAAGGTCCCTTACTTTGTCGTGCATCCGGTCGCGATGAAGATGGATGGCAGCACGCCGACGATTTTGAACGCCTATGGCGGCTTTTTGGACGCGCGAACCCCGACCTATTCAGCGGAACTGGGCAAGCTCTGGCTCGAACGCGGCGGCGCCTTCGTGCTGGCCAATATTCGCGGCGGCGGCGAATTCGGTCCCGCCTGGCACGAAGCGGGGCTGAAAACGCATCGTCAGCGCATTTACGACGATTTCGCCGCTGTCGGCGAGGACCTTATTGCCAAAGGCTTCACCAGTTCCGCGCAATTGGGGATCATGGGCGGCTCCAATGGCGGCCTGCTCATGGGCGTGGAATTCATTCAGCATCCGCAATTGTGGCGCGCGGTTGACATCCAGGTTCCACTGCTCGATATGTTGCGCTACGAGCAGATCGCCGCCGGTAGTTCCTGGGTGGCCGAGTACGGCAGCGTTTCTGTCCCGGCGGAGCGGGCGTTTCTCGCTTCGATCTCTCCGTATAACAATTTGCAAGCGGGCGTGAAATATCCTGAGCCCCTCATTTGGTCGACGACGAAGGATGATCGCGTGGGGCCGCAGCATGCGAGAAAGTTTGCCGCCAAGCTTGCGGCGATGGGCGTGCCTTATCTGTACTTCGAGGTCATCGAGGGAGGTCACGGCGCGGGCGCCACGCCGGATGAACGGGCGAAAATGCACGCCCGCGAGTACACCTACTTCTCGAGCAAACTAGGCCTGTGATCGGCAGTGCGCGCCGAAATCGGCGAGCACCATGCTGACGCATTCGGTCAGCCGCGTCGCATAGTCGATATGCAAGAATTCGTTGGGGCCGTGCGCATTGGAGTGCGGTCCCAGCACGCCGGTCACAAAAAACTGCGTCTGCGGAAAGCGCTCGCCCAACATTCTCAAGAAGGGAATCGTTCCGCCGCCCCCCAAGCTCACGGCATCGCGTCCGAACACCTGCTTCGAAGCGCGCTGCATCGAGGCTTCGAACCACGGCGCGAAAGCAGGCGCGTTCCATCCTCCGGAGGAGGACTCCGGTTCGAAGCTGATCTGCGCTCCATAGGGCGGATTGCGCTGTAAAGTTTCGCAAACCGCGCGGCTGGCGCGCGCGGGGTCCACGGTGGGTGGCAAACGCAACGAAAGCTTGAGAGAGATCTCCGGCAGCAGCACATTGCCCGCGGCGCTCAAAGGCGGCAATCCATCCGCGCCGGTCACGCTAAGCGACGGACGCCAGGTGTTGTTGACCAGCAGTTCGACGGGGTCCGCGGACACCGGTTTCACTCCGGGCGCAAACGGAATTTTGTCGAGAAATTGCGCGCCCAAAACTTTGGCCGCCGCGCCGATCTGTGCATGGCGATCCATGGGAATCTGGGCGTGCAGTTCATCGAGCACAAGTGCGCCGGTGGCCGGATTCTCGATGCGCGCGAGCAGCTGCTCGAGAATCCGAAACGGCGTGGGCGCGATACCGGATGCCAGGCCCGAATGCGCCCCCTCCGTCAGAACCCGCACTTTCAACTTGCCGACCAAGTTGCCGCGCAGCGAGGTGGTCGTCCACAGTTGCTCGTAGTTGCCGCACTCCGCATCGAGACAAACAACCAAGGAGGGCTCGCCGATTTTGGCCCCCAGTGCGTCGAGGTGCGCGGGCAGGTGAATGCTGCCGCTCTCCTCTGTTGCCTCGATCATCAGCACACAGCGCGGCAGCGGGACGGCTTGCGCCTTGAGCGCGGCAATCGCCGCCAGCGAGCTGAACACGGCATAGCCGTCATCCGCCCCGCCCCGCCCATACAGTTTGCCGTCGCGAATCACCGGCTCCCAGGGTCCTAACCCCGGCAGCCAGCCGGTAAATTCCGGCTGCTTGTCCAGATGCCCGTACAACAACACGCACTCGGGCAACTCCCCGGGTACATCCACGAGCAACAGCGGCGTCAGCCCCGGCAAGCGGCGCACTTCGACACTCATGTGCGGCACGGGCTGGGCGCGGCACCACTGCGCCATCAGCTCGATGGCCTGGTCCATGTAGCCATGGCGCTCCCAATCCGGGTCGAATGCCGGAGATTTGTTCGGGATGCGCACGTAGGCCTGCAGCCGCTCGATAATCGAAGTCTGCCAAACATTCTCGATGAACTGCCGTAACCCCGATGAATTCATTTCGACTTCAACCCCCGATGAAAATAAACGTCGTTTTAGGAGGCATCGCCTCCGCCATAAGCGCCTGATCCGAATCCGATCGCATCAACAATTTCCATTCACCGCCCGGCATTGGCACCCCTTGAGCCCGGTCGCGCCAATTCAATGCGACGAATACCCCATTATGAAGGAACGTCAGCCATTGCGCGGCTTCGTCGAATTTGACTTTGGGCTCAGGCGCATCGACACGGCTCTCGCCCGGCATTTCGGGTCGATCCTTCCTGAGCCGGATGAGGCGCCGGTACCATTCAAATAGTTCGGCGTGACGCGGCTTCGATAGTTCGGACCAATCGAGCTTCGAGCGCTCGAAAGTACTCGGCTCTTGAGGATTCGGCACGGCACCCTGCCAACTGAACGCACTGAATTCCTTGCTGCGTCCTGCAGCGACCAGTCGCCCTAATTCCGGGTCCTGATGATCCGTGAAATACAGAAACGGCGTCGATGCTCCCCACTCCTCGCCCTGGAACAGCAGCGGCACGAACGGCGATAGCAGCGTGAGCGCCGCAATGGCCTTGAGCGGTGCCAGTTCCAGCAAACCGCTCAAGCGCTCGCCCTGCGCGCGATTGCCGATCTGATCGTGATTCTGCGCGCTCACGATGAGCTGGTGCGGTGCCACACCCCTGGGGGGTCTGCCATGCCCGCGGCCGCGATGCGGCGAATACTGCCCCTGATACACATAGCCATCGCGCAACGCCGTCGCCACATCGCGCAGTCCCTGAAAATCCGCGTAGTAGCCGTCGGTCTCGCCGGTAAAGTAGCGATGCAGCGCGTGGTGGAAATCATCGGACCAATGCGCGTCCAGACCATATCCGCCGCGCGAGACCGCGTGAACCAAGCGCGGGTCGTTCAGATCGCTTTCGGCGATCAGCACCAAGGGCCTGCCCAACTCCTGGCTTAACAATTTCACCGCGTGAGACAGGTCCTCGAGAAGGTGTACGGCCTCGAAGCTGAAAATGGCATGAACCGCGTCCAACCGCAGACCGTCGAATTCATAATCCTTGAGCCACATGAGGGCATTGTCGATCACGAAGCGGCGGACCTCATCGCTGTGTGGACCGTCATAGTTGATCGCGGCGCCCCATCCGGTCTTGTAGCGATCGGTGAAATACGGTCCGTACGACGCCAGATAGTTTCCGTCCGGTCCCAAATGGTTATAGACCACGTCGAGCAGCACGGCGAGGCCGCATGCATGGCAGGCGCTTACGAAAGTCGCGAGTTGCGCAGGCGTTCCGTAGCCAGGAAACGGCGCGAAAAGGTCGACGCCGTCATAGCCCCAGCCTCGTTGACCCGGGAACGTCGCCAGCGGCATGAGCTCCAGATGCGTCACGCCGAGCTCGCATAAATGCGGCAGTTTCATTTGAGCTGCGGCATAAGTGCCCTCGGGAGTAAATGTGCCCATGTGCAGCTCATAGATGATCGCCTCTTTGAGAGGCAGCGCGCGAAAGCGGCCGCGATCCGGTCTCACATCGAGTACGCGCGTCTCGAGGACTTGCGATGCGCCGTGCACGCCCGCGGGCTGCCAGCGCGAGCGCGGATCCGGCAGGCCGGCCGCACCGTCCAGGGAATATTTGTAGTCCTGGCCCGCGTGGGCCGAAACTTCGGCTTGCCAGTAGCCGCGCGCCTCAGGTGCCAGAGGAATTCGCCGCTCATCGAGCAGCAGATCGACGGATCTCGCGTGCGGCGCCCAGACCGAAAAAATCACGCGGAATCTCGGATCAACAATGCCACGGGAAAGAATGCGAACAGCCCGGCTGGAGATACCTCGCGCTGCACGCGTTCGTCAGTGAAGCAATTGCGCCAGGAACCGCCCGGCAAAGGCAATCGCGTATCGCCCCAATCGCCCGCCAGCGTCATGGTAAAGCGCGGCACTACCGCGATGAGGTTCTCGCCGCGGCGAAACGCCAGCAGGCTTCCCAAATGACTGCCTTGCGCGACCAGAGGTTGATATTTGGCAGCCGCGGAAAAATCCTCGCCGCGCTCACGGCGAACCCGCAGCACGCGGGCGGTCATCCACAGCTTCGGCAGTCCGGATTCCCAGTCGGCCAGCACTTCCACCGCGCGCAGCTGCGGCGTGCTCTTCAAGAGCTGCGCGCGGCGCGCAAAATCGACTGGCCGGCGATTGTCCGGATCCACCAAGCTTAGGTCCCACAATTCGGTACCTTGATAAAAATCCGGTACGCCGGGCGCAACCAGCTTGATGAGGGTCTGCGCCAGGCTATTGATGCGCCCGGGCAATATCAGAGGCTCGACGAAGCGTTCGAGACTGGCGATGAAATCCGGCGAATCGAATACGCCGCCCACGAATCCGCGAATCTTTTCTTCGAAACTGGTATTGGGTTCATGCCAGGACGTGCTGATCTTGGCCTCGCGGCAGGCCTTGAGCATGTACTCCCAAGCGCGGTCGTGATCGATGGGCCATGCGCCGATCAGCGTCTGATACAGCAGATATTCGGCATGCCTGTCGGGGAGGCGATTCTGCCACGCGTTGGCATTGAGCTGCGACCATTGATGCAGCGCCTCCGACCAGCGCTCGGGAATTTCGGAAAGGATGGAAATGCGCGCGCGCACATCCTCGCTGCGTTTATTGTCATGTGTCGAGGTGGCCAGCATGTTGTGCGGCCATCGATCGCTCAGGTAGTGGCAGAATTCGTGAAATTTATCAGCCGAGATGCCGATCAACGATGCCTGTGAGCCTACCTCGTTGCCGGACACCAGCCGGTCATAGCAGTAGAACATCGTGTCCTCAACGCCTTTCGCCATGACCGCGGGCGTCAATTGCTGCCACTTTGCAATGAAATCCGCCTCGGCCGCGTCCAGATTCGTTTTCGTGAACAGAGCCGCAAGAAAGTCGAACACGGCTGCATCGATTTCCGGAGAACCGATGCGCGCGCTCTGCAGCGCCTCGAGCAGGATGCGCTTGTCCTCCTCATCCAGCGCATCGGCGGTACGGTAGGTTCGATACACGGGAAGCGCCGTGATAAGTTTTTCCAACGCCTCCCGCAACTGGCGCCGGCTCAAGTCCCGCGTTTGCCAGGCGGCGCGCGCAATCTTCAGCGCCGCTTCGGCAAACAGTTCATGTGATGCCGCAAACGTCGTCTCGAGGATGGCGCGCTTCTTCTCGCGCACCAATTGGCCGAAGTTCACCGAATGGCCGGTGAAATCCGCATACGTCGCGGTCAAGACATCGGCGCGCTGATCATCCATCCACAAGCGGTTTACCTTGGCCAAGAACTCATAACCCACGGTGCCGTCGATGGGCCAGCCCTCCTTCAGACGCTCATCGTTCTCTAAAATCTTTTCAATATAGACCCGACCGTTGGGCAGCACGCGCCGCAGCCGTTCGAAATATTGCAGCGGCTCGCGCAAACCGTCGGGATGATCGACCCGCACGCCGTCGATCTCGTCTTTGGCGATCATCTGCTCTATGCGCGCATGGGTCGCCGCGGCCACCTCCGGCCGCTCGGCGCGAATCCCAATCAGCGCGTCGATGTCGAAGAATCGCCGATAATTGGTGAGCTCACCAGAGAGCTTCCAGCCGTGCAGCAAGTAGTATTGCCGGCGTAAAATCGCATCGACATGGGGCATGTCGTCCTGCAGGCCAATGACGGCGTCTTGCAACCTGCCGGATTTTGCCGCCGCGGCGAGAACATCGCGCGCTCGCGCCGCATGGCGCCGATAAGCGCATCGCTCTTCCTCTCCCGGGACCGCGACGCTGCGCAAATGATCGAGCGCGCCGAAGCAACGCTCCGCATCGTCCGCCAGCAGCTCACCCCAGGATGCCGGCGCGAGCGGCCAGCTATTTTCGTAATGCTTGACGCGCGGTTCGCCGCCGACGACTTCGATGCGCAACTCATGTGCTTCCAAGGCGGCGCCATAGGGTTTGCCGAGCGAACACAAATGCACGCAGAATGGCTGACCTTGCGGAATTCTAATGTCGAAAAAATCAGCGAATGAGCTGAATGGCCCCTGTTGCAACACATCGTCCCACCACAGGTTGTGGTGCGAGGCGGACATGTGGTTCGGCACTATATCGAGCAATATTCGCAGATCCAATTCGCGCGCGGCACGCACGAACTGGACCCAAGCGGCCTCGCCGCCGAGATCATCGCTGATCTTGCTGGGGTCGACGACATCGTAGCCGTGTTGGCTGCCAGGCACGGCCTGCAGGCACGGCGACAGGTACACATGACTGATTCCAAACTCGGCGAGATACCCCAGCACTTGGCGTGCCGCGGACAGCGGGAAGCCGGCATGGAGCTGCAGCCGATAGGTCGCGATCCAGCTAGCGCTCATGACTTAGCAGCACCATGGAGCGCGCCGCGAGATTGACCAGCCGGTTGCGCTTCACGGACTCCTTGTCGATTTCCAACGTCGGCCGCGCGGTGTCGAATGCGACCCTCCAGCCGGCATGATAAAGCTCGTGCGAAATCCGGAAGGCGACCGGCTCATGATGGCCATTGAGCAGCAGCAGGAAATCCGCGTCCTCGGCGCACTGTCCAACGGCGTCCCGAATCTCGGATGCCATGCCGTTCATGAACATGCCGAGAGTGCGCATCCAGCCGCCGTCTTCCCAATCCTTGCTTTCCATGCGCTTGCCGTCCGCGCGAAACCAGACGATGTTCTTGTCCGGATGCTTGGCATCGGGATCATGGTCATAGAAAGTGCTGCGATGGAAATTCGGATGCTGCTTTCGGTAGCGAATCACACGTTGCGCGAAATCCAGGAATGCCTGCTGGGGAGCGTCCAAATCCCAGTGATACCAAGATAAGTCGTTGTCCTGGCAGTAGCCGTTGTTGTTGCCGCTTTGGGTGCGGGACAGCTCATCCCCGCCGCTGATCATCGGCGATCCTTGCGCGAACAGCAGCGAGCACCAGAAATTCCGCATCTGCCGCTGCCGCAGCTCAATGATACCCGCGTCTTCGGTCGGACCCTCCGCGCCGCAATTCCACGCAGCGTTGTCATCAGCGCCGTCGCGATTTTCCTCGCCGTTCGCTTCGTTATGTTTTTGTTCGTAGCTCACCAGATCCGCGAGAGTGAAGCCATCATGCGCAGTTACGAAATTGACGCTTGCCGAGGGCGGCCGGCGCGTGGTCTCGTAGAGATCCGCGCTGCCGGCGAGGCGCGTCGCGATTTCCGAGTGCAGCCCCATATCGCCCTTCCAAAACTTGCGCACCGTGTCCCGATACTTACCGTTCCACTCCATCCATCCCAGCGGAAAGTTGCCGACCTGGTAGCCGCCTTCGCCCAAATCCCAAGGCTCGGCAATCAATTTCACGGGCGCCAACGTGGGATCCTGGTAAATCAAGTCGAAGAATGCGCCCAATTGATCGACGTCCTTGAGCTCGCGCGCCAACGCCGAGGCGAGGTCAAATCTGAAGCCATCGACGTGCATTTCCGTGACCCAGTAGCGCAGGCTGTCCATCAGCAGCTGCAGCGAATTCGGATGCATTGTGTTCAGGGTGTTGCCGCAACCGGTATAGTCCATGTAATGCCGCGCATCGCCCGGCACGGTGCGGTAATACGCCAAATTGTCGATTCCACGGAACGACAGCGTCGGGCCGGCCTGATTGCCTTCCGCGGTATGGTTGTAAACCACATCCAGAATCACTTCGATTCCCGCGTTGTGCAGGATCTTGACCATGCCTTTGAATTCGCGCACCGCTTGGTCCGGCGATTCGGGAGTGGAGGCGTAGCTCATCTCCGGCGCGAAAAACCCTAAGGTGTTATAGCCCCAGTAGTTGCGCAATCCCCGCTCCAAGAGATGCCGGTCCTGCCCGAAGTAATGCACCGGCATCAGTTCGAGCGCCGTCACGCCCATTTTTTGCAGGTGCTTGATGATGGGCTCGGAGGCCATACCGGCATAGGTGCCGCGCAGGTGTTTCGGCACCTCTGGATGCAGCTGCGTCATGCCGCGCACATGGGCCTCGTAAATCAGGGTTTCGTGCGCTGGATAGGCTGGACGCTTCTCGCCGCTCCAATCGAAGCCGGAATCGATGACTGCGCCCAGCGGCGCGAAGGGTGCGCTGTCGCGATCATCAAACGACAGATCCGCACTCGCGTCGCCTAGATGATAGCCGAACAACTCATCGGCCCACTGCAACTCCCGCCCGATCGCTTTGGCGTAAGGATCGAGCAGCAATTTGTTGGGATTGAAGCGCAATCCGCTCTCCGGGAGATACGGTCCATAGACGCGATAGCCGTACAGCTGTCCCGGCCCGATGTCCGGCACATAGACATGCCACGCCCCGTTGGTGCGCTCGCGGATCCGTATGCGCCTTTCCACCTTGCCGGGTCCGGGACCGTCGAACAGGCACAACTCCACCGACTCGGATGATTCCGAAAACAGTGAGAAATTGACTCCTCGCCCATCCCAATTGGCGCCTCGGGGGAAAGGCAATCCCGCGGTCTGTTTTGACCGTTCAATGTTGCTGGAAATTTCTAGTCCTCGACGCGCGGCTTAGACCATCGGCATTATTGATCTTGTGCACGCCGCTGACGTAGGCATCGTTCTGTAGGACTTGTCGGTTCGCGGCTATACGCCCTGTAGGAGAACGGCTAGTACGGCTATCTGATTTCGATCGGTTGGTTAGCGCGCGAACTAGAACCGATCGACATCACACGCCCGGCACTTGAACGATGGTGGCGACACTCATCGTCCGGCACCGTGGGATTCAGCGTGTGCTTGCAAGGCCGAGCCGCTCAAATTCACAGTGCCGACGCGCTAGTACGGCCAAATCCAGTCCCTGATTTCCGGCATGTCCTCGCCGTGCTTGTCGATGTATTGCTTGTGCTCGACGAGCTTGTCCCGCAGCTGCTGACGAAGATAGTCGGCGCTTGCGCCAACTTGCGGCAACCGGTCGATGGTATCCATCACCAGGTGAAACCGATCCATGTCGTTGAGCACCGTCATGTCAAAGGGTGTGGTGATCGTGCCCTCTTCCTTGTAGCCGCGCACATGCAGGCCGGCGTGATTGCTGCGACGGTACGTCAGTCGATGAATGAGCCAGGGATAGCCATGGAACGCGAAAATGATCGGCTTGTCCCTCGTAAACAAATCGTCGAAGTCATCGTCGCTCAGGCCATGCGGATGTTCCGACTGCGGCTGCAGCTTCATGAGATCGACCACATTGACGACGCGCACTTTCAAGATGGGCAGCCGCTCGCGCAGGATGGAAACCGCCGCCAGGATTTCCAGGGTCGGCACGTCGCCCGCGCACGCCATGACGACGTCCGGCTCGCCGCCCTGATCGTTGCTGGCCCATTGCCAGATGCCGATGCCCTCGCTGCAATGGTCGATCGCGGCGTCCATCGACAGCCACTGCGGAGCAGGATGCTTTCCCGCGACCACGACGTTGACGTAGTGGCGGCTGCGCAAGCAATGGTCCATCACCGATAAGAGACAGTTGGCATCCGGCGGCAGATATATGCGCACGATCTCGGCTTTCTTGTTGATGACGTGGTCCAGAAAGCCCGGATCCTGATGGGTGAATCCATTGTGATCCTGGCGCCAGACGTGCGAACTCAACAGATAGTTCAGCGATGCGATTTTGCGCCGCCAAGCCAAGCCCGCGGTAACCTTGAGCCATTTGGCGTGTTGATTGAACATCGAATCGACAATGTGAATGAACGCTTCATAGCAATTGAAGAGCCCGTGCCTGCCGGTAAGCAGGTAGCCCTCGAGCCACCCCTCGCATTGATGCTCGCTCAACATTTCCATGACTTGGCCGCTACGCGCCAAGAAGTCGTCGTCCGGTATCGCTGCCGCCAACCACTGCCGGTTGGTGGCCTCGAACACCGCTTCCAACCCGTTCGATAAGGTTTCGTCGGGACCGAAAATACGAAAGTTCCGCGGCGTGGCATTTAGCTTGGCCACGTCGCGCAAAAACTTACCCAGCACGTGCGTATCGCCAATGCCGCGAATGCCTGGCTTGGGAACGTCCGCCGCGTAGTCCGCGAAATCCGGCATGCGCAGATCACGCAGCAGCAACCCGCCATTGGCGTTGGGGTTGGCGCCCATTCGCTTCTCGCCGCTCGGCGCGAGGGCTGCAAGCTCCGGCTTCAGCCGTCCGCTCTCATCAAACAGCTCCGCCGGGCGGTAGCTGCGCATCCACTCCTCCAGCTGCTTAAGATGCTGTGGATTCCTGGCCGGATCCGTGAGCGGAACTTGATGCGATCTGAAGCTGCCCTCGATTCGCTTTCCGTCAATGATCTTGGGACCCGTCCATCCCTTCGGCGATACCAGCACGATCATCGGCCAGCGCGGCCGCTGCACCGTCGCCGGCGATTCACGCGCATCCGCCTGAATCTTGCGGATGATTTCTATGACCGTGTCGAGCGCTCCCGCCATGGCCTCGTGCATGGGCATCGGATCACTGCCCTCGACGAAGAACGGGGTCCAGCCGCAGCCCTGCAGCAACTGCACCAATTCCTCGCGTGAAATGCGCGCCAGCACCGTGGGATTGGCGATTTTGTAGCCGTTGAGATGCAGAATCGGCAGGACCGCGCCATCGCTCGCCGGATTCAAGAATTTATTGGAATGCCACGAGGTCGCAAGCGGCCCGGTTTCTGCCTCGCCGTCGCCGATCACGCACGCGACCGTGAGCTCGGGATTGTCGAAGACAGCGCCAAAGGCATGGCTCAATGAATAGCCCAGTTCGCCGCCCTCATGAATCGATCCCGGACACTCCGCGGAGGCATGGCTCGGGATTCCCCCGGGGAATGAGAATTGCGTGAACAATCGCTTCAGCCCCGCCTCGTCCTGGCCGATATTCGCATAGACCTCGCTGTAGGTGCCCTCGAGATAAGTGCCGCTGACCACCGCGGGTCCACCGTGTCCGGGTCCCGACATATAAATCATGCTCAGATCGTATTTCTTGATGACGCGATTCAAATGCGTGTAGATGAAATTCTGACCGGGCGTCGTACCCCAATGTCCCAGCAGCATGTGTTTGATGTGCGAAGCCGCCAGCGGCTCCTTCATCAAGGGGTTGTCGCAAAGATAGATCTGGCCGACCGATAGATAATTTGCCGCCCGCCAATAGGCGTCGATCTTGTGCGCCAAATCCGCATCGAGCACCGGGGTTCGACGATCATCTTGCATGGCTTATTTCTCCGTCGATAATCCTAAACATCGCGCGGTCAAATCTGCGATCACGGACTCCTCATCGGTGCGGATCACGCGCACCGCGACGCGGCCGGTCGAGATGCGCGCGGCATGCTCGGCGTTGCGCGAGTCGTCCAGCTCGATGCCGATGCACTGCAATCCGTCGCAAATGCGTCGCCGCACCGCCGCCGCGTTTTCGCCGATGCCGCCGGCGAACACCAGCGTGTCGAGGCCGCCCAGCGCCGCGGTGTAGGCGCCGATCCATTTTTTTGCCTGATAACAGAAAATCGCGATCGCCTCGCGGGCTCGGCTGTCGGTGGTTTCCCGTTCGAGCAAATCACGCACGTCGGCACTGGTTTCGGACAGGCCGATGAGCCCGGACTCCTCGTTGACCATGGTCTGGAATTGCGCTGCACTCATCGATTCGCTGAGCGCAAAAAAGCCGGCCAATCCCGGATCCAAGTCGCCCGAGCGTGTCCCCATCACCAACCCCGCTGCCGGCGTGAATCCCATGCTGGTATCAACGCAGCGGCCGTCGAGCACGGCCGCAAGACTGGCGCCGCTGCCCAGGTGCGCCAGGATCACGCGTCCGCGCGAGGCTGCACGGTCGCCCAGCCGCTCAAGTTCCTGCATGAGAAATGTGTAGGACAGCCCATGAAAACCGTAGCGCACGACTCCCTTGGCCGCATAGCGGCGAGGAATCGGTAATAGCGTCGCCTCGGCAGGCATGCCGCGATGAAATGCCGTGTCGAAGCAGGCCACCTGGGGCACCTGCGGATAGTGGCGCTGCATCGCTTCGATGAGCTCGATCTCGCGCGGCAGGTGCTCGGGATCGAACGGTGCAATGCGCTTGAGCTCCGTGAGCAGCGTCGCCGATACGCGCTCGGGTAGGCTTCGCAGCATGCCATGCACGACGCGATGGCCGATGGCATCCGGAGGCGCGTCAGTAAACTGCGTCTCGAGCTTTTGCGCCAAACGATCCGCGATCACGGCGGCGGCTTCGCAGGCGAGTCGCTCAATTTTTCCGTTCAGCAATCGCACCGCCCGCGCACCGCTTGAAAATAGCGCGAAGCGAATGCTCGACGAGCCGGCATTGATGGTCAAAATGTGAGGCATTGTAGGACAAACACCGACTTGCCAGGCGCCCGCAG
>Ga0265760_10000289_pt1 | contig 13723 bp, 13 predicted proteins | sample NZIome_2_FD_200831 | JGI IMG/M metagenome (GOLD analysis project Ga0265760, IMG submission 200831) | Metatranscriptome of rhizosphere microbial communities from Maridalen valley, Oslo, Norway - NZI1 (Metagenome Metatranscriptome) | ecosystem: Host-associated > Plants > Roots > Rhizosphere >...
CCCTTTGCAAAAAGCGCAAAGGACGGGGCGCCCAAAACCTATCTACTGGCACCCCAAACGTGTTTACTGATTGTTATCACGAGTGGGCCGAGAACTGCCGAAACAAAGGGTTGTTGCCGAAATGTTAGTGGGCTATACTTCCAGCCGCGGATTAGGACGCGGATGGACTTTTGCGCGTTTTCATCTTAAGGAGCCTCATGACCAGCTACCGAATGGCCGCCATCGCCGCCTGGATGCTGTTTCTACCGTCCGCGCTGCTGGCGCAACGATTTCATGGGTTCGTCTCTGTAGCAAGCTACCCCCAGGCGATTGCGGTGAATCCCTTCACCGACAGAATCTACACCATTGATGAGCCCGCAAACGAGGTGACCGAAATCGACGGGGTTACGAACACAACGGTGAAGATTTCGCTGGGTACGAACTCGCAAAAGTCGCTCGATGGAGCGCTGGCCATTGATCCGATTACCAATAAAATCTATGCGGTCGATGGAGTCAATAGTCATCTGGCCGTAATCGACGGCGCCACCCGAAAGGTGAAGCGGATTGCGACGGGAAACACAGCGTACGCAGTGGCGGTGAATCCCTACACCAACAGAATCTATGTCGCAGACTACGGAGACGGTACCGTTACCGTGGTGGACGGATGGAAGCTGACCACGACCACGGTGAAGGTCGGGGTTGAACCGTTATCGGTGGCAATTGATTACGTCAGCAACAAAATCTACGTGGCGAATAGCGAGAGCAACACTGTAACCGTGATCGATGGCGCAACGAACGCGACCACGACGGTTCAGGCTGGCAGTTATCCGGCAAATGTGGCGGTGAATTCCGATACTCATACCATCTATGCGGTAAACATCCTGAGCAACGACGTCACCGTAATCAATGGCGCGACCAATGCCACCAGCACAGTGCAGGCCGGTACCTCCGCTGACGAACTCGGGATTAACGCTCGGACGAACAAGGTTTATGTTGCTGATCGGCTTGCAAGTAGCATCACGGTCATCGATGGGAAGACCAACGGAACGGTCACGATTCCGGTTGGCAGTACCCCAGATGCGGTGGCGGTCGACGAATTACGGAACAAGATTTATGTCCTCGACTCGAACAACGGCAATATTATAACCACAATCGATGGCGCGACCAATGCGACATCCTCGGTGCCGACAAACGGACAGGGATCGATCGACTTAGCGGTGAATGTCCTAACCAATCAGCTATATGTTCTCAACAATTCTGGTAGCAATGTTTCGCTTTTTAGCGGCGCTGCCGGGGTGGTCCCACCCGCACTTCTACACGAGTTGATCAGCGCGCCCAACGCCTTGCGATAATCGAGTGACTCCTTAGCGCCGCGGTCAGGCCGCCTTTTTTTGTGCAAGAGATCAGCCGCAGCAACCCATCAAGCGTGGCACTTAACGTGCTTTGAAGTTAAGTAACCGTCTCGTCCTAGACCCCTCTTAGGCGAGGCAAGGAAGGGCAGTCTTCCCCTATGAAGGCGCTTACCGTGATGTGCGTGGACGATGATGCGGGGATCCGTGAATTGTACGGAGCCATGCTCGGCCAGAACGGCTACGAAGTGATAGCCGCCACCAATGGCCGCCACGCACTTCACGTGTTTGCGTCCAAGGAAGCGGAAATTGATGCCGTGATTTTGGACTACGAGATGCCTGGAATGAACGGTTTGGAGCTGGCAACATGGCTTAAGCAGAGACATCCGCGGTTGCCGGTCATTATGGTATCGGGATCGCATCCGGAGTTGGAAGCGATGACTCCGTTCGTCGACGCCGCAATGGGAAAAGGGGTTCCGATACGGCACATTTTGGACCGGCTGCAAATGTTGCTGGCTTCCTGACGGTTGTTGGTAACGCGCGTTGCAGTCGGGCGCGGACGCCCGGCCCTCCCCCGACCTGTGCCGAGGAGTCGGCAAAAATGCCGACTATTCGGCTTTCAGGTACAGAGCCGCCAATGGCGGCAAGGTCAGGTTCAGGGAATATGGACGTCCGTGGACCGGCAGTTCTTCGGCCGTGACCCCGCCCGCATTGCCCATGCCGCTGCCGCCGTACTCCCTGCCATCGCTGTTCAGAAGTTCCCGCCAGTAACCTCCTGCTGGAACTCCCAGGCGATAATCGAGCCGGGGCACCGGGGTAAAGTTGCACACGATCACGATGTTTTGGCTGGGCGACTTGCTCTTACGCAACAAGGAGATGGTGCTGGCGGCGTTGTCGTTGCAGTCAATCCATTCGAACCCTTTCGGATCGGTGTCGTAGTCGTGCAGGGCAGGCTCCTGAGCATAAAGCCGATTCAGTTGCTCCACCCAATTTTGCATTCCGTAGTGAACCGGATACTGCAGCACATCCCATTCCAGGCTACTGTCATGGGCCCACTCCCGCACTTGTCCGAACTCGTCTCCCATGAACAGCAGCTTCTTGCCTGGTTGAGCGAACATATAGCCGAAGAGCACGCGCAGGTTGGCAAACCGCTGCCATTCGTCTCCCGGCATTTTGCCGATGAGCGAGCCTTTGCCGTAGACAACTTCATCATGAGAGAGCGGCAGGACGAAATTCTCGGTGAAGCCGTAGAGCATGCGGAAGGTGAGCTGGTTGTGATGAAATTTGCGATGGATAGGATCGTGCGAGAAATATTGCAAGGTGTCGTGCATCCAGCCCATATCCCACTTCAGGCCGAAGCCCAGCCCGCCTAGATAAATGGGCCGCGAAACCATAGGCCAGGCGGTGGATTCTTCGGCGTAGGTCTGAATGCCGGGATACTCTTTGTAGGTGACGATATTGAACTGGCGAAGGAATTCGATGGCTTCCAGATTCTCGCGTCCGCCGTATTTGTTGGGAAGCCACTCGCCCGGTTTACGGGAGTAATCGAGGTAAAGCATGGAGGCGACCGCGTCCACGCGCAGGCCGTCGACGTGATACTTGTCCAGCCAAAACATTGCGCTGGAGAGCAGAAAGCTGCGGACTTCGTCGCGTCCATAATTGAAGATGAGCGTTTTCCAATCGGGATGAAAGCCTTGACGCGTATCGGAGTGTTCGAACAAATGGGTGCCGTCGAAGTAAGCCAGGCCGTGTTCGTCAGCAGGGAAGTGGGAGGGAACCCAGTCGAGAATTACCCCAATGCCACGCTGATGCAGGTAGTCGACCAGATACATGAAATCCTGCGGCGTGCCATAGCGCGCGGTGGGAGCAAAATAGCCCGTGGTCTGGTATCCCCAGGAGCCGTAGAACGGGTGCTCCATCACGGGCAAAAATTCGACGTGCGTGAAGTGCATGCGCTGAACGTAGTCGGCGAGGCGCGGCGCCGTCTCCCGGTAGCTGAGCGGACGATTATTTTCTTCGGGAACCCGCATCCATGAGCCCAGATGAACCTCGTAGATGGAAATTGGCGCGTGGAGGGAACTCCTGCCTGCGCGATTTTGCATCCAGTCGTGATCGGACCACTGGTAATCGAGATCCCACACCAGCGACGCAGTGCGTGGCGGCTGCTCGTGCAGGAATCCGAACGGGTCGGCCTTATCCACCACATACCCGTGATCCCGGGAGACGATGTGATACTTGTACACTGCGCCTTTGGGGACGTTGGGAATAAAGCTTTCCCAAATGCCTGAACTTTCACGCGCATACAGCGGATGCGAATCCTTATTCCATCCGTTGAAGCTGCCGATGACGGTCACGCCATGGGCATTGGGCGCCCAGACACCGAAGTTGGCGCCGGGTTGACCGTCGAAAGAAGTCAGGTGAGAGCCAAGCTTTTCATAAGCGCGGTAGTGGCGGCCTTGGTTGAAAAGATAAAGATCCTGTTCTGTTAGAAGTGCCATTTTGAGCGCGACCTCGCGGCCATTGTTGGATTCGTCATTAGAAGTTCGGGTTAGCCGGGCCTTGTTAGTGTACCGGAATGAAACCGCCTGAGACGACAAGCCTTTTCCGCTCCGTGGTAACCCGCTACACGCATGCTAGACTTCTAACACCGGTTCATCCTGTTCTCGCGTGAGCCGTCACGTTCAATGCCAGCGCTTCGCGTCATCATTCTTTGGCACCAGCATCAGCCGTTCTACAAAGATCTGGTGACGGGCGAATACCGTCTTCCCTGGGTTCGCCTGCATGCTCTGAAAGATTACTACGGCATGGTGAAACTACTGGATGAGTTTCCCCAGGTCCACCAGACCTTCAACCTGGTTCCTTCGCTGATTGCGCAAATTCAGGACTATGTAGAGGGAACCGCGCGGGACCCATTCTTAAGGGTTGCGGCCAAGCCGGCGAAAGATCTCAGCGCCGACGAACGGCGCTTCGCGCTGCAGTATCTGTTTCAGGCGAACCCGGTGCATATGATCGGGCGCTATCCCCGCTACCATGCGTTATGGGAGCGATTTCACGGAGCCGGCGATTCTGCGGAACGGGCGGAGAAATATTTTCAGGCGCAAGATTTTACCGATTTGCAGGTGCTCTCGCAAATCGCATGGTTTGATGAGTTCTTTCTCGACGATCCGGATATCGCCGCGCTCATCAAGAAGGCTCAGGGATTTTCGCTCGAGGATCAGGCCTTCGTAATCGCGCGGCAAAGCGTCCTGGTGGGTGAGGTGCTGCCGGCGCATGCGGCTGCGGCGCAACAGGGAAGAATCGAGATCTCCACTTCACCTTTTTATCATCCCATTATGCCGCTCGTGTGCGATACGAACATGGGGGCGGTTTCGACGCCGGGATTGCCTTTGCCGCAGAATCGTTTCCAGCATCCTGAGGATGCGAGGGAACAACTTCGGCGTGGACTGGAGTTGCATCAGCAAGTCTTCGGGGTTCAGCCCGTGGGCGTGTGGCCTTCAGAGGGCAGCGTGTCGGAAGAAGTTTTGACCATCGCGCAGAGCCTGGGCGTGAAGTGGATGGCGACGGACGAAGGCGTCCTGGGAAGAAGCCTGGGAATCAACTTCGCGCGTGACGGCGAAGGACGACTTCCAGCGGCGAATGCCGAAAAACTTTATACCATCCATCGCTTTGAAAAGGGTACGACCCAGATGCACCTGATCTTCCGCGATCACAGTATTTCCGACATGGTCGGATTCGTGTACTCAGGTATGCCGGCGCAGGACGCGGCCAATCATCTCATTCACAATATTAAGCAAGCCGCGCAACCGGTGCTCAGTCAGGGTCGAGATGCGGCCGTGTCCATCATCCTCGACGGCGAGAATGCCTGGGAATATTATCCCCGGTCCGGTCGCGAATTCCTGCGGCGCTTTTATGACAAGCTGCAGAGTGAAGCGGGGATCGAGGCGGTCACGGTTTCTGAGGCGATCGCCCGGCACCGCGATTTCGGTAAGCTGACTTCGCTGGTTCCGGGCTCCTGGATCCACGCCAACTTCAACGTGTGGATCGGCGCGCCCGAGGATAATCGTTCATGGGATTATCTCTACCATGCCCGAAATTTCTACGCCGAGGCTGCTGGCCGGGCGAGCGAGGCGCAGCGCAAACTGGCCCTCGAAGAACTGTTGATTGCCGAAGGCAGCGATTGGAACTGGTGGTACGGCCCGGAGCATCATTCCGCGAACGACCGCGAATTTGACGAACTGTATCGCAAGCATCTTTCCAATGTGTATCAGGCGCTGGGCGCCATCGCCCCCGATTATCTGGCGCAGCCGATTAGCGCCGCCGAGGCCCGGCCTCAGTTCACGCCGCAGACCTCCTACATTCACCCCCGCATCACGGGGGATATGGTTCGCTATTTCGAGTGGATGGGCGCGGCGGTTCACACTGCCGATCACCGGGCCGGCGCCATGCACGGCAAGCAGTTTCTGGTTGATTGTGTGCACGCCGGAATTGATGAGACTCACGCTTATGGCCGCCTGGATTTTGTGGGCCAACCGCCTGAGTTGGATTTCGATCTAGTGGTCAATCTTGAATCCTGGGCGGCGGATGCGAAGCGGCCCAGGCGTGCCTTGCGGGCGGACGTGCGAGTGGAAGCAGGGAAAATTTCATCCTGGCGGGTGGGTTCTCCGGAGGAGGAAAAACCGATGGCGACCTCGGAGCAGCCGTCCGAAGAAGTAAAGATAGCACTGCTGCGAAACTTCGAGTTCAAACTGCCCCTGGCATGGTTGCTGGCCAAGCCGGTGGCTTCTGCCGCCGTCAGCGCCGGCGGACGAGCAACCACTCCGGTGGCGACGCTTTTGCGCCTGCGTTTCAGCGTGTGGCAAAACCGTTTGCCTGTCGACGCGCTCCCGCTCGAGGGATGGATCGAGCTTCGTCTTCTGAGTGAGGAAGATTTGATGGCGATGGCATTCTGAGAACAAACCGCGCAACGCGATCGCAAGAAAAGCCGGACGCAAGTGCCTCCGGCTAAATGAACTGACAACGGAAAGAAAAGTTTCTACTGCCCGCCCGTGGCCTCCGTCATCGCCAGCGGACGACTTAATTCCATCACCAACTCGGTGCCCGCAGGCAGCGTTGCCGAATTCTTCTTGCCCAGCCAGTGCGCCACAGTCGCGGTTGCGCCGACCGCTCCGCCGATCAGCACGCCTTTTCCGCCGCCGATCAAGCCTCCTACCAGCATGCCGCCGCCGGTCCCCATGCCAATCTGGATCATATCCTTGCCATCGTATCCCTTGCCCTTGAACTGGCCTTCGTCGTTGACGTCGGTCCCGTTGCGCACGTTAGTGTCCACCAGCGTGGCATTGAGCATGTAGTGCTCGCCGTTAGGCAAAACCACGCTCTCGGGGAAGATGGCAAGTGTCGGTTTGCCCGCAATCCGGCGGGGTTCGCTCGCTTTGGTAACGCGCCCCTGCACGGTGGCGCCGATGGGGATCACTGGCTTTCCATCCAGCATGACCGCTTCCGTAACCCGAGCGGAAAAGGGGTCGCCACTCTTGCTGGAGAAAGTGGTCAGAGCATTCTCCAGCTTCACTTTCATGGATGTGCCCGCAGGCAGTGAGATATTGTTTTGTGCCACCGCGGCCACGGCCAACAAAATTACGCCAAGCAATACGAGTTTCTTCATTTCGCCTCCTGAATAAGTTGTAGCCTTGCAACTCCTGACGCGCGTGATCAACCGCGAGCCGCCAATTTCCGGACCGCCTCCATAACCTGCTCCAGCGGCGCTCGATCCGCCTGGCTCTCGCCGCGATAGATATAGCGCAACGTGCCGCCGCCATCGATCAGCAGCGTGGCCGGATGCGCAATATTGATCGCATCCTTTCCCAGCCGGTGATAAAGCCCGTACGCCTTTGTCACCGTGCGGTCTTCATCCAGCAGAAACGGAAACGCCACTGGATGTTTCTCCAGAAACTTTGCGGGTTTGAACATCCCATCGCGTTTCTCGGCCGCGATAAAAACCACTTGCGTTCCAGACTGATCCAGTTCGTTTTTCAGTGGCTCAAACTGGGCCATACGTTTTACGCAATTGGGTCACCAGGTGCCGCGCAAGAATTCCAGAATTACCGAGCCGTGTTCTCGCGGAGTGGAAAGCGAAAAGTTTCCGTCGCGGTTGGCCGCGGTTAGCGAAAAATCCGGCGCGCGCGATCCGATTCCCAGTGTTTCCGTACGATTCTGCATCTCGAAATCGACTGTAAGGTACCTGCAAGAACAGAACAAGAGCGGATGCAAGCAACGAACCATCGGAGGCACGGGCGCTAGTCACTCGCCGAATTTTGCCTCTACTTGTTCGTCGAATGAGCGGAAGGAAGACGTACCGGATCAGTATCCGCGTTTGAGTTGTCCGCGAACCTAATCACTCGACAGCACGGTTCCAAAGATGACCAGAAGCAAGGGCCAGAATGAGAGCAATATCTGCTGAAAGAGAAGGTGCAAACACCGCGGGTAATCCAGTTCGTGCACGGCCTGCGAAGCTGCCAGCGCGGCAGCGGGCAGTAATCCGAGCGCCGCTGAGCCATTGCCGAGGATGCGACCCAACCCGGCGACAGCGACAGTCAGATTCCCGTACAGAATAAACATCCCGAGGACGAACAGGGCCGCTCCTGCGGTTGATTTGAACCTCCGAAATGCTCTCTGCCGCGCCGCCATACCCGCCTCCTCTGGGCCATCTTTCCTGGCTTCACTGATAAGTCGAACGAGCGGCCGCAAGATCGACAGCTCTTAAACTTTTTAGGGAGGCATTTGCGAGGTTACGAGTACTGCAGAATTCCGACGAGGCGACGGGTGTACACTACCGTCGCCCAGACAACGTATCCCCCACCGAGAGCCTGGGCCAATCTAGGAGAATGAAAATCATGAACAGGAAACTGTGGAGAGTTTTCGCCGGGTTGTGCGCGCTGGCGTTGTCCGCGGTCTGGGTTTTGCCGGCAGGCGCGCAGATGCCAGAAGAGAAAGAAAAGCCGCCGATGTACTCGTACGTTGCCTTTTGGAGTCTTCCCCGCGCGCAGTGGGCAGAGATGGCAAAGAACGACGCGGCTGACCAGAAAACCCTGGACAAGGCCATTGCGACCGGCACCATTGTGGGCTATGGCAGCGACGAAAATCTGGTGCATTCGCCCGACGGGCCAACCCACGACGGCTGGTGGTCGGCAATGTCCATGGCCGGGGTGCTCAACGTGTTGGATCAGTTCTATAAGTCTGGCAACGCTACTTCTCCTGTCCTGGCCAGCGCCACGAAACACTGGGATGGCATTTTCGTCAGCCGGGATTACAACTGGCATGCGGGATCATGGAAGGACGGTTACGAGCATGGGTCGTCCTATAAATTAAAGGCGAGTGCGCCAGACGATGCCGTGGAAACGCTCAGCAAGAACCTGATCGTCCCGCTGATGGAAAAAATGCTCGCCGACGGCGCCATTCACGAGTACGAAATCGACACCGAGGCAATCCACACCGAGGCGCCGGGAACGTTCTGGATATTTTATCTGGCTGCGAGCGCGGAAGGCCTGGACAAAGTCAACACAGCGCTGCGGGAAACCTTGAAGTCGAACCCGCTGGACGGTCCGGCATTTAGCTCCATGATCGACTTCAGCGAGCACCGCGATTTTCTGGCGCGCTCAAGCGCTACGTACAAATAGGTTCCCGCTGCAGTTCGCCATGCGTTTAGCCGAGGAAAAGACCCGTCCGAGCGGTTCGGACGGGTTTTGCTCAGAGTAAAACTAACGCTTTAGGGTGGGCCACTCTATCGGAACAGAGCCGAAAGGGTTCGAAAGAACTCCGCGGGGGTGGCAATGCGCAGTGCCGTCCGCTGCGCCACCGCTTTCGTGAAATGCTTCGTGTTGTGAGTCAACAGCCAGTCAGGTTCGCTGCCCATCGCGGACAGGAGTACAGGAACGTCAGTTTCGTGGCGGATTAGATTTCGATTCGCACCTACCTGGTCTGGATCAGGATAGGGAACCAATTCAGGATTGGTCAGTTTGATTAGGCGGCGATAGTCCTCGATCAGTTGGTCCGCACCGCGTACCGATAAACGCTCAGCATGCAGAAGGAGGTTTTCCTCTACTTCATCGCGGACTACTTCGGCGAGCACCAGTTTGCACACCTTAGCCGCGCAAAGTGAGAGAGTGGCTTTGTCGAGTCCCCAGGGTGAGACGATTCCTCCGGTCAGGACATTCGAGTCGAGGAACAGGCGGATTCTGCGCTGCCTGGTCACTTCCCCTGCTGGTTGCGGGGACGGTGCCGAGAAACGGGAGTTGCACGGCCTTTTCCGTAGTGCCGGGCATAGACACGGTTCCGGGCCTCGGGGAGCGTGGCGAGAAGGTTTTCCGCGGCCAGGCCGGCGTCCGTGAGGATGGAGCTTACCTTTTGGCACAGATGCTCAAAGCGCCGTTGTTCGGGCAGAAGGATCAGGCCATCGCCTAGACGCAATACTGCGAACGGCGCGCCTGTCCCCAAGCCGAGGTCATGGCGAAACTGTTTGGGGACGGTCAACTGACCTTTTTCGCCTATCCTGGTCGTGGTCAAGTATTCGAGAGTGGGATTCTGAGTTGCCATGGCTGGTAGGAAAATCCTACCATGAGAGTCGATTGCTACCAAACTTAATTATGGGCTTCGCCTAGGAAGGCGAACCCTAAAGACGGGTTCATTGTGATCGGCGACAACCAATCAATACAAATCTAACGCCTGTAAATACATATAGTTGTGTACGATGCATCCGAGCCCGTACAAAATGCCCGTCATTCTATGGCATAATGTCCCTAGGTGAATCAGCTATGGCGACTTCAGTTCCGGTGAGCAGAACTCTGGGGGAATATTTGCGGGAGTGGTTGGGGGCGCGGTTTGCCTCGGAGTTGGAGTTGGCGGCTTTGGCGGAGCGCGGATTGCCCCTGACTACCGTCGCGCGGATGACCCGGCATGGGTTGACGCGCGATGAGGTGCACGCGCTGGTGATTCATCGGCGTACGTTCAAGCATCGCAAGAGCAGTCATCAGAAGCTGTCGCGGGAGGAATCGGACCGGGCGATTCGGACGGCGCGGATTCTGGCGCGGGCGCAGGCTACGTTTGGAGATTCCGAAGCTGCGCTCGAGTGGGTGCGGGCCCCGAAAGCGCGGTTTGAGGGGAAGAGTCCGATTCAGATGATGTCGACGGAAACCGGCGGGCGCTTGGTGGAGCAGATGTTGGTGCAGATTGATGAAGGCATGTTTGCTTGATCGGACGGTGTCGGAACCGAGTGTTTCGTAAAAATTAATTCATCTTCGCAGCGTAAGCTGACAGCAAGTCCCTCCACTTCGCTTCGCTCCGGTCGGGGATGACAGAAATTTTCACACAAATGCATGTTCCTTTGGAGAATCAGTAACCACGCAGAGTTGGATGGACGCGGCGGGTTGCTGGCGTCGGCGCGGTGGCATACCCAGGGGAGGGCCATTGTTTATCTGGCGGCGAGCCCGGCCGGGGCGCTGGTCGAGGTGTTGGTAAATCTTGAGTTGGATGCAGGGCGGTTGCCGGGCAGTTACACGATGCTGAAAGCGGAGGCGCCCGACGATATGCGGGTTATGCGCGTCGAACTGGCATCGCTGCCGGAAAATTGGGCGGCGGATCTGAGGATCTCGCGGGCGCGCGGGGATGAGTGGCTGGCGGGCGGGGAATCGGCGCTGCTCGAAGTGCCTTCGGCGATTTTGCCCGACACGTTTAATGTGTTGTTGAATCCGCATCATTCGGATGCGGGGCGGATTCAGGTGTTGTGGCAGCGGGCTTATCCGTATGACCGGAGATTTTTCAAGGTCAGGAAATGAGCGCGGCATTTCACCACAGAGTCACAGAGACACAGAGAAGGCGTAAAAGTTTATTAGACAGAAAACGAAGTTCTGACATTTCTCTCGGTGACTCTGTGCCACTGTGGTGAACAGGTTTGACGATTTTCAGCCAGGAGTTCTCACACTAGTCTTCGTGGCTGATGGGGTAGTGGTGCTCCTGATCGTAGAACTGGCGGTAAGGGTGATCGGAATGCGCGCCAGGAACAGGTTGTTCGGCTGCGGAAATTAGAGCTGCCGCATGCTTTGCCACTGCGAGTCCGGTGGTCGTAGTGTAAATCGGTTCATCGAACAGGGTTCCGGAATTGGCGGAGGCGGCGGCGAAGATGGCGAAGGCTTTGCCTCCGGAGAAGGCGCTGGCCACGTAATCGCCGACCATCACGCCCGCAAAAGTGTCGGGCAGCCACGCCGGCGACATGGGGCCGGCAAGGGTGCTGGGCGTGGTCCAGGTGGCGCCGCCATCGGGAGAGGAAATAAATCCGGCGTACAGGGCGCAGGTGGAAGCGTCACAGTTGGCTGATTCGTAGAAATAATAAGTAAGCGCGAGATGGGCGCTGCTGCCAGCGGTTGACGCTTCGACGGCCAGGCCGGGAATGAAGTGATCGACCGTGCTGGCGAGGGCGTCGATCGGGACGCGGGCGGGAGCGCTCCAGTGGGCGCCGTCGCTTGAGGTGCTCATGACCAGATCGTTGGAGGAGCACGCGGTGCGGAAGCGGCAATCCTGCCAGATGGTGTAGACCGTGCCGGCGGAGTCGATGGCGGCCGAGGGCAGCGCCGAGCTGCGCAAATTGGCCGCGACCTGATGGTCGGTGATAGAAGAGATGGTTGTGGTGGCAGTCCAACTGTTGCCGCCGTTGGTTGAAGTGAAGGCCAGCATCTCGGCGCCAGTGACGCCTTCGATGGGCACGATGACCGTGCCGTCAGGCTGGACGACGGGTTGACCTCCGATGCCGGTGGCGCGGTCAGCGGTATTGCTGGCTGGCCCCCAAGTCAGGCCGCCGTCGGTCGAGGCACTCATCCAGATCAGGTCCTGGGCGCCGGGATCGTCCCACTCCACGTAGCAGTGGCCGTAGTAAGGGCTGGCGAGAGTGTTGTCGCAGGTAATCCAGTTTTTATCGGAATCAGGAGTGGTGCTGACGATGACGGGATCGCTCCAATGGACAGCGTCCGGGGAGCGGCTGACGGCGACCTGATCCGAATTGGCGATCAGCAGGGAGGAAATCATCCAGGTTGAGTGCGCGGCGTCGAAGGCGACCACGGGGTCGCTGGCGGCGCTGTATATGCCTTGGTTGTAGATGGTGATGCCAGGCACGAAACCGGTGGCCCAGATGGCGCCGTTATCGGAGGTGGTGGCAAAGCCGACGTCGGATGCGCCGCCTCCGAAAATGCGGCCGACCTGGAAGGCGCTGACAATGGTCGATCCAGAGGAAAATGCGCTGGCCTCCACTTCGGTGGCATGCTGGCTGCTGGGGTTGGTAAAGGTATCGCGGCTGAGCGGGGTGACCGAGACTGTGGGAGGCAGCGTAGTAGTGGGTTGAGGAGATTCAGAGTTCGACCCGCCGCCACAGGCAACGACGCAGATTAGCAGTCCCGAGAGAACCGCGGTTGGCAGAACCTTCATCATCACTGAGATGTGATTGTAAACCCGGGAGCCCGGAAGGAACTTCCGCAGTTGTTAGACACACGGCGTGGCAAATTTTCGTGACAATCCCGCAGGACAAGGGGATAATGTCGTCGCTTTGGGATGGGACAGGGTGTCAAGCACCCACAGTGAATGTTCCCTCGGGGAGAATTCTGATGGCGAACTGTAAGGTGATCGGATTCGTTCTGCTGGTGTTCATGGGCGCGGCGGTTGGCGTTGATGCTCCACCCTTGACCTTCAAGTTTGCCAGTGCCAACGTGCCAGGCGCGATCCAGACCTATCCGGGCGGAGTCAACAACGCAGGTGTGATGGTGGGAACGTATCAAGACAAGAGCAAGGCTTTTCATGGATATATTCTCAATGGAAAAAAGCTGACCAGGCTGGATGACCCGAAGGGCATTGACACAAGCTGCAACAATCTCACACTCAAAGGAGCGGTTTCGGTCGTCGGCTCCTACATCAACTCTACTGGCGCTACGGTAGGATTTGTCTATAAAGGCGGGAAGTTCACAGACGTCCCAGGCCCGGCAGGGGCGACCGCGTCTCTGGCTATCGGGATCAACGACCTCGGTGCCATCGTCGGCTACTACAACGACACGAACAATGGGACTCACGGATTCGTCTTGAAGGGCACGACCTACACCACCCTTGATGTGCCCGGAGCCGCGGCGACCGCGGCGACCGGCATCAACAATGAGGGCAAGATTGTTTTGTATTGGGTGAATTCAACCGGTTCTTACGAATCGTCTTCTTACAACGGAAAGTCTTACAAGACGATCAACGTTCCCACCGCAACGGACTCGTTTGCCTCCGACATCAACAACGTGGGCGAGGTGACATTTCAATGGCTGGATTCGGGCGGCGGAAGTCATGGTGCGCTGCTGCGCAGCGGAACGTATTACAAGTTTAAC
>Ga0265760_10000290_pt1 | contig 13722 bp, 15 predicted proteins | sample NZIome_2_FD_200831 | JGI IMG/M metagenome (GOLD analysis project Ga0265760, IMG submission 200831) | Metatranscriptome of rhizosphere microbial communities from Maridalen valley, Oslo, Norway - NZI1 (Metagenome Metatranscriptome) | ecosystem: Host-associated > Plants > Roots > Rhizosphere >...
CCCCTTCGGACCCAGAGCCGCGAAGAGTCCGGCCCAGAACGGGGCGACCGCCGAAGTTCCCCCAACGACTTGCGACTGGCCGCCTTGAACGATCTCGAAGCCTGTGTCGGGGTCCGCATTCGAGGCCACGTCCGACACCATGCGGCCGGGACCGGTCGGACCAGTGCAAAATGACTGCCATGCGAACGTACCGCTGTAACCACCCCCCGTACCTTCGCCCGAAGCGTTGCCTGGATTGTTGTTCCAGATGACCGACGCTCCGGACTGCGGCGTCGAGGTCCCGCCGCAGGCGACCGCGTTCGTGCACGAAGCCGGCGCATCGACCGCTGGCTGATTCGTCCCATCGCTGTCGTCCGCATCGTTGTCGCCCGAAGCCGCGAAGAACGTCGTCCCGGCTCCCGTGCAAGTCACGAGCGCCGCTTGCATCGAATCGAGTCCCGCCGAACCCCAACCCTGTTCGTCTTCTCCCCAGGAGCACGAGAGCGCAGCGCATTTGCCCGCGGCGGCCGTCGCCGCCGTATCGATCCCCTGAGACCAGTACATGTCGACGACAGCCTGCTTGCCCGTCAGGTACTGGTAGACCGCCGCAGCGACCTGAATATCGAGAGCGACCTCCGTGTCGGCGTCCTGACCCGGCGTGTTGGTTGTTCCATCGACCGAAATGTCCGTGATGGTCGGTACGGGCTGACTGATGCTGGCGAAGAATTTCGCCATGTCCGAAGCGACCCATCCGCCTCCGAGCTCGAGGATTCCGATGACACCTCCGCCCGGAAGCGATCCGGTCTTGAGCCCGTAGTACTCGCAGAGAGCGGGAACCGTCCACGGACCGGAACCGGCGGCCCGAGCCGCAATGTGTTCATGAATTGAGCGACGGGAGCGCTTGAAGTACGGTCGGCAGCGAAGAGTCATTTGGCGCCCATCTTCGCCGCAACCTGATTGCGAAGAGAAATCGCGAACGAGATAGACCCCTCGGGTACGTCTCCAGCAGAAACGAGCAAATCGATCGCGTCGCTGATCGCGTTCTCGATAACACTCGCCAGCGTTCCTTTCGGAAAGAGAGGAGTCACGAGCGCTATCAGTTCTTCGATCGTTCCTGCGTTTGCCTTGATGAACTTCAAGACATCCCCCTCGATAAGCTGCGCCTGCGCCTGCTGCGCCGGAGTACAGCCCGCGACCGTCGACACACTCGCGAGACCGAGACCCGCCACCAGAATCAACATCTTCATCATCTATGCTCCCGCTTGATTAAGGCCACTCCCCTGAATCAGTCCACCACCTCCGCCGCTGTTGGGAAGAACGTTGGGCAGCACGTACCCGCCGCCCCCACCGGAAGGCGTCGCGTACGTGGGTGACGGCGACGGCTGCGGCAACGCCGGATTCTGCGTCGACGACGTCGACGAGAACGTCGTTGACGACGAGGACGAAGACGGGTTCGTGACGACCCAGTAAATCAGTCCTCCCACGAGCGTCGCTCCGAGAAGCAGCTCGAGAATCGTGAATCCCGTGTCGAGAGGGTTCTCTCGCGCCGCGCACGTTCGCGTCACGCCATGCCGGCAGGCCGCGCGTCGAATGGCCGCCTTCGCGCGCTTGTATTCGCTCGGCGTCACGGTCCCGCGTCTCTTCATCCCCGAGAGCCTGGACGCGGCGTCACGGATGTGAGTCGCATCTTCGATGGGAAGCGCCCGACGTTCAGGCAGCGCGAACTCTTCGCGCCGCAAACGTTTCCGGGCTCGAGACGTGAGCTTCATTCGAGCCTAACTCGATACGCTTACGCTGCCGCCGCTCGGAAGCAGGTTGGAAATGGCGTTTCCTGCCGAACCCGTAGCGCTGGACCCTGTCGGCGTATTGAGAAGACTCTGTCCGGCCGAAATCACCGTACTGGCCGTGCTCGGACTGACGGGAGACTCGTTTTTCGTTTGCGCGTGCCAAATGGAAGATTGAGGGTTGGATGGAGAGAAAATAGCAAAACTGCCGTCGTTTCCGACGACAGCGTACGCGCCTGCTTGCCCGTTCGTGTTCGAAGCCCAGTAGGCGTTGTTGGCGTTGTTGCCGTTCGTGTTCGGAGGCGCCGTCGGACTCGCGCTCGAGTTGTAAAGTACGAGATTCCCGTCCGTTTGCATGAGTGCGAACGCGACCGGCTTGCCGTTGGTTCCCGTGGCCCAGACCGGAGTACCTGACCAGACACCTGACGGCGACACCGACGCGTTCTGGTAGAGAACGAGATTTCCATCGCTCTGCATCGCGAGCGTAAAAACGCCGTTCGGAGACTTGATGTATTGACCCGACATCAGGGCCCGCCCTGGTGTCATGATGTTCGAGACCGCAGGAGCCGCCGGATTGTTCGGCTTCTGAGCCGCGACGTACACGATCGCGCCCGTCGCGACGACCGCACCACCGCCAAGCCACCACGCCAGCGGAACGCCTGCGAGGTCGTAGACTCCTGGGTTTCTGCGTCGTCGAGCCATTGGGTTCCTATGTCGTGTTGAAGGGTATCCCCTCGGACGTGATGGGGCCAACGGTGACTGTTCCTTGCGGACTGGCTGGAGGCGCCGCCGGAAGAGCCCCTGGCGTTGACGAACTCGTGTTCGTTGTCGTCGTCGTCGTGGTCGACGGGCCCGACGCGTTCAAGAGCAGGTAAGCCAAGCCTCCCAAGACCGCGACTCCGAGAACGATTTCGAGCGTGGTGAATCCTGCGTCAGCCGCAGAACCCGCCTCCACGTCGGTCGTCGTCGTCCGCGAGATGAGTCTCGATGGAGCCCTGCGTCTGCGTCTGCGTCGTGCGGCCATGTTGGGTTCCTCAGGCGTTCGAGAACGAAACCGTCGTCGTCTGGAGCGTGTTGCTTGCGTCGGTCCAACTGTAGGTGGACACGGTCGGTCCTGTGTACTGGAACGACGCGGGCGCCGATCCGGACGAAGGAACTCCTGGAGCCGCGATGGCTGCCGACCACTGAGCTCCAGACGGAAGTGTGACGTTGACCTTGCTGTTCAGCGGAACCTGAACCGACTGCTGACCGTTCCCGGAAGCATCCGAGATCAGAGTCACGGTCGTCCCGCCCTGCGTGAGGAGATACCAGATCCCTCCGCCGACAACAGCCGCTCCGACGACCCACAAGAGCTCGTCGATCAACGGATTTTTTCTTCGTCTGGCCATCTAGACTCCTGGTGGAGCGCCGCCCGGACCAAACGGAGACGCTGGGAACGTTGGTGTTGGATTCGGATTGTAGAGCGCACCCGACGGCGGCAGCGGACCGAGCGCGTTGTTGATGGTTGCTGCGGCTTGAGCTTGAGCCGCCGCGAGAGCCGCGGCAGCTTGCGCCGTCGGAGTATTCGCAGCGGCAGCCGCAGCCGCCTGCTGCGCCTGGTTCTGCGAGTACAAGTACAGACCCACACCGCCGACCGCGACGGCGCCGAGAACCCAGTACACGGGCTCGATGGGATTCTGTCGACGGCGAGCCATAACTAAGCCGCCGTGAACGTGACCGTGGTGGTCTGCGGCGCGTTCGTGCTGTCGTACCACGTGTACGTCACCGGAACGGTGTTCGAGACGACGAAGTTCGCGTTCGCGGGCGCCGGAGCGGCTTGGTTGTTCGGAGCCCACATCGCGCCGAACGGAAGCGACACGTTGACCGTGTTGCCCGTCGGAACCGAGTAGGCTTGCGCCCCTGGACCCGTGATCGGAGTCTGCGTCGTGTTTCCGGTTCCACCACTCGTCACCGCGGGCGCTGAAGCCTGGTTCTGCGTCGCGATGAGATAAATCCCGGTGCCAACGACCGCCGCTCCGATGACCCACAAGAGCATGTCGTCACCACCTGGATTGCGCCTTCTGCTTCTTCGACGAGCCATGAAAGTTCTCCTTACGTTCCGCCAACCGGAAGCTCGATGACGAAGATCGCTCCGTCTGTCTCTGTCACCACACCGCTTGTGTGTCCGTTTGCGCTACGCACAATGATTTGATACGAAACCTCATCACCCATCTCGATACCCGGAAAATCCAGGGTAGCCATCGGCAAATTGGCGCTAACGGTTTCGCCTGGGTTGGCTCCAGTTGTTGCCTGCGCCGATGCGGTCAGAATAGGGTTGATAGAAAACGCTCCGTTTCGGTTGGCCGAATATACGACACCATCACCAGGAGTCAGCGTTCCCGTGTCGTCATGAATTGAAATTGTCACGACAGCGAGAATAAGAAAGAATCCAGACGCCTTCCGAGTAATGGCTGGCGCGATGATCGCGGTGTACGGCGCCGGGACAGGAGCAAGCCTTGGAAGCGCTTGGCTCTGCACGTAGTTCGAGAGCGCTGCGACTGCCGCCGCCGAAGCGCCCGATGCGTTCTGCAACTGAGCGACGATCGCCGACAGGTTGTCCAGTTGGACTTGTGTGCTTGTGGTGGCCGCTGTCATCGCCGCCTGCGCCTCGGGGTCAGTCTCCGCGCGTGTCTGCGCACCGTCTTCGTCACGCGATGCGTGTGTTTGCTCATCGCCGGTCCGTGCTGGCTCGCGACCGCCGATCCAATGATCGCGACGCCCGCGACAGCGGCGATACCGATAACAGCCCACTGCGGGAGACCAAGGATGGACGCCTGAAAGGCTTGTCCTTCCTGAGTCGTGTCAGTCGCTCCGCCCTGCGCGGTCCCGCCCGTCCCTGAACCGCCCGCCTGAACGACCGGCTGCGGTTCGGTGTAGCCAAGCTGTTGCATGGCTCCCATCGTGAGAACGCCGTACTCGCCGTCGAGTTGGAGTGTCGACGAGTTCACCGCAGGGTCCGCGTTCCATGCCGTCTGGAATGCGAGCACCGTCGGATTCGACGGGCCCTGGCCGGAGACGTACGGCGGCGCTCCCTGCTGAAGCAGATCATCGAGCGCGCTGGCGGCCGTCAGAAGCGCCTGGCCAGTGCCCGAAGGAGCACTGGGGGCGGCGGCGCCGAGACCGTAGCCGGCGAGACCCCGGAGTGGAGACATGGTGTACGGCGGAACCGACGGCGGAACAAAGGACGGCGGAATCGACACCACCGGATGAAATGGTTTTACGCAACGATAAGCCAATCCTGGAAGTCCTGTTCCTGGAGCCCAAAATGCTTGCGATGCAAGCGATGGTGCGTTCTGAGGAGAAATCCCGGCATTATTTAGCCACTGGACAAGCCCATTTATCTGAGCCTGTACTTGAGCCGCGGTCAGATTTGGGCTCCCGTTTGCTTGCAACAAATACCCTGCCGGACATGCCTGAGCCTGTTGCGCTCCGGGTCCAGGCCGGAACACGTGCGCTCCGGGTGCAAGAGGAAACCGTTGCGGGAAAACACTCGGCCCGTGTCCTCGAAACGGAATCGAAATCGTCGCTCCAAGTGTCCCTTTTCCGTTGAGCTCGTTCATTTGAGGTTCCTTTGCGAGTCCCTGGAGTGGAGACATGGTGTGCGGAGGAGAAGACGCCGGAGGCGACGCAACGACTGGAGCCACCGAAGGAGCGAGAGAGGGGGCTCGGAAGTTGGAGGGAAGGGAGACGGTTGGATGGAATGGAGAAACAACAGGCCCGCTCACAGGCGCAAGGCTCGGCGAGAATTTCGTGTAGACCGGCGCAGGAAGAACAACCGGCGGCGGCGCCCAACAGTTGAATGACGCCAGAACAGTTTGCGTATTGATCCCGTATTCTCCGTCCGTCTCGAGAGGAGCTGGTCGTGACGGTCCCGGCCACTGATTTGCGTTCCATGCCGTTTGGAACGCAAGAACCGTCGGGTTCGAAGGACCCTGACCGGATATGTACGGCGGAGCTCCCTGTCGAAGGAGGTCAATGAGATTTTGAGCAGCCGACAGAAGAGCCTGTCCAGCACCAGGGAGAGAAGGACAGATTCTTGGGGCTGCATGCTGCTGCGCTCCTCGTCCAGGCACGAACTGCTGCGCTCCTCGCCCGGCGTTGTTCACGGGAAAGAATCTTGGAAGAGCCGTTTGAACGCCGCTTCGCATCGGAATCGAGATCGTTGCTCCGAGTGTTCCTTTTCCGTTTGTTTCGCCCATCTGATGACTCCTAAATCAAATCCTGAAAAATGAGCGACCCGTAAATCCGCCAGTAAATCGGCCCGTCCGAACCAAGCGTATACGAGCTAATAAATGCCTCTTCGCACGGTGTACCCGGCAGAATCGGAGCCACCGGTCCCGGAGTTCGCAAGCTCGGATTCGACTGAAGTACGCTCGCGTACAGCGAAATCCGACAGTGCGCATCAAGCTCGTATTCGAGCTCGTGTTCGTTGTTCACCCACGGGAACCGAAGATCGTAGAAGCACGACAGGTTCGCTTCAATCGCCTGCCAGTTCTGCTGCACCTGCGGCGGCTGGTAGGCCGTGAGGCCGCGCATGTACAGAATCGGGGCTCCGGACGGCTGCACCAGTGTGTTCGTGAACGACTGGTAGAGCATCGCCGACGAATCGCTCTGGTATTTCCTCCAGTTCACCGTGTCGGTCAGCGGATAGATATCCTGAAGCTTCGCGTTGCGCTCGATGACGAGATGCCACGAGATGTTCCCGTCCGGAAACTTGAAGCCCGGCGTTCCGATGGGAAGCTCGATCGGTCGAAACGGCGGCGTGCCGTGATTCAGATCCACGCCCAGAGTCACTCCCTGGCGAAGACCGACGAGCTTCGTCGGAGACCGCGTCGTGCGAGTCGCGAGGCAGAACAAGAACCGTGGTCGTCCCGCCGGTCCCGTGTCCGTCGCGAAGTTCGGGAAAATCGCCGGAATCCGAAGCCCGAGCGACTGCGGCGCTCCTTGCGAGTACGGGTCGCTCGTAAAGCCCACGAGCGCATCGTCGACGCCGCTCGTCGAGACCTCGTAACGCTGATGCCGCTTCGGTTTCAGGAACTTCTTGAGGAGCTCTTCTTCGCCCTCTCGGTTGTCGACCGTGAAGCCGTCGGACAAGACCGTGCGACGAGGTCGAGGAATCAGTACAGGAGCTTCGGAGGTCATACGAACCTCCTCTGCTGAGGAGGAGGCCTCATCGAAGGCAAGCGACCCATCCCCGCGGTCTGCGTCACGGAAGGACCCGCGGCCTGCGTCTTGATCACGTAGGAAGCAAGCAAGGCTCCGCCGGTCAGTCCCAGAAGGAACGAAATCCAACTAAAGTCTGACGCTTCCATTTTCTTCAGCAGTTACGCAGATTTAGTACACACAGAAACATTCTGCCTCTTCCTTCGTGATCACGCACTCGTCGACCAGAATCCGAAGCGCGCGCGAGTCCGTCATCGCGACGAGCCTCGAGATTTCAACCGGCTGCCACATCCGGAACGTCACGTAGAACGTTGTCGGATTCGACGGCAACGCGAACGACGTCTTGAACTGCATCTTCGGCACCTGGGTGAAGTTCAGCACCCAGCCCGAAGGCCACATCTCGGTCATCATCGCCGCGAGCGTATCGATCGGCGTGAAGTCCGGCGCGATATTGAAGCGCGGCGCCCCGTCGACGAAAAGCGTCGCCTGCACGCCCGTCTGACGCGCCCAGAACCAGTCGAGAAACCCCTTCATCGCGTTGCCGGAGTTGTAGTTCGGCGCGTCGACGTGGATGACGACCTGGTCGACAACCGAGACAACACTCAGCGCATCGCTGCTGCCGCCGTTGTTGTTGCCGAGCGCGAAGGGACCGATCGTGTCGACCGGGTTCAAGAAGCACGCGGTGATGCTCTGCACGAACGGCGCGAAGGGTATCTTCCAGTGCCGCGCGAGCGCGATCTGGGGACTCCACTCGAGCACGGTCCGCAGGTCGGCGGTTCGCCAGTCGATGGCTCGGTCGGAGTAGTGACCGAGGCCGGAGGTCTTTCCGAGACCGATCTTCGCGATTTCCACTAGAAAGCCTCTTCCTTCTTGCTGCCGTCACAAACCGTTTCGAGAGAAAAGAAAAAGGGCCGCGCCGCTCGACAGAGGACGCGGCCCCGTTTCGGTTACGAGCCGGCTGGTTAGCCGCGCACGTAGCAGGAGCAGCCGCACTCGCTCTTGATCCGATCGAGGAAGGCCGGATCGAGAAGGAACGTCTGCTGCTCGGGCTGAAGCTCGAACCCTCGGAAGCCGACCGTCAGGCGCCACGTGCCGCCCTTGAACACGGTGCGGTCGCCGAGAACCGGAATGCTCTCGGTCGTCGGAACGACGTCGAGCGACGGCTCGAGACCGGAAGCTCCTGCGACCCAGCCCGGCGCTCCCGCACTGGAACCGGCCGAGATGAGCGAGCTTGCCGTGAAGTCCGCCGGAATCGTTCCGCCGTACCCCTGCGTCGCACTGAGGTACGCCTGCATGAGCGACGAGAACGTCGAGTTGCTCTGGACAGCCCGGAGGCCGATGGGAATGCCGGGACCGATGAGGAACGGGCACCCGAGGCGACGGAACTCCGTGTTGCCCTTCAGGAGGGCCTTCAGGACGGTTCCGCCGTACGTTGCGCCGACGAACTCGTAGGCGCGCGTGGGGCGAATCATGCTCTGCTCGACGCCGCCCTCGGCAGAGGCGAGTTCGTGACCGAGACGGCTCACGTTCGCCGGCAGGAAGATCTGCGAGCTGTCGAGGCAGTTCTGGTAGTAGTCGTTCGTCCGGCGAGCGAACGAGTTCACGTCGACATCGCTACTCGACGCGCCCTCGCCGACCGTCGGCGCGAACATCGTGTACCGGAGCTGCTCACGAAGCAGCGTCTGGCGGTTGCCCCACTGCCACTCGAGGTTGTACCCGAGGGCCATGTAGTAGGCCGCGAGCTCCGCCCACCAGCCCCACTCGAGAGCCGATTGGCTGAGCGACTGTCCCGCCGCGAGACCGAAAGGCGGATTGGCCGCGACGCCGCCCGCCTCGTTCGCAGGAACGAAGTCCGGGCTGATGACGGTGGGCTGCGCGACCGTCGGGGTCGTGAGGCCGTTGCCGAGCGCCGTGAAGACCTGCGGCTCGAAGTCGATTCTCCACTGGATGCCGCAGATGAGGACGTACGTCTGGAACTTGCCCGGTTCCGCGAACGTGGAGTCCACCTGCGTGCAGCCGGCCGGACATGCGGTCTCGCATGCCGACAGCGGATTGATCGTGTCGCCGAAGCTCGCGAGAACCTGAGCGTCCGTGAGCGGACCACCGAAGTTCAAGGAGACGGTGTCGATGGTGGGGATGTTGTACGACGGGCAGTTACCCATCCCCTTCAGAAACCCGAGGAAGGAGTTCTTCTTCTCCTCCGCGTTGTTTCCCGGGAGTCGACCCATCCCGAGCTTGCGCGTGGGATGATCCCGATCGGGAAGGTCGATGTGGTTGAACGTTGTCTTCGGCGGCATCTTCGCGGGCATTGGACTTTTCTTTCTTCAAGAGGGTGGCTCGTGGCTCCGTGCCCTCAGGTTGTTCGTGGTGGGTGAATGAAGCCGGCGTCAGCCGGGGATGGGTGAGTGCGGCCGATTATCAGCCGGTGATAGGTGAACCCCAGTCCGAAGGAGAGGGGCCGGTCATGAGCGGGTTGTAGACGCCGCCCGGCATGCACGATGTTGGGTTGCAGTCCTGGAGAGCAACGCCCGATCCAGGTCCCGCGCAGTCTTGGAGCGGAACACCCGATCCCGGACCGGAGCAGTCTTGAAGCGGAATGCATCCGCCCGCGGCCGGAGGCATCATGGCGGGAGGTGCCACGTACGGGATGGGTGGCGCCACGTACGGCGTCGGAGGCGCGACGTACGGAACCGGAGGTGCGACGTACGGCGTCGGAGGCGCGACGTACGGAACCGGAGGAGGAACGACTGGCGAAGGACCGGGTCCCGGTCCGAGCGTCCAGAGCGCACCGAAGTCGCCGCTGCCGTTCACGCACGACGTGCCAGTGGCTGCGGCGAAGCTCGCGCAGTCGGACGGTGTGGACCCGTCCGAGTTCGGAGCCCAGTACCCCTGCGCCGCGAGCTGCGCCGCAAGAGTCGAAGCATTCGCGCCGTTACCGACGCTCGTCAGCCATGCGACCAGGCCCGCAAGCTGCGCTTGGGCCTGAGCCGTGGACAGGCTGATATTGACACTACCCGGCGTCGCCGCAGCGCCGCTAGCCGGTGTTGTCGCCCCAGCGGTCATGCAGAAACCGTTGCTGGCGATGGAATCGCCCGCATTGCATCCGCCGTTGCTGTTCGGAGCGTAGTAGCCCTGAGCCACCATCGCTGCCGCCGTAGACTGGAGCTGCGCGAACGACAGTCCTCCCGCCATGTTGAGCTGACCGAGGTAGCCCATGACCGCCGCGGTCGTCGGATCGATCCCCGCCGCGATGTAGCCCGCGGTGTTGTTCGGTCCGTTGACTCCCATCATTCGCGGAGTCGGTCGCCCGCGGAATCGCGGGAGACCCGCGAACGTCGCGGGCTGAGCGCTCGGAAGCGCAACCGTGGCGCTCGTGAGCTTCGCGTCGGCCGCAATCTCCGGCGCGTAAAGCTGCTGAAGCGTCGCGTTCGGAGTGCTCATCTTACTCGCGAGCATTCCGATGGTGTCGTCGCCGGCCTTGCCGACCGTGCGCGCCACCGCAGCGAACCCGGCGATCTGAAAGAAACTCTTCCAGGCCGTGTCCGTCACGTACGCGGCAACCCAGAGCGGAACGACGATGCTTCCCGCCGCCGCGGCCACACGCTGCCAGCTCGACCAGATCGGCAGGTCGATGGCCTCGCTGTTATAGATGTTGCCGACTCCGGGCGTGTCCATCCCGGACGCATCGAGCGCGTGTGTCGCCGTGAATCGGTCGGCCGCCGACGCGAGCATGTAGCCAAAGCCCGCACCGAAGATGCCGGCGATCATCTCGCCCGCTCCGTCGATGGGATTCCTGCGAGCTCGACGAGCCTCGTAGAAGCGACCGCTGCGCTTGCTTCGACGAACTCCGCGGCGCCGACGACGCTTCGGAGCCTCTTCGTGGCTCATGTGAGCACGAACGAGCCGGCGCTTGCCGCCTCTTCGAACGTAGTGACCGCGCACGCGATGCTTGCGATGCCCCGGGCGCTTTCGCTTGTAGCTCCGGCGCTTCGAGGTCTTGCGCGCCTTGCGGCGTCGACGACGGGGAGCCTCTGCGGCAGCAGCGACCGGATTGCGACGCCGACGACGTCGGCGACGAGGAGCTTCTGCGACAGCCGCGGGGTTCTTCCGGCGACGTCGGCGCTTGGGTCGCTCCCGGAAGAAGTTGTTCAGATCAGGCGATCCCGCCCGCGAGTGCCGGTTGCGGCGACGCGTCTGTACGCCCTTCCGGGCGGCGGCCACGCGCTTCGCACTCTTCCTCTTCTTGTAGGAGCGGCGCTTCGGAGACCGGCGCTTCGCGGTCCTGCGCTTCGGAGCCCGACGCGTCGAGCGCCGCGCTGCGCGCCTCGGCGTCTTGCGTGTGGTGCGACCGTGGCGCTTGCGAGTTCTCGCGGCCTTCTTGGCGCGCCGTGAACGAGCCAGCTTGTTTTTCAACCGAGTGCGAGCAGCCTTCCGGCCCCGCTTTTTCGCGGCCTTGCGAGAGATTTCTTCTTTCACGGCGTGCGCTCCTTTTGAGGTGCCACTTCGCCGTCGTGTACGGTGTTGCGCCAAGGAAAGAGAAGCAGAGCCGTTCCTTGAAGTCAAGGCCGACCCACTCATCAATTTTCCAGTAGGTCTATTTTGACCCTTGACCTTAGATTTTCTGACCGCCGCCGACGTTCCAGACGTCGAATCGCCCATGTCGTCTAAATAGTTACGCATCTTGAATCACCAGCGAAATTTCTTCTTTTGGGTTTTGCCTCACGGCTTCGGTCAACAACCCCGCGCGCAAACCGCGCGCTAAAACGTTCCGAGCTGCATTCTCGTCCCGATGAAGGACGAGACCGCATTTCGGGCATCGGTGCTCACGTTGCGACAAGTCCTTCGGAACGGACTGACCGCAGCCTGAACAGTCGATGCTTGTGCCGCGAGGGTCTGTCGCTATCGCCCACTTGCCGGCGCTTTCAGCCTTGCAAACGAGTGCGTTGATAGTCTTGCCCCACGCCGCATCGTAGATAGACTTCGCCAACTTTCCATGAGCCATCCGAGCGATCTGCAAATCTTCGTAAGCGATCAAATCGAAACGAGAGAAAAGAAAGCACGCTAGTTTGCGTGAGAAATCGAGCCTCTGGTTACGGATGTGTTCGTGTGTTCGAGCAAAAAGTTTCTTGGCTGCCTTACGTGAATTTGATCCGCGTTTCTTGCTAGAAAGAGATCGCTGGCGCCTCGCGATCAATTCTGCGCTAACGCGGAAAAACCTAGGATTTTCGACTCGTTCGCCGTTCGAAAGTGTCGCAAAGGTTTCCAGACCTACGTCGATCCCTGTCGCTGAAAGAACCGGTATCTTCGCGGGAGCATCCCCAAGATCGCAAAAGACACGAAGTGTCCAACCACGAGCCGTTCTGATGATCGACACATGACGGACTGCGCCGCCAAGCGAACGGTAAAGCTTGAAACGAACCGGACCTAGCTTCGGAACATTAACTCGGTCGCCGTCAATCCTGGCACGACCGATACCAAAAGAATTGTACCGTTCCTCCGAGCGAAATCGCGGAAACCCGGGCACCTGTCCCGTCTTCACACGCCGAAAGAACGCCTCCATCGCATGTTCCAACCGACGGAGTGCTGAGCGTGACACAACGGATGGAATGTCTCGCCACTCAGTATCCGCAGCGCGAAGCTCTGCGAGCTCGGCGCATTGTTCGTTGTAACGAACCCCGACGCGCTGACGTCGCCACGCGTCACGACGATTCTGGAGCGCCCCGTTGTATAGATCGCAACAAGCAGTTCGCCACAGATCGAGCGTGATTTCTTGCTCTTTCGTGAGCAGTAACGGGTAGCTGTACGCACGAAACACGACGCGTGTGTCAGTTTTACCTCATCCCATCCCCTTGTGGGTGGGTCATTTTTCACCTACCGTGTTCAGTGACACTCCTGCCGAGCTCGGGCCACGCGCTCCCGAGTGACGATTAGGGCCGCGCGACCACCAAACCGTTTCACCCGAAAGAAGCCGCCGATGGAAAACCGAAGCCGTAACTCGATCTGGGTCGAGATCGACAACCTCTGGTCTCTTACGAGAAGGGCGCTGACGGCATCTGGTTCCGCTCCAGCCACCACAGTGGCTCTTCTCGGAGTTGTGACTGTTTTAGGGAATGCAGTCGAAACAGACACTGGAGTAGGGCTGCCGGCTGGCCAGCAGGTCAACTACCCGAATCCAGCACTGACCATTACAACGACGCCAGTCACCCCTGGAGGACTGACGCCTCACGGAAATTTCATGGTTTCCGCGGTCGCAAACGTCACCGCCACGCCCGGAGACGTTCTCACGGCGCAGCTCCACAACGAAGCCGGAGCCATTGGGCCTCTTCTCAAGGCCACCGCCGACGCCAACGGACTCGCGAACTTCTCGATCAACTGGTTCAATGAAGGTCGCGGGCCTGGCGCTCACCAATATTTCCTCAACATCACCAACACAACCGACGCGCATACGGTGGCCATCACAGCTTCCGGTACAGCGAGTTTGGTTGTTCAAGAAAATCTCTAGTCCAGCAGACTCCACAGAACGTCCCAAAGGAATCCCACAATGGAAAATCGAAGTCGTAACTCGATCTGGAAGGAAATCGACGATCTGTGGCTCTTGCTAAGGCGTCACGGCGGCGCAGGAACGGGACCGACCGGCGCGACTGGACCCTCGGGTCCCTCCGGCGGACCCCCAGGCCCGACCGGCGCGACCGGACCCTCCGGCGGACCTCCCGGACCGACCGGCGCAACGGGACCCTCGGGCGGACCTCCCGGACCG
>Ga0265760_10000291_pt1 | contig 13714 bp, 14 predicted proteins | sample NZIome_2_FD_200831 | JGI IMG/M metagenome (GOLD analysis project Ga0265760, IMG submission 200831) | Metatranscriptome of rhizosphere microbial communities from Maridalen valley, Oslo, Norway - NZI1 (Metagenome Metatranscriptome) | ecosystem: Host-associated > Plants > Roots > Rhizosphere >...
CGATACTGCTCCGCCACTATAAAACACGCGTGTACCAAAGAAGCCGGCTTGCGAAAGCGTGTTTCCACCTGAGTCGACGCTATGCACGGATACGAAATATACGTTTTTTTCGTCGCTGATAACGGGGTGCGCTCTCGTTGCGCCCAGCTGCTGCAGCGTGAGATCGGCATAGAGCAGCTCCTGAACCGCCGTCCCGCTCGACGGGGGCGCCGAAGCTGCGGGTTTGAGAGGGGATGGCGCGGTTGAACTCGCCGCTCCGCCGGGAGCCGGCGCTGCAGGCGCAGTGGCCGGCTGCGGCACCCCAGCTATCGGCGGCTTGGCCGATGCAGAGCCCCCAAACAGTTGGGCTTCAAAGGTGTCGAGCAAGGCGTTTGCTGCGACAACCACTACCGTTATTTGGTTGATAACCGCCAGGTTCACGATGGTCTTAACGACCTTCTTATCTGGGGCCGTCTCTGGAATCGTGTATTGGCACTGCGGCGATAGGATGCGAGTGTTCGCCGTATCGTTGACCGTCGCACGCAACTTTTCGAGATTATCTAGCGTACTGCCGATGAGCGTGTCTTTGAAGGTCTGTTTAGCCAGCCGTGGGGGATAAATGCTGGGAACAAATGCCGTCGCTCCGCTTGCGTTAAGGTCGCCAGCGAGGGCGCCGATCAGGCTCATATCGCTGAGCGTACCGGCAGCCGGCGCAACCGTTTCCGAAACGGAACCTACAAGTTGGGCGGTTTGCGCCAACGCTAGGATCGCCGAAGCGTTGTTAAATAAAACCCCAAGTAGACCACCGGTCTCAGGACTCGCCGGGGCGGAAGGGGGCGGAGCGGCCGTAGATGCTGTCAGGCCTTTCCTTTGGCCGCGGGAGACCGGCGCGATCTTCAGCGAGGATCTGCATTGAAAGACTGTCGGCGACTCAAGCGCGGCGAGCACGGCGCGAAGGCGCCCATCGACGAACTCCGCTTGACCAAGCGTCGTCTCCAGACGAACGATTGTCCCGATATCACCGCTCGTAGCGACAACAATTTGTGGGTGTGGGTGCTTGGCCGGATTAATGGCCGTGAGAATTTGCTGATTAATGTTGTTCGCGTTACCCGCGAGTGCCTGATATTCAAACACTGTCGACTCAATCGCGATCTGTGCGTCGACGCGCACAGGGCAAACTTCGCCCCCGACCATAAACAGCACAGCCGCAAATGCGAGAGAGCGAACGGTAGAGGCGGACATGAGGTCACCGTCTTTCTCAGCAGGCTTGGTAGACAACCACTAGCCTGCTTATGCTGCCCATTACTCGCTAATGGTGCAAACCCTTTCCGGCGCAGTTTACAATCCAGCTTCGACCGGCGTCCGACCGGACTCGGCAACCCGACAACCCGTTGGGGCGTCCTGCTTACCAGCGAGACTAGACTGGCCCTACCACGCTTCCTTTCACGTTTCGGCGGCGGCACACTTGCCGCCATTGCGACGTCAAGGAGCGTCCCGGTAAGATTTGTGGATCGGAGTCACCACGATTTTGGCCAAAACATTTTACATGAATTGGCTAGCCGAAGTACGCTATCTCAATACAGGCAATCGCTTGCTCGCGACCTTTAAGTATCCGTGTGCGTTCGCTGATCTCCAAGACATCATCGAAACTTCCCTTGACCTCGGCCATGGAGTCGAGCAGAGGGCCGGATGTCAAAACGCGCAACCCAGGGAGGAGCTGTAAACCTAAAGGCGTGTGCGCCGGCAAGTCGCGGCGTGGATCGTAAAGGCGGTCTCGCACTCGGAGTCGCCGAGCAGCGGAAGCCAAACAATCGGAACCCGTTCTCTGCATCGCCTTCCGACCGGGAAACGGCTTCGAGGCGGTTTAGCCGGTCTTTACCATACCGCGGCGTACTGCTTCGGCGACGAGCGCCGAGCGACTACGGACTTCGAAGGTTTTGAAGATTTGCTTTATATGATTGCTAACCGTGTACTCGCTGCGATCCAATGACTGTGCGATCTCTGCCGTCGATTTGCCGGCGCAGACCTCTGCGAAAACTTTCCGCTGCATCGGGGGAAGGGGAACTTCCGGACGGTCGAGTCGGGTGCGTAGTTGCGTCATCAACCAGCTTTGCCGATAGTTGCGCAGCTTCTCCTCAATAACGGGAAGCAGCTCTTGATCGCCGGTGGCGCCGTATTCGTCCACCAGGCACCGCGCGACGCGAAAATCGTAGCCGAAGCGTTCGAAGACCTTGCGCGCGTCCCGAAGCTCGGCTAAGCCGCGCTTCTTGTTGCCGAGTCCGAGTTCGACGACGCCGGTCGAGTATTGAGCAAAGGCGTTGCGTCGCGCGTCGCGGCGGTAGAACAGCGGAGACTTGACGTCTCCGAGTTCGCGATACCGAGCGAGGTACATCGCCGCTCGAGCGGTATCGATCTCGCCGAAAAGCTCGGCAAGCAACAGCAGGCCAATGCGTTCCTCGTTAAGCGTCGCGTGCCACTCGACGCTGCCCGCGAGTTGCTCTGCCTCGTCGAGTTCGACTCGCGACCAGCGATGCTCGCCGAAGGCTCGCGCGAGGTAGGCGCGGTCGCAGGCCGCTACAACTTTCCACGCCATCGTATCCGCGACTTCGGAGGCCAGTTTAAGGTGGCGAAATGCGTTGAAGTAGTCCCCCTGCATGGCCTTGGCCCACGCCAGCGCTTTGAGCGCTTGAAACCGGTTATGATCGAAATCCGCCGGCCACGGAACACCGCCGAGCTGACGCTCGATCTCGGCGACCGCATCGGGAAGATAGAGTTCGCGCACGAGAGCGGCAAGATTGTGCGTCCCCCACGCTCGCAGGTTGATGAACTCGGTCGTTTGAGGATCGATCGAGCGCAACAGCTCGACCAGCCGGTCCGCCTGGTCTCTAACGCGCTCCTCGTACGAGAGAATCAGTGCCTCGGCGTGCAGGGCGTAGATGCGGGCCTTGCGCGACTGACCCTTTCGAGCCAACTCCAGCGCGCGACGAGCACTCGCCGCATCCTCCGCTTGGAGATGCCGTCGCACGAAGCGGTAGCCAACCATGGCTACGAGCTCTGGGTCCTTCAGCCGCCGAGCCGTCTCGAGGGCCGCACTCAATCTGTTGTCAGCCGATTCAAAATCATTGGTTCGAGCAAATGCTTCCGCGAGTAGCGCGTCACGTTCAACCTGCTCGCGCCCCTTGGAAGCCGGAATCTTGAGACTTAACAATAACCGCAGTGCCCCGGGCGGATTGAAGTGCATGTGCGCTTGCGCTCCGCGAATGGTAACGTCGATTCGCTCGGACGGTCCAGCGGAAAGGTCGTAGGTACGGGCCGCATCCTTAAAGCGCCCCTGCGTAAATGCTTGCTCAAACTCGTTGCGCCAACCGCGCTCGCTGGAAGAAACTGAAGAAACCTTTTTCGTTGCGGCCATCGTGCGCGGATTCGGGGAAGGGGCCACGCGACCCCCTCCCCGCTGCTGCGCTAGAGTTTAGCCGCCGTCCGATCCACCGGTGGTATCCGCCGGCTGAACGATGCCGGCACCCGGCGACGCGTGGTAGAAGCCGCCCGACGAGAGGGCGATCAGAAAAGCGAAAAACAGGGCCATGGAAACCTCCTGAATCCGAGCAAGCTCGGAGGTGCCGAGAGCTATCTAGCTAAAAATAGCTAGTAGTCAAAAGCTACCACTCCTTAAGAATCCTGCCAAGCCCTAGGCCGCTGAAATTTCATTCGGACGCGGGGCCCGTCGCGTGGCCGAACCCGAATAGCGGCCGCCTTGGTGGCAGGATTTAGCTAGCGCGCAAGGCAAGCAGGCGTCAGGGTTTTGTGTGGGGGGTTACGGCGGCGGTCTCGCTGCTTAGTTCGGCGGCCGCGCGCTCGGGCGCGGCCCTACTCGCGTCGGAGAACTAACGACATGGATCACATTGCCGATCTCATTCTGAACTACGATCCGGAGAATCCGCAGCCGCGTTTTACAGCCGACGCGCCGGATTTCGCAGCGTTATCGGCCAGCGATCGTCTTCCCGTGCCGCCTCCATGGCCGGATGGGAAAGGGCCGCAGGCCGTGCCGCTGGATCCCGCTCCGTCCGACACCGCGCCTCTGGCCGGCATCGCCGGGTGGGACCACGTGGATGCCGTCGTCGTGACGTGGACGGCTGCGGAAGCGGCCGCACTTGCCGCCATGTTCACGCCGGCTTACTTGCCGTCGCAATGGTATGAGTACCGGCACGGCGCCGAGGAATACATTCCGCTGGTTACGGGCGGCGACGCGCCGTTCAACAGCAAGCAGACCGACATGGTCCGCTATTATCACAGCCTCGGTCTCTACTTCCCGTGCCGGATCAACGGGAAGAACGTGCTTTTACTGAAGTCGGGGTTGCATCTCGACTACGACGGGCCGCAAGTTCCGGTGCGAAAATTAATGACGGAACTCGCCGAGACGCTCAAGCCGAGCCTCTTCATCACGACCGGTACCGGCGGCGGAATCAACGGCACGACGGACGGTGCGATCAGCGTAACGGAGCTGGGCGATGTGGTCGTCGGCACGGCGGCTGCATTCGACTGTCAACAACAGTTCAAGAACGCCACCTGGCTGCCCACCGCTCCGATCCCGACGTCGCCGCTCTCGGCGCAGGCCGCGGCGCTCATGACGCCGGCACTTCTCTCCGTCAACGCGGCCAAGGTTACCGGCGGACGCCCCGTTCCCAAGATCTGGAACGACGCCAATATCGTGACGACCGACTTCTTTGCCTTTTCGGATTCGCTGAACACCTACGGATTGGACGGCAAAGGACGGGCGTGCGATATGGGTGACGCGATGGTCGGGTTGGCGCTCGAGACGGCGCGTGCTTCGGTTCCGGGCATGCTCTGGCACGCGATTCGCAATGCGTCCGACCCGCAAATAACCGTGACGAACGGCGACATCGCCGCCGCAGAACAGCTGGCTGGAACGATCTACTTGAAATATGGGCCGTTTACGACCGCCGCAAGCGCCATTGGTACCTGGGCCGTCATCGCATCGATGTAAGCTCGCACTACACACAACGCTAATGGAGAGCTATCATGGAAAGTTTTAAACTGGGACGCAACCCGAGAACGTTTGACCCGGGCATTCCGCACCTTAGCGCAATCCTGGCAGGGAAGACGCCACCGCCGCCGCCGGCATCCGCCAACTACGTGTCGAGCATGCCGCAGGCCCCGAACAACTTCGGGATGATGCTCAACGACACGCTCGGAGACTGCACCTGCGCGGCCTTCTACCACGCACGGCAGGTTTGGACGTACCACTCGACCGGAACCACTCAGACGGCACCGGATGCAGACGTCAAACTCTTATACGAAAAAGCCTGCGGCTACAAGCCGAGTCAAGGTGGCGAAGGTCCGGGCGGCAACGAGCAGCACGTGCTCACGTACGTTCAGAAGACCGGCGCGCCGATCGGGCCCGACGGACCGCCCGTCGATAAAATCCTGGCCTTCGTCGAAGTCGATCCGCGCATTCTCGACGACGTGAAGCGGAGAATCTATAACAGCGGGCTCGTCTATATCGGCTTCAACGTTCCCGCCAACATTATGCCGCCCGGCCAACCACCGCCGCAAACGTGGACCGTCGCTCCGGGCAACCCGCAGATCGTCGGCGGGCACGCCGTCGTGTTACCGGGCTACGATGCCGACGGCGCCATCGTGATTTCGTGGGGATCGCTTTATAAGATGACGTGGGAGTTTTTCAGCACGTACGTCGATGAAGTGTACGACATTACCGATGCGAGCTGGGCGAGAAGCAAGTTTGCCGCCGACCGGAATCTGAAACTTTCAGGGGGGCTCTCGGAAGCCGACCTCGTGAACCAAATGCGCGACCTTTAACCGCGCGGGCGTGGATCGGCCAGCCGCTGGAGAACCCAATGCGATCGCCGTTGTCGTCATCCACGGCGTCATGCCGCAACCGCGCTATGGCATTCAAGACCTGGCCGCGCGCAATCTCTGCGAGGCACTCCAGAAGGACATCCACTGGGCTGCGTGTGGCGAGTGGACGTCCCGCGTTATCAATCTCAAAGACGAAGGCGTCGCTCAGACCCTGATCCCCGACCCGACGATCTCGCGGGTGCAGGTCGGCGACGCCGCACCACCACCACAAACACCGTATTTCGACGTGATCGAGTCCTATTGGAGCCCGCTGGACAAGGGAAGAACGACCTTTTCATCCGTCTGCTCGTGGATGCTGCAAACGATCTTCGTGCCGCTGAACACCACGGCGCGTTATGCATCTCCAACGGGCAAGACGTGTTTCGACTTCGGTCTTATCATCGGCGGAATGGCGTTGGTCGTCGTGCTCCTGGCCGCCGCTTTCGTATGCGCGACGACGGCCCTCAACGGTTTGATCCTCAAAGCCGGCACCTGCGTACCGGCATGCCCCACGGTCTGGCAGATCCTGACCAATCCAATAGCACTAGCCGAGGTCTTCTCGTGGTGGACGCTTGGCGTTCTTGCGATTGCCGCCGTCGGAGCTTTCCTGATAGCGCAGGCAGTCAAAGCTGCCTTATCCGCGATCGGTCAGAAGTCCGAACTCCAGCTACACGCGGCCCAACGCTCCAACCGCGGGCGGCTCATCGGCATCACGTTCCTTGCGGGCGCGCTTCTGCTGACCGCATCGGCATTGCTTCCGATTCTGCCTCGGGGGGCGGCAGGGGGGTGGCTCCCGCTCTGGTTTATCGTCGCGGCTCTGCTCGTCGTCGGCGGTAAAACGCTCGCTCAATCGTGGATCGTGAACTTCTTCGGCGACGTCCAAATCTATACGACGCGCAACGAGAACTCGGACTTTTTTGCGATGCGCGAAGCGATTCTCGAGTGCGTCTCCAAGACGATCATCGATACGTGTTCCGCTAACGCCAATGAGGGTCAAGGTTACGATCGGGTTTTCGTCCTGGCCCATAGTTTGGGCTCGACGATCGCGATGGACGCGCTCATACGCTTCTCCGAGGCCACCGAACAGGCGCCCGAGCTCAAGGCAGCGCTACGGCGAGTGCGCGGCTTCGTGACGTTCGGCACGTCGCTCGAAAAGACGAAGTACTTCTTCGATGTGAACAACCCGTCTCCGTCGCTTGCGTTGGAGCAGTGGAACGACGATTTATACGGCGCGCTCTTTACCCCGGACGTACGTGAGTTGCAGAAGCCCAACGCTGGCGCCGAAGGAATCTTTTGGCTGAACGATTGGTATTTCAAAGACGCCGTCTGCAACGCGATCGACTCGTATCGCTCGTTTCTACGACCTGGAACGCCGCTTTCGGAAGCACCGCAGGCGCGGGCCAGCGTAGTTGCGGCGGCAAGGGAGGAGGGCAGCGGCGACATCGTCTGTCCGGTTGTCGCCCTCAACCAAGAAGGATCCAAAGGTTTCGTTTTCCCGGAGATTATTCCACACAGCGAATACCTGAGCGATCCGTGGTTCTGGGCGAGCGACGGCCCACACATCGGCGTCCTCGAGGTTCTTGCATCGTCGTGCCAGGTCGTTTGGCCACGGCTTTCCAGGGTTCCGGCGCCGGCCTACACGCGCGTCGCGGGCGGCAGATTCGAGCGAGCCAACGCCGACCTCACACGGCGCTTCGCCGATCATTATACCTTGAGATGACCGCTCGAATTCTCTCGAATTCTAAAGAGGGCCGGGCCGATGCCCGACCCCCTTTTTTCTGGGTGGCCGTCTTGGACTAACGAGCGCTACGTCGCAGGATTCAAAGCAATCCCTAGCTTCAACGTGTAGTTGCTGCCGGTGCAACTGCTCGCCGCGAACCCAATGCAGTAGTAGTCGATGAATTTGACCGCGGTGGCCTTCTTGGGATTCTTCCCCTTGTAGGTGATGTACTGATAGGTCGGGTTACCGGGATCCGGATAGAAGTAAGTGTCGAACTTTTTGTCGTGCTTACCCGCCTTGTTCTTGGCTTTGACGATCCAGGCCTCGTTGTAGAGTTCGTAACCGCTCCCGGCTGATGATTCGATGTAGGGGCCGGCGTCACCCGGAGTGACGTAGAAGCAGAAGTTGTAGACGCTGTAGTCACATCCTATGGTCATGGGCTTGACCCCCGGCATGAGGTGGGTCACCAAGCCATGGGCATGTGCCTGACCTATCGCCGAGCTTTGCGCGCCCGATGACGGCACCGCCGACGACGAACCCGTATCGCTGGAACAGGCTGAAAGTGCTAGGCCGAAGGCCAGCGCGGCGCTGGCACAGAGAAGGCTGAAACGCATGTTGTGAGCTCCTTCCATAGCTAGTTCTAAAGAAAACCAGCTCTGAGAACCGCCAAATAGCGGTACAGTTGTAAGAATGCGAACCCACGCTTCCCTTTCCTCCTAGACAGCAGCGACAGGGGTGGGTAGGCCTACTAGCCTACACTAGCTGAACGTGCAGGCTCTTCGGGGGCGCCGGCAACTCCCCGCGGCGCGCAACTTCGGCAACCAGCGAAGCGCGGTTGTGAACGTCGTAGGCACGGAAGACTGCCTTGAGGTGGTTGCGAATTGTATGGGGGCTAAGCCCCAAGTCCGTAGCGATTTCCGCAGTCGTCATCTTCTGGCAGAGCATATCGAGGACTTTGCGCTGCATGCGCGGCAGTTGAACGGCTACGCTCGTCGCGATGTCGTGTTGAGAAATCTCACGCGCGAGCCACGATTGCGGGTACGCTTCCAGCTTATCCTCGGCGAGATGACGCCAGCGTTCTTTCTTCGTGGCCTCCAGCAACGAGAGTGCGGTGCGGCTGGCGCGCCAATCGTATCCGATCCGATCGAAGATCGTCCACGCCGTCCGCAGCGCCTCTTCGGCTCCCGGCTCGCCGCCTTTCAGCCGGGCGACTCCTTCGGCATACGCCGCAAACGCGTCGCAGCGGCGATCGAGCGCAAAGAGATGCAGCGGCGAACGGATGCGGTCGAGGCCCCTATAACGCGCGAGATAGAAGTGCGCCTTTTCGGGATTGCTCTCAGCCACCGCTTCGGCCATCAAAAGCAGGCCGATTCGCTCTTCGCCGGGGAGCTCGTTCCAGTCGATGGTCTCGGCAATGGCGTCGGCCTTGGCTACCTCGTCGCGAGACCAGTTGGGCTCGCCGATGATGCGAGCGAAATAAGCGCGATCCAATAATAGAATCGCCTCAAAGGCCATGCTGGGCTTGCTGCGCTCCGCGGCCCGCAGGTAGCGAAAGCAGCCGAGAAGATCGCCACGTAGGGCGCACGTCCAGCCGACGGCCTTGAGCGCCTGGAAATGTTGCGTGAGAAAGTCAACCGGCCACTCGACGTCTTCGTCGACTTCACGCCTGGCCAACGCCGCCGCTTCGTCGAACGCGAGCTCCCTTCCAAGCAGCGCAAGATTCTGCACCGCGTGGAACCATTGCTCGCGATGCGCGTCGCGCTGCTTGCCGATAAGTCCTATCGCGCGAATGAGACTCTCCGCCTCCTCGCGATAGCGTTCTTCCCGGCTCAAGATGAACGAGTTCAACATCTCATTCGAAATTCGCGTGGTGAGAGTCCGGTCGCACGACATTTCGCCGGCAAGGCGCCACGCCTCATCGGTTCTTCCTTCGAACAAATGCCGAACCGAACGATGATATGCAAGCTGCGCTCGATCGGCGTTCGTCGTGAGAAAGCCCTCGGCCATCTCAAAATGACGGTCGGCGCGTTCAAAGTCGCGCATCCGCGCGTACCCGATCGCAAGCAGCAGCGCCCATTCTCCGCGCCGGGCCCCGTTGGCAGATCTCGGGTCTCGGCGGATCAGAGAGGCCACCGCGGCGTTTACGTCGTGTTTAAGCGCGACGCGCGCGCGCCGGAGTTCGTCGTCGTACGAGGGAATCGCCCCGTCGCCGACGGCTTCGTCGTAAACGTCGGCTGCCGCTAAGAATTCAGCCCGGCGATAGTGCTGCCGCATCGTTTCGGACCACGAAGGCGTGGCAACTGATTTTCTTGCCATAGCCGATATGATTAGCCCGGCGGCTAGCCGCCGCCTCCGTTGCCGCCTCCGGGGCTCGTCCCGCCCTCTCCGCCGGGCATCGTGCCGCCGCCGTCATTGGGAACCGCGCTCCCAGCGTCGGCCCCGATAGCCTGCGTATGAATGTACCCCGAGCCGGAGCCTCCTCCAAACCCGCCTAAGAAGCCCATGGCCGCGAAGGCCAACGCCTGGAAGAACATAAACATCGAAGTCGTCCTTTCATCCGCGCAACGCTGGCGCCTGCTAGGTTAGCTAGCCAGTTCGGGGCCGTGTGCCGTTACTCTTTGCAGGTCGCTAAGCCTTCGCCGGCCACAATCTGGTCGGCAGCCGAAAGCGGCGGCATGTCCTGCACGAAATGCGCGCGCAACACGTTCCATTCGTCGCCCGATATTTGACTGGCTCCAACGAACGGCCGGTCAAAAATAAACGCTAAGGCGACGAGCATGCCGATCATCGCAAAAAAACCACTCGTTCGGGTCGCGTGGAGAACGCGACTCTGCCCTTCGACAAAGTACGTCATGAGCACGAAGATAACTGCCCCTAAGAAGAACGCAAACCACAGCGCTCCCTGCAAGGCTCGTTCTTCGTAGCGACGCCGGCGCTCTTCCCGGCTCTCCGAAAAGCGCTGGACCAGTTGAATGCCCTGTTCGTACACGACCTGCTGCTGTGAGGTGGTTGGAAGCAGGTCAAACGTCGCGTCTCTGATGCAGTGCGCCAGGCGATTTGCCGCCTGGGAAGGCTTCGACGACGACGCCGGGCACGATTCGATCGTATCCAAGCACAGTTGATCGCCTCGCTTCATCTCGTTCCACTCCTCGCTCATCACATTTGCGTAACCTGCCAGCATCACCCTAATGCCGTGGCCTGCCGAATTGTGGAAGGCATAGTCGAGATGGAAGAGATCGTCAACGGTGTGTTGCTCCTGCATCGTTAGGTCTTTGTCGCGGTCGTTTGCCTGCCAGGCGGTAACGACGACGAACGCGACGAGCACGGCGTAAATCACACCCACGACGCCGATGAAATGGCCCGCTATTTCGTGATGTTTCTCTCGCAGGTGGCCGCCCTTCTCGAGCCAGCGGCTAAGCCTCGCGAGCTGCGAATCCACAACGAGTCCCAGCGCGGCGCTCAACATTACGAACGCGAACACCAAGACGATTGCGTTCCATCTAAGGAGAAACGACTCGAATCGCGGAATCATTACTCGGCTCCCAAGATAGAGAGGATAGTATGTCACCTACTGCATTTCTGAGCAAGCTTATCGGTCTTTTTTGCGTACTCTATTCACTTTCCATGTTCGCGCATCGGGAAGCAACTTTGAGCGCGGTTGGCGCGCTGGCCACCGAGCCGGGTGCCTTGCTGGTTCTCGGGATCGTCGTGCTGGCTTCCGGAGTTGCGATGGTTTTGGGGCACAACGTTTGGTCCGGCGGCGCGCTCGCGCTCGTCGTGACGATCGTCGCCTGGTTAACGCTGCTCAAGGGCCTGTTTCTCACATTCCTCTCGCCGGCGGGTGCCGCCGCCTACCTGTCCACGATGCACTACGAGCAACTCTTTTATGTCTACGCAGGAGTAACGCTCGCTCTCGGCGCCTACTTGACGTACGGCGGATTCAATATGAAAGGAAACCCCAATGCTCAAGGCGGGCGATAAAGTCTACATCGACGGTACAAAGGAAGAAGGCATCGTCAAGGAAGTCCACCCACACGAGGTGCTCGTTCGCGTAGCGACGAGCCAGGGACACGAGATGCGTAAGTACCCGTACGAGGAGTTGCGCCTCGACCCGACGCTGGACGAAGCATCGCGTTTTGTCGATCACTAGCGCCGGCGAGCGCGGTTAGTCTTCCTTGATTGCCTCGACGTCGATAACGATGTCGATCTGCGGGCTAACCACGACGCCCCCGTTGGGCATCCGATCGTTCCAGTTGACGCCGAAATCGTACCGATCGATGCGCGTGCGCGCCGTAAATCCCGCGCGCGTCTTCGGACCTTTGTCCACGCCATCTTCCCACCAGGGCGTCTCCCACGAGCCGAGATATCGAACGTCGAGCGTCACCGGCTGAGCGACGCCCCTGATCGTGAGATCGCCGGTCACACGGTAATCGACTGGACCGATCCGCGCGACGCCGGTGCTCTTGAAGCTCATCTGCGGATATTGCTCGCAGCTCAGGAAGTCGGGGCTGCGAAGGTGCGCGTCACGCGCGTCGACGCCGGTCCAGCATGTCGACGTCTCGATGACGGTCTCCACGGCGAGTTCGCGCGGATTGGCCGGATCGAAGTCGAGTTTCCCTTGAATGTTTTTGAACGACCCGCGCACCCACGTTACCATCATGTGCCGCGCGCGAAACTCCGCCGCCGTGTGCCCGGGCTCAAAGTACCACTTCATCCAGATGGCGTTTAGGGGTTGTTCACCGCCATCCTTCGTCACTCCAGGCGAGGGTGCTGCGTTATTCGAGCATGTTGAGCGTGCGCGCGATCACCTTGGCCGCTGCCTTGCTTGCTTTTACGATTGCCGCGACGGCGAACACGAGCGATACGCTGCGCTCGGTGGCGGCCAAGTATTATGCGAAGGTCGGGCAGATCGAGATTATAACCGGGCGCGACTCAACGATGGACTACTACCAGCGTCTCCTCGACGACGCCGATTTCTTGAACTCGGCTCCCCCGAGTTACTACACCGCCGAGCAATGGCAGCATTCGGTGCAGGGATTTTCGCAGCTCGATCTGAGCCTCGCGACGCAGCTCTTGGCACAATCGTATCAACCGATGGCATCGATTCGAGGGCTCGGCGAGACGTTCGTCCGCTCTTCAAAGGACGGGACGATGCAGCCGGTGGCGGTCTACGTGCCGTCGGGCTATTCGAAGGACAAGCCGGCGCCGCTGCTGATTTTCTTGCACGGGCGACTCGAGACCGAATCGCGCCTGCTGGCGCCACAGTTCATCGAGGACATCGCCGAGCAAACGGGTACGATCGTCGTCGCGCCGTACGGCCGCGGCTACTACGATTATCGGGGTGCCGAGAGCGACATCTACGACGCCTTGGATGCGGCGAGTCTCGCCTTTACCATCGACCAGCACAAACGCTATTTGGCCGGCTACTCGATGGGCGGGTTCTCAATATTCACTATCGCACCCATGCATCCGGCGGACTGGGCGGGCGTGATGTGCATTGCGGGATCGCTGCTCGGCAAGCGCTCGCAGTTGATTGAAACGAAGATGCTCAGCACAAAGTTTTATGTGTTGACGGGAACGCGAGACGAGATCGTTCCGACGCTTTTTCCGACGCTGACCGCGATCTTTCTGCGCGACGCCGGCATCCCGGTGACGTTTTATTCGCAGTCCGACGGCACGCATCTCTTGTACTCGCTGCATTCGATTCTCTGGCAAGCGTGGAGAGATATGGAAGCCGGCGTAGTCCGCGTCCCCGAGGGACTCGGCGCCGGGGGACAGGGCTTACCCGAAGCTATGCCTTGATCTCCGAGGCGTGATATTATCGCTCCCATGAGCAGGGGCATGCAGTGGGCGGCGTGGGGCGTGGCGGCCGTCGTGGCGATCGTTCATCTCTTGGCTGCCGGCCGGTACGGATTCTTCGTCAACGAACTTTACTTCATCGTCTGCGGGCGCCACCCAGCGTTCGGCTACGTCGATCAGCCGCCGCTGGTGCCGCTGATCGCGGCGGCGACGCAGTTCGCGGGCGCACACGTCTGGCTTTTGCGCCTGCCTTCCGTGTTGGTTGCGGCATTGCTGGTGCCGCTGGTCGTGTGGTTTGCGGTGCTGCTCGGCGCGAGCACGCGCGGGGCGTGGCTGGCG
>Ga0265760_10000292_pt1 | contig 13712 bp, 14 predicted proteins | sample NZIome_2_FD_200831 | JGI IMG/M metagenome (GOLD analysis project Ga0265760, IMG submission 200831) | Metatranscriptome of rhizosphere microbial communities from Maridalen valley, Oslo, Norway - NZI1 (Metagenome Metatranscriptome) | ecosystem: Host-associated > Plants > Roots > Rhizosphere >...
CGGTGATGTGATCGGCGCCGAGGGGGTTTTGTTTCGCACCAAAACCAACGAATTATCGCTGCGCGTCGAGAAGATCTTACTGCTGACCAAGTCGCTGCGGCCGCTGCCTGACAAATGGCATGGAATCGCGGACACGGAAATGCGCTACCGGCGCCGTTATGTCGATCTGATCATGAACGAGGAGAGCCGGCGCGTATTCGAAATGCGCAGCGCGATCGTGCGCTACCTGCGCGCATTCCTCGATTCGCGCGGCTTCCTCGAAGTCGAGACGCCCATGCTGCATCCCATTCCCGGCGGTGCCGCGGCGCGTCCCTTCAAAACTCACCACAACGCGCTCGATCTTGGGATGTATCTGCGCATTGCACCGGAATTGTATTTGAAGCGCTTGACCGTGGGCGGCTTCGAGCGCGTTTATGAAATCAACAGAAATTTCCGCAACGAGGGGGTTTCGACGCAGCACAACCCCGAATTCACCATGTTGGAGCTGTACCAAGCCTATGCCGATTACAAAGACTTGATGGAACTGATCGAAACCCTGTTCCAGGGTCTCGCCGACACGTTGATCGGTTCGCGCAAACTGCTGTATCAAGGCACCGAGTTCGACCTCTCGGGAAGCTTCGCGCGCATGAGCATCGAAGATATTATTTTGTCGAACAATCCCGATCTGGATCCCATGTCGTTGCGTGATGCCGCGTACCTGCGGCGGGTGTGCGATCAGATGCGCATTCCGTACAAGGCCGACGATGGCCCCGGGAAACTGCAAATTGAGATCTTCGAGAAAACCGGCGAACACACCCTGATCCAGCCCACCTTTGCGTATGCGTATCCCGCGGAAGTTTCGCCCCTATCGCGGCGCAATGATCAAGATCCTTTCATCACCGATCGATGGGAATTTTTCATCGGCGGCCGCGAGCTGGCAAACGGCTTTTCCGAGTTGAACGACGCGGAGGACCAGGCACAGCGATTCAAGGATCAGGTCGCGCGCAAGGACGCGGGAGATGAGGAAGCGATGTACTACGATGCAGACTATGTACGCGCGCTGGAATACGGCATGCCGCCAACTGCCGGCCTGGGGTTGGGCGTTGATCGGCTGGTGATGCTGTATACGAACTCGCCCTCGATCCGCGACGTGCTGCTATTCCCGCATATGCGGCCCGAATAAAGAATACGGTAACGGCAACTCCACCGCGTCCACCAGCGGCTCGCCCGATGTGTCGGCGTCGGCGGAGGAACTCGCTTCCACACTGAGCACCGCGAGAGCCTCGGTGCGCCCGCGGCTCTCGATTACCTCCGTCAGCCGCCCCTGACGGCCATCGGCCAAACGCAAGACTTGTCCGATGCTCCAGGTACCGGACGGCAAACTTAAGCGAAAAAGCCTGCGTTTAATCCTTCCCAGGTGCTGGGTGCGCGCAATGATTTCTTGCCCGGTGTAGCAGCCCTTGCTGAAGCTGATTCCATCCAGCAGATCGAGATTCAGCATCTGCGCGACAAACGCCTCGCTCGTCGCGGCGTAAACCTGCGGCAGGCCGGCGCGAATGTCGGCCAGCCGCCACTCCGCTTCGATGCGATTCGCCGCGGCTGCATCCGCCGGTGCCGCAATCTTCTCCGGTGGCCCGATGACCCAGTAACGACTTGCATCGTGGCCCACCGGTGCCATGCCAATGCCGTCATGTTCGACGTAGCGAGAGCCGGAGCCCGCGCCGAAACTGCCCGCCACGACCAGATCGGCGGCGTCTTCGATCCGCACTTTTGCGCGCAAAATAAATTTGCGCATCCGTTCCATGGTGGGCAGGAGAATTTCGCGCGGCAATATCGCGACCACGCCGCTCGAATGCGGCAACAGATATATGAGTGCCAGCACGCGGCCCTGAGCAGTGGAATAGGCGGCCAACACCGGAGTGCTCTCGGTCAGTCGCTGCGTGTCGTTGGATACCTGACCCTGCAGGAAGCTGAGCGCGTCGGCACCGGCGAAGCGTAGGGCCGCCAAGTGCGCCAAACGGACTGACGATGCGGGTTCGATAGTCATTATATATGAGATGGGAGCGGCAGCCGCGATGTCAAGCCAGTGCCCCGTTCACCTCGCTTTTCTGGCAAACTTTCGTCTGTGATGTCGACTCCTGAAGAATCCTTACCCTCGAAGCCGGCTGCCGAGCCGGCGCCTGCCGCAAGCCCCCCGCTTGAAGTCGGGGGACGCGAGGGACCGGATCCGACGCGTTTTGGCGATTGGGAACTCCGTGGCCGCTGCATCGATTTCTAATTGCGCCGTGCGCGATGTGGTTTGGCCGCAAGGAGCATCGTGATGCCGGCACGCGGACGTCCCACTTCCCCACACCTGTCGATTTATCGCTGGCAGATCGGCAATACGCTATCGATATTGCATCGATTCACCGGCGCCGCGCTGGCCGCAGGGCTCATCGCCCTGAGCTATTGGTTTGTGTCTCTGGCCGGAGGGCCGGATTCTTATGCCGCCGCCGCGCGCCTGTTCGCCAGCCCGCTCGGCCTCGCCGTCCTTTTGGGATGGACTTTTTCATTCTTGTTCCACCTATTAAATGGCGTGCGCCATTTGTTTTGGGATTCCGGCAGAGGTTTCGAGCGCACGCCACGGCATGTGAGCGGCTGGTTCGCGGTACTGGGGGCGATCGCCTTGACGCTGTGCGTCGCCGCCTGGGTCTGGCCGCGATTATCATGAGTTTGCGCAGCCCCTTGAGCCGCGTGCTGGGATTGGGTTCCGCCAAAGACGGCACGGCGCATTGGTGGGCGCAACGCGTCACCGCGGTCGCGCTCGTTCCTCTCACCCTCTGGTTCGTTTTCTCCCTGTTGACGCTGCCGGATTTCGAATACGAAACCGTGCGAACCTGGCTGTCGGTTCCGATCAGCGGCTTTCTCTCGGTGCTGCTGGTTGCGGTGCTCTGCTATCACTCCTATCTCGGCACCATGGTGATCATCGAGGACTACGTGCACACGAGCGGCATGAAAGTGCTCAGCCTCATGACCTTGAGATTTCTTTACGTCCTGGCGGGCGGTGCCGCGATGTTTGCGATTTTTCGCGTTGTCTTCGGATTCCCGCGCCTATGAGCGATTACAAATTCGTCGAGCACAGCTACGATGTGGTGGTCGTCGGCGCGGGCGGTGCGGGGCTACGCGCGACGTTTGGTCTGGCTGAAGCGGGATTGTCGACCGCCTGCCTGACCAAGGTGTTTCCCACGCGCAGCCACACGGTTGCCGCGCAAGGCGGCATCTCCGCCGCGCTCGGCAACATGGGCGCCGATGATTGGCGCTGGCACATGTATGACACGGTTAAGGGCTCGGATTGGCTGGGCGATCAGGATGCCATCGAGTTCATGTGCAAGGAGGCGCCGGCGGCGGTCATCGAGCTGGAGCATTACGGCGTACCTTTTTCGCGCACCGAGGACGGGCGGATTTATCAGCGGCCCTTCGGCGGCATGACGACGCACTTCGGCAAGGGAATTGCCCAGCGAACCTGTGCTGCCGCGGATCGCACCGGCCATGCGATGCTGCACACGCTGTATCAGCAATCCTTGAAGCACGAAGCCAATTTTTTCATCGAATATTTCGCGCTCGACCTCATTATGGAAAACGGCGAGTGCCGCGGCGTTGTCGCGCTCGACATGGCGGAAGGCAAACTGCACCGCTTCCGCGCGCACCAGGTGATCCTGGCGACCGGCGGCTATGGCCGGGCATGGTTTTCATGTACCTCGGCGCACACCTGCACGGGCGATGGCGGCGGCATGGCGCTGCGGGCGGGGCTCCCCTTGCAGGACATGGAGTTCGTGCAATTTCATCCCACGGGCATTTACGGTGCCGGCTGCCTCATCACGGAAGGCTCGCGCGGCGAGGGCGGCTATCTGACCAACTCCACGGGCGAGAGGTTCATGGAGCGCTACGCCCCCAACGCCAAGGACCTCGCCTCCCGGGATGTCGTCAGCCGCGCGATGACCGTCGAAATCCGCGAGGGCCGGGGCGTCGGCAAGCTCAAAGACCACATCGATTTGCATTTGGAGCATTTGGGTCCCGCGGTCATCAAGGAACGGCTGCCGGGGATCGCGGAAACCGCGCGCATTTTTGCCGGCGTGGATGTCAACAAAGAGCCGATTCCGGTGCTGCCGACCGTTCACTACAACATGGGCGGCATCCCCTGCAACGTCCATGGCGAGGCGGTGACGCGCGGCGCCGATGGCGAGAAGGTGGTGCCGGGACTCATGGCGATCGGCGAGGCGGCGTGTGTCTCGGTGCATGGCGCGAATCGCTTGGGCTCGAACTCTTTGCTCGACTTGGTGGTATTCGGCCGCGAGGCCGCGCAGCATTGCACGCGCACCGTGCGGCCGGGAACGCCGCATCGAGCGCTCAAGACGGACGCGGCGACGCCCGCCGTGGAACGCCTGGATAAGTTGCGGCACGCCAAGGGTTCGCAGCGCACCGCGGATATTCGCTTGAGTATGCAGCGCGTGATGCAAAGCGACGCGGCCGTATTTCGAACCGCGGAGACCTTGAATGACGGCAAGCGCAAGCTGGCGGAGGTCTTTGCGTCATTTTCCGACGTCAAGGTCAGCGATCGATCCCTGGTCTGGAACAGCGATCTGATCGAGACCTTGGAATTGGACAATCTGCTGGGCCAGGCGATCGCCACGATGCACTCGGCCGAAAATCGCAAGGAAAGCCGCGGTGCGCAAGCTCGCGAGGACTTCCCCAATCGGGACGATCAAAAGTGGCTGAAGCACACGCTTTGCTGGGTCGACCCTGCGGGCAACAGCCGGTTTGATTACCGAGCGGTGCATTTGAACACCTTGACCGACGAGGTCGAATCCATTCCCCCGAAGGCGCGGACCTACTGAGGAGCATTGATGGCTGAGTTTTCGCTTCCGGCCAATTCCAAAGTCCGCAAGGAAGGACGGGTCTATAAGGCGCCCGCCGGCGCGGGCAATATTCGGATCTTCAAGATTTATCGTTTCGACCCCGATAGCAATGAAAATCCGCGGCTCGACACCTACGAATTGGACATGGACCACTGCGGTCCGATGGTGTTGGACGCCCTGATCAAGATCAAGAATGAAGTCGACACCACATTGACCTTTCGCCGCTCCTGCCGCGAAGGCATCTGCGGTTCCTGTGCGATGAACATCGACGGCAAGAACGCGCTGGCCTGCATCAGCGCGTGCGACGACGTCAAACGCGACATCAAGATCTATCCCTTGCCGCATCTGCCTGTGATCAAGGACCTGGTACCCGACCTGACCAACTTCTACGCCCAATACGCCTCGATCAAGCCCTGGCTGCAAACCCGCACGCCGCCGCCGCCGGATGGTGAACGGCTACAGTCCAAGGAGGACCAGGAAAAGGTGGATCGGCCCTCCGCATGCATACTTTGCGCTTGCTGCTCCACCGGCTGTCCGAGCTATTGGTGGAACAGCGAGCGCTATTTGGGTCCGGCGGCCTTGCTGGCCGCCTATCGCTGGATCGTCGACACCCGCGACGAGGCAGCGGGCGAGCGCCTGGATAGTCTCGAGGATCCTTTTCGGCTGTATCGCTGCCACACCATCATGAATTGCACCGAAGCCTGCCCAAAGGACCTCAATCCCGCCAAGGCCATAGCTGAGATCAAGCAGATGATGCTGCATCGGCGTTATTGATGGCCGCGGATGAGGGCAGATTGCGCTGGCGCTGCCGGCGCGGAATGAAGGAACTCGATATCTTACTGGCTCGTTACATGGACGAGCGTTTTGGTGCAGCCTCACCCCAGGAGCAGGAAGCATTCAGGCGCCTGCTGGAATGCCAGGACCCAGCCATCTACGCCTATTGCCTGGGGTCGGAGCCGCCCCCTCCGCACCTTGCGGTCCTGATCGAACGAATTACCGGCCTGCCTAACCGGGTCGCGCTCGGCTGTTAGAATCCATCGTGTGCGCAAATTCACGTTTAATCGTCCCAGGGCGGGAATTGTCGAACTTTTCCGCGCAGCGTGGGTCTATCGCGACAGGCGTAGGTTTACGCTCGCCGGTTTGTGATCACCCATGAGCGTCGAGGAGAGTGACCTCAAACTGGTCGAAAGAGTCCAGCGCGGCGAGCGCGCGGCGTTCGATTTATTAGTACTGCGATACCAGCACAAGGTGCTGAAGCTGATCATGCGTTACGTGCACGATGCAACTGAGGCTGAAGACATCGCTCAAGAGGCTTTTGTCAAGGCGTTCCGTGCGCTGCAATCGTTTCGCGGTGACAGCGCTTTCTATACCTGGCTTTACAGAATCGCAATCAACACCGCCAAAAATGCGCTGGTCGCAACCAAACGGCGGCCGATGGATTACGATTTGGATTTGCAGGACCCCGAGCAATACGATCTGCATGCCCGGCTTGCCGAATCTGAAACGCCGGAAGGCCTTCTCCTCACCGACGAGATCCGCGAAACCGTGAACCGGGCGATCGAAAACCTGCCGGAAGATCTACGCACCGCCATCGTGCTGCGCGAATTGGAAGGCTTGAGTTACGAGGATATTGCCCAAACGATGGATTGCCCCGTGGGTACGGTGCGCTCGCGAATTTTCAGAGCGCGAGAAGCGATTGACAAAAAGCTGCGCCCGATTTTTGATGGCGGCTTAGGAAGGCCTGAGGACACATGAGCGAACAAATTCGTGAACAAGTCTCGGCGTTTCTCGACGGCGAGTTGCCGGACACCGAAACCGAACTGCTGTTGAAGCGCCTGACGCGAGATGGCGAGTTGCGTGAGAGCTTTGGGCGATTTGCGCTCATCGGCGAGGCGCTGCGGGGCTCCGGGTCGCAGATTTTGACCCGGGGCTTCGCCTCCCGCGTAAATCTCGCCATCGACGGCGAACCCGCGCATGTGCCTGCACTTGCCACGCCCCCACGCGCGTCGAGATGGTGGCGGCCGCTTGCGGGAGTGACGGTTGCGGCGAGTGTTGCCGCGGTGGCAATCGTTGCTTTGCAACAACGCGCGATTTCTCCAAAGAGCGGCGTTTCCCCCCTCACGGCCCAGAATGTCGCGGCCCAAAATGTCACGGCCCAGAATGTCGCGACTCCGCTGCAAACAGCCGCGACGAATCAAGTGCCCGTTCAGGGCGGCGGTGGACCGCGAGAGGCACTCTCATATACGGTGCCGGCGGCCTCGACCGATGCGCCGTCAGCGATTTCGCCCGCGCGCCTGACCAACTATGTATTCGCGCACAGCAAATACTCTTCCGTCTTGGGCCAGCGCGGGGTGCTCGCGGATCTGCTGATCGAGGACGATGAACCGCAACTGATCCCGATGCAGCGCGCGGCGCAACCCTCCCCGGCACCGGAAAAACGCGTCGCTCCATGACCCGCCCTGTGTCCGCCTTCACCTCTTGGCTCGTTCCTTGCGCCTTGCTGGGCGCGCTGCTCAGTTCCGTTCCCCAGCGCGCGCGCGGTGCCGATGATCCGCGCGAGTGGTTGGAAAGGATGAATAAGGCGCTGGCGACGCGCAACTACGACGGTACGTTCTTTCATATCAGCGGCGGCCGCGTCGAGACCATGCGCATAGTTCACCGCGTGCGCTCGGGACGCGTGACGGAACGGCTGCAGTCGCTCGACGGTTCGGGACGCGAGTTCGTACGTGCCAACGACCAACTAACCTGTTATTTGCCCGACCAGCATACGGTGCTGGTCGAGCCGCGCCAGGATCGGGGTCCCTTCCTCGGGTCCCTGCCGCAATTTGACGCAACCGTAAGCGATTTTTATCGCATCGAGGCTCTGCCGGCGACGCACATCATGGGCCGGCCGGCACGGGTTATCGCCGTCAATCCCAAGGATCAATTCCGTTTCGGCTACCGACTGTGGCTCGACGAAAAGACCGCCATGCCGCTGAAAACGCAGCTATGCGATTCGCGCGGCCAGGTGATTGAGCAGATATTCTTCGCGCGCCTCGACATGCCGGAGAGCATTCCGGACAGCGATCTGGCGCCGACCGTGCACACCGGCGGGATGCGCTGGGTACGCCAGGGACCTTCCGTTGATAACGCCTCTGAGGCGTTGGCAGCCTACCGCGCGAGCCAGCTGCCGCCGGGGTTTCGTCTGACCGTGCAGGGAGCGCAAACTCTCGGCGGCGCCTCCGCGCCGGCCAGTCACTTGGTCTACTCGGATGGGCTGGCGACGGTGTCGGTGTTCATCGAGCAGAGCAGCTCCGATTCGGGAGTTGCAGCGGCGCCGGACTCCCAGGCTCAAGCCCCGATGCAGGGACTGGCTCGGGTCGGCTCGGGGTACGCTTTTTCGACCGTCGTGCAAGGGCACCAAGTCACTGCCGTCGGCGAAGTGCCCGCTCAAACCGTCGAGTTCATCGCCCACTCGGTGAAAATCTATAGCGGCGGTGGCGAGATCCCGCATCACTGAGACCAAGCGGTTCCTGCTGTACTCCCGCCCCGGGTGCGGCCTATGCGAGGAAATGCTGAGCGAGCTTGCCTCGCTGCCTTCGGCCCGAGGCATCCCCATCGATGTCATCGACGTCGATTCAGACCCTGCGGCGCGGGCGCGTTACGGCCACAAAATACCGGTTCTCCTGTTTGCCGGAGAGTTGCTGTGCCACGGCCGCTTGGACCCCCAAGAAGTAGATAAGACCCTCAAGCTTAACCGCCGACCGGTATAATGCTGGGTTTGCCCAAGCAGGCTTGAACCTCGGTCTAGATGAAGAATATCCGCAATTTTTCGATCATTGCCCATGTCGACCACGGTAAATCCACGCTGGCCGACCGGTTCATTCAGGAATGCGGAGGCCTGGACGCGCGCGAAATGCAGGCCCAGGTTCTCGATAGCATGGACTTGGAGCGTGAGCGCGGTATCACCATCAAGGCCCAGAGCGTGACCTTGGGGTTTCAATCCGCCAGCGGCGAACTGTATCAGCTGAACTTCATCGATACCCCGGGGCACGTCGACTTCTCCTACGAGGTGTCGCGTTCGCTTGCGGCTTGCGAAGGGGCCCTGCTGGTGGTCGATGCCGCGCAAGGTGTTGAGGCACAAAGCGTCGCCAACTGCTACACCGCGCTGGAGCAGGGCCTGGAGGTGCTGCCGGTCATCAATAAGATCGATTTGCCCTCCGCGGATCCCTCGAAAGTCATCCACGAAATCGAGGAGATCATCGGCATACCGGCAGAAGATGCTGCCTTGGTGAGCGCGAAGACCGGCGAGGGCGTGCATGCATTGCTGGAACAGCTGGTGAAGCGAATTCCGGCGCCGAAAGGCGATCCAGACGGACCTTTGCAGGCACTGATCATCGACTCTTGGTTCGACAACTACGTGGGCGTGGTGTCGCTGGTGCGGGTGATGAACGGGGCATTGGTCACGGGTGAAAAAATCCGCGTGATGTCGACCGGGCGCAGTCATCAGATCGACAAGCTCGGCCGCTTTTCGCCGAAACCGGTAACCCGGGAGTCGTTGGGGACCGGCGAAGTCGGCTTCGTCATCGCCGGGATCAAGGAGATCGACGGTGCGCCCGTCGGCGATACCATTACTTCGGAAAACAACCCCGCGAAACTGCCGCTCGCCGGATTCAAGCAAGTGCAGCCGCGAGTTTTCGCGGGCTTGTTTCCGGTGAGTTCCGACGACTACGAGCAATTCCGCGACGCGTTGAAGAAGCTCAAGCTCAACGACTCGGCGCTGCATTTCGAACCGGAAGTCTCGACTGCGCTCGGCTTTGGATTTCGCTGCGGATTCTTAGGGCTGCTGCACATGGATATCGTGCAAGAGCGCCTGGAGCGCGAGTACGGGCTCAATCTGATCACCAGCGCGCCGACCGTCATCTATGAAGTCCTGCTGACCGACAATTCAGTCATCAATGTCGACAATCCAACCAAGCTTCCCCCGCAGGACCGGATCGAGGAGCTGCGCGAGCCGATCATCATCGCCAATATTTTGGTGCCGCCGGATCACGTCGGCGCCGTGTTGACCCTATGCAGTGAGAAGCGCGGCGTGCAAAAGAAAATGCTGTTCCTGGGCAGCCAGGTATCGCTGCAATACGAGCTGCCGCTGGCCGAAATCGTGCTCGATTTCTTCGACCGGCTCAAATCCTCGAGCCGCGGTTATGCCTCATTTGACTATGAATTCAGCCATTTTCAAGCAGCGCCCTTGGTCAAGCTCGATGTGCTGATCAACGGTGACCCGGTCGACGCGCTGTCGCTCATCGTGCACCGGGATAATGCCTACACGCGCGGCCGCGAGCTGGTCGATAAGATGCAGGAACTGATACCGCGCCAGATGTTCGACATCGCCGTGCAAGCGGCCATCGGCAGCCATATCATTGCCCGCGCCAGCGTCAAGGCGATGCGCAAAAATGTGCTGGCCAAATGCTACGGCGGCGATATCACGCGCAAGCGCAAGCTGCTCGAAAAGCAAAAAGCCGGCAAGAAACGCATGAAGCAGGTCGGCCAGGTCGAAATCCCGCAGGAGGCGTTCCTCGCGGTTTTACAAGTCGGCAAGAAGGCGAATTGAACGTATCTTGCGCCATTGATTATCTCGGGGGTATTTCGTGAATGATGGTGACCGTATTTTCCTAGGGCTACTGTTCGCCGGCGCCGTGTGCGTGCTGGTGATTTTGATCGATGGCTGGTTCTTGAGGCCGCGGCGCGATCCCGGGGCCACCAGCGTCGAGGAGCCTCTGCTGCCGAAATTGGCGGGCTATGCCTTGGTCGGACTTGCCTTGGCGATGCTGTGGCGCCTGTTTCGCTACGAAGCCGTGGATTTCAGCCTCATGCTGGTGATCGTCGGCGCGGTATCCGGAATCATCTGGGCGGCGGATGCGGCATTTTTCGCCCGGCGCCGCCGCGTTGCCGCGGCATCCGCGGGAACCCCGTCGGAACGCGTGCGCGAGCCCCTCGCGGTTGAATATGCGCGCTCGTTCTTCCCGGTCATCATTCTGGTGCTGGTGATCCGCTCCTTTCTGTTCGAGCCGTTTCGCATCCCCTCCGATTCCATGATGCCCACTTTGTACGATGGCGACTTCATTTTCGTCAGCAAGTATTCCTATGGCTTGCGCCTGCCGGTCACCAACACGCTGGTGTTCGCCACCGGCACACCGCAACGGGGCGATGTGATCGTGTTCCGGTTGCCGCCCAATCCCAAAATCAACTACATCAAGCGTCTGGTGGGGCTGCCGGGAGACCGCATCCGGGTCGATGATAACAACCAGCTTTACGTCAATGGCAAGCCCATGCCGCAGACCCCCGGGCCGACTTATCGCGGGCCGAAGCAGGACCTGTGGAACTACACGGGCGTGCCGACGGCCTTCGAGCAGTTGGATACCAAGCGCCATCGCATCATGTTCGCGAATGGCAGCGTAAAGTCGGGGGAATGGGTGGTGCCCGCCGGGCACTACTTCTTCATGGGCGACAACCGCAACAACAGCAAGGATAGCCGCTGGCTCGATGAACCGGATGCGCCGGGATTCGTTCCGGAGCAGAATCTAGTGGGTAAAGCGGTCCGAATTTGGCTTAATCTTGATACTCGTGACGGACCTCTCTGGAGAAGGGTCGGAAATAAGATTGAATAGGGCTCTTTTAGGGAGGTTTTATGCGTAACCACCAGAAAGGCATGACTTTCATAGGGCTGATCTGCGTTCTCGCGCTGGTCGGCGTGATCGTCTACGCGGGGATACGGCTGGCGCCTCTGTACCTGAATTACATGAAAGTTGCGAAGGCCATGGAAGGGGTCGCGAGCGAGATCAAGGGGGACAACCCCGACCCGGCGGAAATTCGCAGATTGATCAGCCGCCACTTCGAGATCGATGACCCGACCGGCGTCGATGTCAAAGATATCGAGATCTCGAAAGATGACGGCGGCGTGCAGATGCATGTGGCCTACGACGATGCCGTGCCCTATGTGGCGAACGTGTCGCTCAGCGTGCACTTCGAAAAGACAGTGAAGGTGCGGTGATTCCACTGCGCAAGCCGGACGATCTCGCGGATTGGGTCGAGCGATCATTCGGCCACGTATTCACGACGCAGGCGCTCTGCGACGCGGCACTCTCGCATCGAAGTGCCGGCGCGGATCACAACGAGCGCTTGGAGTTTTTGGGCGATTCGATTCTCAATTGCGCCGTCGCACGCCTGCTTTACGATGCGCACCCGCAGGCCGATGAAGGAGATCTATCCCGCTTGCGTGCCTCGCTGGTCAGCGGCGAGAGTCTGGCGCAGATTGCGGCGGATTTAGGACTGGGCGAATACTTGCGCTTAGGCCCGGGTGAATTGAAATCCGGCGGCTACCGTCGCGCTTCAATCCTGGCGGATGCCTTGGAGGCAATGCTGGGTGCAATATTCGTGGACTCTGGATACGAGGCGGCGGCGATGGCGGTGGCACGTCTCATCGCCGCGAAGTTATCGGAGCTGCCCGCGGCCGGAGCGCTGAAAGATCCGAAGACGCGCTTGCAGGAGCTCATGCAGGCACGGGGTCTGGCCCTGCCGGTCTATACATTGACGGCGGTCGCGGGGGATCCGCATGCGCAGACCTTTACCGTGATGTGCGAGGTTCCCGTGCTCGGCATCGGCGCCAGGGCTGAGGGCGGTAGCCGGCGCCGCGCAGAGCAATTGGCCGCGGCCAAAGTCATTGACCTTTTGCCCTCTGAAATGCGCAGCCCATGAGCGAGCCTAATTTTCGCGCCGGGCATGTTGCCATTGTCGGCCGCCCCAACGTCGGCAAATCGACGCTGGTCAATGCGCTGGTGGGCCGCAAAGTGACCATTGTGACCGCCAAGCCGCAGACCACGCGGCACCGAATTTTAGGCCTGGTGAATCGCCCCGAAGCGCAACTGGTCTTGGTCGATACGCCGGGCCTGCATGAGTCGACGCGCCGCGTCATGAATCAATATATGAATCGCGTCGCGATCTCCTCGTCGCAAGATGCCGATGTCGTCTTGTTCGTCATTGAAGCGATGCACTTCACCGAGGAAGACGTCTGGGTGTGGGAGCGGGTGCGGGGCTTGAAGCAGCCGCTGTTTCTGGTGGTCAACAAAGTCGACCGCGTTTACCCCAAGGATCAAATGTTGCCTTTTCTCGAGGAGATGGCCACGCGCGTGCCCGCCTCGGGAATCATCCCGGTTTCGGCGCTGCAGTCGGACAACCTCAATCGCCTGGTCGATCTGGTCGGTTCCCGCCTGCCGGTATCCCCGCCGCTGTTCGCCCCGGACGTGCTGACCGATCGCGATGAGCCGTTTCACGCTGCGGAGATCGTGCGTGAAAAGCTGACTTTGAAGCTGCGCGAGGAACTGCCTTACGGCATCAATGTGCAAATCGAGCGCTTTGCGGACGAAGATAATCGAATTATGATCAACGCGGTCATTTGGGTGGAGCGCGCCGGACAGAAGGCCATCGTGATCGGCCAAGGCGGCGAGCGCTTGAAGGAAATCGGCCGCCTGGCGCGCATTGAGCTCAATGACCTGTGGCAACGCTCCGTGCATCTGGAGCTTTGGGTCAAGGTCAAGGAGAATTGGGCCGACAGCGAAATGGCATTGCGCCAATTTGGGTACGACACGTTGTGAAGAGCACGCGGCGCGTATGGCTGGCGCCAGCCTACGTATTGCATCAGTACGCTTACCGGGACACCAGCCGGATCGTGGAGGTGTTCACCGCGGAGCATGGACGGCTCACCCTGTTTGCACGCGGCGCCAACGGCCCGAAATCAACGCTCAAAGGAGTGTTGCGACCCTTTCAAAGACTGCTGGTTTCCTGGTCGGGCACCTCGGAGGC
>Ga0265760_10000293_pt1 | contig 13669 bp, 11 predicted proteins | sample NZIome_2_FD_200831 | JGI IMG/M metagenome (GOLD analysis project Ga0265760, IMG submission 200831) | Metatranscriptome of rhizosphere microbial communities from Maridalen valley, Oslo, Norway - NZI1 (Metagenome Metatranscriptome) | ecosystem: Host-associated > Plants > Roots > Rhizosphere >...
GCAAAGCCGGCGCGAACTATCTCATTCTGCAGCGAGTTTTCCATGAGGCCGCCAACGGTCGAGGCGCGCTTCCACCACCGTCGCGACTGGCGGCCTTCAGCCGCAGTTACGCCGCGCCGAGCGACGGCGAAAAGATCGCAAGCGGAATGAGGGCGGCCGGCAACGACCTTGCGCAACGTTTCGGGCAAATCGGTGCGACCGACGCCCAGTCGCAGCGCGACGCCGGCGCGCAGCTTCGTGCGCTGAGGGCCGACCGCGACGCGCTCTATCGATCGATCGTTGCGCAGATCAGAACCGAAGCGTTGGTGCTCGCGCGTCAGCGGGGTTTAGGGAGCGTCGAGTTCGTTAGCGCGGTCCCTACAACCAAGGGTTTTGACCTCACGCCGGCGGTCGCAGCGCGCTTGGCGCGTTGAAACGAGAACCGCTTGGCAGTCGGTAGACTGTGCCACCATAAGCAAACCATGGATCGCGTCATCAATATCTGGTCCGACGTTATTTGACCGTTCTGCTATCTCGGCTCAGTTTGGGCCGAAGAAGCTGCGCGAGAGTTGCAAGCCGGGCTGCGGTGGCTTCCCTTCGAGATTCATCCGGAGACGCCGCCCCAAGGGGCGCCGAAACCGTTTCCACCGGAGGACTGGCCGCAGGTTCGCGCGAGGCTGGAGAGGTTGGCTCGAGAAGTCGGGCTTCCAATCGACCCGCCGCGACGCAACGTAAACTCGCGTTTCGCGCTCGAGACGGCCGAACTCGTGCGCCTCAAAAAGGGCGACGGTGCCGCCGGCGGCTTTTATCACGACGTTTCGCGCGCATTCTTCACCGAACACGCCGATATCTCGAAAAACGACGTCATCGCTCCGATCGCGCAACGCTTCGGCATCTCCGCTTCAAACGTGCAAGTCGCCTGGGGGAAGCGCCGGTTTTTCTCCTGCGGTCGACGCGATCATTAAAGAGGCCCGCAGGGCCGGCGTAACGGGCGTACCAGCGATGGCGTGGCCGCATCGGCGCGCGATCGTCGGCATGATGCCGGCGGCCGACCTCGCACGCCGGCTTCGCCCTTAGCGCATTCTGCCGTAGATCGGCACTTCGTCGTCAAGCTGGCGCATAGATCATCGCCCGTTCCAGCAGGCCCTCCTCGCGCAGTGGTATCCTGGTTGCCCTTGGCGAGGCGGTCGCCAATGCCATCGAGCATGCCTATCACGGCGCCGCACCGGGTTTGGTCCGATTAAAGCTGGAGCACGAGGGACGGCAGGTCGCCTCGTCGTCCAAGACTTTGGCTGCTGGAAGCCTTTCCTTCGCGGCGGGGATCGTGGTCGAGGCATCGAGTTGATGCACGCCATCATGGACGGCGTGCAAATTCGCTCGACTCGCGAATTGACTCAGATCGTTCTGAAGGCCGCTATGGAGTCCAGGTAGAGCGCGTCGAAGGAGCTTTGCATGCAGTCTTCTACGCGCCTCATTGCGTCGACGACCCTCGCCTTTGCCGCCGCCTGTTCGGGCAACTCACCCGCTCCCAGCGGATTTGGTCCGCCCATCCCATCGCTACGCCAAAGCGTGCCATCGATGCACGCCTTCCCGAACGCGCCGCTTGGGTGGCCGAAAGCAAACAATGGGCCAATCCTGTTCGCCGCGGATGGTCCGAGCGGCGTGCTGATGTTCGACCCGAACAAGGTCAACGGATCGCCGGAGGGATCGATCGTCGAGGGGATCAGCGGTGCCGCCGGACTAGCCGTCGATAGCAAGTGCACGCTCTACGTTGCCAACATCTCGGCCAACACGGTCACGGTCTATCCACGTGGATCCACCGCACCAAAGTTTACGATCTCGAGCGGTCTCAACTGGCCATACGGAATCGGAATCGACTCAAGAGACGACATTTTCGTCAGCAACATCTACTCCGATACCCTGACGGCTTATCACAAGGGCCAGACATCGCCGTACGAGACGATCAGCTTCGATACGTACGGCACGGTAATGGGCGTCGGCGTGGATGCGAAAGACAACGTCTGGGTCGTCTCCGATTACGGGCCGCCGTACTTGGTATTCGAAATTCCCGCTGGTACGACGCAAGTCAACAACGCCAACCTCCAGGATCTCGACGTTCCGATCGGTATCGCGTTCGGTCAAAACGACGAAATGTTCGTTTCAAACCTCGAGTCTTCCACGGTCAACGTCTATAAGTACGGTTCGACGAGCCCTTCGAGAACCATCGCCTCCGGAATCGAGCACTACGGTGCGACACTCAACGCAATCACCGCATCGGGCCTGTACTTCCAAGCGAATCAGGTCGAAAACGTCGTCGGCTATAAGAAAGGCGCGAGCAAGCCGTTCTCGACGCTGAACCTTACGAAGCCTGCGGAGCCGCTCGGCCTCGCTTCCTGGCCGCTGGTCAAGAAATAGGCGAGATCTCGACGCGAAACCGGCCGGCGATAAGTTCAATGCAATCCGCTTCGGGTGAGCGGACCGCGCCGCGCCTCGGCGCGGCGTTCATCACGCTCGCGATCGTCGCGCTCATAACGCTCCTGCCACAGCGCTATCATCTGGTGCCGAATTCGTTCGCCTATTTCGGAGCCGCGTTCATACTAGCGCCGATGATCCTTGTCGGGTTGACGCATGGAAGCAGGCTCTGGCGACGGTTCGAACGCATCGCCGAACTTGGCGCCGTTGGCATAGCGCTCGTTTTGAACTCGGCGAATCTTCTGGTGGCGGCCTACAACGTCGTCGAAAATCCCGGCACACTGGAACCGGTTCCATTGTTTTATACTGCCGTCGCAGTTTGGACCTGCAATATCCTCATATTCACGCTGATTTATTGGCTGGTCGACGGGGGCGGCCCCGATGCCCGCTTGAACCAGGCAACGCCATACCCCGACTTTGACTTTCCGGCGATGAACGAATCCGCACTAGTTCGATCCGATTGGCGGCCCGGCATCGTCGATTATCTTTTCTTGGGCTTCACCACCTCGACCGCGTTCAGCCCCACAGAGGCAAATCCTTTGACGGCCCGTGCGAAGCTGCTCGTGATGTTCCAAAGCGGCATCTCGTTGATTACCAATGCAATCGTCGCCGCACGCACGATCAACATTCTAAAATAACACGGCGCTGGCAGTGCTACGATTTTGTCAACCCGGTACGACGTGAGAAACGCCCTCTTATGCTGGTCGCACGACAAAAGGATCATCGTGAAAGCTCGGAAATCTCCGTCACGCTTTGCTGCGGTCGCATTGAGTTACGCCGGCCTCTTCGCGGTGCTCGCCGCCGCATCGCCAACAAAGGCAATCGCCGGCTGCACTCCGGCAGCGTCTTCGCCCGCTCCGTCGGCATCTCCGTCGGCCGGGCCCGACGTCGGTTCGGTCGTTTCGCAGAGCTCGGCCCCAACGCCGACACCCTTCGTTGAGAAGCCGCTATACAGCATCGGCGATGAAATTTATTCGGAAGACCACGACGGTACCGCTCACTACTATTTTCAAGGCAACCCTGACGGCACGGGTAAAGCCAAGTACGAGATACGCTATGACAGCAATCTCTGGAACACGTGCGCGCAAGCTCAGATCCGAATTCCCATCATCACGAAATACCTGGGAGTCGGGAACCCCTCTTCGGGCCTCGGCAACATCGAGCTGGGATATTCTTACAACGTAGCGTCCACGACGTTCGATCACTCGTTGCAGGCGAGAATCGCGCTGCCGACCGAGAGCAACAACGTCGACAGCTACGACACGCAACTCAAGTTCTTCTACGACGTAAAGTGGAAATTCAACGATCTTTCCGTTGCTTACAGCAACGAGTACGATCAAAGCATCTCTCGGCCGCCGGGCACCTCGTACTCGAGTTATTACGAAGGCACGTTTACGCTGCCGGGCTACTCGTTTGTGGATGGGCCTGGCTGGAATGGCCTAAAACTCTCGGGCATCTATAACTACCGGTTCGTCTTCAACAAAGGCGGAATCTTTCAACCAGCGGCGGGGTTGATAATGTTTGGCAATATTAACGACGTAGCGCTCAACCTCGCCGATTCCTGGGGCATGGGCGAACACGCCCTCTGGAAGTACAAAGTCGAAGCGACCGCGGTGGCGCGGTTCTAGCAGCGAGTTCGTCCGCCAGTTTAACCTCCGGGTGTGCGGCCCGCTGCAAAGCCTTCTCCCGATCCCTGAACGCCGGAAATTTACGGAGCATCCCCGAATCCAGAGCGGCGTGTTGCAATCATTTTTGCTCGAGGACTGGCTGGAAGAACATGCCGAGTCTATGCCGGAGTTTTCCCTGGGTGGAAGCACTGGGCCGGCCTGGACTCTGAGGAGTCTGCTCGAGCTGGACGGACGATCCAGCCTCGAGCGCATGCTCCAATCCGACGTCCTTTATTCGCGAGCGGCCGGAGCGACGCCGTTGCGGCAGGCCATTGCGCAAATGCAGGACGTTCCACTGGAACACGTTCTCGTTATGACGGGCGCCGCAGAAGCCTTGAGCCACATCTTCTCGGCCGCCGCGCAGCCCGGCGCAAACGTCATCGTGCCTGCGCCTTGCTTTCCTCCGTACAACGCGGTGCCCCAGGCACTTGGCTTGGAAGTACGGGAATACCGATTGCGCCGTGAAGCGTCGTATGAGATCGACCTCGACGAAATACGCCGGCTTACCGATTCTCATACGAAGCTCATCCTCGTCAACTCACCGCATAATCCTACGGGCAGCATTATCGCCGAAGAGAGGATGGAAGCGCTTCACGACTTCGCGGCAGAGCGCGGGGTTCAACTTGTCTGCGACGAGGTCTACCACCCGATCTATCACGGCAGGGCCATCGCTTCAGCCTCGCGACTGGCAAGCGCTACCGTTGTCGGAGATCTGTCGAAGGCATTTGCGCTAAGCGGCTTGCGCGTAGGCTGGATCGTCGAACCGAACGAACGGCGGCGCGACTTCTATCTGACCGCGCGCGAATACTGCACGGTTTCGAATTCGCCGATCACGGAGTTTCTCGGGGAGATCGCCGTCCGTCATCGCCAGACGATTCTCGAACGTACGCGCGAAGTGGCGCAAACGAACGTTAAGCTTTTGGAGCAGGTGCTCGAAGAACACGCAGGCGTTGTCGGTTGGGTCCGTCCGCGCGGCGGGATGACCGCATTTCCATGGCTCGTATCGGGGGCCGATTCACGGAGCTTCTGCGATCGTGCCGCCGCGCACGGATTGTTATTCGCGCCTGGTGACTGCTTCGGCGTACGGGACCATTTCCGCATCGCCTTCGGCGTCGGTCGCGACTGGTATCCAGCCGCGATGCAGCGATTGGGGGAGCTGCTTAGCGCCCCGCCGGGCTCTCCTTAGCCGCCCCACCCGCTACCGGATCCCCACGTCGGCGTTGCCGTCGCCTTGGGAGCCGTCGCTTGCGGTCCAGGCTTGGCGGTCTTGCTGACGACTATTACGTCCCGCATTCCGCTGGAATAGTGAAACGCGCAGCCGATCAGGTAGATGCCTTCCTTCACCAGCGTAACGGTCACCGAGCCGCCCGGCTTGATCTCGCCGCTGGCGTAGCCTTCCTCGAGCTTGCCGTCGCCTTTCGGCGTCTTCGAAAGTGTCACGCCCTTGGGAAAGACCGCCGGCGGCTTGGTGATCGCTTTCACCACGTCCAGCGTGTGCGTCACGCTCTTCGAGAGGTTGTGGATGGTGATCTTGGTTCCCGGCGGAAAGGCGAGCGACTGTGAACGATCCTCCTGGGTGAATCCACTCAAGTCTGCCTTCCATTGGACCGACTTCACCGTTCCCAGCCCCGTGCTTCCTAGTTCCTCCCCGATGGCGTCTTTCGGCATCGTTGCGTACATCACGAGATCTTTGCCGATTCCTGGGAGTGTCAGCATCGTGCCGTTGCCCGGCATGGGGTTGTTGTTGTGGCCGCTGCATGCCACGACCACGAACGCTGCGAGTGCCAGCGCGGCGGCCAACTGTTTTCTGATCATGAAGCATCCTCGAAAAAGCTCGGGTTCCCCAAAACTCTACGCCTTCGGGATGAAGGAACTCTGAAACGAGCGCTAGCTCATACCATAGCCGCCGCCGCCCGGAGTTTGAATCGTCAGAATGTCTCCGGGCTGGAGCGGCAGACTCGTCTTTGCTGCAATGTGCGTCTGGTCTCCATTACGCTGCAGGGTATGCTGGCCGCAAGCGCCCGGCTTCCCGCCGTGCGCACCGGGTGGCCGCAGTGTATGGCGATCTGCGAGGAGCGTCGCGTGCGCCGTTCCTTCAGTGAGTTCGATCGAGCGGATCAAGCCGCAGCCGCCGCGGTGCCGGCCGCCGCCACCGGTGCCTTCTGCGATTTCGTAGCGCGTGATGCGCAGCGGGTATTCGCGTTCGACCGCTTCGATCGGCGTGTTGAGCGTATTGGTCATGTGGCAATGGATGGCGTCGATGCCGTCGCCGTTCGGGCGGCCCCCCGAACCGCAGCCGTTCGTCTCGTAGAACGCCCAGGTTCTTCCGTCGGGACGCCTTCCCCCGAGCATGACGTTACTCATCGTCCCGCCGCTACAGGCCGGTACGCGTTCGGGAGCAGCGTAAGCCAGCGCTTGCAAGACGACCTCGGCGTTACGCGTGCTGGTCTCAACATTTCCACCGGAAACGGGTGCCGGGCGGCGCGGATTGAGCAGTGTGCCCTCGGGTACGCACACTTCGACCGGGCGAAAGCAACCTTCGTTCATCGCAATGAGGGAACCGGTGACCGCGCGCAGCGCATAGTGGACGCCGGAAAGCGTCACGCCGAAGACGGCATTGAGCGGAGTCCTGAGTTGCGCGGAGGTCCCGGCGTAATCGAGAAGTGCGCTGCCGTTACGCAGCTCCAGGCGCAGGGCAATAACGATGCTCGGCTCGCCGTCGCGATCTTCCAGATAATCGGTCGCGTGGAAGACGCCGTCGCCGATCCTGCGAAGCGCCGCGCGCATCGCGCGCTCGCTGCCCTCGAGTGCACGCGCGGTCGCCTCGTCGACCGCTTGCGCGCCGTAGTGGCTCAAAAGCTCGAGCATGCGCCGTTCCCCAGTATAGTTGGCGGCGATCTGCGCCCGAAGGTCACCGCTGGACGCATCGGGCGTTCGCGAGTTTGCGCGGAAGAGCGCGACCGTTTCCGAAACGACGCGGTCCTCGCGCATCAAACGCATCGGCGGAACGACGAGGCCCTCGGCAAAAAGGTCCGGCGCATCGGCCGGCATCGAACCCGGCACCGCGCCGCCGACGTCGGCGTGATGCGCCTTATTGGCGGCTAATCCAGCCAGCTGCCCGCGATCGAAGATCGGACGAAGCAGCGTGACGTCGTTGAGATGCGTGCCGGTGACGTAGGGGTCGTTGGCGACCCACATCTCGCCTTCGCGGAACCCGCCGTGTTCGCGCACGACGATCTCGAGCATCTTTTTGAGTCCCCACGGCAGCGAGCCCAGGTGAACGGGAATGTGCTCGGCTTGCGCGATCAAACGGCCGTCGCGGTCGAAGAGCGCGCACGAATGGTCGAGGCGTTCTTTGATGTTCGGCGAGTAAGCGCTATTGCGCAGGGCAAGGCCCATCTCTTCGCTCGCATACACGAGCGCGGCGTTGACGATCTCGGCGGTGATTGGATCGATCACTCCGCCGCCCTCTCCAAACGCAGTACACTGCGATCCGCGTCCAGCGACCACTGCGGGGCGAGGTACGTCGTGCAGTCGTACTCTTCGATGACCGCCGGCCCCTCGATGCGCGCACCGCCCTCGAGAGCCGCGCGTTGTAAAACGGGGACGTCGCCCAACGACCCGTCCAGCCAGAGGAGACGCCTACCCTCGCGCCGATCTGCGCGCTCGATGGCGGCCGACGGGACAACGTAGCGGGCCGGCAAGCTGCCGGCGCCCGTCGAACGCGCGTTGACCAGCTCGACGATCTCGTCAGGGACGTCGTAGCCGTAGCGAGAGCGGTGCGCGTCGTGAAACCGTTGTGCGATCGCTTCAGGCGAATGGCTGTGATCGATCGTTAGCTCGAAACTCTGTCCGCGATAGCGCGCGTCGTATTGGCGTCGAAAAGCAATCGTTTGCGGTTGCACGCCTTGTTCGATCAGAGAGACCACAGCGCGTTCCTCAGTCTCTTCGAACCAGCGCTGCAACGCGGCGTGGTCCATCTTTCCGGTCGATTGCAGCACGGCCAGGATGTCGCCCGTGCGAAGGTCCGCCTCGAGCAAACCGTGCGCGCAAAAAAGGCCGGGATGCTGCGGGACCACGATACGCGTGATTCCCAGTTCGTCGGCAACCGCGCAGGCATGCAGCGGTCCGGCGCCTCCGAAAGCGACCATCGCGAACTCACGCGGATCCAGCCCGCGCTCGACCGTAACGATTCGAAGCACTCTCGCCATAGCGTGATCGATCAGCCGCACGATGCCGGCGGCCGTCTGTTCGAGGTTTAGTCCCAAAGCGGGGGCGAGGCGCTCGACGGCGGCGCGGGCAGCCGTTGCGTCAATCGGAAATGCTCCGCCGAGCAGTGCTTTCGGATTCAAACGGCCGAGCACGACGTTTGCATCGGTAACCGTCGCCTGGTCGGAGCGTCCGTAACAGGCCGGCCCCGGATCGGCCCCCGCCGAAAGCGGACCAACGCGCAGCGAACCGGCATCGTCCAACCAGGCGATCGTGCCGCCTCCCGCACTTACCTCCGCCAGATCGACGAAGGGAAAGCGAACGGGATACCCGCTGCCTTTGATCGCGCGGCCGCTGTGCGTCGCACCTGCCGCTTCGAACTCTCCCACCACCTGCGGGACTCCGTCCACGATGGCGCCGGCTTTGGCGGTCGTCCCGCCCATGTCGAACGACAGCAATCGTGCAATCCCGATTCGGCGGCCCAGCGCAGCCGCGGCCATCGCCCCGCTTGCGGGGCCGCTTTCGATCAGCGCGGCCGGTCGCGCCAGAATGCCTTTCGACGCCAGGCCGCCGTCGCTGCGCATCACGTAGAGCGGCGCGACGATTCCGGCAGCGCGAAGCGCGGCGGTCAGCCGTTCGAGGTAGCCCGCGACGATCGGCGCAAGCACCGCATTAACGACGGTTGTCGAGCACCGCTCGTACTCCCGGTACTGCGGATCGACTTGCGACGAAGTGGTCACGCGAACTCCCGGAAGCGCTTGCGCGACGGCTCTGGCGAGGTGCCGCTCGTGGGCGTCGTTGGCGTACGAATGCAGCAAGCAGATCGCGACGGCTGCCGGGTTGCGTTCGCGCAGCCCCACGCAGAGGCGCTCGACGTCCTGCTCGTCGAGCGCTTGGAGCACGTTCCCCGCAAAGTCGACGCGTTCGCGCACGGTCAACCGATCGGCGCGCGGAACGAGCGGGCGCGGCCGTTGCACGAACAGGTTGTAGAGCTCGCTTCGATTTTGACGGCCGATCTCGATAACGTCCCGAAAGCCGTCGGTCGTCACGAGCGCGACGCGCGGAAGCTCGAGGTTGCGTTGCCCAAGCAGCGCGTTTGTTGCAATCGTTGTCGAATGCGCCAGCAGCTCGACCGGCGGAGTCTCTTCATACTCCGCCAAAATTGCGGTTATTGCGTCGACAACTGCGCGGTGCGGCTCTCGCGGCGTGCTGGCAACTTTGCGCGCGACGGTTCGCCCACTCCAGGATTCGGCGGCGGCGAGATCGGTGAACGTTCCGCCGACGTCGATCCCGATGCGGAGTGTGCCTGGCATCGACCGCTACGTACGTCGCCAGGCGGCAGATTACCGTTTACGCAGCGGCGTTAGAAGGTAACGTTGTACGTGTTGTTCCCTGGATTGCAGTCTTCGTTTCCGGGCGGGGACGGCGAGGTCATCCGCAGGCTGAAGTGCATCGTCGTCGTACCATCGCCCGCGTCGCTTGCTCGCTGCCAATCGTAGGAGAAGGTATACGATTGTCCCGGCGCCAGCGGCGGCACGCCGCGATCTTCTAAACGGGTTCCGTTTTGATAGATGTCGACGAACTGCAAGACGTTTGATGCCTGCTTCGCAGATCCGAGATTTGTGACCTTGCCGACTAGCGTATAGTGGTTGACCGACCCGTTGCCGGCGACGTTCTGCACTTTTACCGACACGATCGCGGGGTCGGCTCCAGCGCAACTCGCTGCGGCAGCATTGGCGGAAAGCTGGGCGAGAAGGATGGCGGTGAGCATAACTGAGCGCATACCATGAGCCTACCCGCCGGCGCGCGGGCGAAACAAATCCCGCCGGCGGCCGGACTTCTGGCGCAATCCAAGGACCCGTTGACGCCGTTATGGGGCATGCCAATTCTGGGTAGGAAGGGAGTGCGATGAGGATCGGAATCATCGGCGCGGGAAATATTGGGGGAGCGCTAACCCGTCGATTTGCGGCGCTCGGCCACGACGTCTTCGTGTCGAACTCGCGCGGGCCCGAGACGCTGGAGGATCTAACGGCGGCGACGGGGGCGCGGGCCGTTACGGTGGAAGAGGCGGCACACAGCGGCGACGTCGTCGTTGTAACGATACCAGAAGGTAGGGTTCCACAGCTGCCGCCGGAGCTGTTTGAAGAGGTCTCGCCCGGCGTTGCCGTGATCGACACCGGTAACTACCATCCGCGGCAACGCGACGGTCGCATCGACGAGATCGAGAAAGGCATGCCCGAAAGCTGCTGGGTCGAGCTGAAACTGGGGCGTCCCGTTATTAAGGCCTTCAACAACATCTACGCGCAGCATTTGCTCGAGCGCGGAAAGCCGGCGGGAAGTCCGGGCCGGATCGCGTTGCCCGTTGCCGGCGACGATGCCGCGGCCAAAGCGGTGGTGATACGGCTCGTCGACGAACTGGGCTTCGACCCCGTCGACGCGGGCGGTCTTGACGAATCGTGGCGCCAGCAACCGGGGACGCCGGTCCACGGGACGGATTTTGACGCGCCGGGCGTACGGAAAGCGCTCTCCGAGGCGAGCAAAGAACGCCCGCCGGAGTGGAGCGTATCGTAAGACCTGCGGCTTCCGCCTACGAACGTTTCCGCGCACTGCACGAACGCCAAACGGCGTTCGTCATGCCCAATGCATGGGATGGCGCCTCGGCGGTGTTGCTCGCGCGTGCGGGCTTCGAGGCGCTAGGCACCACCTCACTCGGCCTCGCGTTTTCCCTCGGCCGACAAGACGGATGCCGCGCCGTCACCCGCGAGGAAGCCGTCGCGCATGCTGCCCTCTTGGCGCGCGTAAGTGGTCTCCCGGTCAACGGCGATCTCGAAGACGGGTTCGGTGCCGATCCGGAGGATTGCGCCGCGACGGTTCGCGCGGCCATTGAGTCGGGTCTGGCCGGGCTTGGCATCGAAGATACGACCGCGGACGCCGCGCATCCAATTCACGATTTCGACCTTGCAGTTGCGCGCGTTCGCGCTGCCGCGCGAGCCGCGAGCGGCCGCATCGTCTTGACGGGCCGGACCGATAACTATCTTCACGGCCGAACCGATTTAGGCGATACCATTGCGCGCCTGGCCGCCTTCGCCGAAGTGGGCGCCGACGTGATGTACGCGCCAGGCTTGCCCGACATGGATGCCATTGCGGCCGTGGTCTCGGCCGTGGCGCCCAAGCCCGTCAACGTGCTCATTGGCCCGAGAAAACCGGTCCCGCTGGCCGAACTACGTGCGGCCGGCGTACGCCGCGTCAGCGTCGGCGGTGCACTCTACCGGCGTGCGATGACCTCGCTGGTCGACACGTCTCGCGCGCTGCGCGACGGAGACCTTAGCGTCTTTAGCGGCGCGATCTCGGGCAGCGAGATTGCGGGACTCTTGCCTCCGGCGTAGTCTCTTTTCGATTCGGAAGCCCCGCAAACGGGGTATGAGCCGCTCCGATGGTCAGCAAAATCCGTAAGTTCTTCTCGATTCTGGGGCCTGGCCTCATTACCGGCGCGGCGGACGACGACCCGTCGGGAATTTCGACCTATTCCGTCGCCGGTGCGACGACGGGATACTCCATGCTCTGGCTCACGCTGGTCTCGACGCCGATGATGGCCGTCGTTCAAGGAATGTGCGCGCGCATTTCCATGGTGAGCGGTGAGGGAATCGCCGCGCTGATGCGCAAGCAGTTGCCGCTCGGGCTCGCATATTCGTTGGCGTGCCTCGTCATCGTCGCCAACACGTTCAACTTGGGTGCGGATATCGGCGGCATGGCGGCGGCCACGCGGCTCGTCGTTCCGGTCCCGGTCGACGCTCTCGTCTTTTTCTTTGGTATCGCCATGCTCGTGGGCCAGGCGTGGCTGCCGTATGCCACGATCGCGCGAGTCTTCAAATGGTTGACGCTCTCGCTCTTTGCTTACGTCGTGACGGCCTTCATCGTGCACCCGCCATGGCTGCAAGTGCTGGAACGTTTCGCCGTCCCTCAACTTCATTTTAACGCGCTTTGGCTTTCCACGATGGTGGGGGTGCTCGGAACGACGATCACGCCGTACTTGTTCTACTGGCAGTCGTCGCTGATGGTTGAAGTGGACAAGGATGCCGGCAAGAGCACTATCGCCGCGCGCCGGGGAACCGATGCCGATTCCGTGCAGAACATGCACGCCGACGTCAACGCCGGTATGATCTTTTCGAACGTCGTCGCGTTCTTCATCATCGTCACGACGGCGTCCACCCTCGGCGCTGCGGGACGGCACGACATTGCCACCGCCCAACAGGCCGCGCAGGCGCTGCGCCCTTTGGCGGGTCCGTTTGCCGAGCTGCTCTTTGCGCTTGGAATGGTGGGAACGGGATTTCTGGCGGTGCCGGTGCTCGCGACGTCGTCGGCCTACGTTGCGGCGCAGACCTTTCGTTTCCGGGAGGGTTTGAGCGAGCCGGTGCGCCGCGCGCCCCACTTCTACATGATTATTGCGGCGGGCATGCTGATCGGCATTGCAATGAATCTGCTGCGGGTCGACGCAATCAAGGCCTTGTTTTGGTCGGCCGTTTTCAATGGCGTCGCGGCCGTGCCGCTCATAGCGGTCATCGTTTGGCTCGCTTCGAGTCGCAAGGTCATGGGGGATTGGACGAGCTCGAGGCTTGCCCGGGCGTGGGGATGGGCGACGGTTACGCTGATGGGCGGCGCGACGGCCGGCATGTTTTACTTCATGGCTCGTGGCTCGTGAAAAGGAAAGCCGGTTCGCGTCGTCTGACTCACTAGGCCGTGCACCCACTCTTTACCGGAACCCCGTCGCTGCGAGAGCCGTCCGAGCGGCTCGCGTTCTGGCTGACCGCACTCTGTGCGTTTCCCGCCGCGTTGCTGATCGGCTACGTGCTTCACGAGTCGATCGGTGCTTCGCAAGTCGCGCTCTTCATCGTGATTGCGATGGTCTATGTGACGCTCGCGCGCGGCCGCCTTCTCGGCTCGAGCGTGCGCATCCATCAGACGCAGTACCCACGCGTCTTTTCGATCGCGCAAAATGCCGCCGCGGCTCTCGAGATTCCGATGCCGCTGATCTTCGTGCGCGAGGACAACTTCGTTCCCGCGGTTGCGCTTGGCTTGGGCCAGCCCTATGCGCTCGTGCTCTCGAGCCACTGGATCGAGCTGTTCTCCGACGACGAGCTGGCCTTCGTGATCGGTCGAGAGCTCGGGCATATTGCGGCCGGTCACACGCGCTTCCACTCGCTGTTGAGCGTGAACGGCAACGAAAACCCGCTGATCTCGCTGATCTTCGGCGCCTGGCTACGCCGCTGTGGGCTGACGTGCGATAAAGTCGGGCTGCTCTGTTGCGGCTCGCTCGACGCAGCCGTTCGGGCGCTGGGAGTCAC
>Ga0265760_10000294_pt1 | contig 13656 bp, 12 predicted proteins | sample NZIome_2_FD_200831 | JGI IMG/M metagenome (GOLD analysis project Ga0265760, IMG submission 200831) | Metatranscriptome of rhizosphere microbial communities from Maridalen valley, Oslo, Norway - NZI1 (Metagenome Metatranscriptome) | ecosystem: Host-associated > Plants > Roots > Rhizosphere >...
ACGCAGGGCGTCCATGCGAAGCCGAACGCAAATCCCATCACAAGCGTGCGAGACGCGCTACCGCTACCTGACGAGCCCGCGAGGCGCTTATCCGAGTACAGGACTCGGATCGGCGTTATGCCCGTCAAATGAAGTCCGAAGATGATGATGATGATCCCAGCAACTTTGCTCAGCAACGTCATGTGGCGCCCTGCAATTTGTCCGACGCTGCTGGCGGCCGCTCCCAGGGCGATAAACACCAAACTGAAGCCGATCACGAACATGATGGCGTGATACATGACCGCGCGCCTGGTCCTTGGTTCCTGCCTGCGCAACTCCTGGACGCTGATCCCGGATATCATTGAGAGATAGCCCGGGACCAGCGGCAGGACGCACGGCGACAGGAACGACAGCAGCCCGGCCAGAAACGCGGCAAACGGCAGTGGCAACGATTCCATCTCTTGCGCTTAACTAGCGAGCCGGCACCGGTGAAATCCAACCACCAGCGTCGCCGGCGATAAATTCCTTAGTGCCGGGTCGTCCGGTTAGGCTCATCCAAAGTGGGCCGCCTTCTGCTGTTACGCGCAAGCTGATACTAAAGAAAGGGCAACACAGCCGTTCCCCGTCGATGTACTCACTCACCTCTTTATATGTGGTCGGGTCTGAGGGAAGTTGGAACTCGTAACCATCAGGCAATTCGCGCACACTGATTCTCTTTGCAATCAACGCCGGTCCAAGCACCTCAAAGTGGCGCTTACGCACGGTGGGTGTAAGGGCGCCTTGATCGCAGTAGAAGGAACTTTGTTTTGCCGCGGTGGTGGGCGCTGCTTGGGCGGTTCTCAGATCGAGAGATTGGCCGCCGACTGCAATGGCAGCGGCAAATACTAACCCTAGAAAAGGGACTTTCATTAGAAGGAACTCCTATGTAAAGATTGGTCACCCATTAGTAGGGGCTGGAATGAGGCTACAACTTCAAGTTGGCTTTAAGTCAAGCGGTGTTGTGCAGTTATTTGCTCAACTGGGCAACAACAGAGCCCGCTGTCGGCGCAGATATGCAAATATGAGATCGGCTTCTCAATTTCGCTGAAATAGCGGAACATTCCGACGGGAGTTCCCGTCCGGAGTGCTTGATTCAACGGGCGCCCTCGATCCGAAAGTAACGCGCTGGATGGCGGGCCAACGGCGACGCCTCCCAACCCTTGAGATGTGCATTCACGATAAAGTCGATCACGCCAAATCGAAGAGGAATAACCGCCTCGTTGTCAACAAGGCGGCGCTCCGCCGCCTCCAAAAAACGCATTCGCTGCGCAGAACTCTTGACCGCCCGCTTAGATTGGTTCAGAAGTTGATCGAACATGGGGTCCGCATATGCCCCAAAGTTTGCTGCGCCGGAATCGGAGCGATAGTCGGCCAAGTAGCTCCAAGGATCCGCGAAATCCGGATCCCAGCCAATCGCCGCCAATTCGAAGTCATGCGCGGCCACGCGTTGCAGGAATTCCTTGCCACTCAAGCCAACGAGCTCGGTATCGACCCCGAGCGCTGATTGCCACATTTGTGCGATCGCTGTCATTTGAGCGCGGTTACGCTCGTTAGCAATAAAAGTTAGTTGCACCTTCAGTGGCTGCGATCTCCCGACACGTGCCTCGGCGAGCAGTCTTCGCGCCGCGGCCAATCGAGCGATGGGGGGCCGGCTCGCCCAAGTGGCACTCTGCGGTACATATCCGCGCATTACCGGAGAGACCAACGAGTAAGCCGGCAAGCCATAACTTTGTGCGGCGTCTTCTATGAGACGCTCGCGATCCACCGTCATGGAGAGTGCGCGGCGAATCCTTTCATCTGCCATCTCACCTCGGGCGAAGTGAACAGATAAGAATGTCGTGGCCAGCTCACGCTGGACGACAAGATTACCCAGATGTTGTTGCTCGGCGATGTGAATGTCCTTTCCGGTAACTCTAGCCACGTCCAATTCAGCAGCCTGGAAGCGTGCGAACGCGTCGGGGCTGCCCGCCTTCGAGACAATGTAACGAATGGTTTCGACTTGGACCGACGCCGCGTCGTGATAGTAGGGATTGCGCACGAGCGTAATTTCATTTCCTATGGTCCAAGCGCCAAGGCGGTAAGCGCCGTTCGTAACGATGTGCTCGGGATGTGTCCACTGATCGCCGAACTCGTCAATGGTCCGCTGCGGGGTTGGCATCGCGGCAAAGTGTGTGAGCAGGAGCGGCAACCAAGGAGTGGGTTCGTTCAACCGGATCTCCAGCTTGTGATCGCCTATCGCTCGAACTCCCAACAGAGCGGGATCTCGTTCCGCACCGCTCGCGGTCTCTTTGGCGTTGATAATCGGTTCAAGCGCCGCAGCGGACGGTGAGGCAGTAGCTGGATTGACCTCGCGCCGGAAACTACGGACAAAGTCGGAAGCGGTAACGGGAAGTCCATTCGACCACTTCGCATCGGACCGCAAATGAAACGTCCATGTGAGTCCGTCGGCGCTTGTCTCCCACTTCTCCGCCGTGCCTGGCACCACGACGCCGCTGGCGCTGATGGTGGTCAATCCCTCAAACAGATCTTCGGCCACCAGGAATTCATGGCTTTCACTCAGTTTCTGTGGGTCGATCGACACTGGACTGAAATCCAACGGCAGACGCACCTCGGAAGCTGCCAAAGCAGCGCTCGCAAGTGTGACCAGAAAGATGCTCAGTGCGATCCGGCAAATCATGTAGCCCACTCCACAGTCCTGCGGCTCGTGAGCATACAACTTAAAGTCCACTTTAACGCAAGCACTTTGAAGGTCACGGCGTGGTATGGACTTCCCGCTTACCGGTGGCCGGGTAGTACGATCGTCACAATCTAAAGACTTGAGGAACGGCCTCACAATAGCCAGAAATGCCGACGGCCTTTCAAAATACGGTGAGTGTCCGGCCCCTTCGTTTCAGATTGTCTACTTCGCAGTCATCCCGATGGTCCCCAGCCACGTTTCAACCAACTGTGGCCACGCGGTCACCGGAAATTTGGTGCGACGCATCCCGAAAGCATGTCCACCCTGCGCGTACAAGTGCATCTCAACAGGGACGCCGGCCTTCGTTAGCGCGGCGTAATAGACAAGTGAGTTCTGTACATCGTCAACAGGATCATCTTCGTCCTGCAGGAGAAACTGCGGCGGGGTCTTACCGGTAACCGGAATATAAGGATTCAACTCAAACCTCTTCGACGTGTGCTCCATCATATGCCCAGGATAAATTGCTACACCGAAATCGGGCCGGCAGCTTTCCTCATCGGCTGCATCCACGTGAGGGTACAATCGCTTCATAAAATTTGTGCTGATTGCGGCCACTAAATGTCCGCCAGCCGAAAACCCAAGCACTCCAATTTTGTGCGGGTCCAAGTGCCATTCCGAGGCGTGCAAGCGCACCAGCCCCATTGTCCTTTGGGCATCCTCAAGAGCAGCGGGTGAGTTCGGATAGGCGCCCGAGTGTGGAATGTGACCGTTACCTGGTACTCGGTACTTTAGCAGCACGCACGTGATTCCTTTGCCGGTGAGCCAGTCGCAAACTTCCGTTCCTTCAAGATCGATGGCCAGTCCCTGATAGCCTCCGCCTGGAAACACGACAACCGCAACGCCCGTGTTAATTCCCGGAGGCGAATAGATCGTCATTGTGGGTTTTGAGACCTTTTCAATGTACAGCCACGGCCTGCCGGCAACGAACTCCCGCTCCTCGACGATTGTCGTGACCTCCGAGTCCGCGACTGGGGATGCATCAGGAACCGGCCCTGGCCATAGTGCCACTTGGCTGTGTCCGGAAGAGGGCTGCCAGGATTCCCCTTGCGCTCTATCAATGCGCCACAGCATCAAAATTCCGAGTGCAAGGACGATAGTCTTCATCAACATCCCCGGAGCTAAGGATTTGCACATAATTGAAAACTACGGACGAAGTCCGAAGCGGTAACGGGAAGTCCATTGGACCACTTCGCGTCGGGGCGCAAATGAAACGTCCATGTGAGTCCGTCGGGGCTTGTCTCCCACTTCTCCGCCGTGCCCGGCACCACGACGCCGCTGGCGCTGATGGTGGTCAATCCATCAAACAGATCTTCGGCCACCAGGAATTCGTGGCTTTCGCTTAGTTTCTGCGGGTCGATCGACACTGGATTGAAATCCAACGGCAGTCGCACCTCGGAAGCTGCCAAAGCAGTACTCGCAAGCGTGACCAGAACAAAAATGTTTAGCGCGATTCGGCAAATCATATAGACACACTCCACTGTCTTGCGACTTGTGAGCGTACAACTTAAAGTGTGCTTTAACGCAAGCGCTTTGAACCTCACGGCGTGGTATGGACTTCCGCTCCTAGCGATGCCCGGGTAGTACGATCGTCACGACCTAAAGACTCCACCTTAGAGACGGCACGTTGTCATCCTGAGCAAAACTTTCGGGACGTAGGAGTCGCAGGTTCAAATCCTGTCACCCCGACCATTGATTACATTAGAGTTTTTTCACCTCCATCTGCACACGGTTCCAGCTCTCCGAGTCTCACGGTTCCAAAAACGGTTCCAGTTTTGGCGCCGAAAAACGACTCAACGATTCGGCTGTTCTTGGATGCCAACGGACGAGCTCACGGAGTTCGATGCCATAATCGTGTATGACCCCAAGCGTCTCAAGCGAGTCTCGGCCAATGAATACTGGTTTTTATCCAAGCGCCTTAATGCCGCGCTCCTTATCCTGACAGTAAAAGAGCAGGGACCAAGCGCATGCCGCACTACCTGTTGACAGGCGCGGGGTTCAGCGCGAATTGGGGCGGCTGGGTGGCCTCGGAGGCCTTTGAGTATTTGCTGGGCACTCCCGAGATCATGGCGGACACACAGCTCCGGGACCTGTTGTGGAAGTATCAAGCCGCAGGCGGATTCGAAGACGCGCTAGCAGAGCTTCAGAGAGGATACTCGCCCGGCTTCACGCAACAGTGGACCGAGAAGCATCTGACCCGGTTCCAAGGTGCAGTCGGGCGCATGTTTGACGACATGAACCAGGGGTTTTTGAGTCGGCCGGACCTCGAATTCAGGCGCGCGGAGGCGAGCCGCTCAGTGCGATCCTTTCTTATGCGCTTCGACGCCATCTTCACGCTAAACCAGGATGTGCTGTTGGAGCACTTCTATTGTTCGGACAAGACCGTGCAGAGGCAGGTCCGGCCTGAAATACCCGGCATGCGCAAGATTCCGCACGCGGAACCGTTACACGCAGAATCGTTGTCCCGTGCGACCTGGCAACCGGCACCGCCAAAAGAATTCCGGATCTCATCAGGTTCCCAGCAATACATAAAACTTCATGGGTCAGCCAACTGGTTCGCTGATGACGGCAAACGCGTATTGATCCTGGGAGGCGCCAAGCAGCAGGAGATCGGCCACACTCCCATTCTCCAATGGTATTTGCAGCAGTTCGAGGAACATCTGACGCGACCCGATGCGCGCCTGATGGCCATCGGTTATGGCTTTCGGGACGAACACGTCACGGCGGCCATCGATAAGGCCGCCTCTCGGGGACTGAAGATGTTCGTGATCGATCCGCGGGGAGCCCGGATTGCCTACGAAATGAACGAGGCGCGAAAGCGCGGTCAAATTGGCGCCGGCGAAACCGAACTCGAGCAGCTGTTGCAACGGTCTCTCATCGGAGGCTCAAGGCGATCACTTCGAGAAATCTTTACTGACGACGAGACGGAGCACAGCAAGGTCATGCGCTTCTTCGCTCGACCGTGAAGCGCGGGCCCGCAGCGTTTCTGGCGCAGCGAAAGAAGTCGGTGACTTCAACGCGTCGTTGGCGCCGGCGCGACGCCCCGTCTGATTGAGACGGCGAATATCGACCTCGCGCGTATAATCTCGCCTATGTCTTGCGTCCGACGCCTAGAGCTGTAAGGACAATGTGGGTGAATCCATAAATGCTGTGGCAGGTCAAACGCAGCGGGCTATTCCTTTTCGGTAGCGTCCATGTGCTTGATGTGCCGCCGCTTCCTTTGAACGCCGCAGGGTGGGCCGCGTTCGGCGCCGCGAGGCGCGTATTGTTCGAGCATGACTTGACGCAGGCGCCGGATATGGGCTTCGCTCAGCTGAAGCAAGGCGAATCGCTGAGCTCACTCATTCCTGCCGCACTCTACGCCTCCGTCGAAGATCGCTGCCGGGAGTGGTCGATAAACATTGAAAACATTTCTCGCCTTCAACCATGGCTCCTGGCAATATCATTGTCACTGAAGACTGCGGCGCTTGCGGGCATGGATCCGGCGAATGGCGTCGACAAAGGCCTGCTGCCGCTTGCTCGGGCGCAAGGGAAGGCTGTCGAATATTTGGAAGACGCTGCCGGGGCGCTCCGCAACTTCGCGAACGCGCCGATGGCAGAACAGATAAGAATGTTGTCGTTGGCAGCCGAGGACGTACCCGGCGGAATCGATTACTTCAAGCGACTGATTGGCGGGTGGAAAGCGGGGCGCGCCGACCTCGTGTGGGCGTGCGCCAAAGAACGTGTGACCCAAATGCCGATGATGTTCGGCAGCCTCATCGAGGGCCGCAACCGAGCGTGGCTGCCGCGCCTGCTCGCGCTCGCCAAGGAATCTGAGCCGACGCTTGTGGTGGCGGGTGCACTGCACATGGTCGGGCCTACCGGCCTTCCTAAAATGCTGCGCCAAAGCGGTCATGAGGTGATTGCGGCGGACGTGACGGGCGAGTGAGGAGCAAAATGCGAACTTGTTGTTGCGCGGCCAGGTGGCACGATTCCATTGCGTGGAGAATGCTATGAGCGACGTTATGCAATCCTTGACTACGGCGGTGAATATCGTAAGTCGCTTGCGAGCCGCGAATGAGAATATAAAGAACGCGGATTTTGCCAATCTCATCGCCGATCTGAATCTTGAGTTTGCGGACGTGAAATTGAAACTGGCGGGAGTCTTGGAGGAAAATCTGAAACTAAAGAATCAGATCCGGTTGCTTCAATCGGTCGATGGCGACCCATGTCCAAAATGTCGTAAGCGAACCTATCAGTTGGAGACCAGCAGACCCGACCCCGTAATGGGCGACCTAGGTGCAACGCGCAGAAGCTATAAGTGCGCTTCGTGCGGCTTTGGAGAGGATAAGTTCGTCGTCCCAGAAAGTTAGTACTAGTTAATTGTCAACCGTGATTTCTAGGTCCATAACATTCAAAGTCACCCTCCTCGCATGCAACACCTTAAATGCGCTATATTCAGACACCGAGGCGCCATCGCAGCAAATCGTTATGGACGACGAAAATCAAATCTATGAACGGTTGGCGGGAAACCACCCTAAAGGCCAGCGCCGGCCTATACAGCTGAAAAAAGCTGCCTAATGAAGCACTCGAAAGCCAACAGCCCATCCGCCTACACTTCTCTCGAACCCACTCTAGTCGACGCTGAACTGCCCGCCCGCAAACTCTTGCGGGCAAGGGGTAGGCGCCTGACGGCCCCCAGCAGGGGGGAACCCTCGGGAGTTCATCAAGGCGACGCTCGCAAGCTGGCGAAAATACTCGCACCGGAATCTGTAGATGTCACGATTACATCTCCACCGTATTTCGATCTAAAGGATTACGGGGCGCCGAACCAAATTGGATTTGGGCAAGACTACTCGACGTACCTCTCAGATCTTGGAGGAGTCTTCGAAGACGTATTTCGCGCCACCAAGAAAGACGGGTCACTTTGGATAATCATCGACACCTTTCGCCGAGACCAAGAAGTCTTTGCGCTGCCATTCGACCTTGTCGCAAAACTCAAAGAAGCTGGCTGGATACTCCGGGATGTAATCATATGGAAGAAGGATCGCACGCTACCCTGGACGCACAAAGGAACCACCAAACGAATTTTTGAGTACATATTGGTACTGGCGAAAACTCGCCAGCACTTTCGATATTTCCCGGATCGCCATCGTGACAACAGCGAGCTAAAGGAATGGTGGGTTAGGTATCCGGAAAGGTACAACCCGCAAGGAAAAGCACTCGAGGAGGTATGGAACTTCAATATACCGAAACAGGGATCGTGGGGCAATAAACACATTCGGCATTTCTGCCCGCTGCCATCCGAAATGGTTTCACGAATAATCCGACTCACAACTGTCCCCGGCGATGTAGTTCTGGATCCGTTTTCGGGAACAGGGACAGTGTTGACTCAGGCGGACCTTCTTGGCAGAAGGTACATCGGATTCGAACTAAACAACCGATACATAAAGATGTTCCAAAGGCATCTTGAACATCAGCGCGCGAATCAGTCTCGGACAACTCAAGTAGTCGGTGGAAAGCGAGCCAAGCAGTTCGAGAGCTTGATTGTAGACCTTCGTGTACTTAAATACGGCCGGTTGCTCCATCGAGCCTCCCTGAGACTGCTTGGGCGAAAACATCAAGTGCGCGTTTTCGTAAGAAAACTAAAAACCAAAGTTACTCAAAAGCATAAGCTCGTAACAGCGGAATATATATTGCATGTCGAAGTCGCTGGCCTTCGTAGACGCCTGGCTAAGCATCTGAATGACATTGCGAAGATTCCGCCCCTTTCGAAGTTTGGAATCGAAGCCACGCTCAAAGTCGTCAACGTTGAGCGCGCCCTGTCGCCATACAAGAGGGGTCCACTATACGTCTATTCTTCTACGAACTCGCATAGGTTTTCCGGGAAAATCAAGTTCAAGCAGGTGCAAGCGGCTGAGTTTCCAATAGTCACGCCAATCAAAATCAAAGTCGAGTCACCAGATGGCTATTAGTAAGAAAAAGCGAAAACGCAAAAAACACAAGTGGGATCCTCAAAAACTTGAACAAATGAGGCAAAAGAGAAAGATTCGCGGATTATTTATGCGAATCGGATTTGAGCAAGTCAAGGCAAACGGAATCGAGTTCACCTTTGACGGTAGGACTGGGGAAATTGACGAGATTTTCCGCTTCGAAAACGTGTTGGTGCTGTGCGAATACACCACAGGAAAGAACATAACGGAGCACGTGGCAAAAAAATCGATCCTGTACTCGAAAATTAATGACAATCAGGCGCAATGGGCCGAGGAGTATTCGACCGTCAACGAGGATTTCAACGATTCGATCAAAAATTGCGGTTACACATCAAAGCAGCTGCGAGTTCGCATTCTGTATGTCTCAACCGACACTGTCTCCGAAGAAATCTCAAACGCACTGCAGTATGTTCAGTTTTTTAACGGGACGAGGGCGAGATACTTCGATGCTCTCAGCCATACCATTCACAAATCTTCCAGGCATGAGTTCTTCAAATACTTGGGCCTCGACTATTCGGAAATCGGAGACGAAATTAATAACCCCGGAGGAGTCCACAAGAATTTCGCCGGTCACCTACTCCCGGAAGGACACAGCACCTATCCGCAAGGATTTAAGGTCGTTTCCTTTTACGCGGATCCGAAAACCCTCCTCGCGCTATCCTATGTGCTTCGCCAAGACAGCTGGCGCGACAACGAGGGCTTGTATCAACGGATACTCATCAAAAGCAAAATTGCCAAGATGCGAAGGTATCTTGTGACGGAGAAGCGAGTATTCGTAAACAATATAATAGTCACGCTGCCGCCGACTACGTCTATTAACGAGCCCGGCAATCCGGGAAAGAACATCGACCCAACTAAGCTTGACAACATTGCCCAAGTCTCTATAGGTGTGCCGTATCGCGCGGACGTGATTGGATTAGTGGACGGACAGCACAGAGTTTTTTGCTACTACGAAGGGAGCGACGCCTTAGAGCCGCAGATTGAGAAATACCGTGTGCGGCAAAACCTGCTAGTGACTGGACTTATCTTTCCTCAATCGTGGTCGGAAGCGAAGAAGAGGGAATTTGAGGCGCAATTGTTTTTGGAGATTAACGACAATCAGGCGAAAGCAAGATCGGCGCTGAAACAAAGTATTGAATTGATCCTAAGCCCATTTTCGACTATCGCGATATCGAAGGAAATCATAAACCGACTTGCATCGAAAGGCCCCTTACATGGACTTGTTCAGATTAGTTTTTTCGACCCGCCAGAGATGATAAAAACGACATCAATTGTTAGTTATGGTCTCAGACCACTGGTTAAGTTCGAGGGAAACGATAGTTTGTTCGACGCTTGGAGCGAATCGGCTAAGAGCAAGCTCCCAAACAAGGGCACACCAATAGGTGACAGAAGAATTCTTTTGGAGCGTTATCTCACGTTCTGCGTCGATTCCATTAATTCGTTCTTGATTGCTGCAAAACTGGAATCGGACCCCGACAAATGGAAGCGCACGACCGACCGAAAATCAATGTTTCTGACGCCGACCGTAGTGAATGGATTGCTCGTCTGCATGAGAAGGTTGGTTGAGGCAGGGAAACTGTCCACGACGGAGCGATATCAAAGGAAGCTCGATGGGATACAGAGCTTTCATTTCAAGAAATATAAGTCGAGCGGTTGGAGGGCGATGGGCGACGACATATATCAGACATACTTTGCCTGACGGCGGGTCGTCTTTAAATAAATAATAGGGTATCAAAGGGAGGAGCACGGCCGTGACGGAGTACGTAAACGCTGAGCCAGCAAAAACATTTTTCCTCGACATGTTGACACGGGATATCAGCCTGGAAGATTCAGTGTTGGATTTGATCGACAATTGCATCGATGCACTAGCGCGCACCCGGAATATCGACCTCGATGAGAGCCTACTCGATCAAAAGGCAGTGAATCGAATGACCAAGAATCTCCGCGAGGAGGGATTGCCAGTTGTCGAGATAACGTTTGACGAGACTCAATTTACGATTTCAGATCATTGCGGCGGAATCGAATACGACAGCGCCGTTAACGAGGTCTTTCGGTTTGGTCGAGTGACGGAATCCGGCAATAGTCGCCTTAGCGTGTATGGCATTGGTCTAAAGAGAGCCATTTTCAAAATTGGCCGCGTCATAGCTATCGAATCAAAGACAGCCGAATCCGGATTTCGGGTGGAAATTGATGCCGACAAGTGGAAGAGAGAAGATGAATGGCATTTCCCCATTACAAAAATCGGAAGCGCTCGCACCGAGCACTCAGCAGGAACGGTGATTGCGGTAAGCAAGCTAAACAAGGAAGTGCGTCAGCGAATCGGAGACGGCATTTTCGCTGGATCGCTTATCGACGCGATAGCTTCGGCGTACGCCTTATTCCTCGACAGGTTTGTGATAGTAAAGGTCAATGGCAGGCGGGTACCACCAAAGGCAATTCCATTAGGCATGTCAAATAAGGTTACGCCCGCCCACGACACGATGAAATCTGGGCACGTAGGAATCACGCTGCTCGCAGGATTAGCAGAACGCGTGGACGGCGGATGGAAGACGGATCGAGCTGGATGGTATGTTTTCTGTAATGGCAGGGTTGTCGTATTTGCCGATCGTGGCGAACTGACTGGGTGGGGCATTAATTCCCCCCAATACGTTAGCAAGTACAGCGGTTTTGTTGGCCTGGCATTCTTCTTTGCCGACGATCCGGCGATGCTGCCGTGGACCACTACCAAGAGGGGCCTGAATAGAGAGTCGCAGCCCTACCTGCTGGCTCGAAATAGGATGGGCGTCCTCGCGAAACCGGTTCTTGGTTTTTTGAGCAGCATGTATCCATCAGGCGATCCCGAAGAGCCGGAAGAGCGAGCAATTGCGCAGGGCGTAAAGGCAGCCACTATATCCGCCGCGATTTCAGGATCCGGAACTATCTTTAAGGTATTGCGTACACTTACGCCGTCGCCCGCGTCGTCCACAACGACCATCAACTACAAGGTGAAGCGGAGAGATCTCGATATAGTTAAGAAATACATAGATAAAGAATGGTCGGCATCCAAGATTGGGCACCACACCTTCCAGTATTTTCTTGAGCGCGAGTGCGGGAAATGACCGCACAACCTAGTCGCAGCTACCTCAAGGTTCCATACGATCTTAGGATGGCAAAACAAATCGAACGACGAATGATTGCCGACCTATTGATCCGTCTGCGCGGCGGCGGCTTCGACATCGGCAACTACCAGTACACTGGTATGGGATCCATTTACTTCGTTGACTTCATACTCTTCCATCGTTTTGTGGGAATCAGACGGATGGTCAGCGTCGAATACGGCGATGACATTAGGAAGCGAGTGAAGTTCAACAAGCCGTTTAATTGCGTTCAGGTGGAATACGGGGCCATCGGTGACTACATCCCCAAATTGGATCGCGATATCTCGCACATTTTGTGGCTCGATTACGACGAGCATATAAAGGAAAGCATACTAGTGGATGTTGTGAATGCGACTGCCGCGCTTCCGAGAGGCTCGATGTTATTGGTTACGGTAGACATTAATCCCCCGAAAGAGGGCACGAATCCGCGCGAATGGCGCGAATATTTCGAAAACCGGACTGGTCGGTATTTTGACTCCTCGCTTCGACCCAGTGCGTTTGCCCAAAGCAACCTGGCAAGGATAAACATTGACCTTATACAGAGCGCGTTGAAGCAGGGACTGGCAGGCCGCGAAGTCTCCTTTATTTCGTTAATGAATTTTCTATACGCGGACGGCCACGAGATGCTCACGGTCGGCGGGATGATTGGCAGCGCCACCGAGACTCGTAAGATTCAAAACTGCGATTTCTCCGATGCGACCTACTTACGGAGGCGGCTCGATGAAGAGCCATACAGGATTCCTCTGGTACGCGTGACTCGCAAGGAACGCCTATATCTTGACTCGAAGATGCCCGGGCAGAAGGCTACTTGGACTCCGACGGAATTCGAGATGGACGAGGTGCTGGTGAGGGAGTATGCGGACGTATACCGATATTTGCCTTCATACGCCGAACTCCTCGTGTAGCTGCCGCAATTGAAAGGCTGGAACTTGCTTTTTCACGCGCTTGCTTGAGACTGCACGCTCCGTGCCGCGGTTACAACACCGGTGACGTCTTCGTCTCCATCCGGGTTTTGTCATCCTCGCGCTCCTCGCATGTTGACGCAAGTCACATCGGGCGAGCTCTCGAAATATTCAAACATTCAGCGCGTGCGATGATTGTCGCGGAAGGCACGGGTGCGCCGGCGAAACTCCTGGACAGCCAATTCGTTGCCTGTGCGAGTCGGCGGCATTCGCTCAACAAATCGATTAACATCATGAGCGAGATCTTGGCTCCCTTCTTTGGCCAGGAGAGAGGCGACGAAGCGCCACCCGTTTTCGACCGCATTCCGCGTTTCTATCAGTTTGCTTTTGCCGGGTTCGGCGCGAGCGCTCCGATTGAGCAATTCGGCGGCAATGGCTTCGGCCTGTGCGCGATCGAACGTGGAATCGCCACGTGCGCTTGCACGATAGATTCCATCCTTCATAGCCTTTCGAGTCTCGCCACGGACCGCGCGTTCGGTGGCGTTGGCCTCGACGCCGAGCAGTCTTAAGTTTCGGGCGAACTCCGAGCGCCAGTGCCGAAGAGTCGCCTTCTTGATGTTTAGCCGGACGCCCTGTTCGTTCACTGCCTTCAGCACGAGATGGACATGAGGGTGAGGTTCGTCTGTATGCAGGACAAAAGCGTACCGATGTTGACCCCAAAACTCCTCTCGAGCGAAATTTCGCACCGCCCCCAACACTTTGTCTGGAGGCGACGTTACCCCGCCTTCAGTAGCGGTCTGATCTAGAATCTTCCGGCATTTGACATTGCCCCATTTTCCGTACGGTTTTCGATTAGAGATTCGCTGTCTCTGAAGTCCGTTGCTCCTGACGAT
>Ga0265760_10000295_pt1 | contig 13645 bp, 12 predicted proteins | sample NZIome_2_FD_200831 | JGI IMG/M metagenome (GOLD analysis project Ga0265760, IMG submission 200831) | Metatranscriptome of rhizosphere microbial communities from Maridalen valley, Oslo, Norway - NZI1 (Metagenome Metatranscriptome) | ecosystem: Host-associated > Plants > Roots > Rhizosphere >...
CCGGCACTGGCTGTCTTGCGACTGATGGATATCGAGCGAATCCAAGTGCGTGGCGCCCGCGCCCGTTGCAAAGACGCGGTAGTGCTCGAGCTGCGCATCCTTGCCAAGCGCGATGTGCGTGTTGGAATTGTTGAGCGGTGCGATATCGCCTTGAGAAACATGATGCTCGATGATGGTCGCGCTCGCCCCGGGGCTTGCATCAATGATGACTCGCGGGTGCGCGGCCTGCACCGCATCGCCTGTCGAAACATGCAGAATCACCAGCGGCGTGGCAACCGGCTGGGTGATTTTCAAATACAAACCGTCAATGAATAGCGCCGTGTTCAGCAACACCCAGCGGCGCTGATCGGCGTCCGACGCCGGCTCGAAGAAGCGTCGCAAGTACGTCGAATCTTGCTTATATAGATCCTTTATGCTATTGATTTCTATGCCATTTATTACGGGTAAATCGGCATTCAACAAAGGGCAGCCGTTGATCATCGTGAGGGTAGCCGCGTGTTGACCGGCGTCCACCAGCGTGAGTGCCTCATGGTCGCTTTCCGTGCCGGCGCCAGCTTCAGCGTCAGTGGCCGCGCAGCCGGCCGCCCCGAAGCTTGACGCGGCAAGACTGCGCAGGTCCGTATAGCGCCAGGTTTCATCGCGCAGTGATGGCAAGCCCAGCTTCAAAAACCGCTGCATGGCCTGCTCGCGAATCGGCTGCAACGCATCCGGCACGCGCGCACGCCATTGTGTTTCAAAGGAGCGCAGCGCGGCACTCATGCGACTTGGGCTCCCATGACCCAGTCATAGCCGCGCCGTTCGAGTTCCTGCGCCAGGGTCTTGTCCCCGGACTTCACGATGCGGCCGCCGGACAACACGTGCACTTGATCGGGAATGACATAGTCCAAGAGGCGCTGATAGTGCGTCACGAGCACCACCGCGCGGGCGGGGTCCCGCAAACTGTTGACGCCCTGGGAGACAACTTTGAGCGCATCGATGTCGAGCCCCGAATCGGTTTCATCGAGAATCGCCAGCTTCGGTTCCAGCACCAGCATCTGCAGAACTTCATTGCGCTTCTTCTCGCCGCCGGAAAAACCTTCATTCACGCCGCGTGTCAGGAATGTCTCGCTCATCTGCATGAATTTCATCTTCTGGCGAATCAGGGCCAGGAATTCGTAGGCGTCGACCTCGGGCTCGCCGGCGGCTTTGCGTTTGGCATTGAGCGCTGCCTTGAGCAAGTACACATTGTTGACCCCGGGAATCTCGACCGGGTATTGGAATCCGAGAAACAGGCCGGCGCGTGCGCGCTCCTCGGCGCGCATCGCCAGAAGATCTTGACCCTCGAAGGTCACCGTGCCCCGGGTTACTTCGTAGTCCTCGCGTCCGGCAAGCACCTGGGCGAGCGTGCTCTTGCCGGAACCATTCGGTCCCATGATGGCGTGCACTTCGCCGGCCTTCACCGTGAGGTTGACGCCGTTCAGTATTTCTTTGCCCGCAACGCGGGCAGTCAAGTCCGAGATTTCAAGCAAGATAGTTCTCTTTTCAAGCCGCGGCTTAACCGACGGCTCCTTCCAAGCTCACACTGAGCAGATTTTGTGCCTCGACCGCGAATTCCATCGGCAGCTCCTTGAACACAACTTTGCAGAAGCCGCTGACAATCATGTTGACCGCATCCTCGGCGGAAATTCCGCGCTGCAGGCAGTAGAACAGCTGATCCTCGCCAATTTTCGAAGTGCTGGCCTCGTGTTCGACAGTCGCGGTGGGATTCTTCACTTCCATGTAAGGAAAGGTATGCGCCGCGCATTTCGGACCCATCAGCAACGAGTCGCATTGCGTGAAATTGCGGGCACCGCTTGCGCTCGGCAGAATTTTCACCAGGCCGCGATAAGTATTTTCCGCATGTCCGGCCGAGATGCCTTTGGACACAATGGTGCTCTTGGTATTCTTCCCGATGTGAATCATTTTGGTGCCGGTGTCGGCTTGCTGATAATTGTTCGCCACCGCCACCGAATAAAATTCGCCTATGGAATTTTCGCCCTTGAGCACGCAGCTCGGATATTTCCACGTGATCGCGGATCCGGTCTCGACCTGGGTCCAGGAGATCTTGGAATTGCGGCCGCGGCACTCGCCGCGCTTGGTGACGAAGTTGTAAATGCCGCCTACGCCGTTCTCATCGCCCGGATACCAGTTCTGCACGGTTGAGTACTTGATCTGCGCATCATCGAGGGCGACCAGCTCCACCACGGCGGCATGCAATTGGTTCTCATCGCGCATGGGTGCCGTGCAGCCTTCCAAGTAGCTGACCGACGCGCCCTCGGCGGCGATGATCAGGGTTCGCTCAAACTGCCCGGTTTTCGCCGCGTTGATGCGAAAATAAGTCGACAGTTCCATCGGGCAGCGCACACCGGGCGGCACGTAAACGAACGATCCATCCGAGAACACCGCGGAGTTCAGGGCCGCGAAAAAATTATCGCCCGTCGGTACGACCGTGCCGAGATAGCGTTCGACCAGTTCCGGATGATTGCGCACGGCATCGGAGAACGAGCAGAAAATGACGCCCGCCTTGCCGAGCTTTTCCTTGAACGTAGTCGCCACCGAAACGCTGTCGAACACCGCATCCACCGCGACGCCCGCGAGGCGCGCACGTTCGTGCAACGGGATGCCCAATTTCTCGTAGGTGGCGAGCAGCTTCGGATCCACCTCATCCAGGCTCTTCGGGGCATTGGCCGGCGCGCGCGGCGCCGAGTAATAGGAGATGTCCTGGTAGTCGATGGGCTTGTAGTGCACATGCGCCCAAGTAGGCTCTTGCATCGTCTGCCAGTGCCGAAATGCCTTCAGTCGCCACTTGAGCAGAAACTCAGGTTCGTGTTTCTTTCTTGAAATCGCGGCCACGACGCCCTCATCGAGTCCGGGGGGCAGGCTGTCGGACTCGATATCGGTGACGAAGCCGTGACGGTATTTCTGGCCGACGAGGGCTTCGACTTCTTGAGATTTGCTAGACACGGTATTCCAGGTAGTGGGGTCTATTTCTAAGTATTCACGTGCATTTCGGCGGCGAGGTTTGCGATGCGCACGCCGCTGGAATCGAGTCCCGCCAATTGGTGCAGCGTGACATCCTCCAGTGCACGACGAATGGCCGCATTGACGCGCTGCCAAGCGCCGCCAACGCGGCACAACCGCTCGATCCCGCATTGGCTGGAGGCACCGCTGCATTCGGTAATGGCGATCGGCCCTTCGAACACATCGAGAATCTGTGCCGCCGTAATCTCATCGGGTCGCCGCGCGAGCCGATAGCCCCCCTGCGCACCACGCGAAGAAATCACCATGCCGGCGCGCTGTAGGCCCTTCAGGACCTTGCTGACCGTAGGACGGCTCAAGCGTGTGCGCTCGGCCAATTCAGTCGCGGCGCGATGTGTGGCGGGCTCTTGCGCTAAACTGGCCAGCACCACGGTCGCGTAGTCGGTCATTTTTCCCATACGCAGCATATAAAGGGTCCTCCAGGTCGGAGATTCATGTAGGACTATTTTAGTCCTATTTGACTTTAACTTCCACCCGGAGGGCGGACCGAGGTGAGGTTTGTTATCCTTGCCTTAAGTTAACCGTCAATATCAGTGAGATGCGTACGACATGAACATTGGAGAGTTAAACGCCATCGCGCGCGGCATGGTCGCGAAAAATCGAGGGATTTTGGCCGCCGACGAAAGCACCAGCACCATCAAAAAGCGCTTTGACAGCATCAAATTGGAGTCCACGGAGGAGAACCGGCGGGCCTACCGCGAGATGCTGTTCACCGCCCCAGGCGCGAAGGACTACATCAGCGGCGTCATCATGTACGACGAAACGTTGCGCCAAAAGACCAAAGACGGGGTCCCGTTTCCCACCTTTCTCGCCAAGGCCGGGATGATCCCCGGTATCAAGGTCGATGAAGGAGCCAAGGCATTGCCAGGATTTCCGGGCGAGACCATCACGGAAGGTCTCGATGGCTTGCGCGAGCGCTTCGCTGAATACCATAAGCTCGGCGCGCGCTTTGCCAAATGGCGCGCGGTCATCAATATCGATTCCGTCATTCCTAGCCGTTACGCCATCGACGCGAACGCCGAATGCTTGGCGCGATACGCCGCGTTGGCGCAAGAGGCGGGGATCGTGCCGATCGTGGAGCCGGAAGTGCTCATGGACGGCGCCCATCCGCTAGAGCGTTGCGAGGAAGTCACCAACATCGTCCTGGATAGCGTGTTCAATCACTTGTTCGCGGCGCGAATCGTTTTGGAAGGCATGATCCTGAAACCGAACATGGTGATCCCCGGCAAGAAATGCGCGGACCAGGCGACGCCCGAGCGCATCGCCGAGGCGACGGTGCGAACACTCAAGCGCCAAGTTCCCTCCGCGGTGCCTGGCATCGCATTTCTGTCCGGCGGTCAAAGTCCGACTGATGCCACCTTGCACTTGAACCTCATGCATGCGCTCGGACCGTTGCCGTGGGCGCTGACGTTCAGCTACGGACGCGCCCTGCAAGAAGACGCGCTGAACGCGTGGGCGGGTAAGGAGAGCGGATTTGCCGGCGGTCAGAAGGCCCTGGCGAAGAGAGCCAAGCTCAATGGATTGGCGGCGGTGGGTCAGTACAGTGCGGCCTTGGAATCAGCCGCGGCGTAAGAGCGGCGCCGCCCACGGGCCGCATCCGGTAAAACGCGGCCGCGTAACAAACCATTGAACCAACCCGCCCCCATCGTTGATATCCGCAATCTAGATTACGCGGTGAACGGCCGCCCCGTGTTTGCGGGTCTCGATATCCAGATCCCGCGCGGCAAAATCACCGCGGTCATGGGTCCGAGCGGCACCGGGAAAACCACGCTGCTGCGCCTCATCACCGGACAAGTGTTGGCCGATAGCGGGACCATCGAAGTGGCGGGCGAAAACCTGCGCACCATCTCGCGCGCCAATTTATATGTGCTGCGCCGGCGGATGGGAATGCTGTTCCAGAACGGCGCGATGTTGACGGACTTGAGTGTGTTCGAAAACGTCGCCTTCCCGCTGCGCGAGCACACCAATCTTACCGAGCGGCTCATCCGGCAATTGGTTCTGACGAAATTGCAGGCGGTGGGCTTGCGCGGCGCGGCCGAATTGATGCCGGCCGAACTGTCCGGCGGGATGGGTCGGCGGGTGGCGCTGGCGCGCGCCATTGTCATGGACCCGGAACTGCTGATCTACGATGAGCCCTTCGTCGGCTTGGATCCCATTTCTCTGGGAGTCATTTTGCGGCTGATTCGCCGCTTGAACGATACGCTCGGCATCACCAGCATCGTCGTCTCGCACGATGTGCAGGAAATTTCCACGGTCGCGGATCAAGTGTTCCTGTTATCGGGGGGCAAGGTGGTCGCGGGCGGCACGCCGCAAGAACTCAAGAGCAACCCGACGGAGATCGTCAAGCAATTCATCGGCGGTCTGGCGGACGGGCCGGTGCCATTTCACTTTCCGGCGCCCGACTATTTCGACGAGCTTCTGTCCCGCAAAGAGGTTCTTTGAGCATGTTCAAAGAACTCTGGGAAAGCTTTACCGACGCCCTGGAAGCCCTCGGGTCAGTCGTTCATTTCCTATTTCGTCTGGTGCTCAATACGCCGCGGGCGCTGCTCCGATTCAGCTTGATCTCTCAACAGATATTCAACTCCGGCGCCTTTTCGCTCGTCATCATCATGCTCTCCGGCCTGTTCGTCGGCATGGTGCTGGGCCTGCAAGGCTTCGAGCTACTGCAGCGCTTCGGCTCGGAGGAGGCGCTCGGCAGCGCTGCGGCCATCGGCTTGGTGAAGGAACTCGGGCCTGTGGTGACCGCGCTGCTGTTCGCGGGCCGCGCGGGGACCGCGTTGGCCTCCGAGCTGGGATTGATGCGCGCGACGGACCAGATCTCGGCGATGGAAATGATGGCGGTCGATCCCATCCTGCGCGTCGTGGTGCCGCGATTTTTGGGCGGTGTCATCTCCATGCCGCTGCTGGCGGCCATCTTCAGCGTGATCGGAATTTATGGCGCGCAACTGGTCGGCGTGCAGTTCATGGGGGTCGACTCCGGCAGCTTTTGGTCGCAAATGCGCGCCGCAGTCGGGCTTTCGGATATCACCGAAGGCATCGTCAAGAGCATGGTCTTCGGCGTTGCCTGCAGTCTCATCGCTGTTTATCAAGGATATTATGCGACGCCCACTGCGGAGGGCGTCGGCAGAGCCACCACGCGTACGGTCGTTACCTCTGCCGTGGTGATTTTGTTCCTGGACTATTTGATTACCGCAGCGTTTTTGTAGGAGTGTTCTAATGCGCAAGTCACGCACGTTGAATCTAGGCACCGGCTCGTTTGTACTGCTGGGCTTTGCGGCGCTGTTTTTCCTGACCACTCAGACCACCAGCCGCGGATTGTCCTGGTTTGGTCCGCCGCACTACGAATTGATCGCAAAATTCGACAACATCGGCGATCTGAAAATAGGTGCGCCGGTGTCGATGTCCGGCGTTGAAATCGGCCGCGTCGACAAGATCGACTTCGATTCCAACGAATACAAGGCGGTCGTGTCGCTGCGTTTGAATGCGCGCTTCGACAAAATTCCGACCGACAGCGATGCCAGCATTTATACGCAAGGATTGCTGGGCGGCAAATTCATCGGACTCACCGCAGGCGGCGCCGATACGTACTTTAAGGACAATGATCATATAGACTTTACGCAATCCGCGTTCGTGCTGGAAAATCTGATCGGCCAGGTCCTGGCGAATTTCACCAAGTCCAAGGCGGATGAGCAAACACCTGCACCTGCGGACGCGAAAGCCGCGCCTGCTGACGCGAAAGCAAAGGAAAAGACCAAATGAATAAACTGACTATCACAGCGATGCTGGTGGCGATGCTGGCGATCGGCGCGCACGCCGCAGACGCGCCGGCTCCCGTGCCGGACCCAAGTACACTGACGCCGCAGCAGCTCGTGGAAAATTCGGCCAAGCGCATGCTGCAGGAATTGGATGCCAACCGTGCCATGTACAAAGCCGATCCAGTCAAACTCGATGCGCTGGTGGGAAATGTGCTGCTGCCGAATTTCGACACTGAATACTCGGCCCGGTTGGTGCTGGGGCAAACCTGGCGCACGGCAACGCCGGAGCAACGCAAGCGGTTCGTCGACGCCTTCTATCATTCGCTGCTGCGAAATTATGGCGCGGCACTGATCGATTTTACGGGCGATCGATTCGTCGTTCTGCCCTACAAGGGCGACCCCGGCGACACTACCGCGACGGTTCGCACCGAAGTGAAGAAATCCTCCGGCGACAAGGTCCCGGTGAATTTCAGTCTGCGCAAAACACCCGAAGGGTGGAAGGCCTGGGATGTGGTGATCGAAGGCATTTCCTACGTTAAGAGCTTTCGCACCGATTTCGCTTCTGAGATCCAGCAAAAGGGGCTGGACGATGTCATTACGCGACTCGAGAAAGAGGGCCGCGTGGGCCCGGCCGGTGCGGCGGTGCCCCATTGAACAATAGCGCGGGGGTCACCGCCGATTTCGTACCGCAGGAAGGCGAGCGCTCACGCGTGAATGGCGTGCTGCACTTCACTACGGTCACGGCGCTGCTGCGGACGGGGAGCGAAGCCATCGGCAATGGCCGTGCCGCCGTCATCGATCTGTCCGGGATCAAGGATAGCGACAGTTCCGGCCTCGCCCTGCTGATCGAATGGCTGAGCATCGCGAGAGCCGAGCACAAGAGCCTGCGCTACGAAAACATTCCCGTTCAACTGCATCAACTCGCGCGCTTGAGCGACGTGGAAGAATTGCTGACAGCGGGCTAAGATACTTAAGAGCGTTAAACAAGAGCCCGGAGAGGCCGCCAGGGATGGAAGAAACAAAAAGACATCAACGACACCCGTTGGGTACGTTCTTTGCCGCAGTCACGGCCTGCACGATGGCCGCCGCCGGTCTCATTGGCTGGCGCTCGGCTGTGGCAGCTGATGCCGATCCGCTTGCGGCTTTCGGCCGTCTTCCAAGCCTGGAAGATGTGGCCATTTCCCCTGACGGCACCAAGCTTGCTTTCGTCAAGACCAACGGCGAAAGCCGGAATCTTGTCGTTGCCCCGCTGAGCAAGCCTGAGATCCTGGGCGGGGTGCGAGTCGGCGAGGCCAAACTGCGCAATATCGAATGGGTCGATGACGACAATCTCCTGGGTACCGTGTCCAGCACCAGTCCGCCGCCGATCGGTCTTACGGGAGCGACGCGCGAGTGGTATCAACTCGTGAACTTCGATGTCAGCAAGCTGAAGCTCAATGCGCTGTCATTTGAGCTGCCCAGCGAACGAACCTTCAATGTGATTACGGGCGACACGTCGCTGCGCGACGTGTCGGGCCACTCGATGTTATATACGCGCGGATACTGCGTGCATGATAGAACGGTTCCGTGCCTATTTTCATTTACTTATCCGGAGCGCCGCGTGCGCTTGGTCGATGAGGCGTCGGAACCCAGCACCGATTGGTTGATGGACGAGTCGGGAAATATCGCGGCGCAACTCACTTATTACGACGCCAAAAACCTTTGGGTGATCAAGACCCACAAGGACGGTCATTGGACCCCGGTGGCCTCGGGAACAGCGGCGATCGATACGCCGCACATGCTCGGGTTCAGCGCCAACGGCAGCGCCATCATTGTGCAATTTTTGGTCAACGGTGATCCGCAGTGGCGGCCGCTCAACCTATCGGACAACACCTGGGGTGCGCCGCTTGCGAAAGGCGCTTCGTTCTTCAGGGTGATCGAAGAACGCCAGACCGGGCGAATCATCGGCGGTGTTCGCCAGGTTGGCAGCAGCGAATACGTATTCTTCGACAATGAGCTGCAGGCGCACTGGAGTGCGGTGCTGCGCGCATTCCCGGATGAACGCGTGAATCTCGAGTCTCACTCGGACGATTTTTCCAGACTCGTGTTGAAGGTATTCGGGCCCAAGGACGGCTATGTGTATGCGCTGTACGATTGGTATAGCCATCACGCGACAATACTTGGGCGAGTCTACGAAGGGGTTACTGCGGCGGCGGAAATGCAGGCCATCAGCTATCCGGCTGCCGACGGCCTCACCATCCCCGGATTTTTGACGCTACCCGCCGGATCGGGGAAAGATCTGCCGCTGATTGTCTTGCCGCACGGCGGGCCTGCGTACGCCGACACGCTGGACTTCGATTGGTGGTCGCAGGCACTAGCCGCGCAAGGCTACGCTGTGCTTCAGCCCAATTTCCGCGGCTCGATTCTGAACTCAAATTTTCTGCAGGCAGGCTTCGGCGAGTGGGGCCGCAAGATGCAGACCGACTTGTCGGACGGCGTGCGTTACCTCGCGCGCCAAGGCACGATCGACCCGAAGCGCGTCTGCATCGTCGGGGCAAGTTATGGCGGCTACGCGGCGCTCGCGGGCGTTAGCATCGAGTCTGGCGTGTATCGTTGTGCGGTGTCGGTCGCGGGCATTTCGGACTTGCGCCGGTTTCGCAAATGGACCATCGCCAACCAGATGGGTCACTCGCAGCGCTATTGGGACCGATTTATGGGGACGGCGGATCAGAACGATCCGGCGCTAATCGCGATTTCACCGATCGAGCACATCGCCGCCGTGACAGTTCCCGTTCTGCTGATTCACGGCCGCGATGATACCGTGGTGCCTTTCGAACAAAGCGATGTGATGCTGAGCGCGTTGCAACGGGCCGGCAAGCCGGTGACCTTGGTGACCATGAAGCACGAAGATCACTGGCTGTCGCGCAGTGAAACGCGGTTGCAAATGCTTCGAGCCACGGTGGATTTTCTCAAGGTCAATAATCCGCCGAATTAGCGCTCGCGCACTTTCCGAAGGCTGCGCAAACAGCCTTCGGAACTACTTCTCTGGTTTCGGCGGCGGTTGTGGCGGGGCCGTCGGTTTAGCCGTATCCGCGTCATCGGCGCCCGGATCGACCAATACTTCGTCGGGCACTTTGCCGTCGGACACTAAGTAAGCGCGGCGCTGCAAATAGGCATCCCGAACGAAGGCATAGGGGTCGAAGACTTTTTGCAGCGTTTCATCGAGCGACAGCAGTCCGGCCCTGGCATCGACGAAACTGACGCCATAGAGGCCGTACGACACCCAGTTGTTGCTGATGTAATGCGTGGGTCCGGTGAATATATCCACGATGCGGGCCGGACCGTCACGTGTGTCGGAAGGACCCAAAAAGGGTATCTCCAAAAACGGCCCGGGCGGCACGCCCCAGTGGCCCAGTGTCTGCCCGAAATCTTCGTCGTGCTTGTCCAGACCCATCTGCGTTGCCGGGTCCAGCAGACCGCCGAAGCCCACTGTGGTATTGACAACCAAGCGCGCCAGGTCGGTGGCGGCCGCGCCGAGCTTGCCCTGCAAGGCATCGTTGACCATGACCGTCGTGGTGCGCAGATTCGAGAGAAAATTGCTCACGCCGGTGCGCGCCGGCGCCGGCACGGCCCGCACGTAGGTGCGCGCGATCGGCTTAGCCACCGCGCGATCGAGCTTGTCATTGACCTTGTAGACGCCGCGATTCCAGGATTCCCAAGGATCTTGGGGAGCAGGCTTGGAGTTGGGCGGCAGCGTGACGCATCCCGCCAGGGCGATAGTCAGTAGGGCGCCAAGCAGCGCCCGCGCCTGCCTCACTCTCCGCATGTCGAGTCTCTCCCGCGTGTCTTAGGGTCTTAAAGCCAAAGATACACTATTGCGGAGGTCGGCGGAGACCGGGCTAGTTATTGCCGCCGTTGACGCCGCGCTCATCGGCCATGGTGTTTCTGTTCTTTTTCGGCATGGCCGCGCGCACTTCCTCGAGGCGCGCGCTGTAGCGCGCGCGTTGCACGGCGTCGAGTCCCGGCAGGGTCAATGCCAATTGCAACTGATTGGACGCCATCTGAAGATTCCCGGTCATCAAGTAAAACTCCGCCATGTAGCTGTAGGAGTCGGCGTAGTCGCCGGCGGTGCTGGCGGCTTTGGCGATGAGCCGGGTCTGATCCGGCGTGGGCTCAACGTTATTGAACAAGTCCAGCAACACCAGATGGGCGCGCTTGTTGTCGCCGGAATGCATCAAAGACTCCGCCAGCCGGATCGTGATCGGAACATTGCGCGGGAACAAAATCATTGCTCTCTCAAGAACGGCGGTTGATTCTTTGAACTGATTATTGGTCAGATATGCCTGGCCAAGCGCACCATAAAACTGCGTGACCTTGGGGTACTCGCGCACGAGTTCCTGCAAATCCTGGATGGCGGCAGCCGCATTTTTTGTCTCGATCTCCGCCACATCCTTGCCGTAGCGCTCTTCAATGGTTTTGCCGCCGCCATTCTTGAGCAGGTTCGCATAGTATTGGCGCGCCTTCTGCGGATCTCCGGCCACGCTTCTCAAGCGCTCGCGGATGAGCAGGTAGCCCAAAGAATCCTCGTGATGGATACGGCCAATCTGGTTGGCGCGATCCTGCGCCTCCGCGACGCGGTCTGAAAAGATCGGGTGGTCGATCAGGAACTGCACCGCATTGATGCGGCTCGGTTCCGGGCCGCTGCGGCCCATGTAATCGAAAAAGCTGGCCATTCCCAACGGGTCGTAACCGGCGTTCGCCATGGTCGTGATGCCGATTCGATCCGCTTCAGATTCGCTGCTGCGGGTGTAGTTGATTTGATGCTGAATCATGGCGCTCTGGCCCGCCAGAATCGCGCCCTCGATCGCATCGGGCGAACCGCGACCCGCGGTCGCGCCCAACAGCACGGCCGCCAGCATTGCGGCCGAGGCCAATAGTCCTTCGTGACCTTGGTCGATGATCTGGCGCACGATATGACGCTGAGTGACGTGCGCGGTTTCGTGCGCCAGCACGCCCGCCAATTCGTTCTCGTTGCGCGTCACCAATATCAGGCCGCTGTTAATGATCACGAACCCGCCCGGGATCGCCGAGGCGTTGATGTCAGCATCGCGGATGACGAAGTAATAGAACTGGTGTTGGCCTTCCTCCGCCTGGCTCGAGAGGCTATGGCCAATTTCCTGAGCATACTGGCTGACTTCCGGGTCCGTGAGGATAAGGCCGGTCTTGCGAATCTCATTCACGAAGGACAAGCCGGCGTGATACTCGTCGTCGATGGAAATCGCCGCGTTTGCCGGACTACCCAACTCGGGCAGATCTTGGTTGGTGTTGCCCTTGGTGGGTTGGGCGACACCCTGCGCGTAGGCCACGCTCACGCTTGCGCCGACTGCGGCGGCGGCCAGAAATGCGGTTATGGATTTCAGCGCTGACATAATTACTCTTCGACCTTGGAGTATGCGCGCATGCCAAAGTTCGCTCAAAACAGAAGCAAAATCAAAGAACTTCGGAGGCGTAATCGGCCAGACGCGAGCGTTCGCCCCGGACCAGCGTGATATGTCCTGAGAACGCCCAGCCGTGAAAGCGGTTTACCACATACGTGAGCCCGGTCGTGGTTTCAGTGAGGTAGGGGGTGTCAATTTGGGCAATATTGCCCAAACACACCATTTTGGTGCCGGGTCCCGCCCGCGTAACCAAGGCCTTCATTTGCTTGGGCGTCAGATTTTGCGCTTCATCAATGATGATGAAGCGGTTCAAAAACGTTCGTCCGCGCATGAAGTTCAACGATCGAATCTTGATGCGGTGCCGTAGTAGATCATTCGTGGCACCCCGCCCCCACGTGCCGCCGGACTGGCTCTGCGTCAGGACCTCCAGATTGTCCATCAGCGCGCCCATCCAGGGCTCCATTTTCTCCTCTTCGGTCCCGGGCAGAAAGCCGATGTCCTCGCCGAGAGGAATGGTCACGCGCGTCATGATGATTTCGCTGAAGCGATTGTGATCGAGCGTCTGCGCCAGACCCGCCGCGAGAGTCAGCAATGTTTTGCCGGTGCCAGCCGGGCCTAGCACCGTCACGAAGTCGATTTCCGGATCCATCAACAGGTTCAAGGCCAGATTCTGCTCGCGGTTGCGTGCGGTCACGCCCCAGACATTATTGCGTTCGGTTCGGTAGTCGGTGGTCAGTTCGAGAATGGCCGAATCGGACTCGAGCTTGCGCACAATGGCTTCCACACCATTGGCGCCGGGGTCATAGACGAATTGATTGGTCTTCCACTCGCGCACCAACGGGCCGCGCACCCGATAGTAGGTGCGGCTCTGATGCTGCCAGGACTCCATCCCCTTGCCGTGCTTTTCCCAGAAATTCTGCGGTAACTGCTGCACGCCGCTCACCAACAAATCCGCATCTTCGATGGTCTTGTCGCTGGAATAGTCCTCGGCGTGTACGCCGAGAATCGCCGCTTTGATGCGTAAATTGATGTCCTTCGAGACCAGCGTGACGCGCGCGGTGCGAAATTTCTGCTGCAGAGCCAGGGTATTGGCCAGAATGGCATTGTCTGCGCCTTGGCCTGGCAGGCTGTCGGGCAGCACCGATTCGAGCAACTGAGTCTGGAAGAACAGCCGTCCGCCGGGCGGCCGCTTGCCATGATTGATCGGTACCGAGGTCGGCAGCGCGAGACCGCGGTCGATCTGTTTCTTGGTCGCGCCTTGCATCAGTTCATCCAGAAAGCGGCTGACCTGACGCACGTTGCGGGCGGCTTCGGATGCGCCTTTCTTGCCCGCGTCGAGCTCCTCGAGCACGGTCATCGGGATGTAGATGTCGTGCTCCTCGAAGCGAAAGATCGCCGTCGGATCGTGCATCAGCA
>Ga0265760_10000296_pt1 | contig 13630 bp, 9 predicted proteins | sample NZIome_2_FD_200831 | JGI IMG/M metagenome (GOLD analysis project Ga0265760, IMG submission 200831) | Metatranscriptome of rhizosphere microbial communities from Maridalen valley, Oslo, Norway - NZI1 (Metagenome Metatranscriptome) | ecosystem: Host-associated > Plants > Roots > Rhizosphere > Soil...
GAAAAAACACCAGCGGCAGATTGGCCAGAAAGCTCACCTGGCGGGCATAAGCATCGGGCCCGGTGATAGCCGTAGAGTTCGAAACCAGAATATGTTCGAACAGGAACGCGCCCACCGGGACAACTCCTGACAGGGAATGCAGCCGCCGCAAGGCAAACGAGGTTCCCTGACCCGCGCGCAACGGCGCTACGCCGTGTGTTACCGCCTGGCCGGGAGCAGTAGAACTGGCTGAAGCCACGAAACGCCCCTTATGAGTTCAACGATGAAGATAGAACTTTTTATTATGTTGTTGCGGGGGAAGGGAAGTCAAGGCGGGGATGGTCAGAAGATTGGTACCGCGGTGCGTCAAGAGGCCGTCGTACGTGTGAACTGGAGATACCAATCCAGAAACTGTCGGAACGCCGCGCCGCGATGACTGTAGCGGGACTTTTCCTCGGCGCTGAGTTCGGCAAACGTCTTCTGAATCTGTGGAAAATAAAACAGCGGATCGTAACCAAACCCGTTGCTCCCGCGCGGAGCGTCAAGAATGATGCCTTCGGCAACGCCGCGAAACGTAGCCAGGGTCCTTCCGTCCCGCGCCGCGGCCAGCATGCACACGAACCTCCCGGTACGTTTCCGCGCTGGAACATTCTTCAGTTCGCGCAGTACACGCGCATTGTTGGCGTCGTCGCCGGTGTTAGTTCCAGCTTCATGCGGCTCTGTTCCCAGCAGTTCGGGTGCGGCATAGCGCGCAGAGTGCACGCCAGGAGCTCCGTTCAGCGCGTCCACCTCCAAGCCGGAGTCGTCAGCCACCACAATTTCGTCCGAGACGTGGCGGCTATATTCCTCCGCCTTCTTTCGTGCATTAGCCTCGAAGCTGTCTCCATCCTCGACGACCGCAGGCAGAGTAGCGAAACCCGGCAGCCCCGAGATCTCAACACCGTGCCGCGCCGCCGCGCCCGCAAAATCGCGCAGCTTGCCCGCATTCGAAGTCGCAATCAGAATTTGGCGCATGATGTTTAAAGGGCAGTAGCGCGATCAGCGTCCCGGCGTCGTGCTTTTCGAACGGCACTCCAGAGCACGACCAACAGCGCAGTGGCCAGAGAAATCCACCCACCCACCCTGCGATCCCATGTGCGAAGGAACGTGACCTGCACTCGATTCGGCCCAGCTTCGACCGGAACCAGCATCTGCCCCGTGCTCTCTTGCGTGCCAGCTTGCACCACTCGCCCGTTAACTTCAACTTTCCACGCCGGGTAGTTGAACAAATGCAAGGCCAGGCGAGCCGGCGCAGACATCGCCGCCGTGAACTCCTTCGATTCGGCGTTCCACTGCACCACGCGAATACCCGCGTGTTCAGGCCCGCCGACGACCACGCGCCTCGCGCCTTTGTCAATCGCCGACGAATCGGCTCCGGTCGGCGTGTACTCGTCGGTGCCTTCATAACCGGCAGCGCCCGCATTCGGCTGCACCGTATTGTCCCGCAATTCCTGAAGGTCGTCGGCATCCTCCCACCACGGCCGCTGGATGCGGTATCCGCTGAACGCGATCAGCAAGATCGCTCCGGCACAGACTAAAGCGCGAGCCGGCCAGCGACGCAGGCCGAACGCAATAAACACGGAAAGAATCATGCTCAGGCACAACAGCCAGCGCCAGGGAAATTGCATGAAGCGAAGTTTCGGGGCAAATTTCCAAAACAGCGCCGAAACCGGAAACAGCAACGCCATGCTCGCGATCGCCCATACAGCGAGAGTATTCTGGAGTTCCCGATTGCCCTTGCGCAGCGACCGCGCCCCCCACGCCGCAATCAAGAGCACGCCAATTTCCGCAAGCGCCAGCCATGAGATGAGACGGTTGAAGGCGTCGTGCTCGGCGTCCGTGGTGTGAATGAAAAGAAAATTATCCTGCGGCCGGTAGCCGGTCGAAACCGCTTCCGTAATGTTGACCCAGCGTTGTTCGTAAATGGCAGGCATCAGATAGAAAGCCGCAAGACTTGCGCCCAGTGCGACCGCCGCTGCGCCCACCAGCAGAAGCTGCGGAGATCGGCGCTGCCAGGCCAGGACCACGACCAGCAAGGCGAAAGAGTAGTGAATCATCACAGCCGCGGGGGCGTTGATCAGCCATGCTCCGGCCAGTAGCAGCGCGAGCGGGACAATCTCCCGTCTGCGACCGTCCGTGGCTCGGAGCAGAAACAGCAGCACCAGCGGCAACACGCAGCTCGCCAGCAGTTCGGCGAAGGCGCTGCGCCAGTAAACGATCACCAGATGATACGGATTGACCGCGTAAAACGCCGCCGCGAAGATGGCGTCGCGCCGCGGCAGCCACTGCCGCATCAGCACAAACATTGAGATCCCCGCCGCGACCAACACCATCCAGATGTAGATGTCGACAGCGAGCGTCCACGGAAAAATTGCGCTCAACGCGGCGCCAAGGGCCCATGACGCCGGCGGATAAAACACAAACCGGGGCTCGCCGTAGCCGAAGTGCGCCAGCGCGGCCCAGCGCGGATACACGACGCCTTGCTTCCACTGGGACAGCACTTCGAGCCACGAATAAAGATGAAATTCCAGATCGTGTCCGGAAGGCGTGCCGAAAAAAAAGAAAGGAATCTCCACCGCGAACGCCGCTGCAGAAATCACCAGCAGAGGCATCCACAGCAACGGCGTCTTGGTCGCGGGTCTAATCCGCGCGGGCGACGTTTTTACCTGGGTAGCGATGGTTGGGTCCGTAGCCAGAGTTTTATCTTAGCGCTGCAATCGTGCCGGTAAATTTTCCACCGCTCCGAGTCTATATTTAATCGAGATTTAACATTGCTGAAATCGTAGTGCAACGCCCGTCAAATATCCTTCTCGCACTGGGGTGGTACAGACCACGAAGGTCGAAGGGCCCGCGCCTGAGACGGGGAACGGGTTCTTCGATTCTTCGCAACTGCATCGCCGCCGAAGCCTCTCCCACCCGCGCACATTCTTCCTTCTTTGTTTGTTCCCAGCGCCGATTCCTTCCCGCAAGGTCTGCCAACAAAAACTTCGTGGAAGGCTTCGCGCGTTTTGCCGTAGCGACTCGACTGCAACGTCTCTTGCCGCCGCCCGCAAGACGTTGCAAGCAACGTCTCTGCAGTATGGGAATTCGATTCAAAAGAAATGCGGAGGATTGAAGGGACTCTAGAAGGGAGGACTCTAGAACAATGGCAAACAGCGGCGAGCCTAGCCTAAACGGAAGCTTCTTCCGGTGAGCGTTGACGGCGGAGTTCCGTCACGAAATCATCCTGCTGCAGCGTTGTCCCGCGGCGAACCAGTTCCAATAACTGATCTTCCAACTCTTCGCTCGATTCCCCGGCGGAAACTTCGGGCGGTTCAAACTGCGTGAGATCGGCAACCAGGGCGCGTGGTGAAACGTAAAGCTCGGGCGTGCGATCGGAAGAACTGCGCAGAAAATTGATCAAGTTCTCCACCTGCGCGCGCTGTTCGGGAGTGCGCGAGGGAAACTCCAAACCCATCCCATGTCCGGGGTGAGCAACCCGCACCATACCCTCAGTGTGCACTTCCATCTCACCCGTCTTGAAACACAGGTCAACCATGGAGCGCTCGGGGAATGGTGCATCGCTTTCTACATAGCATCCGCCCAGGCTCAGGTCGGTGAGTTTGCAATGCGGAACCGCTTCGTTGAGATCGCCGCCCATGCTGGTCGCCGCGGAGTCCAGCCATTTCTTCAGTTCAACCTTCACCGAGTCTTCCACATCCACGAAATGGACTCCGGTTTGGCCGTTCGGATTTGCCCACGCCACCTGCCCGTGCGCCTGAACTTCCAGTCCACCATCCGGCAAAACAAAGCGGAATGCCAGCAGTGCTCCCGGAAATTGCGTTTCCGCCGTGAGCACGTCCATGCCGGTTTCGCTCAGGTCCAGAAGAATGCCTTCGATCTTGCGCGTATCGGCAAGCGTGAGCTCCACCGGAGCCTGCACCGGAACCCGGAACGCTCTCCGCCGTTCGCGATTCAACAACGCCGCAACGGCGCGCAATCCCGCGCGCGCCTGGCCTTCTGCAACCGGTTTGTAGAGCACGAAATGTGAGCCCGCGCTCAGAATCTCGCGAACCTTTGAGGGGTCGGCCACCAACGCAATGGTCAGCGGCGAACTACCCGATCCCAGTTCCCGCGCGTGCTCGTGGACCTTATGAGCCAGTTCAGGATCGTCAAAGTCCAGCACCAGCGCGTCGAATTTCTGCTGCTGCAAGCGGGCGAGCGCAGTTTCAGGATCGCTGAAGCGCTCGACCGCAATGCCGAAATTGGGCAGCACTCGACCGAGCAGCTCAGAAGCTGCATCGTCGGTCGAGACCATTAACGCCTGAAGATTCATTGCTGGCTCTCACCATCCCTGCGGGCCTGGGTTAAGAAAGACGTTAAAAAAGACGTGGTCAAACCAGACGCGGTCAACCGGATCTGCAGTCACCCCAGATCCTTTGGCGAAAGTCGCCAGTCTACGGCCAGCGCGGTGCGGCCGGACGTGCCGACTTGCCGGCGCCGCTCGAAGCTCCCGCTTTGGCGGCCATTGCATCACCCGCCAGATCGTCCACTTCCGCCAGTACGGCGTTGTCCTCGTCGTCGTTTTCAGCGAGCAAGGGAGCTACTTCGCGCAGCTTTTCCGCCGCCTGCTGCAACATTTCAATCTGCTTCCCCAGCTGAGCATACTTGGCCTGCTTTTGCCGGAGCACCTCATGGATATCCTTCATCATAACCCCCTGCTGCTCAATCTAAGGACGGGGCCGCGGCAGGTCAACGGTAATCCCCCCGCCTGCGTTACTGCGGTAATCGCCGGGTTCCAAAGCAGGGGTACTCGCGGCGGAATCTGATGGCTTGTCACGGGGATGAAAAAGCCCCGCGTTCAGCGGGGCTTTCGAAGTAGCGCAAGTTCGGAGGTTTCAGGCTTTGAGTTTGCGGCGCACCAGCAACCCAAGACCCAGTAAACCGGTTCCCAGCATGCTGAGCGTTCCCGGCTCAGGCACGGGCGACGGGCCTTGGACATTGAATACGCCGATCAGGACCCCGGGATCCTCCTGCAGATTGAAACTGCCACTCACGGTTTTCCCGGTATTCAACCAGGTACCGGTCACGGAGCACCCACGAATTACGTCGCACGACAGCGTGCTTTGCTCAGCCGACTCGATCAACGTGACCGGACCGCTAAACGTTCCTTTGAAGATAACACCGTTAGGAAGTCCACCAGTGCCATTCCCAGTGATCTCGAAGCTGCCGCCGCTGGCGAACGTCTCTACGCCACCCGAGGAGCTGAGCAGTGCGCCTGTGGTGAAACTGAAAGTGCCCAGACTACCTGTGACAAGGCCGCCGCCGTTGAAGCCAAGCACCGCGTTCAACGTAGAATTCAGGGTCACGGTGCTGCCCACCCCGAGGCCTCCACTGCTTAGAACGACAAAGTCGGTCGAACTATTCGCAAACGCCGCCAGAGGCAGCGCCAAAGCCAGCAATCCTAGAAAAAGAACCCGTTTCATACATCCTCCTGAACCTTTGTCGGAACCCCGTACTGTTCGAATCTTCGAGGGCTTAACCGCCCTACTAGTAGGCCCAGCATCAACACAACAAACCGGGTCTACAGGTGCAAGTTTAGCTCCAAAATAAGATTAATCCCAAGATATTGATGTACATAGACTTATACGAAGCGCACCCGCCGCCGGGAGAGTAAAAGTTGCAAAGGCTTGCATAGTTGCGAACATCCCCTTGCGTTCCAGAGTTTTTCAGCCGCTTCCAGTCGCCAGTCGCATGGCCGTCCGGTGCCACCCGGTGGCACGCAAGTGGAATGCCCAAAAGCCGCCCTCAGAATAGTGTAGCAATCGCAGACCTGGGGGAGGGCTGTTCGGGCTTCGCGAAACTCGAAAGAGTCTCGAGGCACTTCTCAATTCAGGGCCCGCTTTCGGGTGGAGGCCTGAGATTGACCTCCACGCTCGCAATGAACCTCCTATTTTTTGCCCGGTGTCGGTCCGATCAGATCCCGAAGCCGGCGTGAGAGATTCGCCGCCAGCGAGCGGTAGAACCGTGATGCCAGGTGAGGGAACAGTTCGAATATTGCTTGCAGGGTTGGGCGGTCCAGAAAATAGGCCTCCACCGGCTCCTGCGCCACCACCCGCGCGGTCGCCGGGAGCTCATCGATAAACGATATCTCTCCGCAAACTTCCCCCGGACCAATCGACGGAAAAGTGACGCGCCGGGGAATCTCCACGCGAGCGCTTCCGACAAGCAAGAGATAAACGCCGTTGGTGAGTTTGCCTTCCTCCACCACGGTGGCGCCTTTCTTGAAATCCTTGCGGACCGCCTTATCCGCGATGAGCGCCCAATCGTTGGCGGTCAGGTAGATCAAACCGTGTTTCGCCGCCGAGAGCACGGACACGTCCCGCTGGATATCCTTGGACATATTGTTAAGTTTGCCTCCGGAAAGCAGCAATCCGGCAGACTGCAAGCGACAGAAACTACAAGGGACAACAGGGCTGAACTCAGCGTAACAGAAAATTTAAGCGCGAGGCTGACGTGAACCTTCAAAGGAACGGTCCCATGACAGTCCGACCAGGCCGGCAACAAAATAAATCGCGTTTTCTCCATTGAAGGGACGGGGTCGTGACCCTCAACTTCGACTGCGTGCGATGCCCGAATCCCGCTAATTGTTTCGCCTGACCAACAATCTGAGGCAACGGAAGAAACGCTTCGCGGATTTGGTTGCGGCCAGGGTGCTAAGTTTTGGAATGGCAGATCGGGCCACGCCATCTCCGAGCCAACGTGGTCAATTTTGAACAGACACCCGGAAATCACGGTTATACCGTCATCCGGTCGAGGAATGTGAAGGAACAGATGCGGCCCCCCGTCTTCGTCTGCCTGCTTCCTCCCTGGTGGCGCGGCTAATGAGAATTTGCTGCGCCACTTCCGCTCATTGGAGGGATGTCGCGCATGATCAACAAAGCACCGTCTGCCGTTCCCTCGTCCGATCCAGACCAGCGCCCTAACGAACCAAGGAAACCCGAACTCCTTACCGCCCGACCCAAGGCTACGTTCCAGTGGCCGCCGGATTGTGTGTGGCCGTTCACGGACTACGAACGGGACAACAAGACGTAGCCGTTGATAAAATCAGAGCCATGGGAACGGCCTCGCTACCGCGTCGGTCGAGGAACTACGCTCGCGCGTCAGGCGCTGCGCGTTTGATCCCGCTCACGCTGCTCGCGATGGCGGCATATTTTTGTTCTGTACTTTGTTCTGAACCCGCGCTTTGGGCGCAAACGTCCGATTCCCAAACGGACGGCGCGAACACTTCATGGACGGCCTCAAACGAGTCGCAAAGCGCCAACGCAAATCCCACACGCACCGTCGAAAGTCACACGCAGAGCGGCAATCGCACGCTGGAGAAGCAGTTGTTACAGCGCCGCGGTTCCGATGGACAATTCGAGCCTTATCAGGATATCGAGAAGGAAGCGCTACAAGTGGACGCGGCCACCGTGCGAACCACTACACGGACGTTTGGTCGAGATGCCGACGGGGCGAAAACGCTAGTGCAGGTGACAGAAGAAGAAAAGCACATTCTGCCGGGCGGTGACTCGAACGTGGTGCGCACCACCTCGAATCCCGATGCCAACGGCGCGCTTCAGGTGGTGCAGCGTCAAATTGAAGAGACGAAGAAGACCAGCAAAGATGTGGAGGAGACGAAGACCACCACCATGCTCGCGAATATCAACGGTGGCCTGGCTCCAGCTATGAAAGTGCTGGAGCGCCGTGTGGGTGGTGCGAATGACACAGTTGAATCTCAAAAAACCACGCTGCTTCCCGATAGCGCCGGAAAATGGCAGGTGAGTGAAATACGGCAGGCGACGACCCGGCAAGACGCTAATAGCCGCAGCACGGAAGAGCGAGTCTCCCGCCCCGACGCTGACGGCAAGCTGAGCGAAATTTCCCGCACCCTCAGCAAGGAATCCGAGGGCGCTCCCGGCGAAAAGCACAACACCGTGGAAACCTATTCTGTCGACGTTCCAGGATCGGCTCGGGAGGGCGGCCTGCACCTGGTTGAGCGTGCAACCACCGCCCAGCGCACTGCCTCAACGGGCCAGCAAACCACCGAAAAGCGATTGGAGCAGCCAAACCCGGGCGATCCGAGTTCCGGTCTGCGAGTCACCACGCTGACCACCGACACGGTGCGCCCCGGTCCTTCCGGAGCGCAGGCCACGCGAACCATTCAAATGCGCGACGCAAATGGCGACTTTGGAGTCGTTTCTGTGGGCACGACAAAGTCCGACAATATTCACGCCATTCAGGTTCAGATCGCGCCTTCGGAAAAGTCGGAGAAAGCTGGCACAGCACAGAAGAAGCAGTGATCTGTTTGGCGGTTGCCTTGCGTCGCCCTCATGAATGATCCCACCCGGAAGTCATGCCGCGACAAGTCTGTGCGGTATATCTCGGCGTCGTACATGCGCCACCGGCTTCTCCTGCAGGAGTAGTTCTGTGGCCTGCACACGCCGCTCTGCGTGGAACCATCTTTGGACCACGTTGTCATTCAGGAAATTGGCCAAGGCCAAAAGACTCATCCCCTGATGGTGGGCCATCCAGCATCGCACCAGTTGATGACGGTTCTGCCAGAATCTGCGCCGAACCGAGCTAAAGTCTGCGGCTTCGTAGAAGCCGTGGCTCCCTACCCAGCCCAGGTCCGCCATTCGGTGCAGATTGCGCACCGCTCCCGCTGAATCCGTATCCAGCGCCAGGAATGTCGAATATGGCGATATCACCAACGCGCTCATCTGCTGTTTGTGCAGGGCGAGATGCGGAAGTCCAAAAGCGTAGTACTGGTAGTTGCCGGCGTCATCCAGTTTGAAATAAGCGGATTCGGAAATACCCCAGGGGACGCCTCTGCGCGCGGCGTAGGTCTGTTGCGAACGCACTGCGGCTACCCGCGAGCGCTCCAAAAGCGTATTGGAGTAGGAACGCATCCAGAGCGAAGGCATTAAGTATTCGAACAACGTGCCAGTCCAGGAGAGCAGAACAGGCCGCCCGCCATCCAGGGTGTGCGCCCGGCCCAGCAGGAACCAGCTCTCTTGCGGGATATCTTCCTTCGCGATGGCAACAAACACTGCGGTACGAGACTCAGTGCCCAACAAGTCATAGCATGCGGCATGAAGATGGTGGGTTTCAACGTCGAGCCCCACCGACACAAGTTTGCGACGTTCGTTCAGCAGAGCTTTAAAGTCCATTTCATCGGCAAGTTTCCCCGACATGTTTGCGATCTTTTGAAGATCGGTGGCCAAACGCTGGGTGTTTGCCCGCGCGCTGAGCAGCCGGTCGCGAAGGCGTTCATACAAAGGCGCCTGTTCCTGAGCCGCGGAAAGCAGCACAGATTCGATCCGGCCGATCAGCTGATCGATGAATTGCGGCAACTGCTGCAGCGCGATGCTGTCCATCAACTTAAGGTTAAGAATGGCGTCATCCCGCAAATCCGCAAACTCGGGAGAAAACCACGGAGCATATTCATCCACCGTCTGCCGAATGCTGTGCAGCCGCAGCTCAGCTTCCTCGGCAAACCATCTGAGATGGGCCGCTCGTTTGGATTTGGCAATCGTTTCGTGAGTCTGCTTGAAAGCTGTTTCCGGCAAGCCCAGGATGGACTTCAGCCAATCGCCCGTGTTGCGTTGCCGCTCGCAACTCGAGCGCAACTTTCGCGGAAACACACGCCCAGCTGACAACACGTGCAGATAATCCAGGAATCCTTCAGATAAACACGATTGCAAAACCGGCTGGTGCAAACGCTCCGTGCACCCTTGCCGCAGAGTCCAGAGCGAGGCCAGCAGGTTGCCGCTATCCACCGAAGAAATGAATAGGGGAGCCATCGGCTCCAGGGTACGAGTGTCATACCAGTTCAAGACGTGTCCGTGATCCTTGGTGAGACTCGATAGCGTGGTTAACGAGCGAAGAGTCTGTTCGGCAAATTCCGGCACCGTGAGATATCCAAATTCGCATGCCACTTGCCTCGCATTGAGCAGAAGCCCGATGTTTGTGGGCGATACGCGTGCCGCTACGGCGGCCGGCTGTTCCTGCACGTTGTCCGGGATCAACCAGTTGTGCTCCGCAGTACTGAACTCGGCAAAATATCGCCAGGTTTTCAGAGCCGTACGTCGAAGAAAAGCTAGGTTTGCGGGTGAGATGCGATTTCGTGTGGTCGCGGGAGGACAATTAAGCCAAGTGGACACGAGTTTACTGCAGGCCCAGAGCGCTAAGATCGGTAACGCCGCCGGGAGCGCCTGCGGCCGCACCGTGCTCACAATAAGTCCCAGTACGATCGAGAGAACGGGCATCCAGTTGAGATAAACGTCCACCGGTGCGTACGCCCGAGCATTCAACTCGGACTCCGCTGCGGTTTCCCATTCCAAAAGCCGGCGTTGCGTGACCAGGCGCCGGACCAGCGCTCGCACCACCGCATCCAGAGCAAGAGTGGTCTGGTGAGCGAGGAAGATCAGAGTAAAAAGTAGAGTGAGGTTGGCCGTGTAGAGCGCGCTTAGCGCATCCCGGGCAACCGTCAGGTCAAGACTAAAAAGAGCACGCAGCAGGTTAATGCCGAACTGGACCCAAGCCGGAGTAAATACGATGCAGATTGTCGCCAGAGTCCATTGCCATGCCGGTCTTCCCGGCATGAACCATCCCACCACAAGCAACAGGAATACCGCCGGTTCCACCAGGCTGCGGCGCAAGTTGTCGAAAATTTTCCACCACGAGATCAGCGAGATCGGATTGGAGACGCGGTCTACCGATTCGCCCGGCACATGAGAAAGCAGCCAACCCGCAATTTGCCAATCCCCGCGCAGCCAGCGGTGTTTGCGGCGATTGTGGGCACTATAGTGCGAGGGATAATCTTCAATGATCTCGATGTCGCTGGCCAGGCCTGCACGCGCATAGACTCCTTCGAGCAGGTCGTGGCTCAGCAGCGAGTTCCGGGGAAAGCGCCCGTCCAGGACGCGATGAATCGTGTCGACTTCGTAGATTCCTTTTCCGGTGAAGCTGCCCTCCCGATACAAATCCTGATAAGCGTCAGACACGGCGCGGGTGTAGATATCGAAACCAGTTTCCCCCGCGTAGATAGCCGCCAGGCGCGACCGGGCGGTACTCTGCACGCTAACGCCGACCCGCGGCTGCAAAATGCCATATCCGGCAACCACGGTGTTCGTGTGTGGGTCGATGATGGCCTGATTCAGAGGATGGGCCAGCGTTCCCACCATGCGGTGCGCCGTGCCTCGTGGAAGCTCCGTATCCGCATCGAGCGTAATTACAAAACGAACCCGCGGAAGGATTGACAGGTCCCCGACTTTCACCGGGAAACGGTCGTATCGTCCGCGCAGCAACTGGTTGAGGTCGAGCAACTTGCCACGCTTGCGTTCCCACCCCATCCACGATTTCTCACGGGGGTTGTAAATGCGATGCCGATGAAAAAGAAAGAACGATCCCATCGACTGAGCCGAGTATTTTTCGTTTAATTCGTGGATCAAGTCTGAGCAGAGTGTGACCAGTGGATTGTCTTCCCGAGCGGGTTCATGAGAATCGGGCAAATCGGTCAGCAGTGCGAAATGGACATTTGGATCATGGTTTCCCAGGAATCGCACTTCCAGGTTCTCCACCAACTCCCGCACCTGTTTGTCGCTCAGGAGCAGGCTCGGGACCGTGACCAGAGTGACGCAGCTATCAGGAATCCCTTCCGCGAAGTCGAGTTTGGGGAGAATTTCCGGCGGCAGCAGGGAAGTGACCAGGTAATTCATCAGCTGTACCGCGCTCTGCGAACTCGGCAGAATCACAATCAGCATCGAAAACAAAATGAATGGAAGTGCATTGTCGGAGTCGGTGAGGAATACGACTACCATCGACATGATGGCCAGCGTCAGAAGCTGTATGCCCAGCAGATAACTTACGTCGGGATGTTTGCGCAGCAGGCTCTGAATCCTCTGGCTGAATGGCGGACGGAAGCCCATTCTCCGATGGAGAAGCGGTGCTCCATCGTCCAAAAGGTAATAACCGACGTGAGATTCTCGCAGAGCGATGCGCGGTTCGTCGCAGGTCTGCTGTCTGGCCTGCTCGGCCAAAGCCACTGCGGTCTTCGCAACCTCCAATTCTTCAAAATCGGAGTGCTCTGCGATATTCGATACCCGGTTCCGGTAGAGATCACGGCTTTCGAAATCCATTCGGCCGTAGGCGGCAGCCGGATCCTGCCGCAACACGCGATCGACCATCATGAGCGGCTCGATGGCAGTCTTCCAGGTGGTTTGTCCAATCTCTCGCAGACTGCGCAGGCAAACACCCAAACCTTGCGAGCGATCGGTGGGGTCGCTTAGAAGGCGCTTGCCGCGCACCGCGATTCGCTCCAGAAGAACCAGCTTAAGCGCGGCGACACTCGTCCAAAGCTCGCGCATTTGTAGGGCCGTGGTTTGCTGGAACCCTTCCACGAACAAAGTGAAGTCCCGTTCGCTGAACTCATTCGAAACGGCGTCAAGGAATCCCTCCGCGAGAGCCAGCACTCGCGGGACCGTCTCGTCATTCGGCGTGCGAACGTGCGGGATCGTTGCTCGGGATTTCAGCGTTCCGACCACGCTTTGGAGTTCCGTATACAGCAGTCGGTCGTTGTCGTACAGCCAACGGAAATCGTCGGAAATCGGCGAATCTGGGACGGGCAATTCGAGAGCGGCAAATATCGGCTTCAAGTCATGTACGAGCGCACGGCAACGCTCAGTAAATGTTCGCGACGAAGGAGTGTTTGGCAGCCACGCTAAAGCGCGCGCGAGCTCTTCGGCCCTTTGACGTATGACTTGAGCGTCCTGGGCAGCATGAGCGCGCTCGGGCAGTTCCGCCTCGGCGCTGATGGTTTCTAAATGTGTATTCGTCGGCATGGAGTTATGAGTTCCGAATCGCTATCGATAGCTGGCGGCTTGCATTTCAAACATTTCTGCGTAGCGTCCACCAAGGTTCAATAACCTTTCATGGTTGCCGTCTTCGGCAATCCTTCCGTGTTGCAAGACAATGATGCGATCTGCCATGCGCACCGTGGAAAATCTATGCGAGATGAAAAGAGCGGTTTTTCCCGCGGTAAGCTCGGCGAAGCGGTGAAACACTTCAAATTCGCTGCGCGCATCGAGCGCGGCAGTGGGCTCGTCCAGAATCAAGACCTGCGCATCCCGAAGGTAGGCGCGCGCGAGCGCCACTTTCTGCCATTCGCCGCCCGAGAGGTCAACGCCTTTATCAAAGCGCCGGCCTAACATTTGCTCGTAATCGCGAGGCAGTCTTGCGATCACTTCGTTGGCCATGCTCTTGTCGGCCGCGGCTCGCAGCAGCGGCAGGTTGTTGACTTCGTCGATCCTTCCGACCGCGATGTTTTCCCGCGCAGTCATTTCATAGCGCATGAAATCCTGGAAAATTACGCCAATTTCGCGGTAAAGGTCCTCGAGGCTGTACTCCCGCAGATCGACTCCATCCAGCAGGACTTGGCCTTCGACCGGATCGTAGAGCCGCGTCATCAGTTTCACCAGCGTGGTCTTGCCTTCGCCGTTTTCCCCGATCAGCGCAACCCGCTCCCCGGCCCGGAGATGAAAATTCAGGCCGTTCAGCACGAGCCGGGAAGTTCCCGGATAGCGAAACGAAA
>Ga0265760_10000298_pt1 | contig 13615 bp, 14 predicted proteins | sample NZIome_2_FD_200831 | JGI IMG/M metagenome (GOLD analysis project Ga0265760, IMG submission 200831) | Metatranscriptome of rhizosphere microbial communities from Maridalen valley, Oslo, Norway - NZI1 (Metagenome Metatranscriptome) | ecosystem: Host-associated > Plants > Roots > Rhizosphere >...
CTTCTGCACGTCGGCTTGGTGTTGAGCCTCTGCCTTGATGTGGTCTTTGGTGTGGGCTCCCATTTGCGCCGGACACTTGATCAGCGCAAAGTGGGAAGTGTGAATACGGCGATGCCCGCAAGGATGGAATGAACTCCCAGGAATTATTATGTCAAGTTTTGTTGCAATAAAACTTGACACATTTGGAGTTCAACAAACCCCTTTTAGACCCCCAATAAGGAATTACCTAAAGAGATTTTCAATGACTTAGGGGTTTTTCGAGAGCCACTCGTACCCGTAGAATCTATAACTTACCGTTACTCGGTTCACTCATAACCCAAAGGTCGGTGGTTCAAATCCACCCCCCGCAACCAAATTTCTCAGGCACTTATGGGCGCTCAACATGGGGCGCCCTTTCAACTTCCACAACAACTTCCACAAATCGTACAAAAGGGGCGTCGGAGAGGTTGCACAGTCCCCCTTCCTCGTGCGATATTCTGACTAGCCTCGATTACGGGCCGAAGATTTGTCCGACTTGTCCGCACGAGGCAATTCAGCGATGGGATATCCCCGTCGCGGGTTGCCAGGAGTGCGGCATGAATAAGTCGGCCCAAGATGTTTGTTCTCCTCTTCTCACTGAACAACAAGCAGCCTCTTACCTGACGCGGTCGGTCAGTTCTCTTCGCCGAGATCGAAAGAACGGCGTGGGACCGAGGTTTGTCCGGCTGGGAAGATCGATTCGCTACCCCAAAGTTGAACTTGATGTGTATCTCTCTGCGCTGATCAACCCCGGCGTACGGGGGGTGCCCAATGCCTAGACGCTGCGCCAACCTTCACCGACGCGGTGAAATTTACTACTTCTTTTGGAGAGATGAGCAGGGCAGGCGCAGGGAGGAGTCGCTGCGGACATCGGATATCGAGATTGCCCAACAACGGTATCGACTGCGGACCGAGGAAATCCGGAATGGGCGGTCACCCAATGATCTGAGCAGCTGGACCTTGCAGAAGGCGGTTACCTCTTGGCTCGAACAGAGAAAACTTCGAGTGTCGCCAGGCACATTCAAGGCGGAGTGTTCGATTACCCGCAATCTAGTGGACGTATTCGGTGGTGGTGTAACGCTAAGATCGCTGGCCGATATCCGCCAAATTCGTATGTACCAAGATACTAGGCTGAAGGCCGGTCGGTCACCCAAGTCCGTGAACAATGAGATGCAGGTGATCACGAGTATTTTGAATCTGGCGCAGTTGTGGACGAGGGTTCAGCCCGACTACCAACGATTGCGTGTGATGAAGAGTGATCTACCGGATGCGTTGACGCAGGAAGAGGCCACCCGACTTCTTACCACAGCAGCGAATTCTTATCCCTACGCTGTCGCTCCCTATGGCAGCCGTGTTGGCTTTTTCCACTGGAATGCGAAGTGGGGAAATAAAAGGGATTCGTCTCGGCGACCTCCACCACGAATCGACCCATCCGTCTCTGTATGTCCGGCGAGCCACGAGTAAGACCGACGCCGGAGCAAGGCGCGTGGCATTAGACCGAATGGCGGTCTGGAGTGTGTGTAAGTTGGTTGCACGGGCGCGGTTACTTGGGAGCCGTTCCCCTGAGGATTACCTGCTCCCCACGGATCGGGCGCGACATACAAGATCAAGCGATCCTCTCCATAAAGGCGCGACTGGTTATGATCCCGGCCACCCACAAACGTCGTGGGAAAAAGAGTGGCAGAAATTCCGGAGCGCGGTCGCAATAGACCACCGACGATTCCATGACCTTCGGCATTCGTACGTATCGCGGGCAGCGGAGTCGGGAGTCCCAATAGCAGTTGTGCAAGCTCAGGTCGGTCACCTCAGTTCACAGATGGTTCGCCGGTATACGCACATCTCCGAACAATCACAGTTCAAGGCTGCGTGCCAGATGGAAAATCAAAATCCAGAACTGCTGGATTGTTTGGGGCTGCCAAGACGCGAAGCGAGTGTTGTTCACGATCAATCTGCCCTAAGTCGGCTACCGGCGGCGGAACCTGCCTACCGGATTTGAGTCCCGGTGCAGCAGGACCGGATCTGATCTACGTTTTGGTGGTAAAGGCGAGGAGGCTCCAGACCAAGAGTATTAACAATAAACAATAATAAAAACCAACACAGTACAGCAGCACCTGAGTTTGAAAAAAGCAGTTGGAGAAGAAACAGGGATGTCGATTGGCTTCGATAACGGGGGAGTTTTCAGTTACCTCACGGTTGTTGGACCTAAAGTTTCACTCAACTGCGCGGCCGGAGTCTGCCAGATTTTCAGCCGCTGTCGAAGGGATCGACGTGTGCGGCGTGCCTTCGCATGCAACGGAAAAAACCGTTTTTCAGCCGATCCAACGGGAGGAACCGCGCCAAGGCATGGCTGACGCTCACGGGAAAAACGATCAAGCTGCAACAGGGCGTGACCGACATCCGCAGCCACCTCACGGACGGTATGAGCGAAACGTCAAAGCCGCCGCGTGTTGGCCCAAGCTGTTGTTTGAAGCCCAGGCTCAAATCACTAAATCCGTTGCCGAATGGGGGAGCGGTGTCGTAATTATAAAAGTAGTCCGGGACCCCGAAACGAAGCTCGGTTTTGCTGGCGATTCCAAGTCGCACCGCTGTCTCCGGGAAATCAAACGCCTGTTGGCCTCCATTGCTGGTGTCCTGAAAACCATTCTCAAACTGCAGGCTTCCACAGGGCACGACAATACTCGAACTCGTGATCTGCGGCCGATCCGTGGCAATCGTGCTTTGCGCATTGGCGCCGCAAGTCTGAGCCCTCACTTTGGGTGCGACGGTTCCCACTATGACGGCAAGGAACAGTGCAGCACATGTGGACCGCGGCATGTCCAAGATAATAACCAGAAATCTAGCAGAGCCTCGCGGTGGTCGAAATCAGCCGTGAAACTACTTGAGGATTGACCGCAATTAGCATAATTAGAGATGTTACAAGGGTTGCTCCAAACAGGGACTGGCGCAAAGCTAACCGATTTTAGTTCTGTGCGGTGTGGAAATAGTTCAGCGTAAAGCAAGATTGCTGGTTCCGAGGAGACGAAGTTGGATTCCTGCCTCGGCGATTTCGGACTCAGTTCCGTAACCTCCGGTTTGCCTACCATCGAGGCAGATGGTCGGCTCTCATGCTGCCCGAGTCGGAATATCATCCCTTGCTTCGATGCAGATGAAAGACATCTTCCTTTGTCTTCCCATCTTTGACCCGCCGCAGTGTACTTGCCAGTTCGTCTCCATTCCGTTGATATCGAAGGGAAAGACTGCCATCCGATTTTGAGAACAACACATCTTCCGCATCTCTGACAGACAGGGTAAGACGAACGATATCAGCTTTTTCCTCCCAGCCAAGTAAGCCGTGATCGAAGTGCTTCATCTTGAAGATGGCCCTGCCATCCTCCACCTCGATGACCCAGAATTCGTAAAAGACTGCGTCGCCATCCTTCAACACGCGGAAGGTGCCTATCATGCTCCTCCCTGTCGCTTGCGACCAATACTCTTCTTCCTGCCCTTCCGCGGAATCATTGGTCCATCGACCCGACAAGAAGGCCAACGGCTGCAAAGCAGGATCGGTGTTCTGTGAGAAAGCCAAGAGGGGAATCATGTGCAATACGAGAACCAACGCCAAGAAAAAAAGTCGCCTCATGCAGCCCCCCGAGATCACGATGATACGAATTTATATCAAGAAGAAGAAGTGCCGCGCCGTTCCAATAAAGATACAATGCTGCCCGGTTCTTCAGACTCCCGGATCACCGGCTCGCCGGAAACAAGCCACGACGAACCCAAATGCCTAGAGTGGCTGATGTAACCAGGTCAGCATGACCGGTATCTCGGTCACAACGAAGCATGAAAAGAGGCTCTACTCCAACCACCTGTTTGCAGTGAGTTATGGCTCTTTTCTAGGGAGGCATTACGCTCAAGACCCGCCGAACATCGAGATTTTGATTTTCCTATAGTTTGAACGCCCGTCGCGAACGCTCTGGACATAACGTTGAGAAATCGCGATTGCACTTATTGACGCGTCGTTGCTTGCGTCTATCAAGGGGCAATTTCGGCTTGTTTCTGATCAACCTTGGCAAAGAACTTCCGTATATCGTCGAGCAGGAGATCGGGCTGCTCAAGAGCGGCAAAGTGCCCACCCCTCGGCATTTCAGTCTTTTGTACTACGTTGTAGGTCTGAGTAATCCAGCTAAACGGAGAGGTAAATACTTCCTTCGGAAAATCCGCGTACGCCACCGGAGTCTCCAGCCGTCGAAGTGGCGCCGTTTCTCCTCCGGCGAGCCGGTGCTCACGATAGATTCGCAGGGCGGAGCCAATAGTACCCGTCGCCCAATAGAGCGTGACATCGGTCAGAAACGTGTCGCGGTCCACCGCCGTAAGAAAATCGCCGTTATTGTCAGTAAGCAGTTGAAATCTGGTGATCATCCAGGCCAACCATCCGACGGGGGAGTCCGTCAGGGCATAGGCGAGAGTCTGCGGTTCAGCGGCCTGAATTCTGAAAAAGCTGCTTTCTTCGCGGTCAAAGTATGAGAACCGTCTTCGCTCCGAATCGCTCATTTGCGCGACTGCTTCCGGGTTCGGCGGGTCTGCGTAAAGAAGGTTCAGATGAAGCCCGATCACGTGCGCAGGTGCTTCGTAAGCCATGTCGCGCGCGATTTCTGAACCCCAGTCGCCGCCCTGGATACCGTACTTCGAATAGCCCAAACGATCCATCAGAACGATCAGTGCCTTCGCCATCCGGCGTGGATCCCAACCCCGAGATGTGGTGGGTCCTGAAAATCCAAAGCCAGGAAGCGAAGGAATGACGACGTCGAATGCCGGGCTATGGCTGTCCGTGGGATTGATAAGCGGCTCGATCAATGCGAGAAATTCAAGAATCGAACCGGGCCAGCCGTGAATCAGCAGCAAGGGTATTGCGTTGGGGCGTGGCGAGCGCTGATGGATAAAATGAATTTGCTGTCCATCAATTTCCGTGGTGAACTGGTCAAAGCGGTTGATCCTGGTTTCTTGCGCACGCCAGTCGTAGCCTTTCTGCCAATAATCCGCCAACTCTCGGACCTTTTTAATGTCGGCACCGTATTCCCATGTCGTGCCCGGAAGTTGATCGGGCCATTTGGTTTCCGCTAAACGGCGCCGAAGATCAATGAGAACCTGATCCGGAACGTGCGCTTTGAACGGGCGAATTGTGGCAGGCTCCGGATTTGCCAGCACTTGTGCTTGCCCAAGCGCGATTGACGGGAATAAAAGCCACGTGGCCAGCAGAAGCCTCCCGCACTGCGAGACTGTCCTTTGCGCTCTCTCGATCCCAATTTTCATGGCACTCTCACCTTTCCACGTGCAGACTTCAGCGAAACGCGGCCGGCAGATCCAACGACGCAGGCGACCATAATCTGGCCCATGCGATGTTTTTCACGCCGGTGAACGGCGTGGCCCTGGGCGCAGATCGGTCGGCCTCACCAGTGTTGACCGAACTGATGAGGGAAAACTCGGGCATGACACCCCGCCCAATGCGGCGTCCTACATTACGGGCGCGGCCGTTCCATCGGACCACATGCCGGTGGGCATCAGGAACATATCAATCGGTTCCGGGTCGCCTTTGAACGATGGAGCCAGTAGGAGCGGAGATCCGGGGAACGGTACCGACAGATTATTTGACGAGTCCACCAGATTTGCTCCCCATACCGTACCGAGCGGCGTGTAGAACATAAGATGGGCCATGTTGTGGTCGCCCGCGTCGGTAAGATACGCGTCCTTGGACATCATGTAGCTCATCGCGCCAGCTTCGAGCGCCGGTAGTTCCTTTTTCTCAATCGCGGCCTTGACAGTCTCCTTGACTTCTTCTTTCGATTTTCCTGCCAATACCAATTTTGTCCTCATCAAAGTGAGCGGCAGCACCGTTCGAGCGGCGGGCGGATTGAGGCAAATCGGACTGCGATTCTTAGGATTCCAAAACTCGGGACTGTCGAATGGATTCATCCACGCGCGTTCTACGATACAGACAAAGCCGTTCTTGCCTTCGATCGCCGTTTCATAGCCGCGCGGGCCCAGGACCACAACTTTCGCATCACGGGAAATGGACGGTGGAGCCGCGGTCCGTGCCAGAGCAATCTCAGCGTTTCGATCCGCTATCAGGTACTGATCGAGCGGGGCCATGCTGGGATACGGAGTCTTGGCGTCCTGTGCTCGCGCTTGCCGCGCCGCGCCCAGCGCAAGGGCCAGCGCAAAGAATCCCAATGCGATCATCTTGACTGTCTTTCGTTTCATTTGGTTCTCTCCTGAATCCTTGTGATGCAGATTTAAGGTATGGCGCCAAATCCATGATCAGCGAGCACCGTTGATGGCCGACACTTCCTTTCTATTCGCTTTGTGCCAACTCGCTTATGAGATTCCGGATGTCAGTCCGACCTGCTCAGACCGCATCTCGGACGCGTGGCAGCGCTTGTCGGCGAGGGTCGTCCCGCTAATTAGTCGAGACATAACAAACGGAAGGCAAGATCCGGAAACTTCCAGATTCTGGAGATTCCGGCGCTATCCCTGCCACCGGCGAGCCAGAGACACTACGCGGGCATCAATTCAAGCGTGTGCTCGTCCGTTGAAGGTTTCTCTCGACAGCCGCAACCGTAACACGCATACTAGTTGGTATGTTAGCAGTTAGAAAGAAACTGGGACGCAAGATGCGCTCACCTCGCGACCCAGAGCGCACACGAATACGTTTGTTGCAGGCTGCCTTCCAAGAGATGTACCGCTCTGGCTATCGGAGCGCTGACCTGGATGCGATCCTGGCGGCAGCGGGCGTCACCAAAGGTGCGCTGTACTACCACTTTGACGACAAGGAGGCCCTCGGGTATGCGGTGCTGGACGAGGTCATGGCGAGTGACCTTCATCAGAAGTGGGTGCAGCCTTTACGGAACGCCAAGGACCCCATCGACGCTCTGGTCCGCATTGTTCAGTCCGAATCGCTGAAAAGAGAAGACGTTCGGCGTGGCTGCCCCTTGCTTAACTTGTCTCAAGAGATGTCAGGTCTTGATGAGGGATTCCGCAAACGGACGGCCAGACTTTTTAGGGACTGGCATGACGCCGTAGCGGGGGCACTGCGTGAAGGACAGAAACGCGGGTTAGTGCGCAACGATATAGACGCCAATGAAACGGCTACGTTCCTGATCGCGACGTACGAGGGCTATGTCGTTTTAACGAAGAATTCGCAGGATGCAAGGATGATGCAATCCGGCCAAAGAAGGGTGAGCGGCCACCTCGAGTCGCTACGCCCGGCGCGCGGCCGGACGCGAGCGCCAGACCGAGAGTAGGCGGCCTTTTTGAGGTCGTAAGGTGCTTAGCAACGCCTCCTCAGGGACCGGCAGGGTGCGATCACGCGGCTTTGCGCGAGTGACAGATGGTTTGTTCGCCCTAACGCGCATGTCTTGCAATATAAGCATACATACCGGTCGGTATTATAAGGCAACGATCAACGATGACTGCCGCATCATAGGCTTAAAGGCCGCAGTGTAGTTAAATCCGCGTCGAAGGAAAAATCGATGAATCCAACGGTAATTAAGACAATCGCATTGGGTGCCTTCGTGCTGGGCGCCTGGCAAGCGCAGACACAGGAAGCTAAAGTGCCGTATCCGAGCATGGCCCCGCTTGACCAGTACTTAATGACGGATCGAAATGCCGAGATTGCCCTGGCACGGAGTGCGGCGCCTGCGGCGATATCGAGCGATGCCGAGGTCTTGGTCCTCGGGCGGAACGGCTACGAAACTGCGGTCAAAGGCAAGAACGGTTTCGTATGCGTCGTGGAGCGAGGCTGGATGGGCCCATTCGATGGTGAACTTGCTGTTAATTTTTGGAACCCTAAAATTCGAGGTCCGATCTGCTTCAATCCGCCGGCTGCCCGCACCATCCTGCCGATGACATATAAAAGAACGGAGATGATATTGGCCGGTCAATCCAAAGCTCAGATCATCGACGGCATTAAGACATTCATAAAGCAAGGGCTGCCGCCCCTGGAGCCTGGAGCCATGAGCTACATGATGTCGAAAGAACAATACCTTACCGATGGCGACCACCACAACTGGATGGCTCACTTGATGTTTTACACCCCACTCATGGACGGTGCCGTTTGGGGTGCAGATCTTTCCAATTCTCCCGTCATGCTGAATCCACAGTTCAGTGGCGCTCCGGAACCAATCGACGTATTCATGGTTCCCGCGGGCTGGTGGTCGGATGGAACGGCGGACCCAGTCAGGGCCAGGTAGGGCGGAAAGCCAAGCCGTGTACACCGGAGGAACAGAGATGGATGAGTGGAAACCATGCGCGTGTTGATCGTAGATGATGAGCCCCTGTCTCAAATGGCTGTGGCAAATATTCTGTCGGCGAGGAGTGACGTGGAGCATTTCGATTCGGCCAACGATGCGATCGAAGCGCTCGAGAAATTGGCCACCGGCTCTTACGATGTTTTGCTTCTCGACATCAATAGACTGGACCTGTCGGGCACTGAGCTGGTAGATCAGCTTAGGGAACGAAACCTTCCGTTGCCGTCTATCGTGTTTGTAACGGCACACGTTGGGCAGGCGATCACAGCCTTCGAGAAGCACACCGTAGACTACGTGCTAAAGCCTTTCTCGAACGAAAGCATCAGCGAAGCCTTGGACCGGGCCTCACGGAGAGCAAAGGGCGAGCGAGCCGCGAAATTGATCGAAGCTTTGCCGCAGTTGCAGAAGTTGTCTCGTCCACAGTACCCCAGGATCGCAATCAAAGCTAAAGGAAGGATTCTCTTCATCAATCCTGGCGATGTGGTCGCAGTTCAAGCTGAGGGCAATTACGTGTTGCTGCAGCGGGAATCGGACTCCTATCTGCTGCGCGAGTCCATCTCGGTAGTGGCAGAAACGCTCAAGCCGTACGGATTCATTCGGATCAATCGATCTGCGCTCGTGAATACGTCGTTTGTGGTAGAGCTCAAGCCATACTCGACGGGAAAGTATGGTCTCCGCCTGGAAGGTGGGAAGGAATACGCGGTTACCCGCGGTTACAAGAAGAATCTCAAATCCCTCACAGAATTCCAGATCGGTAGTGTGCTTTCCTAGCGGAATAGCCTGCTCCGGACGCCGCGTCGACGTTTTATGCCCGGCTTATCTTTGGGGACTGTGCCTCTCGAAAACCTCGAAATGTCTGAGCGGTCTGGAATTATACTTCCATTTATAAACCTATCAGCTTCATCAGTTCGATCACTCACTTTCGTTCTCTACGCGGCTGCTCACTTTTAAGGGTCCGGCTCCGGCCCTACGCAGTGCTAGTTCCCCCGAAGTCGGCTTCGAGGACATCATCGATTCATGTCCTCCAAGAGCGTTTGTGGACCGCTTGTCGCAATCGTTCGTACTTAGTTTGCTGGCCACTGCGACGGTTCCGAAATCAGAAACTGGAAATGCAACGGCCAACGAATGAATCGTACTTTTCCGAGGTAGACTTGGCCCAAATGATAGGCTCGGAGCGCTGTCACGAAGTTCGTCACGAACGGACCAGACAACGAAAGAGGCTTGCGAATAAGCGAGGATTATACTTTCCTGGCCGTCCATCCAACTGCTGCCTTTGTAGATGACTGTTCTCTTTTCGCATAGAGTTCGCCGGATTCACCAAACGTCCATGGCATTCCCCTGAGAATCACGGCGCTTCGCTACTTGCGCCTAATGATGAATACCGTCTTGTCGTCAATGACATCAGCTTCGCCGATTTGCTGTAAGCGTTCATCGCGCTTGACGGCGTAGTCGAGCAAGGCGCTACAAATTTCGCGCGCGGGCTGGTCTTTGTGATTGCGCATCACGCGTTCGAGCTGGGATCGTTCCTCGTCATCATTGCCGTCGTAGACTCCATCGGTATAGAGGAAGAGCACGTCGCCGGGACTCATCAGCGTAATCTCCGCCACATCGGAGGAGTTCACTTGCCGTTTTCGCAGGCTGATCGAGAAATATTTGTTCCGGTCTGGATGATCTTCGGGAATTTCCAGGCCTAGTGGAGGAAACTGTACCATTCGAGCGTGGCCGATCTCCATAAACTTGCCGAACTCGCTTGAGAAAACCAGCGGCGGCGGATGGCCAAAATTAACGAAACGAAAAAGTCCTTCGGGACGCATTTCGCCATAGAGCATCGTGGCGATTTCGCGGGCACTGTCATTGGGATCGCGTCCGAGCGCGTTGCGCGCAGTGACGGACTGCGCAAGCCGCAGATTGATTTTTTCAAAAAACCCCGGCGTAGTTTTTCCATAACGATCAAGCTCCACCAGCATTAAAGCATGAAATGTATCGTGGACGGTCGATGCAATTTTGGCCGAGATGAGTCCGTGCCCCTGCGCATCCACCAGCAGCACGCCTGCCGTGGTCCTCAATTCCGGAAGATCTTCCGCGATACGCAACTGTTCGGAGCTTTTCGCTTTTCTGTATTCGAGAGGCGTTGGAGGGTCGTGGGTCAGCCGATTTTCCAGCCAGTACACATGGTCATCCACCATATTGCGCGTCGGTTGCCCAGCCGGCAAAGGATCAAGATAAAGCTTCGCAAGTTTGAGCGCCCGGGCGATGCGGCCGTCGATGTTGTAGCGCTGCTGAAAGTTGATGTACTCGAAGAGGTCGCCGCCAACCGTCCCCGCGGGAATGGAGTTGCCATACATATCGATGCCCGGCAGTTGCGGGATCGCGCCTTCGACCGGCATCAGTCGCTTGCGAAGATATTCGTCTATTGTGGGGCCGAATGATGATTGATTCATGACCAGAGATTTGCGTCGCCTAAGATAATCATTATCGGTGGTAGCCTTGTCTTGTGGCAAAGGAATCGGCAAGCAAAGTTCTATCGATCGACGGGCAGGAAGTCCAGATCACGAACCCTGAGAAGTTGTACTTTTCTTCGCAAATAAAAGTCACCAAGCTCGAACTTGTTCAATACTATCTCTCCGTCGCTCCGGGTGCGTTAGCGGGGATTCAAGATCGACCAATCGTCCTAAAACGTTTTGTCAACGGCGCCGAGGCGGAGGCGTTTTATCAAAAGCGCGCGCCAGAGAAGCGACCAGCATGGTTGCGTACGGTCACTTTGTCGTTCCCTTCCGGCCGAACTGCCGAAGAAATCGTGGTCGATGACGCGTCCGGGCTTGCCTGGATCGTAAACCTCGGCTGCATCGAACTGCACCCGCATCCGGTACGCTTTGGCGACCTCGATCATCCGGATGAATTACGCATCGATCTGGATCCGATTCCCGGCGTTAGTTGGGATGATGTTCGTCGCGTCGCACTTGAAGTTCAGGGCTTTCTCGATGAAGTCGGCCTCCGTGGGTGGCCGAAAACCAGCGGCTCGCGCGGAATGCACATTAATGTCCGAATCGAACCGCATTGGGCGTTTACGCAAGTTCGTAGGGCAGCTGTTGCCTTATCGCGAGCGGTCGAGCGCCGCGCCCCAGCCCTGGCCAGTTCGAAGTGGTGGAAGGAAGAGCGTCATGGCGTCTTTCTTGACTACAACCAGAACGCGAAGGATCGGACGACTTGCTCTGCCTATTCAGTGCGTCCGCTCCCGGATGCTCGCGTTTCGACTCCTCTTCATTGGGTAGAAGTGCCCGATTGCAATCCGGCAGACTTTACCATCTTCACAGTTCCCGAGCGCTTCGCAAAAATCGGCGATCCGCATGCCGAGATGGATGCATCCCCTGGCTCGCTGGAAAAATTGCTGGAACTCGCCGATAAAGATGAAGCGGCCGGTCTCGCCGACGCACCCTGGCCTCCGCACTTCCGCAAAATGGAAGGCGAGGCTGCGCGCGTAATGCCTTCCCGCGCGAAATCTGCCGCGAAGAAAAAAGCAATAACAAAGCCGCGCGTGAAGATGCCATTGATTACGGTCGCGAATTCCCCTGATAAAGCGGCTGCGCTGGCAGGTCTGGAGCGATGGAAGGCCAAACATGCGGATATCGCAAGTCTGCTTGCCGCGGACGACGTGCTGGTCGATTCCATGCGAGGCCGCTCATCCACGTGGACACGCATCCGCATCAACCCGCGTCATGTGCCCGAAGAACAACGGCCGCCTCAGGAAACTCCAGACCCAGACGATGATCCCACACGGGAGTGGCGGAAGCGTTGGAAGCGAAGGGGTTCGGAATAGCAGCGCCGCCAATACCGTCGCTTCCGCGAGATACGTCTCATCGTCCCTGTGGGAAAATCTCCGCCAATTCCTGCGGCGGAACAACTTCAAGCTGGGCGTAGGTACAATCGCCGGGCTTTTTGTCCGTTCGCCATCTGCGGAATTGCGCCGTGTGCCGGAAGCGATCTCTCTGCATGTGGTCATAAGCAACTTCTACAATTAATTCAGGCCGCAGTGGCTCCCACGACAAATCTTTGCCTTGGCTCCAGCGACTCTGTCCGCCGGGCATTCGCTTGATACCTTCATCATTCTCGGTCGCGTTCTCAGCCCAAGCCTTCCACGGATGGTTCATCAGTGCATCTTTTCGATACGGCTGGAGAAACTCCACCAGTTCTTTGCGTTTTGCCGTGCTGAAACTCGCACAGACTCCGACGTGTTGCAAATCGCCGGCATCGTCGAACAAACCGAGTAGCAATGAGCCGACCATTGTGCGCTCGCCTTTTTTATGCCAGCGGAATCCGGCAACTACGCAATCGCAGTCGCGTTCGTGTTTCACTTTAAGCATCATTCGCTTATTCGGCTCGTAAGTTCCTGTGGGATCTTTGGCCATCACACCATCCAAGCCTGCGCCTTCAAAGCGGCGAAACCAATCGGCGGCAACACTCCGATCGCTGGTTGCAGGTGTGAGATGAATCGGCGGTGAAGCTAAATCAAGCAGCGACTCCAGCTCGCGTCGCCGCTTTTGAAACGCTTCGCCGCGGAGATCCCGATCTCCAAGGCAAAGCAGATCGAAGAATACAAATGATGCGGGAATCTGGCCTGATAAAAGCTTTACGCGCGATGCAGCGGGATGCAGACGTAATTGCAACGCATCAAAATCAAGCCCACGATTTTTGACGATGACCATCTCTCCATCGAGCACACAACGCGTGGGTAACGCAGCGCGCAGGGGTTCCAGCAACTCAGGAAAGTAACGATTGAGTGGTTTTTCGTCGCGGCTTTGGATGAAAATCTCATCTCCATCGCGAAACACCAGCGCGCGAAAACCATCCCACTTGGGCTCGAAAATCCAATTGCCCTCGGCGGGCAATTCGTCTACTCGTTTCGCGAGCATCGGCAGGATCGGCGGATTTACTGAGAGGTCCACACCCCATGGTATAACGTGGCTTCATCTTTTGATCGCGGCTGAAAAAGGAACCCTGTCCCATGAATCTCGACTACCCTCGCCGTTTCGCCGTCAACCAAAATCTGTTCGCACCCCCAAACGAAAAACATCGACTGCCCCTTTGTCACTGATGGCTACGCGGCACTTCCTTACGGGCAGACCGGAAGTTTACATTTTCAGGTCTTCAGGTGGGTTCAGACGAAGGTGGGAAGAAGTCGGCTTCGCGGACATCGACATGATTTCCTCGAAGCCTGTTTCTCGGGGATCTTTTTGGGAGGAGGTAGTCGGGATTTTTCTGCCAAGATCGGAATTTTGACTGGATGCAAAGCAATGTAGTACGGATGAGAGTTTGGC
>Ga0265760_10000299_pt1 | contig 13609 bp, 12 predicted proteins | sample NZIome_2_FD_200831 | JGI IMG/M metagenome (GOLD analysis project Ga0265760, IMG submission 200831) | Metatranscriptome of rhizosphere microbial communities from Maridalen valley, Oslo, Norway - NZI1 (Metagenome Metatranscriptome) | ecosystem: Host-associated > Plants > Roots > Rhizosphere >...
CTCTTCGGCCAGCCGCGCATGGGTCAATCCTTGAACGGCATCGATATAGATATTCTGCTCGCGCGCCTGCTCCGAGCGGTTCCAATTGCCCGCGGCCACCATTCTTTGCGCCAGCGTCGCGCCGGTTTCAGCCGCCGCGCGGACCTTAAGCTGATAGTTGCTCGATTCGCGCGCGGCGACGGCCGCGTAATAAGCTTCGCGGGTGTCCTGCGCGAGTCGCGCAACGCGTAGAACCGTGACACGTTGCGTCTGCGCGAAGCGCTGCCTTTCGATGCCGCGGGCGTACGGTATCGTCAGCAGAGAGAGCACATTGAAGCTCAAGGTTTCCTCGACGTCGTATTGGCCCGCGGCGCTGGCATGCCGCAGATCGAAACGAGGATTGGGCAGGCGCCCCGCCTGTACGAGGTCGGCTTCGGAGATACCCAGTTCCTCGAACGCTCCCTGCAGCATGCGATTGTTGAGGAGGGCGATTTGCACGGCATCTTCGGCCGTCAAGGGATGTCCCAGAAGCGCGGCTACTTGAGCGTCGGCCTTGGCTCGTTCTTGTGAAGTTCGCGGCCATTCGATGTCGCTGGCCAATCGCTGGCGCGCGGCATCCGCAACGGCATCGAAGCCGCCGTCCTTGCTGAAGCCGGCGCAGCCGCCGATGCCAAGCGCGGCCAGCGGTATAAACAGAAGAAATGCGCATCGCATATCGTCCTCCTCTCGTCCTCAAGCGGAAATCGGCGGCGCGCAACGGCGCCGCGAATCTAGGCGACGGGACGCGGAGGGCGATCTAGGCGGTCGAGGGCGACGGTCGGAGGCGGGCCATGGAGGGGCAGGGAATCTTCGGATCTCACCAAGCGAGGCGCGGTCCAGCGAAACGGCATCACGGCGATCGCGGCGACACAGCACATGCCGCAGTGATGGTGCTGCTCGGCACCGGTATGCGCCTTCGCGGGGTCATGCGTGCAGTGATGGTGCGCGGCGGCTGGGTCCGAGTCCTGCGCGCCGCAACTCCCCGAGGCGAAGTTCTGCAGCGGCAGCATCAGCGCCAAAAGCAGCACGAAAGTCATTGAGGGAGTCCGGAACGGCGCCATAACGCTCAAAACATAACACCAGAGCCAAGAGAATACACGTGAACTACGTCTAAGCCATGCGCGGAATACGCGGACAGGCGCTTGGGGCTACACTGTCGGGGTTATTCAAGTAATCGAGGTTTTTCATGCGTGTGCTGCAGGTATTAGGCGCGATATTGATCCTCGGTGGGTTGTTCGTCCTCATCAAATCGCCTTCTTATTCGAGTGAAAAGAGCGTGCTCAAGATAGGGGATGTAGAAGCCAAGGTTTCGCAGGAACACGCGATTCCGCCCTGGGTGGGCGGCGCCGCCGTTGTGGCCGGCGTAGTACTGATCGTGGTCGGGGCGCGCAAGACCTAGTGATTTTGAGCGGTTGGTCTAGCGTGCGTGAGCCGATCTATATCACATGCCGGGTGCGGAGCGAGATTTGATTTCCGGTTACGAGTGCGCTGTGGCATTGAGCGATCCCGAAAAGCCCAACGCTTTCACCTATTCCTCAAGTTGTTTGCGCAGCAAGCGCAATTCGCGGCGGCGGCCGGCACTGGATTTGGGATAGCTCAGGTGTAATTGCGCGAACGTGTCGAGCACGACGCGCGACACAATGAGCCGGGCATTCAGTTTGTCATCGGCCGGCACGATATACCACGGTGCGTGATGAGTGCTGGTGGCGCTCAGGCATTTCTCGTACGCCTTCATGTATTGCTTCCAATAGTGCCGCTCCGCAATATCGGCCGAAGAAAACTTCCAATTCTTTTCAGGCGTTTCGATCCGTTCGAGGAAGCGCCTGCGCTGCTCGTCTTTGGACAGATGAAGAAAAAATTTGACGAGCCGCGTGCCGTTGCGGGCCAGGTGCCTTTCTAAATCCACGATGGAGCGGTAGCGATCGCGCCAAATGCTGTTTTCATCCGCGAGCTCGTCGGGGAGGCTCTCGGCGCGCAGCATTTCGGGATGCACGCGGACGATCAATACCTCCTCGTAATAAGACCGATTGAAAATGCCGATCTCGCCGCGCTGCGGCAGCTCGACGACCGTGCGCCACAGGAAATCGTGCTTCAGCTCCGCGGCGCTGGGCTGCTTGAAGCTGCTGACGCGGCAAGCCTGCGGATTGATGCCCGACATGACATGCGCAATGGCGCCATCCTTGCCGGCGGCGTCCATACCTTGAAAAATTATCAGCAGAGCGTAACGTTCCGCCGCGTACAATAATTCTTGCTGCGCACCCAATTCCTTGACGTGCGCGTTCAACATGTCGCGATATTGACGATCGCTCTCGTAGGCCGGGCGCACCGCCGTCGGCCGCTTCTTGAGGTCGACTTGGGTTCCCGGGCTCACTCGATAGTCGGCCGGCTTGATACGCATGTTTTTCCGATGAGGTAAGCGATTTCTGACAGCCGCTCTGTGCGGCGCCGTACAGCATATCGCAGTCATCGCGCGCAGTATCTTCGGCGATCACGCAAGGAATTCGCGATGCAGTGTACATACCGATGGAGGCGCGGCTTGGCGAGCTTCTTGGCTTCGGCGCTCATGTTTGGCGGCGCACTGGCCCGAGCGGCGGATTTCCAGCTGCCAGCCCTCAATTCGCCGACCAGCGATGAGCATCACCCGGGGAAAATGGTTTGGGCGGATCTGGCCACTCCCGATCTGGCCGCGGCCGAAAAATTCTATGGTGGACTGTTTGGCTGGACGTTCCAGCACGTCCGCGCCGGCGACGTTAACTACGCGGTGGTGTTGCTCGGCGGGCGCCCCATAGGCGGAATCGTCGAGAAGCCGATCCCCGCCGGTCAACACCAACAATCGGCATGGTTGACTTTTTTAGCCACGAACAATATCGACGACGGCAAAAAGGTTGCGGTCGCCCATGGGGCAAAAGTCCTGCGGGACATCAAGAGCTATCCCATGCGCGGCCGCCAGTGTGTGCTATCGGATCCGGAGGGCGCCGTGTTCGCGCTGCTCGACTCAAGCAGCGGCGATACGCCGGATTTCCTTCCCGCGACCGGCGATTGGATCTGGAGCTCGCTGCATGCCAAAGATGCGGGAACGGAAGCGGCCTTCTACCAAAATTTGCTGGGCTACGATGTATTCGATCAGCCGAGCGACGATGGCTTGGAGCATGTAATCCTGTCGACCGACAACTATGCGCGCGCCAGTGCGAATGATCTGGCACGAGGTTCGGCGCGCCGCCACTCTCACTGGCTGAATTTCGTGCGCGTCGAGAATGCGGCCGAAACCTCAGCCAAGGTTGCGGCACTGGGGGGCCGCGTTTTGGTCGAGCCGCGGGTCGATCGGCATGGCGGAATGGTCGCGGTGCTCGCGGATCCCGCCGGAGCGCCATTCGGCGTGATGGAGTGGAGCGAGAGCGACACCAAGGCGGAACCGAAATGAAAACCCTGCGCGGTCGACTGATGGTTGGCGCGATGGCATCGCTGATGCTGGGTGCTTGCGCCGTAACCGGTGTTGGCGTTGAAGGCGATGTCGGGTACGCCGGGGGTTACTACGAGCCTTACGGCTATGATTATGGCGGTTGGGGCGTCGGCTATCGTGTGGGTCCCGGACGATGCTGCGATCATCGCGACGATCACGGCGAACATGCCGTAGGTCGAGGTCGCGCCGGACATGCGCCGGCTTATCGCCCCGCCCCAGCCGGGCGCGCCGCACCGTCCATTCCGGGGCGTTCCAGGGCACGCTGAATTTCGACGGAGCGTCATGGACGACGCGACCCAGCCGCGACGGTTGCGTCACAAAGTGGAGCAGAGGCGCGCGCCGCGAAGTGATACTGGCTCGCGCCGCTGTCGTTCGCGCGTTTCTTGATGGATGCAGCAGAAATGGCCGTTAGATGAAGAGCGAAAGTAACCTAAATTTGCTCGGTTAGTGCGTCGGAGCAATGGTGGCGAACGATACTCAACACTGCGTTCGGACTTTGCGCCTGAAGGTGAAACGCGAAGGCTACGCGTGGCTCAATGCTGCCGCGATCGAAGTCAATCAGGTCTGGAATTACGCCAACGCAACGAGCTACAAGGCTGCCCGTCCATTTGCAGGAGCGGGGAGGTGGCTCAGCGCGTTTGATCTGGACAAGCTGACCGCAGGGGCGACGGACTACTTTGACCGGATTGGGTCGGGCACGATTCAGCGAGTGAATGCGGAATTTGCCACCCGGCGGAAGCAGTTCAAAAGAGCCAAGCTGAGATGGCGAGTAAGCAAGGGCGCCAAACGCTCTTTAGGGTGGGTACCCTTTAAAGCAGTGCAGCTAAAAAATAAGGGCAGGTCCTTGCGCTTCTCCGGTAAAGCCTTTCGAGTCTTCGAGCGAGAGCTTCTTGAAGGGTCGAATTGGAAATCGGGCTGCTTTGCCCAAGATGCCGTCGGGGACTGGTGGCTTTGCTTGCCGGCGGAAGGAGAGGTGTTGCAGTCGGTTGCGCCAAAAGAGGCGGTGGGGATCGACTTGGGGCTAAAGGACATCGCGGCAACGAGTGATGGAGATAAGCTTCATGCGGGTCATTTCTATCGAAACATCGAGCAGAAGATTGCCTGTGCGCAGCGCCATGGTCACAAACGCCAAGCCAAGCGCCTGTACCGCACGGCCGCGAGGCGGCGAAAGGATGCCTTGCACAAGTTCTCAAGAAAAATCGTTAACGACTATCAGACCATAAAAATCGGCGATGTGAGCAGTCTGAAACTGGCGAAGACTCGGATGGCGAAATCCGTGCTGGATGCCGGTTGGAGCATGCTCAAGGCGCAACTGCACTACAAGGGCCAGCAGGCCGGCAGGAGCGTTATCATCGTCAGTGAGAGAGACTCAACGCGAACATGCAGCAACTGCAAGGTCCTCACGGGTCCGACAGGTTTGGACATGCTCGTTGTAAGGAATTGGGTGTGCAGTGCGTGTGGAGTCACGCACGATCGGGACGTGAATTCGGCCCGAAATCACCTATCCGCGGGGAGGTCGCCCCCGTCCGTCAGCGGGAACGAGTCATCGTTTTCAGTCGCGCAGCCGAGCCAGACATATAGTCTATGCGAGGCAGGGACTAGCGCGCTGGAAGCGGCGGCGTGAGCACCGGTCGAGCCCTGGTGTAGTATCGGCAAAACCCATAACGAAATGCCGGGGACCAATCCTTGCTCGATTCGAATCTTGTGCCCGATGCAAGGGCTGCGCGCCGCATTCTTCTGGCCAGCATGGTCGGAACCACCATTGAGTTCTATGATTTCTACATCTATGCCACGGCCGCCGTCCTGGTTTTTCCACGCCTGTTCTTTCCAAAAGGCGATCCGGCTATCGCGACACTGCAGTCGCTGGCGACATTCGCACTAGCCTTTGTCGCGCGGCCCATCGGGGCGGCAATTTTCGGGCATTTCGGCGATCGTATCGGACGCAAAACCACCCTGGTCACGGCACTCATGACCATGGGCATTTCAACCATCTGCATCGGACTCTTGCCGACTTACGCCTCCGTCGGCATCTTTGCGGCCCTGCTTCTGGCGCTTTGCCGCATTGGTCAAGGGATCGGCTTGGGCGGAGAATGGGGCGGCGCCGTGCTGCTCGCGACGGAAAATGCGCCCGCAGGCAAGCACGGTTGGTACGGCATGTTTCCGCAGCTCGGTGCGCCGCTCGGCCTCGTCATTTCCATCGGCGCATTTCTCCTCATCAGCAATCAATTGTCCGAGGCGCAGCTATTCAGCTGGGGTTGGCGCGTGCCTTTCTTGGCGAGCACCGTGCTCGTGGCCGTGGGTTTATACATCCGTCTGCAACTGGTCGAAACACCCGCGTTCAAGCGCAGCATCGCCCAAGGTGAACGGGTACGCCTGCCGTTCAACGTGGTGTTTTCGAAATACCCGCTGCAGCTTTTTTTGGGAACCTTGGGATCGACGACCACCTTCGTGGTGTTCTATCTCGCGAACATCTTCGCGCTGAGCTGGGGAACGAATTCGCTCGGGTTTCCGCGGCAGCAATTCCTGATCATGCAAATGCTGGCGGCGCTGTTCTTTGGCCTGATGATCCCGGTGGCGGGGTCGCTGGCGGACCGCATCGGCGGCCGCGCGATGCTAATCGTCGCCACGGTGCTGATCATCGCCTACGGTTTTGCCTTCAGGCCCCTGTTCAGCGCGCATGAGACCGCTGCGGTGTTCGTATTCTTGGCGTGCGGGTTTGGCTTGAGCGGGCTCTCCTATGGGCCGCTGGGAAGCGCCCTGGCGACACTGTTTCCGACCCCGGTCCGCTACACGGGCACCTCGCTGACCTTTAATTTCGCCGGAATTCTGGGGGCTTCGCTTGCGGCACCCATTGCAAATTATTTGGGGATTCACTATGGATTGGCCTTTGTCGGGTACTATTTGTCGACGGCCGCGCTCATAACGCTTATTGCTCTGATATTCACCCAGGGTGAGAGAAAATGATTCAACACAATCTAACAGTTACCGCGGTGCTGTCCGCAGCTTTGCTGTTTGCCAGCCCGTTTGCTGCGGGCGCCGATGAATATGATGCTGCGCTGACGCATCCGGGGCGCCCCGCGGCGGATTCAGCCCGTGACGCGCTCGACCATCCAGCGGAGATGCTGCGTCTTGCCGGCATCAAGCCGGGAATGAAGGTTGCCGACGTCCTCGCCGGCGACGGGTATTACAGCGAGTTGCTGAGTTACGTGGTGGGTGCCGCGGGTCATGTGTACCTGATCAACAATCTTGCATTCGACAATTGGAGCCAGCCGGCCTTGAAGGACCGGATGGCCGGCGGCCGATTGACCAATGTGACGCAGCAGACGGTCGATCTGAACGATATGAAATTGCCGCCTGCGAGCCTGGACGCGATACTCTTGGTCAAGGTGTATCACGACATGTATTGGGTGAATACCAGTCCAAAAAATCCCTGGCCGAAAGTCGATGTCAGCTCCGTTCTCGATCAATTGTCGCGAGCGCTGAAACCCGGCGGGGTCTTACTGTTGATCGATCATTCGGCCAAGTCAGGTCATGGGAAATCGGATGCGGGTAGCTTGCATCGCATAGAAGAGGCGTTTGCGGTTCAGGATTTCACCGCCCACGGCTTTAAAGTCATCGCCAAGAGCGACTTGCTGAGAAGACCGGACGATATGCGCGATCTCATCAGCTACAAGGGTCCCGCACTCGGCAAAACTGACCGGTTCGTGTTGGTGTTGCGCAAGACTTAGCACATCGGCCCAGTGATTTTGACTGGTAGCGTTCGTCGGGAAGGGTAAGAAGACTCAAGGCCCGAAGGAAGCAGGGCCTTGAGTCTTCTTACCCTTCCCGACGAGAACTCGGCCGATCAATATTACGTCGCCGGAGCTACCAGCCGGTGTTGGGTCACACCTGTTTCAAGTCACCGAGCTGAGCCAACGCTGCATGCTAGTCGCGTCCATGGCGCCGGTCTGGCGGGCAATCTCCTTGCCGGAACGGAACACGATCATGGTGGGAATTGCGCGGATGTTGAAGCGTCCCGCCGGCGCCGGCTCATCCTGCGTATTGAGCTTGGCGAAGCGCAGTTTGGGCTCCATTAGGCGTGCGGTTGCTTCGTAGAAGGGCGCCATGGCAATGCACGGTCCGCACCAGGGTGCCCAAAAATCCACCACCAGCGGCAGATCGCCGCGGCTCAGGTGCTTGTCGAAATTGGCCGCGGTCAATTCGACCGGCTTACCTTCGAACAAGGGTGAATGGCACTTGGGACAGCGGGGAGCATCCTTCAGCCGATCGCTCGGCAAGCCGACGACCGCGTCGCAATGACCGCAAACCACTTGTGCGCGCTCGCTCATAAAGTGCCTATTTTGGTTGTGCAACCAGAATTAGAAAGCTATCGGGCACCACCGTCGCGGGTGCGCGCGGCTGATCCTCGCTCACCGCGGGCGGCGGACCGAACTGCGCGGCCGCCAGATAAATCTTGTGGGTGGCAGGATCGAGCGCCATGCTGCGGGCGCTGACCTGAGTTGTGACCGTCGCGATGACTCGATATTCATCCGGCGAATCTTGATGAATCACGGTCAGCGTGCCGTCGATGCCGTTGGAGCTGAATACCAAACCCAGTTCCGGATCGAAGACGGTGCCATCCGAGCCTCGGCCGATCACGACTTGCGCGATCGCTTTGCCTGAGGCTGAGTCCGTGACCGCCATGACTTGGTTTGCGCAAACCGAGAACAGTCGATGATTCATGACATCGATGGCAATCGCCGTCGGTCCCGCGCACTCTCTCAGCAGCCATTTAGCCTTGACCATCAGAGACTTGGCGTCGATCATCACCAGCCTGCCCGGCGCCGTGTTGACATTCACATATACATGTCCGGCCTCATCCGTGGCCATGGACTCCGGGGGGCCGGGCAGCGGCACGGTGGCCACGACTTGCAATGTACCGGCATCGAGCACCGAAAGATTCGCGCTTTCCCGATTGGCGGTGAATATGTGATTTTGCTGCGGCTCGTAAAGAATGGCGCCGGGCGAGGTGCCCGAAATGGGTACCTCATAAGCAACGCGCAGGGTATCGAGTTCAAAAACCGAGACGGAATTGGCGCGGCCATTGCTGGTAAAACCGCGCTTTAGCGCAGGCGCGAATGTGATCGCGTGCACGCCGGCCGTACGCGGAATATTGCCGGTCAGCTTGCCGCTGACGGTTTCGATTACATCGACGTGGTCGTCTCGCGTCACGAACAAGCGGCCGCCGCTGCCCTCCAACGCCAAGGTATCCCAAGCGTTGGTTCCACCGATCCGCCACGATTTCGCCACCTTGTAGTCGGCCGGCGGAATGGGCGAAGTCTGAGCACGCGCGAGAGCCGCGGCAATGAGCGACGCGCACGCGAAAAGCATGAGAGAATTCCGCAGCATTGGCAGCCTGGAGATAACGGATGGCCGCTAGTTTACGCATGGATCGCGATAGATGAAATCGCGCGGGACCGCAAGTGTAATTTCTACCTTCAGGAGCCTGCTCTACTCCAGCCGAGACGCGTTTCCAATCGCGAACAGTTATCGTTTAGGCCGGCTGTGGGATGCAATAACATTTCCGCATCACCAACTACACAAACAACACTTCACAAAGGACCTGCGCCTCACCCATGATGCGCGCAGATTAGCTGTCGGGTATCAGGAGACTTGGGATGTTCATTCGGTTAATGGCCGCTGCTGCGGGCGCCGGGGCCATTTTCGTCACTGCGGGCGCCATGGCGAGCGACAGTGGGCTCGAGGAAATAGTGGTAACCGCGCAGAGGCGCGTCGAGTCGGCGCAGAACGTGGGTATCGCCATGTCGGTGCTCTCGGGTCCGAGCCTCGCGGAAAAGTCCATCAGCTTTGTCAACGATCTGCAAAATGCGGTCCCCAGCCTGCAAGTGGAGCCGGCGTTCGGCAGCAGTCAACCGCAGTTCCGCCTGCGAGGCGTCGGATTCATCGACTACACCTCAAATAATACCTCGCCTGTGGGCGTGAGCCTCGACGGCGTCGCATTCGCTTTGCCCATCCAGACTCAGGGACAGTTGTTCGACATCGATCGTGTTGAAGTTCTGCGCGGACCGCAGGGCACCCTATACGGCCGCAATACCACGGGCGGCGAGATCAATTTCATCAGCAATCGGCCCACGGCGGACCCGCACGCGGGATTCTCGCTGGAGTACGGCTCGCATAATGAGCTCAACGCAGAAGGCTTCGTGTCCGGCAGCATTGCCGACGGGTTGACAGGAAGGCTCGCCGTCGCAACAGAGCAGGGCGGCGCGTGGCAGCGCAACCGGGTCACCGGCCAGACGCTCGGCGACAAAGACAAGATCGCGGTTCGCGGCCAATTGCAGTGGGATCCGGCGGACGCGGTAGATTTTCGGCTCGGCGTGCATGGGGCGCAGGATAAATCCGATGAACAGGGTCTTTATTTGCTTCAACCCTATACGCCGGGCAGCGGTCCGCCGGCCATCCCCGCGGACACGTCGCGATATGTCACAGGCTGGGGGCTCAATCCGATTTTCGCCAAGCTGATCGGCATCGGTGCGAACTCGAAGCCCGGTCTTGATAACAGCAACGATGGCGTCGACCTGACCGCCGATATCGATTTCGGCGGCGCCAAACTCACCAGCATTACCGCGTACAACAAACTCATCCGGCGCGAATATGCGGACTGGGACGCCACGCAGTTCGACGACTCCGATGAATACTTGAACAGCGATCTTGACGTGTTCTCCCAAGAGCTGCGCCTGGCGGGGAACCGCGGGCCTTTCGGCTGGGTGGCCGGCGTCTTCTACTCCCACGAGGATCTTCGCGAGAATTTCTATTCCGACCTCACTGATCGGCTTGGCGGTATTGCGGTGACGACTTATGAGCAAGTCGCCAGCTCCTTAGGGGTCTTCGCGCAGGGCAACTATCAAATCACCGACACTCTGAAAGCGACGCTCGGCGTGCGCGAGGATCACGAGAGCCGTGAACTGATCGGGCTCAACACGGCGTTTCTGCCCGGTGTACCGTCGCTGACAGGCGGCGCGCTCGGCGGATCGATCAGCTCGAACTTGCCTTCCGGAAAGGCGGAGCTGGATTACAAGCCTGTCTTCAGCACGCTGCTCTACGCAAGCATCAGCCGCGGCGTCAAGTCGGGCGGCTTCACGGCGCACAATACGACCACTGCGCCGGCAGCGGATCCATTCGAGCCGGAAAGGCTCACCGCCTACGAGGTGGGTGTGAAATCAGACATCACCCGAACCCTTCGAGTGGACACATCCGTTTTCTACTATCGCTACAGGGATCAGCAGATTCTGGGCAAGGTCTTCGACGATGCGTCGCAGTCGTTCATCGGACGATTCGTCAATGCGAACTCGCGCATCAGTGGCGGTGAAATGGATTTGGAGTGGCGGCCGCTGGCTGGGGTTACGATTACCCAATACGCCGGATTCGCGGAAGGCTACTACACCAGCAAGCTGCTCGATGTTCCCTTGAATCCGGCGCTGCCGCCGGTCGATTACAATGGTCAGCCGGAGAGCTTCCCGAAGTGGAGCTACGGCGGCGATGTGAGTTACACCTGGAATGTGGGCGCTTTCAGCCTGACCGCCGAGTCGAACTACAGTTTCCACGACACCTACAGTCAGTTCTTCTTGCTGGGCAGCAACGATTTCACCATTCCAAAATACTGGCTCGCGAATGCGAATCTGTCGCTGGCGCCGGCCTCCGGCGCGCCCTGGACGGTGACCTTGTGGGGCCGGAATATTTTTGATAAATCCTACGACCTCACGAGGAATTTCTTCTTGCCGACCAGCGAAGTGGCTGCGGCCGGCGAGCCTACGACGATCGGCGTCCGTCTGACCTACAAGTATTAGGAGGCTCTTAGGGCCATGCGCAGAATTCTCGGCGTCGTTTTTGGGCTTATCGTCCTGATCCTCATCGGCGCATGGCTCTGGCTGCGCGGACCGGATATTCCATTTGAGACTCTGGAAGCGAAATACGCCGCAGCGGATTCGCACTTCGTGGATCTGCCCGGCGCTTATCATGTGCACTACCGCGAGAATGGCGCTGCCAACGCCCCGTTGCTCGTGCTGCTGCACGGGTTCGCGGATTCCTTCACGACTTGGGATGGCTGGGTGCGGGAACTTCAACCGCAGTTCCACATCATCAGCCTGGATTTTCCCGGTCACGGTTTAACCCGCGCGCCGGCAGACAGTCCCTTGAGCGGCGACAAATTGGCGGATTTTGTCGACGCTTTCGCCGCGAAACTGGCGCTGCCGAAGTTTGCGGTCGCCGGCAATTCGATGGGGGGCGGGGCGGCGTGGGAACTCGCCGTGCGCCATCCGGATCGAGTCAATGCCCTGATTTTGGTGGATGCAGCCGGTTTTGCGAACGACAAGCCGGGCAAGCAGCCTCTGGGTTTCGTAATTTTGCGATATCGCCTGGGCCGCATCGTGCTGAGCAAAATCGACAATCGGCCCCTGATCGAACAGGGTCTGAAGGCCGATGTCTACGATAAATCGCTGATCACGCCGTTTATCGTGGATCGCTTTGCCGAGTTTCAGCGCGCGCCTGGCCACCGCGAAATTTTGATGGGCGTCAATATGGGCGGAAGAGCCGGCTCGACAGCGCAACTGCTGTCGGGCATCAAGGTTCCGACACTGATTTTGTGGGGGGAGAGCGATCCGCTGATCGAGCCCGAGGCGGCGAAAAAATTTGCGGCGGCGATTAGCGGATCGAAATTGATCACCTACCCCAAAGTCGGGCACTTGCCGCAGCTCGAGATTCCGCAGCGCTCGGCAGCGGACGCCGCGGTCTTTTTGCAGGCTGCACAAGCCGCTGGGCCTAGCGCCAACTAGTACCCCGGCCCAGTGATTTTGACGGGTTGGTGTAGTCAGGGAGGGTTAGAAGAGTCAAGGCACGAAAGCGCAGTGCCTTGACTCTTCTAACGCTCCCCGACGAGAACTCGTGCCGGTCAAATTCGGAGTGCCGAGGTCCGGTATTATCGGCAGCCTGTCTGGGTATTCAAGGCCATATGCGAGATTATCTGGGTAATCCGATCAGCGGCGGGGGCGACAGCACGCCGCGGGCGATCGATGAATTCATCGAAGGGTATCTGGCTTATGAAACCCGCGCCGAACGCATTTTAATCGCCGCCGACGCGGATTCTGAATCCTGCATGGCCAATGTGTACGCGGGAATGCTGTGGATGCTGCTGGAGGCGCCGGAGGGTGCCGCACGCGCCGCCAGGTACCTGGCGGCGGCGGAGAGCGCGGCGCCGACCGCAACGCGGCGCGAGCAACTCAATGCGGCCATGTTGCGCGCGTGGGTCGACGATGATTTTCCGCGCTGCATCCGCTTGTGCGATCAGATATCGGATGAGTTTCCACGGGATCTGGCCATCGTCAAGACGCATCAGTATTTCGAATTCAATCGCGGCAATGCGCCCGAAATGCTGCGCATCGCCTTGAAAGTTGGCGCCGCGAACAGCGATGTTGCCTACGTCTACGGCATGAAGGCGTTCGCCTACGAGCAATGTCATCTGCTTGACGAAGCGGAATCCGAGTCGCGCGCGGCGCTGGCGATGCGCCGCAAGGAACCCTGGGCGCAGCATGCGCTTGCGCATGTGTTCTTGACGCGCGGGCGCGTGGATGAGGGCGCGCAATTCCTGGAAGACGCCGCGAACACCTGGTCCGGGCTGAATTCCTTCATGCTCACGCACCTATGGTGGCACTTGGCGCTGTTCTATTTGAGCCAAGGCCGCGAAAACGAAGCGCTGCGAGTGTACGACGAGCATTGCTGGGGCGTCGCCAAGCACTATTCGCAGGATCAAATTGGCGCCGTCTCGCTGCTGGGTTACATGTGGAATGCGACCGAACTCACCACGGATCAGTGGTTGCCGCCCGTGGCAGTTCATAGCGCGCTGGCCTTCATCTTCCTCGGCATTGCAACCCTGGCGGCAGACCGCTCGCTCGACGCTGGACAGCAGCTCGAACAGGGCGCGCCGTTCAAAGAGCGAGTCGAGTTCAAGGTGCTCATAGGCTTCATCGCGGCCCTGGTGCTGTTTGGCCTGGGTGGCGGGATCACCTATCGGATGGGAGTCAATTTCTCCAACGCCGCTGCCTGGGTCACCCACAATCAGATGGTGCGCCGGGCGCTAAG
>Ga0265760_10000302_pt1 | contig 13569 bp, 15 predicted proteins | sample NZIome_2_FD_200831 | JGI IMG/M metagenome (GOLD analysis project Ga0265760, IMG submission 200831) | Metatranscriptome of rhizosphere microbial communities from Maridalen valley, Oslo, Norway - NZI1 (Metagenome Metatranscriptome) | ecosystem: Host-associated > Plants > Roots > Rhizosphere >...
TGCGATCCGCTGCTGTTTATTTGGCGGTGGGCGGGGCTTTAAGTTTTTTTGGGATCATTCACTCGGTGCGCGTGGATGGCAGCGCGTATGTCCTGCCGCAACTGAGCGGCGTCGCGCGCAGCGTCGCGAACCAATTTTGCGCAGCGTACTTCGTGTTGGCCGGCGCGTTGCTACTGCTTTCGCTACAGCGCCATCGAGCCGAACGGATTAGGAACCTGCCTGAGTGTTCCCCGCGGCCGCGAGCGCGACGGCCGCGATAAGCTCGCTGATGAGCGCGTCGATTTCGCGGCCCTCGAACGGTTTGATGATGGCGCGGACGTTGCCGCCCCAATTTTCGAGCGCGAAATCCAGCGAGTAGCCCGACGCAATGATGATGGGTAAGTGAGGCTTGATGGTTAAGATGCTGCGCGCAAGGTCAATCCCGGACATGACAGGTAAGCTCACATCGGTGATGAGGAGATCGAAGGGGTTTTCGCGGAATTGTTTGAGCGCCTGTTCGGCGTCGGCGCAGGCGACGATTTGCCGTTGTTCCTGCGCGAGCAGCTCGGCGGTCACTTCGCGCACGAACTCATTGTCCTCAACGTAGAGAATTTTCAAAGGGGTCGGTGGCACGTCAGTGCGTCTTTTGCACCAGCCACAGGCCGGGCTTGCCCCGGGGACTTAAGCCCAGATGCAACAACGCGGACTTGGTCTCGAACAGACGGGCCACGGGCAGCCCTTCTCGATGCACCCGCTGTACGAGGTCCTGAATCGTGGGCCGCGAATGCATGCCATCCGCACCCAGAAGCGGCAGTTCAAGCGATTGTTGGGCAACGGTTTGAGGGTGCGCCCGCGAGGGAAAGGTGCCAGGCGATTTTTGCGCGGCAGTGCCCTCTGCAGCGTGGGAAGGGAGGCGCAGGTCCAGTTGTTGAGCAGATCCCTGAAATTGACTTGGTTGATTTGCCATGCGCGGCTGCGGCCGTCCCAGAGGCGGCGCCGCAAAGGCGGCGGAGGCCAGCAGGCACAGCGCGCCGAGTTCAAGCACGGCAGCCGATATTGGCGCCACGGCCGATAGTGCCTTTGTTTTTAAGTTCCTAGCCACGGTGATAGTTGACCACGACGCGGTGGTTGTCGCACTCGGTCGAGCGACCGAGCGACCGTAGGAAACGTCTTAGCAATTTGCTATCGGTCGATTCCTACAAAGCTTCGGGACTGCATGCCATTTTCTCATCCGCCGCGCATAGCCAGCATGGGTGCAGCGACTGGCGGCGGACGGCGGGGTTTCGTATGAAACATCGTATCGATACATGGGCGCTGGTGCTGGCCGCCGGCGAGGGCAACAGGCTCGCTAGCCTGACGCGCGACTTACACGGTGTTGCCGTGCCGAAGCAATTCTGTTCATTGCAAGGGGGTCCATGTCTTTTGCAAGAGGCCCTACAGCGCGCCGCGACCGTTGCGCCGCTACAGCGGATTTGCAGCGTCGTTGCGGAACAGCATCGGCAATGGTGGAAGCCGCTGTTGAGCTATCTGCCTGAAGAGAATGTCATCTCGCAGCCGCAAAATAGAGGCACGGCATTCGGTATATTGCTGCCGCTGCTGCGCATCGTTGAGCGCGATCCGGACGCCACAGTGATGTTGCTGCCAGCCGATCACTACCTCAGGAATGAGAAAATCATGGCCGCAGCGTTGCGTCGCGCCGCAGCACTGGCGCATTCCGACCGCGGTTCGATCTATCTTCTCGGGGTCGAGCCGGATGAACCCGACACCGAACTGGGCTATATCGTGCCGGCATCCCGCGGCCGGGACGGTGCGGCGAGCGTGCTGCGCTTCATCGAGAAGCCGAACGCCATTCGCGCCCGCGTACTGCTCGATGCAGGGGCGCTGTGGAATGTTTTCATCATGGCGGCTTCGGTGCGCACGTTGCTCAGCCTGTTTGACAGCCGATTCGAAGCGACGATTGCCGCGATGCGGGGCTTTGAGGGCGCGCATCTTGATTCGCATTACCAGAATTTACGCAGCATGGATTTTTCCAAGGATGTACTGCAAGGCCGCGAATCCATGCTCAAGGTGCTCACGGTGCCGCATTGCGGCTGGACCGACTTGGGCACGCCGGAAAGAGTTGGTCGAATCTTAGAGGGGTTGCAAGCTGCCGCCAGCCCGCCTTACTTCCCCGCGCATGTAAGTCTCGCGGACCAATTCATGCGCACTGCGTCCAATTTTTAAGCGGCCTCTATGGCTTAGGCGTCGCGAATTTAACAGCGGCCAGCTCGTCGAAAAGACTCCGGCCTGGGTATTTCGTGCAGTCGGCCATGAGCGCGGTTTCGAAGTTCGGAAGACCGCCTGAATCAAACAAGTGGCTGCCGGTCTTGGCAACCGCGAAGCCAAACAACCACATCATGATAGTATCGGCGCTCTCGCGGTCCGATTGCTGGAGTTCCACGTGACGGGATGCGAAGGTTTGGCATTCCAAACCGTTCAAGTCCATCGGATTCTTGCTATCGGGTTTGATCTTCGCCAGTGCGTCCAGCAAGCTTTCGGTGGGATTGTTCTTGCATTCCGCGTCGAGGGCGAATCCGAAGCCGGCCAAGGCATCGCCGTACATGACATGTGCACCCGACTTGCCCACGGAATAGCCGAACAACCACATCATGGTATTGATCGCATCCGCGCCCGGAGCGGGCACCGGCGGCGCGATGACCTCGTTTTGATACCGCACGCAGGTCAAGGTCGCGAGATTGACCGGCGCGGCGCGGCTGGCGCCGGCAAAACAGCAGAGACAGAAAAAAAGTGAAGCGTAAAGTTTCATTGCTCAGACCTGGATGGTAAGACTCGGCTAAGTTGGGTGCCAAAGCGACCGGATTTTACCCAAGAACGCGCGACATCGATATCGGGAGCGAAATAGCGATCGGCGGAATAGAACAGGACATCGCGGCGAATGCCCGCATGAACTTCCTCCAGGCGGCGGGAGGATTTGGCTGGGCGATGAAAATCGATGCCTTGAGCCGCCGCCAATAACTCGATGCCGACCACTGCGGCGGCATTGTCGACCATGACGAGCAAACGGCGCGCCGCATGCGTCGCCATGCTGACATGATCTTCCTGATTCGCGGAAGTCGGAATCGAATCGACGCTGGCCGGCGTCGCGAGCGTCTTGTTTTCGGAAACCAGGGCCGCCGCGGTGACTTGCGCGATCATGAACCCGGAATTCAAACCGCTGTTGTTGACCAAGAAGGGCGGCAGGCCGCTCATTTTCGGATCCACGAGCACGGCAATCCGGCGCTCCGAGAGGCTGCCGATTTCCGCGATCGCCAGAGCGAGCGTATCGGCCGCAAAAGCCACCGGCTCGGCATGAAAATTTCCGCCCGACAGCACCTCGCCCGCGTCGGCGAATAACAGCGGGTTATCCGTTACAGCATTGGCCTCGATCTTGAGCGTCGCGCTGCAGTTGCGAATGAGGTCGAGGCACGCGCCCATCACCTGCGGCTGGCAACGGAACGAATAGGGATCCTGGACGCGGGCGCAATCAAGATGCGAGGCTCGTATGGCGCTGCCCGCGATCAGTTCCCGATACTCGCGCGCCACGGCGATTTGGCCCGGTTGTCCGCGAAGCTGTTGAATGCGCGCATCGAAGGGCGAGTCGCTGCCCTTCAACGCATCCACCGACATCGCGCCGGCGACGATGGCGGCGGCGAACAGGTCCTCGGTCCCAAACAGGCCCGCCAAGCACAAGGCGGTGGACACTTGCGTGCCGTTGATCAAGGCGAGGCCTTCTTTGGCGTGCAGTTTGATGGGTTGCAATCCTGCCCTGCGCAATCCGTCCGCCGCCGGCACCCGTGTGCCGTTGACGCGGACGTGGCCGATCCCCAACAGCGTTGCACTCAAGTGCGCCAGGGGCGCCAAGTCGCCCGACGCGCCGACCGATCCTTGCGCCGGGATGATCGGATACACCTCGTGTTCGAGCAGCGCCAGCAAGGCATCCACGAGCCCCATGGTGATGCCGGAATGACCGCGGGCCAAGGCATTGATCTTGAGCGCGAGAATGAGCCGAACAACGGCATCGGGGAGTGCATCGCCTACGCCGGCGGCGTGCGAGAGCAGCAAATTCCGCTGCAGCAGCTCGAGCTGCTCGTTGGGAATGCGGGTTTGAGCGAGCAGCCCGAATCCGGTATTGATGCCGTAGGCCACATCGCCGCTCGCGACGATCTTGTCTACCAGGGCGTTGGCCGATGCGATGCGCGCGCGATCTTGCGGCGACAGGTGCAGTACCGTCGGCTGCTCATATATTCGCCGCAATGCCGCCAGCGAGAGCGCGCCGGCCTGCAAGGTTTGGGCGTTGCTCATCTGGAGCCTGTCTGGATCATAGGCAGCTTGAGGCCCTGTTCTTTGGCGCAGGCAATGGCGCTCTCGTAGCCCGCATCCGCGTGACGCATGACCCCGGTGGCGGGGTCGTTCCACAGCACGCGTCGAATGCGCCTGGCCGCCGCATCGCTGCCATCACAGACGATGACCAGGCCGGCGTGCTGGGAGTAGCCCATGCCGACGCCGCCGCCATGGTGAATCGATACCCAGGTTGCGCCCGAAGCGGTGTTGAGCAGGGCATTGAGCAGCGGCCAGTCCGAAACGGCATCGGAGCCGTCCCGCATCGCTTCGGTTTCGCGATTGGGACTCGCAACCGAACCGGAATCGAGGTGATCGCGGCCGATCACGATGGGCGCGGAGAGCTCGCCGCTCTTCACCATTTCATTGAACGCCAGTCCCAAGCGATGGCGCTGACCCAATCCCACCCAGCAAATGCGGGCCGGCAATCCTTGAAATTGGATGCGCGAGCGCGCCATATCGAGCCATTGATGCAGGTGCGGATCATCCGGAATCAACTCTTTGACCTTGGCATCGGTTTTGTAGATGTCTTCAGGATCACCCGAGAGCGCGACCCAGCGAAATGGACCGACGCCGCGGCAAAACAGCGGCCGGATGTATTCGGGAACGAAACCCGGAATGGCGAAGGCCTCCGAGACGCCGGCATCGAAAGCCACCTGCCGAATGTTGTTGCCGTAGTCGAACACCGGCATTCCCATGCGCTTGAAGCGCAGTAGATACTCGACGTGCTTGGCCATGGAGCGCGACGCAGCGGCGGCGGTACCGGCAGGATCGGTGCCGCGGCGTTCGTCCCATTGTTCGATGGACCAGCCTTGGGGCAGATAGCCATTGACCGGATCATGCGCCGATGTTTGATCGGTCAGCGCATCCGGCTTGATTCCCCGCTCGAGCAGCGCGGCGAGCACATCGACGACGTTGCCCAGCAATGCCACCGACAGCGCTTTGCCGTGTTTCTTGGCGGTCTCGAGCATGGTCAGCGCATCGTCCAAGCTGCGTGCCTGCGCATCGATGTAGCCGGTCTCGAGGCGTTTGGCGATGCGGCTTGGGCGGCACTCGACGGCCAGCAAACTGGCGCCGGCCATGGTCGCGGCCAGCGGCTGCGCGCCGCCCATGCCGCCGAGGCCCGCGGTGAGAATCCATTTGCCGCCAAGATTTCCGCCAAAATGCCGCCGGCCCATTTCGGCAAACGTTTCATACGTGCCCTGAACGATTCCCTGGCTGCCGATATAGATCCAGGAGCCGGCCGTCATCTGACCAAACATCGCCAATCCCTTGCGGTCGAGCTCATGGAAATGCTCCCAAGTTGCCCAATGCGGCACGAGATTGGAGTTGGCGATGAGCACGCGCGGCGCGTCCGAGTGGGTGGGGAACACGCCGACCGGTTTGCCGGACTGCACGAGCAAGGTTTCCTCTTCCGTCAGAGACTTCAGCGTCTCGACGATGCGGTCGTAGCAATTCCAATCGCGTGCGGCGCGCCCGATGCCGCCGTACACCACGAGCTCGGCGGGATTCTCCGCGACCTCGGCGTCCAGGTTGTTCATCAGCATGCGCAGCGGCGCCTCGGTCGTCCAGGTGCGCGCGCTCAAGGTCTTGCCGCGCGCCGCGCGGATGATTCTGGGTTTGGGAGGGACGAGCATGCTGATTCCTTAAGGGCGAAAGCGCCCCGACAATTCGTAGCGGGATCCGGGATAGTGCAAGCGTGCCACCGAGGCGATTTGGCCGGCTGTCCAAGTTCGCCTGATCACAACCAGGCAGGGTTCGTCGCGCTTCATTGCCAATAGCTTGCGCGTCCGCTCGTCCGGCATTTCCGCACGCAACAGATGTTCCGCCTCCTGCAGCGGCGCAACCTTGACCAGATAGTCGTGCGGTGTGGTGCGGCTGAAATCGATGTTCAAGTAATCGGGCGCGAGCTTCGGCAAGACGTACCGATCCTCGAGTTGAATGGGGCGGTCATTTTCGAAGTGCACGATCAGCGAACAATACAATTCGCTGCGCGGCGCAATGCCAAAATCCTCCGCAAGTTCGGCCACGGCGCGAATCCGCCCCAGAGAAACGATCTCGGCGCGGTGCACATGGCCGCGCTCGCGGATCTCATCGGCGATGCCGCGGATCTCAAGAGGATGCGCACGCGCGTGGCGGTCGGCGACAAAGCTTCCGACACCCGCAACTCGCACCAATACACCCTCGTCGCGCAACTCGCGCAGCGCGCGGTTGGCGGTCATCCGCGATACGCCGAAGGATCTGACCAGGTCGTTCTCGGATGGCACCCGCGCGGCTGCGCCCCACTTGCCGGAACCGATGTTGTCCAGAATGTGGCGTTTGACCTGCAAATATAGGGGCTGCAATGACATGGCGGTCTTGCTCATGCGCTCCAGATTAAGCTGTATAGACAGGTACAGTCAACTCGAGCTTATGTTAACCATTGTCCGGTCAAAATCAGCGCGCAACCGCTCGTCCGCGGAATGGCGCCAATCCTTAACCACCCACCGGCCGCCCACCATCACGTCGCGGATCGCCTTATCCGCACCGGCGAACAGCAGGCGATCCAAAGCAGCATCCGCGGACGCCCCGGCAATCGAAGGATGCTGTGCGTCCAGCACCAGCCAGTCCGCACGGCATCCGACGGCGATGCTGCCCACCGGTTGGCCGAGTGCGCGCGCGCCGCTGTGCGCAGCCTCGCGCCACAGGCGCGTGCCGATGTGAGATTCGGACTTTGCTGCCAGTACGCCGCGGCGCTTTTTGCGCAAGCGCTGTTGATATTCGAGCCAACGCAGTTCTTCAGCGGGGTTTACCGTCGATTGACTGTCGGATCCCACGCACAGCCGCCCGTTCATGTTGAGAAAGCGCGCGGCCTCGAAGAAGCCGTCGCCCAGATTCGCCTCGGTGCTGATTGACACGCAGACCGCTGCGCCGGCCGCCGCCAACCCCTCAAGTTCTTTGACGGACGCATGAGTTGCATGGACCACGCACCAGTGTTGGCTCAGCAACTCTTGATCCAACAGCAGTTCGATAGGCCGGCGGCCCGTTGCGGTCTCGCAGGCGCGCACTTCAAGCATTTGCTCGGCGACATGGATATGCACCGGCATGCTCGCGTCGATGCGGCGCAACGCCAGAGTGGCCTCGCGCAACTGAGCGAGCGGAACGGCGCGCAGGCTGTGAAATGCCGCGCCGGTGCGCAGCATGTGGATTGCGCGGTCGTTTGCACGACGTTCATCGCTTATGCGCTGCTCGATGGCGCGCAAAAAATCCTCGGTGCTTAGGAAAAACCGCGCCTGCTCCGGTTTCAGCGGCTGACCGCCAAAGTCGCTGCTTTGATAGAGCGTTGGCAAAAACGTCAGCCCGATGCCGGCGGCGCGCGCCGCTTCGCTCACCGCGTCCCACAGCGGATTGTCAGAGGAATACTGCCCGGCGCCGCGCGGCCGATGCAAATAGTGAAACTCCGCGACCGAGGTGTAGCCTGCTTTGAGCATTTCGACGAACAACTGCGTCGCCACAATCCGCAAATCTTCCGGTTCGACGCGGTTTGCGAGCGCATACATGGCCTTACGCCAAGTCCAAAAACTGTCGCGCGCACTCACTCTGTATTCCGCGTTTCCGGCCATGGCACGTTGGAAGGCATGACTGTGCGCGTTGGGCATCCCGGGCACGACGATGCCATCGAGCCGCTCGATATCGGCGCGCTCAGTCCGCTGATCCTCGGGTGCGCTCGATTCGATCGCGGTGATCATCCCTGCAGATACCGTGACCAGCACATCGCGAGCCCATCCTTGCGGCAAATACGCGCACTGCAAACGGTAAACGCTCATGGCTGTATCATATACGTTGTGCTCAAAATCCCGGACAACGATTGGGACCAGGTTTGGATCGGCGCAAATGTTGCGACCATGGCAGGCGCCGGCGCCTACGGAAGCATTCAAGACGCCGCGCTTGCAGTAAAGGGTGAGCGTATCGCTTGGCTGGGCACGGCCGAGGAAGGGCGGCGGCGCGCCGCGCGAGTGCGAGGCGCGTCGCTACATGAGGTGCGAGGCCAGTGGATCACGCCGGGTTTGATCGACTGCCACACACACTTGGTTTATGGCGGCGATCGTGTTGCGGAGTTCGAGCAACGTCTATGCGGCGCATCTTATGAGGAGATTGCGCGAGCGGGCGGCGGCATCCAATCGACCATGCGCGAAACTCGCGCGGCAACGCCAAAGACTCTGTACGAGTCAGCTTTGGCGCGGCTCAAGTGCTTGATGGCGGAGGGCATCACCACCATCGAGATCAAATCAGGCTATGGGCTGGAACTTGCCGCCGAGCGCCGCATCCTCGAAGTGGCGCGGCTGCTCGGGGAGAATCTGCCGGTGTCGGTCAAGAAAACATTTCTTGGCTTGCACTCGCTGCCGCCGGAATACGCCGCGCGGCGCCAGCACTTCATCGATGAGGTGAGCGGACCGTGGCTCGCTGCGCTCGCGGCCGATGGGCTGGTGGACGCGGTCGACAGTTTCTGCGAAAAGATCGCGTTCTCCGTCGCCGAGACCGAGCAGTTTCTGCGAGCCGCGAAGCAGCTGAACTTGAGCGCACATGTGCACGCCGGTCAATTGAGCGACATCGGCGCCGCAGAGGTCGCAGCGAAATGGGGCGCGCTGTCGGCCGACCATCTTGAGTACTTAAGCGCGAGCGGCGTGCATGCCATGGCAGGGGCGGGCACCGTAGCGGTGTTATTGCCGACGGCCTATTTCACCTTATGCCAGACGACTCCGCCGCCGGTGGAAATGCTGCGCGCCGCGGGCGTGCCGCTGGCGGTAGCCACCGACTCGAATCCCGGCACCTCGCCCTGCACATCCATCCTGCTTAGCATGAGCATGGCCTGCACCTTGTTCGGCCTGACCCCCGAGGAGGCACTGGCCGGCGTCACGCGCCAAGCTGCGCGGGCGCTGGGCGTGCTTGACGAGGTCGGAACCATTGAAGTGGGTAAGCGCGCGGATCTGGCGTTCTGGCGCATCGGCCGGCCCGCTGAGCTGTGCTACGGGCTCGGCGGTAATCCTCTCGCCGCGGTCATGTACCGAGGGAAAATTCGCGGTTCCGCCCCCGCTTGAGGGGGGAGGGAAATTCCGCCATGCGCGGCATAAGATGCACCCATGGCTAGCCGATCCCGCCGCGGCAGACCGCCGCACGACGACGTGTTGACGCCCGCGGAATGGCGCACCGTGCATGCGGTCAAGCACGGGATGACCAGCCGGCAAATCGCGCAACGTCGCGGCATCAGCATCGATGCGGTGAAGTACCACATCGCGAACGCGGTGGCGAAGCTGGGTCTGGCCAATCGTAAAGAACTGCGCCAATGGCACCGCGCGCCCAAAGACAGTGCCCTGAAGGACCATACAATGAATTCGCAGCTCGTCTTAGGCCCCATCGCGCAGATTGCAAGATCGGTGCAAGACATCAAACAGGCAGAAGCCTGGTACAAAAATGTGCTGGGACTGCCGCATCTTTACACTTTCGGCAATCTCGCCTTTTTTGACTGCAACGGAACGCGATTGATGTTGAGCCAAGAGTCCGCGGTCGCTGCGGAATCCATCCTCTACATGCGCGTGGCCAATATCAGCGCAGCGTATGAACTGTTGAAATCGCGCGGCGTCGAATTCATCAACGCGCCGCACATGGTGCACCGGCACGCCGATGGCACTGAAGAATGGTTGTCCATGCTCAAGGATCCTGAAGGGCGTCCGCTCGGCATCATGGCGCAGGCGAAACCCTAGCAGCAAAAACCCGGCGACAAAAACCCTGTAGTCTTGGCTGCATGCGAATTGCAGCCACGCTTCTGGCAATTCTTCTGACCGGACCATGCGCGCTGGCCGGAGGCGCCGAGCAAACCCCTCCCGCGCTCGATGAAATCGTGGTCAGCGCCGAACGCACAGGCCCCGGCATGTGGCACGTGCATCGGGGCGACGCCAACGTTTGGATTTTGGGAAGCATATCGCCGCTGCCGCGAGATATTACCTGGCGTTCCAAGCAGGTCGAGTCGGTGCTCGAAAGCACCAGCCAGGTGCTGGTGCAGAAGCCCATTGAAATAAGCGTGCCGCGAATATTGTGGATGCTGATTGCCGATCGAAAATTCTTGATGGTGGGCGGCGGCAAAAGACTGAAGGATGTGCTGCCGCCGGATTTGCACTCGCGATTTGCCGCGCAGCGAAGCAAGGTGAGCGACGACGCGGATAAGTGGGAACGGTATCGTCCCATCATTGCGGCGGCATTCTTGCAGCAAGCCGCTTTTCATCAGGTCAACTTGTCGATGCGGCTCGATTTGGGCGCGGCGCTGCGTGTCTTGGCAAAAAAACATGGGGTGCGCGTCGAGGAAGTCAAAGTCGCGGGCGTGAGCGATATGCTGGAAGCGCTCAAGACGATGCCGGCAGCGACCGAGCGCACCTGTGTCGAGGCCTCGCTCAGCACGCTGGAGAGCGGCTTGCCGCGGCTGGTGGAGCGCGCGCAGGCGTGGTCCAGCGGCAATGTCGAGCGAATCGAAAGCATGCCGGAACTCAAGGACGTGAATGCCTGCCGTAACGCTCTGGACGCCGGTCGAGGCGCAGTCGATGTCATCGGCCGCATTCGGCAGACCTGGCTTGAAAGCATCGAGAGATATCTGCGCTCCGCGGGCACGACGATCGCCGTGGTCAACTTGGATCTGCTGCTCGAGCGCGGCGGCTTGCTCGAGCAACTGCGCGCCAAAGGATATGAAATCGACGCGCCGTGATAGAGTGCCATGCGAAGCGCTGGAGACCTACGCGAGAGGGAGTTCGATATGTCAAAAGGGGCCAAGGGATGGCTGGCCGGGATTTTTTTCGCAGCAATGGTCAATAGCGGCATTGCCTCCTCGGACAAACTGACTCCCCGCGTCGACACACCGGCCCCTGATTTTCAGGTCACCACCTTCGATGGGCGCAAGCTATCGTTGGCCGACTTCAAGGGCCAAGTGGTGGTGCTCAATTTCTGGGCGACCTGGTGCGGGCCATGCAAGCGCGAGTTGCCTCTGCTGGAGGACTACCATCGCAGGCAGCATTCCGCGGGGCTCGTTGTTCTCGCCGTGGCGACGGAAGATTCCTTGAAGCCATTTCAACTGCGGCCGCTCGCGAAGCTGCTGACCCTGCAGATGGTCAAGCGATTCAAGGGCAACTATGGCCAGATCAAATACCTGCCGACCAACTTCGTGATCGATCGCAAGGGAATACTGCGCTACGCCGAATCCGGCGGTTTCACCCAGGAGGGTATAGAAGAGGTGCTCGGTCCGCTCCTGGCCGAGACGCCGGAGTCGCCGGCGACCGGCGGCTAGGAATTCGAAATCGACGCGTCGTGATTTAGCGCCGCGCCAGATCCGCCCGCTATTTTTTTGCGTCTTTGTCGCGCAGGTCCTTGAGCTCCTGCATCGACTCCTTCTGAATGGCCAGCATTTTTTCTTGCAGGGGCTTCATCAAGCCTTGCATTTCGCGCATGACATTTTGCATCACCAGCGGCAGTTTCTTTACGTACGCTTGGCCTGCGGCACTCTTGTAGAATTTGATCACGCCATCGATTTCGTCCTGGGTAAAGGAGTCTCGATAGGTGCGCATGTAGATGGGCTGCAACTGGTCCCAATTCAGCATCTCGGAAGCAGCCGCGGACATTTTGGCCGTCATGCGATCTATGACGGCTTGCCGTTCCGGTGTGAGGGTCTGGCCCGTCATCGCATTCTGGATGGCGGTATTCATCATCCCGTTCATCTGCCCCTTCATGCCGGCGATCATCTGCTGCGCGTTGGTCAGTTCGAGCAACTGATGAATCGACGCATCGCTTGCCGGCGCGTTGTTGGCGGCAGCGGCGCCTGCGGACAACAGAATCCATAGCGACGCTGTGGCTAGCCGTTTGATCATCTGGTTCCCCTGTAGAGTTCGTTGTTTCGCACCCGGCGGCATTGTAATCTATGCCGCATAGCAGCAATTGCCTTGACACCCGCACGGCCGGTTCCTACAATCGCCGGCCTTTGTCTCTCGGGCACCCTAGTGTCGGGCGTGAGCCCGTAAATTTTAGTTTTTGCATCAAGGGACCCCTCTAGTTATTAGGACGGTCCTCTAAAGGTATTTATGGCGACGACGACCCAATTAATCCGGACTGGCCGAAACGAGCCCGCTTGGAAGTCCAAGGTTCCAGCCCTGGCCGCTTCGCCGCAAAAGCGCGGCGTCTGCACGCGCGTGTACACGACCACGCCGAAGAAGCCCAATTCCGCGCTGCGCAAGGTTTGCCGCGTGCGCCTCACCAACGGGTATGAGGTCTCCAGCTACATCGGCGGCGAAGGGCACAATCTGCAGGAGCACTCGGTGGTGTTGATTCGCGGCGGCCGCGTCAAGGATCTCCCCGGCGTGCGTTATCACACGGTCCGCGGTGCGCTCGATTGCGCCGGCGTCAGCGATCGTCGCCAAGGGCGCTCCAAGTACGGCGCCAAACGTCCCAAGAAATAGCCCTAAGGCTTAAGAAGGTTTTCCATGTCCCGCAGAGCAGCAGCCCCCCATCGCACCATTCTTCCCGATCCGAAGTTCGGGAACGACATGTTGGCCAAATTCATCAATATGGTGATGGAGCGCGGCAAGAAGTCAGCCGCCGAGAAGATCGTCTACGGCGCCATCGATCGCATCAGCGAAAAGAAAAGCGGTGCGGCCGGCGTGGAAGCTATTGCTGTGCTGCAGCAAGCTCTGGACAACGTCAAACCCGTGGTCGAAGTCAAATCCCGCCGAGTCGGCGGCGCCACTTATCAGGTGCCGGTCGAAGTACGCGCGAACCGCCGCCAGACTCTTGCCATGCGCTGGGTCATCGAAGCGGCCACCGCGCGCAGCGAGAAGTCGATGGCTCATCGCCTCGCAGCCGAACTGATGGAGGCAGCCGAAAATCGCGGCGCCGCCGTGCGCAAGCGCGAGGACACACATCGCATGGCCGATGCCAACAAGGCGTTCGCCCACTACCGCTGGTAGCACGCGGCCGCTGACGCACCTGAGCATTTATTAGCTGGTAAAACGCCGGCTCAGCCATATATAGGGTTTACCTATGGCACGCACTACGCCCATCGAGCGCTACCGAAACATCGGTATTTCCGCTCACATCGACGCGGGGAAAACCACCGCGACGGAGCGTATTTTGTTCTACACCGGCGTGTCTCACAAAATCGGCGAGGTCCATGACGGCGCGGCCGTGATGGATTACATGGAA
>Ga0265760_10000303_pt1 | contig 13547 bp, 10 predicted proteins | sample NZIome_2_FD_200831 | JGI IMG/M metagenome (GOLD analysis project Ga0265760, IMG submission 200831) | Metatranscriptome of rhizosphere microbial communities from Maridalen valley, Oslo, Norway - NZI1 (Metagenome Metatranscriptome) | ecosystem: Host-associated > Plants > Roots > Rhizosphere >...
CGGACCCTACTTCGCCGGCTTCCGCTTCCGCGCCGCCACCCACTCCGGCTCGCCCTTTTTCTCCGCTTTCCCAGCCCCCGCCAAAAACCCTGCCCACCGCAACTCCTTCACCACATTCTCCCCACTGAGCGCCATCTTCACCGCCATCTCCGCCACCGCATTCACAATCCAGTCAAAATTCTCCTGACCCACCGACGTAATCTCCGCATCCGGCGCCGGATTCAGAAAGTCAATCGCATATGGCACTCCACCCTCCACCGCAAACTCCACCGTATTCAGGTCATACCCCAGCGCTCTGCACAAAGCCAAAGCATCCTTCACCATGCGCTCCCGCAGCGCCTCCGTCGACGGCGCCGGATTCCCCTTTACATACCGCTCATGATGCGGCGCCTTGGGGTCATACTTCATGATGTGCACTTTTTCCTGCCCTACCACGTAGCAGCGGTAATACTCCTCAAACTCCACGCCACGCTGCAGCGTCATGCACAGCCGCCCCGTTTGGTTATAGTGATGAAAGAACTCGTCCGGCGAATGCACCTTGTAAACATGCTTCCACCCGCCACCCGAATAAGGCTTCAAGAAAGCAGGGAAGCCGACGTAATCAAACAACTCCTGCCAGTTCAGCGGATAAATCAAATTCCGCATCGACTGATCCGTCGTCCCCTCCGGATGCTTATTGTGCGGCAGAATCACCGTCGGCGGAATGGCCACGCCCATCTTGTGCGCCAGCGCGTAATTGAAAAACTTGTCATCCGCCGTCCACCAGAACGGATTGTTCACCACCATCGTCCCGTGCAGCGCAGCGTTCTTCAAATACGCGCGATAGAACTCAATGTCCTGCGAAATCCTGTCGATGATCACCGCGTATTTTTTCGGCTCATCCATCCGGATCCCGCCAATCTTTACAAACTCCGCCTCCACGCCGTCAACCTTCATCGAGTTAACCTTCTCGACCAAAGCCGGCGGAAACGTATTCTCCATCCCAAACAAAATTCCAATTTTCTTAGTACTCACAAAAACTCTCCTGTAGAGACGTTGCTTGCAACGTCTCGTCTCTCCGCGAGCAAGAAAGACGTAGCAAGGTACGTCTCTACGAAACGCCTGCCCTAAAAATACTTCCCCGCCATCCGCTGCCACAGCGGCCAGTCATGCTTCGAGTTATCCCCGTAAATGTCCAGCCAGTGCGGAATCGCCTTCCCGTTCAAGATCGCCGAAAACTTCACATTCTGATCCAGACAAATATCCCAATCCGCCGACCCCAGCACAATCCTCATCTGCCGGTAACGGCTCAAAAACCAGTCGTCATGCATGTTGGGCAAATAGTCCGGAGGATTATTGAAATAGCAATCGTCATCGTAATACCCATCCAGAAACCGGTGGATATCGAATGCCCCGCTCATGCTCACGCAATGCGTCACCACATCGGGATGCTTCAACGCAAAATTCACCGCGTGATATCCGCCAAAGCTGCATCCCGTCACCGCCAGCCGCGGTGTCTGATTCTTCCACCGCACAAACGGCAGAAACTCGTGCAGAATGTAGCGCTCGTACTGCAAATGCCGCATCACCCGCACCCGCGGATGGACGCCTTTGTTGTACCAGCTCTCCGTATCCACGGCATCCGGACAGAACACCTGCAGCTCGCCGCGCTCAATCTTCGGCGCCAGCACTCCAATCAATCCCCGGTCTTCATACTCGAAGAACCTTCCCATCGAAGTCGGGAACACCAGAATCGGCGTCCCCGCATGCCCGAAGACCAGCGCCTCCATGTCGCGCTGCAGCTCCTGGCTATAAGCTTTGTGATATTCGCGATTCATGATGACATGATGAAGAGAAAGGTTCGCCCGCAACGCCGACGTAGAGACGTTGCTTGCAACGTCTCTCTCGCAGACGAAGTATCTTACCCGATGTCAGGCTGAACGTCCTACTGTGCGGGACCGATGGACCGATTTGCTGTGCCCTGGCGGTGGCAGGTCACTGGGGTTACCCCGTTACCCCGTTACCCCGTGTCCTCGGTGGTGGATGAATTGATCACTTCCAGAGCACCGCGATCACTTGCTTCTGACTTATGCCAGCGTGTACTGCAACACCACCTGCATCTCACCGTCGCCCGGAACTCCGGCGTGGCTCATGTTGAACACCAGATAGTCGCCGGCGTTCAGCATGAGGGATCGCGCCATCGAAACGTGTCTCGAAGTCGACGACGCGCTCCCGTCCGCAGGCACAAAAGTTTTCAGGATGACGCTGTAGAAAATATTCTGCAGAAGGTAGCCGTCGTCACCCACGTTGAGGTTGTTGGGGTTGTGAATGTGGGTGGTCCCGAACTTAGGACTCTGCGGCGACTCAAAGCTGGCCCCAGGATCCCCCTTGTAGAACTTCGGACGTCCTCCCGGAGAAACCGCCGCCCGACACAGTATTTCGGTGAATCCAGGATTCGCCGGCAGCGCAGTGATCATGAACGCCAGGTCAATGTCGACTGCGCTCACCACCATGTTGCTGGTCACTTCAAAATAAACGTCCGCGCCGTTATCGTTTAAGTTGGTGACTTCCCAACCGAAGCTCGCGAAACTCGGCTCGGTCGAAGTCGCGGTAGCAGCCCCTGCCGACGAATCGAGCCCGGTGATCGTCCCTGCCAACCCCGCCAGCGCCAAACCTCTGCCCACAAAACTACGTCGATCCGCCTTCATAATCGTTGTCCTCGTAGACCACTGAACACGGCCCGATGAAGAAAGTTGTCGCGGAAGCGTTGAGGCAGTCGGCTGTCGAGGAATCCGAAAACGTTTGCACAACCGTGGAAGAGCGGCCCTTTCAGGGCCGCGCGTCCCTTTATGATCAACGTGGGGCTTCAGCCCTGACGCAAGCCCCCGCGAGCTATCCCTTCAAAAACGGCAGCAACTCCCTGAACGCTGGCGACCCCGAAGATCGCATCAGTTCATAAATCATCATTTCCGTCGAGGAAATCACCGCGCCCGCCGCGCGCATGCGGTCAAGCCCAATTTTCCAGTTCCATTCCGTGCGCGAACTGACGGCGTCCGAAGCCACGTGCACCAGGTAGCCATCGCGCAGCGCCGCCAGCGCCGTCTGCGTCACACAAATGTGGCTCTCCATGCCGCACAGCAACAGCGTATTGCGCTGTCCCGGCAGTCGCTTGAGTAGCGAACAAAAAACTTCGCTGCCGAAGCACGAGAAAAGCTGCTTGTCGATCGCCTCGATCCCCGGCTGAACCGCAGACAGCAGGGAACTGACCTCCGGAACCGTCCCGCCCAGTCCCTTAGCGTATTGGGTGCTCACCAGCACAGGAATCTTGAGAATCCCGCCCGCGCGAATCAGCAGTTGCGAATTCCGCACCAGCTGTTCCTTCTGAAAGATCGGCGCCAGCAATCTTTCCTGAATATCGATCACCAGCAGCGCGCACTTGTCAGCCTCCAGCGGCCGCCGCGCGATTTCGGCATAATCAGCCGCAGCAGAAAGATTCTCGAAAGTCGTAGCCATGTAATCTCCTCTCTAATTCATTCGGTTCTGCGCAGCGTTCCCAGGTCGTTGCGGCGCGGCTTCCTTCAACAGCCTCGCCACACCGCCATCCAACCGGTTGACGCTAGGATCGTCGGGACGATAGCGCACCCGCACACCTGCAGACCTCCGAACCTTCCTCCGTGCAGACGCTACCCGTCTTAGTGAGAAGAGAGCAGGCCTCCAGAAACATTCTCCGGTGTAGGGTTCGTCGCGCTCTACCCAAAACTCATAGGCAACCGCCAGACGCGCCTGTGCTCGATCTCGTCCTAGACGTTCGCTGATGATTTCCGTGATCTTGCCCTCGGCCACCGGCCAGCGCCACGACCCTAGAAACGAAATTGCGTCATAGAGATCGGAAAACATCGAGATCATTAAACATTCTGTCCGCCGCCATCCCCAGTTTATGTTGACCGCACTTCCTCCCGCACCATAAAATCGATTGCAGGCGGCCAAAAACCGCCGGGCTGTTTCCAAACTGCCCCCTCGTTCAACGGCTAGGACACCTGCCTCTGGAGCAGGTTATCGGGGTTCGAATCCCTGGGGGGCAGCCAAATCGTTTCAAGCACGCGTTCTTCCTCCAACTCATCTCCACGTGGGCACTGCGCCTAGGTGTGCAGGAGTGCGCGCGCTGGTCTGCGAGCGCCCGCCAATAAAGCCAGCTCCATTTCCTGATAACCTCAACTCATACATTCTAGGAGAACCGAAGTCCTTGCCACCGATCATCAACGCTCAGGGAATCACCAAAGCCTTCGGAGCCGACCCGCTATTTCAGGATGTCTCCTTCACAGTTTCCCAGGGCGACCGCATCGGCCTCATCGGCCCCAACGGCTCCGGAAAATCCACGCTCCTTCGCATTCTCGCCGGAATCGTAAGCCCCGACTCCGGCGAATTAGCCGTCCGCAAGCGTCTCCGCTTCAGCTTCGTCGAGCAGGACTCGCAATTCGAATCCGGCGAAACCGTCCGCTCGGTGATCCAGGACGCGATGGCGAACGCCTCCGTGCCAGACTCCGAGCGCGGCACACGCTTCGCCGAAACCCTGGGCCGCGCCGGATTCGAAGATCTCGATGCCGAAGCCGGCAAGCTCTCCGGAGGCTGGCAGAAACGCCTCGCAATCGCCCAGGCTCTCGTCCAGGACCCCGATGTCCTGCTCCTGGATGAGCCCACAAATCATCTCGACCTCGCCGGCATTGAGTGGCTCGAAGAATTGCTGCAAGAAGCGGAATTCGCCTGCGTAGTCGTAAGCCATGACCGCTACTTCCTCGAGAGTGTCGCCACCGAAATGGTGGAACTCAGCCGGGTCTATCCCGACGGTGTGCTGCGCGTTCGCGGAAATTACACTAGGTTTCTCGAAAAGAAAGAAGAATTTCTGCACGCCCAATCGAAACGCCACGAAGCTCTGGAGAACCTCGTCCACAACGAAATCGAGTGGCTCCGCCGCGGAGCCAAGGCCCGCACCCGCAAATCAAAGGCGCGCATCGGCAAAGCCAACGACTTGATGGGCGAACTCGCCGACCTGAATATCAGAACGCGCACCGCAACCGCGCAACTGGATTTCTCCGCTACCGATCGCCAGACCAAACGCCTCATCGAACTGGAAAGTATCGGCTACGAAATCGGAGACCGCACGCTTTTTGACGGCCTCAGCTTCGTCGTCACCGCCGGACGCCGAGTCGGCTTGGTAGGCCCAAACGGCAGCGGCAAAACCACCTTGCTGCGCCTGTTGCGCGGCGAGTTGACCCCGACCAGCGGAACCATCCGCCGCGCCGACTGGCTGCGCATCGTCTACTTCGACCAGAAGCGCGAGCTCGATCCCAAATCAACTCTGCGTCGCGCCCTGGCTCCCGAAGGCGACTCCGTCATCTATCAAGACCGCGTCGTTCACGTGGCATCGTGGGCCGCAAGATTTCTGTTCACCGGCGAGCAGCTCAATCAACCCGTCGGCCGCCTCTCCGGAGGCGAGCGCGCCCGCGTCCTGATCGCTCAGCTCATGCTGCAGCCCGCCGACCTTCTCCTGCTGGATGAGCCCACCAACGACCTCGATATCCCCACGCTTGAAATCCTCGAGGAAAGCCTGCTCGAATTTCGCGGCTCGCTCGTGCTGGTCACCCACGACCGCTACATGCTCGATCGCGTATCCACCATCGTGCTTGGCCTCGATGGCGCGGGCAGCGCAGAAACTTTCGCCGACTACCGCCAGTGGGAGTCCTGGCAAGCCGGCCGCGAAAAGTCCGGCTCAGCCTCCGCGAAGGAATCGGATAAGAAATCCGGGAGGGAATCCGAAAAGCCGCGCGGCAACGGCAGCCAAGTTCCAGGCAGCCACGCTCCAGGCACCACGGCCGCCGCCGCGCCCGCCAGAAAAAAACTCGCCTATCTGGAAGCCCGCGAATACGCCACCATGGAGCAGCGCGTCGCCGAAGCGGAAGAAATCCTGCAAGCCAGGCGTGTCCAACTCGAAGACCCAGCAATCGCCAGCGACGGCCCACGCCTCCTGACGGCCCACGCCGAACTGGAAGCCGCACAGAACACCGTAGACAATCTCTACGCCCGCTGGGCCGAACTGGAAAAGAAAAAAGACTAACGAAGCATTTCCAGTTTCCAAAAACTAGCTCCTGACCCTGACCCCTGATTCCCTCGCATCCCCCCAGACTTTGCACTAAAATCGCCTGCGTCTAAGCCGCAAACCCATGACCTCCGTACGAATCGACAAATGGCTCTGGGCCGCCAGATTCTTCAAGACGCGGTCGCTGGCCGCGCGAGCCTGCGACCTCGGCAGAGTTCAATCCAACGGCCAGCCCGCCAAGCCCGCGCGCGAGGTCCGCATTGGAGATATGGTGCGAGTGACCAACGACGGTGGAGAGTTCCACGTGGAAGTCCTGCTGCTCAGCGAAATACGCGGCCCGGCGACCGTTGCGCAAACCCTCTACCGCGAGACCGACGCGAGCCGCGAACTCCGCATGAAAGTAGCAGCGGAGCGCAAAGCCATGAAGCAGTTCGAAGAGTTACCCGCAGGCAGGCCATCCAAGCGCGATCGCCGCCGAATCATCCAGTTCCGCGGCCGATCCTGACCCCGCCGCATCAACGTACCCGGGTGCCCCATTTCTCGCATCTTTTGCGAGAAGTGGCGATTTTGATTTTGAAGGCCCGACCGTAGTACGTAGATTTGTCGCAGGCCGCTATGAGCTCTTAGCCACCCCGCGGCATTCTTGCGCCCAAAACAAAACGCCCCAGACTCGTTAGAGTCACGGGACGTATGTTGATCAGCCCTCCCCCAAGTGCTGCTCAATCAGGAGACTAACGTAACCCCGTAGTCCGGTAAATGGCTCGTCCGTGCCATACTCCACCACCAACGGGCCAATTCCCGTAACCACTTGCTCCTCAGAACGTTAACTCGGTGCCCAGTAGCTGAATCTGCCGTGCCCCATTGTGCCGTGATTGCCCCATTTTGCAGGAACACACCGGCAAATCTCCACCCAATCAGAAATGGAGCTTCATTGCGAACTGCAATTGCCTCGCTCCAGTCGTGCCATCATTGCGGCCGACCTCGGCCGTTGACTGCCCGAAGGTTGCGCCATCATTGATGAAATTATCGGGCTGTTGGAAGTTCGGATGGTTGAAAATGTTGTAGTACTCGGAGCGGAATTCCAGCCTGATCCTTTCTGTAAGTTTCGTGTTCTTTGAGATGACCATATCGAAGTTCTTGTACGCAGGGCCATAGAAAGTGTTGCGCTGTACGTTGCCCGGACCTCCGAATAGCGGAAACGTGAAGCGGCCATCGTTAGGCCCTGTTTGGGTGAGCGGCGACGTAACCGGAACCACGGATGGGCTCGCGCTGTAATCTGCTCTTTGAGTTGCGCCCGTGCCATCGCTGTCAACTCCGCTCTCAAAGATTTCGAAAGGGAATCCACTTTGGAATGTGCCGATCCCCGACCAGGTCCATCCCTCAAGAACCCTGCCCATAAAACCGTTGCTGAGATGACTCTTGCCGCGGCCAAAAGGTAACTCCGCAACATAGTTGAACACTAAACGGTTGCGCACATCGTAGGACGAATTTCCCCGTTCGCGCCCGAGGAAGAACGAATTAGCCGGGAAGACCGTCTGGTTCTGTTGCGGCAGGAAAGCATCGCTTGCATCATCAATCGCGTGCGCCCAGGTATAGTTCACCTGGAACGACATGCCGTGACTGAACTGCCGGCTCAGCGTCGTCTGCAGGCCGTTGTTATTCGAGCTGGCAACACTGGATACCTCATTCGAGTGATACGCTGCGGCGTTGTTGACGGCGTCGAAAGGGAGTAGACCAAGTTCTGCTCCCACATACAGAAATTCACCTTGAACGGTTTCCACTTGGGGACTTGCAGTGGGCGAGTCCACGCAGTGGAAAGGGTTCGCCCCGCTGCAAAATGTCCTCAACTGCGCCACGAGCGCCGGAATCGGAGCATTCCCGTCAACTACACGCAGTAAACGATGGGCCGTGTTGCCCACGTAGTTGAGTTCGAGCGTGAAATGTCCCGGTAGCTGACGCTGGATGCCAAAGTTCCACTGCTGCACGTACGGAACGTGGAAGTCTGGATTAATCGTCGCCGGAAATGCAAAGGAGAACTGCGGCAGCGTAAAACCGGGAGCCGGCTGCGTTCCCGGAACAGGTATATTAGAGATCTGGTCCATGCTGGCAAGCCCCGTGTAGTTAGGATTTCCAATGGTATCGGTGAAGGTACTATTCACATAAGGCAGCGAAAACGGAGGATTCGCGCGTGTGTCGCCCGTGAGATTGAAGAACTGGCGATCGCGAAATATCCCATAACCGCCGCGAATTGACATCTTTCCGTCTCTGAACGGGTCCCAGGCAAACCCGATCCGGGGTTCAAATCCATGCACGTCGTTGGCATACAGCGGATTCGATCCTCCGCGAGTAACTTGGACGAAGGTAATCGGAGGAGGGCCAGACAGCGCTGCCGGCGTTGCGCTGGTGAGCTGATCGTTCACTACCCAGGGAACCCCGTCCCACTCGTAGCGCAGGCCATAGTTGAACGTGAAGTTTGACGTCAGCTTGAACTGATCCTGAAAGAATCCGAACATATCGCGCTCGCGGAAACCGCGCTCGTCGCTGGGAATGCGGTTCCCCGCCGTGTTAAACAATTGCGTTTGCGACTCGGTGTAAACACCTCCCAAGAGTCCCCAAACCGCATCCTGAACCGTGCCGTTGTTGAATGAAGTCGTATTCTGCAGCGCGGACGTGCCCGTATTCCCGAAAATGCCGAAATTCGGAGTCGGCCGCGTGCTGAAGTCATCGAAATCGTTCGAGTAGCTGTCTCCCCACTCGAAGCCAAATTTCAAGCTGTGGCGTCCTTTGATCCAGGTGAGATTGTCACCAACATTGTAGGTTCCGAAGGGACGGTCCTGGCCGTCGCTGTCGCCCAGGCCTACGCAACCGACCGAAGTAAAGCCCGGAAGCGCCCAATCGCGTCCGCGGCCGAATGGATCAAGGCCCGCGAGACTCAAGCCATCGATCGTGCTCACACCGTTGCATATGTAGTTTTGAAACGACCGGTTTGCGCTGCCGTAAAAATCGCTTTGCAGCATCGTGGTTATTGTGGTGGTAAGGTGGAGGTACAAGCTCTGCGAAAGCGACGTGAAGGACTGTCCCCCAAACCCCGGAAGAACGTTCGATCCCCCGCCGTTGTCCTTGTCGTCATTCGCGAGGTAGCGCACGCTGAGAGCGTTTTTCGGAGTGATCGTGTAGTCGACCTTCGCAGTGTAATTGCTGGCACTGGAAAGGTCCGTATCCCCGAAAAAATACTGCGACGAAATTCCTTGGATCTGGGCCGGGGCATTCGGCTGCGCGGCAGGATAGAAATTCAGAATCTTTTGGGTTTGGGGATCGAGCGCAAGGCCAAACGCGTTGTTCGCCGAGCCCTGCGTGCTCACATCGATATTGACCGGCCCGGCCGTCGGATCGGTATACGTAAAGTCGCCCGTCTTAAAAGCTGCATCCGGGACGATCGCCTCTGATGTTGTGGCCGTCGCGAACCGATTGCCTTCGTAGTTGAAAAAGAAGAAAAGCTTGTTTTTGATTACCGGGCCTCCAATCGAGGCTCCGAAGGTGTTGCGAACATAGGGGCTCTGTCGGCCAGTCGATGGAGTGTTGAAGAAGCCGCGGGCGCCGAGTGCGTTCCAGCGGCCGAAGTAGTAGACATCGCCGTGAAGTTCGTTCGATCCGCTGCGGGTGATGATGTCGATCACCGCGCTGGAGTCTCTGCCAAACTCGGGAAGGTAGTTACTCGTGATCACCCGAAATTCCTGTATGGCGTCGGGGTTCAGCGTCACGAGTCCGCTGCCCGGAACGCCGGGGTCATTGTTGCTCGTCCCGTCCAATTCGAAGTTGTTGTTTCGCTCGCGGCCCCCGTTAACAGAAAATCCGCCCAGTCCCGAGTTGGTTTGCGTTGTTCCAGGCGTTAGCAGGATCAGCTGATAGGGATCCCGCAGAATTAGAGGAAGCGCCTCCATTTGCTTTTCGTCCACCACGTTGCTGACCTGGGCATCCGTGGTGTTGATTGGGGCGATACTCGTGTCTTCTACCGTGACCTGTTCCGCGTTGGAGCCAACCTCCAGTTTGGTATTGAGAGTGAGCGCCTGGTCCACCGTGAGCGTCACCGCGGCGAACCTCACCGTTCGGAAACCTGCCTTCTCTACAGTCATGTTGTAGAGTCCGGCCACAAGTTCTGTAAGTGTGTAGACCCCAGAGGCTCCGGTCTGTACGCTGCGTGCAATGTTGGTCGCCGTGTTGGTGGCGGTCACGGTAGCATTTTGGACCAACGCGCCGGTTGTGTCGGTGACAGTTCCGTTGACCGACGCGGTCTGCGCGCTTGCAGTGCGCACCAGAACCAGCATCAAACTCGTGGCTACAGCGAACAGGACCAATCTTCGCAGCATCATTAACTCCTCGCCTTTCGTTCTAGTCTCGAGCATCCCTGAGTTGGGAGGCTTCGATTGTTTCAATCGACAGAGCAAACATTGCGCCATGAAACAACTGCTGGTAACAGTAAGTGTTTTCAATAGTATGCATTCTGTTGACTTTGTCTCATATGTCAACTTGTATTCCACGACTCCGGAAGTCTACGAAAATCAGTAGAACTCGCTCCACGTTCCGCAGAGACCGCAGAGACCGCTGCACCTCGCCCCGAACCACCGACTGCGGTACACTGGCGGGCCGCCTATTCGCGAGCAACCTGACCGACTAACCTGATTACGTAACTTGGTCACATCATTACGTAGCCTGGTCACATCGCCGATTCCCATGCGACCATCGAGGCCTACCGCGTCCCAAGCAACCAGATCCGTCATGCCGTATTCCGTCGAGCGTCTCTTGAATCTCCTCGAAGCCGCCAAGGGCCATTTCGGAACCGGCGCGGTTGCATCCCTCGAAAAATTGCTGGCGCAATTTTCACAGAAGAAATTCGGCGACCCGGCAGCGCTCATCCGATTCCACGAGGCGCTGCTGTTTTTCCGCGCATTTCCCCCCGGCGCGTCACTGATTCCGAAGCTCGAACAGGTACTCGACACTTTCCACGAACGCGTCAATCACATTCAACATCTCGGTACTGATATGTCTGCCTTCGACGATTTCGACACTTCCGGCATTGCTGGAACGGTAATGCAGGACGCGCTTAGCTTCGACGCGGTGCGCTGGCTCGCCAGCCGCATCCCGCGGCAAATTGAAATCGCCTGGGACGACTACCTGGACGACTCGCAGAACGAACGCGCTCTCGCTTCACTCTGGCCTCGCCTGATGCCGCTTCTCGCGGAGGATTCCGACGTGGAGGCGAACATTCCCTGGACCCGCTGGCTCGATTCCGCCCGTGGCCGCGAACGCCCGCTGGAATGGCTGCTCCGCCGTTTCGAACAATTTCCCGTCGAAGCCGATCCTGCAGGTCCGAACGGCAAAATTGGAGGGAAACAAGAGAAGGGAAGACAGACAGACCAGGAAAAAAAATTCGCCCACGACCAGCAAGACCGTGCCCGCGCCTGGCTCTACGACGCGCTCCGCCTGCCCGTGCGCTGGCGGCTCGATAACCTGCGCTTCTCCCGCACCCGCAACTGGCAGCGTCCCCGCGCTTTTTACTATCACCGCGAGCCGCTGATCATTCGCAGCCAGGTTTCACTGGCGCACGAGCTTTCTCAGCCCGCGCCACGTCTCACCAAGCTTTCGCTCGGCGACGGCCAGTCGGTTATGCACTTCGTCCGCGAAGTCATGGCTGTCCGTTACCGTGAACTCTATGGCACCACGCTCGGCGACCCGGGTTCCGTCGTCCGTATCAGCCTGGGTCGGGGGGTGGTCATCCATCTCTGGAACCTGCCTCCGGCGCGCCGTCTGCCGCTGCGCGCTTATGTCGCCGGCTTCACCCTCAAGAACGGAGTCCCCATCAACTACATCGAGGCCATCGGCCTCTGCGAATGGATCGAGGTCGGCTTCAACACCTTCTATACTTACCGTCAGGGAGAAACTGCATGGATCTATGCCCAGGCCCTGCGCTGCCTCTGCGCCTTGACCGGCGCGCGATGCGTTTCTGTCTATCCCTATCAGATTGGCCAGAACAACGACGAGGCCATTGAGTCTGGCGCGTTCTGGTTCTATCGAAAACTCGGATTCCGCAGCGGCCGCGCCGACCTCGAACAACTGGCTCGACGGGAAGAACAGAAGATTGCCGCCAATCCCGCGCACAGGACGCCTCCGAGAATTCTGCGGCAACTGGCCGAAGCCCACGTCTTCTATGACTTGGATCGGTATGACTTGGATCAGCACGATTTGGCGGACGAACATCAAGCCGCCGGTACGACCGTGGAAGAGCCGCCCTCTAAGGGCCGCGTAGAGCGCTCGATTAAAGCTGCGGGCTTTAGCCCCAGTGGTGCCTGGGACACGTTCTCCACCCGCAACCTCGCGCTGCGCGTGAATCGCCACATGGCCCGCGAGTTTGACGGCGACAGCAGGCGCATCCGTGAAGCTTCGGTCGACGCGGTGAGCAGCGCGCTCGGCGTGGAACTATCGGATTGGAATCCAGCCGAGTGCCAGGCTTTCGAGAACTGGTCGCTGGTTCTGGCGCTGATTCCTGACCTGCGCCGCTGGATGCCCCAAGAGAAGCACGACGTAGCTCAAATGATCCGCGCCCAGGCGGCTCCCAACGAAATGCGTTACCTGCGCTTGACCCAACAGCATCGCCGCCTGCGGGCTGAACTTCTGCGTCTGGGGTCGAGCAAGATCGGCCCTTCGAAAACACGAACGGCGCAGACCGGAAGGCCTGCGTCGTTGGGATAACCCTAGATATCCAGACTGTCAAATTGAAGGGCTAAAGCGGACACACTTTTCAAGTTTATAGTCGACTGCGAATCAATGCAATTAAGCGAAAAAGCTCAGGTTCAGGGCCTTGACAAGATTTCACGTGCAAAATCAAAAGCGGGCGGACGAAGGCGTCCGCCCCTCCACAGGCAAAAGTCAAGGGCAGCGGGCAAGAGTGCCCGCTCCAAACGTGCGAAGGTCAAGGCGGGGTAGGGGCTAGTTTCGCTTTGGAGACGGCAGCGGAGGACGGAAAGCGCAGCTACAGTTCCTAACTTCGGTTTTGTTTGGGAGGCTCTGGACTCAGGAAAAATAAGTCCCGCTCTTTGGCAGTCATCTCCCTGCCAAAAAGTTTCTTGAATCGCATCAGAATTTCGTCGGCGGACATCGCTTCGCGGAGCGCTTCCTCTAACTCGATCATGCCACGACGGTAACTCAAGACCAGAAAGAAATGCAGTTCAAAAGTGAACATGGGGGTGTGCCGTCCCCACCCTTCGACTTCGCTCCAGGGCAGGCCTTCTCGCAGAGGACGCGAGAAATGGGGCACCCAGATCAGACCTAAGTCTCCAGTTTGAAACTGAGGCAACCCTACACGAACAAAGTCAAAAGCAGCGGGCAAGAGTACCCGCTGCTCCAGACGTGCAGAGTCAAAGGTGGGTGGACGAGGGCGTCCGCCCCTCCACGAACAGAGTCAAAGGCGCTGGTCATC
>Ga0265760_10000304_pt1 | contig 13522 bp, 12 predicted proteins | sample NZIome_2_FD_200831 | JGI IMG/M metagenome (GOLD analysis project Ga0265760, IMG submission 200831) | Metatranscriptome of rhizosphere microbial communities from Maridalen valley, Oslo, Norway - NZI1 (Metagenome Metatranscriptome) | ecosystem: Host-associated > Plants > Roots > Rhizosphere >...
GCGTGACGGCGATGGCGGTGGCATTCTTCAGCCTGTTGTTCGCCCTGTCCTGGGGAGATGTAAGCCTGGTGGCTCCCGCAGCCGCCTCGCTGACATTTATCGGCAACGCTTTTGCCGCGAAAATATTTCTGCATGAGCGCGTCGACCGGCGACGTTGGATCGCAGCCGTGCTGGTGGCCGCGGGCGTGGTGCTTCTGGCGGGGTGACGCCGAACTACCTGACTGCCAACCTTGCGCACAAATAAAAATCCCGCCCATTCAAGGTGGGCGGGAATTCAGAGACTCAAGGAACGTTTCTTAACCAATCACTTTTCCACTACCTCCTTCACCTTGTTCGAGGTGCCGGGCGCGAAGTTCAAATCGCCGCTGTATACCGCATCAACAACTGACGTCCCCAGCGGCAACGAAGAGGTCGTGAAGCTGGCGGAACCGCCGCTTAACGCTCCCGTTCCCAGTACTGTCGTACCTTTCATGAAGTTGACGGTTTCGCCGTCCGGCGGCGCGCCTGCGCTGGAGCTAACGGTCGCAGTGAAAGTAACTGCTTCTCTGGAAATGGACGGATTTGGTGAGGCCGTAAGCGTCGTCGTAGTCGCGGCTCCCGACGGGTTTACCTCAAACACCGCGCCCTGACCATAGGCCCCCCCTCCGGCGCCTCCGTACAGGTGACCCGAGCTGTCCAGAACCAAATTGCTGGGAACGGCGCCGTCGGTGTTGTCAAAACTCCACAGAAGCTTATATTTGTAGGTCTCGCCGGTAGTGGTTTGGTCGACGGGGAGTTCAAAGACCGTCCCACAGCCTACGGCTGTGCCCTTGGAGTTCTGGCACTGCGTGAGATACTTGCCGCCAGAGGCAGTCGTCCCATAGATGTTCCCGGAAGAGTCGAGCGTAACTCCGGCTGCGGGGTCGTCGCCGGTTGTAGCGGATGTGAAGGAATGAAGAATCTTTTCCTTGTACGTTCCGGCCTCGGTCCCTGTGGTCACTGGAGTCAGCTTCCAGACCGTTCCCAGGTTCTTGCTGCCGCCTGTTCCCGTCGTCCCGTAAACGTTGCCAGCGCTATCGACGGCTGGAGGACCGTTAGGCAGAAGGCCATCTGGAATCGTCCCCACGAGCGAGCCGTCAAAGGCGTGGATGACGGTCGCCGTCCAGGAAGCCGAGGAATTGGTGAGTTTGAAAACGTCCCCCAATCCGCCGCCCGTAATCTGGTTCAAGTCTACTCCGTACAGATCTCCGCTGGTATCCATGGCCAATCCGCCCACGACCTCATTATTCGTGTCTGGGTAAATTAACGCTTCGGTCCAACCACCGCTGATGGGGGAGAGCTCAAACACTCCGCTGTAAGCTGGTCCGTAGAGATTGCCCGCTGCATCTCGGATCAGATTGCCCGTAGGAAAAGCCCCGTCGTTGCAGGGGTTCGACTGGCAGAAGCTGTAGATCACCTTCTCGCACCACCCGTTGTTGCCTGGCGTGGTGCCGCTTGGGCAGCCCAGGGGCGGTGTTTCTGGGCTGAGTTGGAAGACGGTGCCGCAAGCAGATGCGGAAAAGTCGGCGCAAGTGGCGCCGCCGTAGGCGGTCGTGCCGTAAAGAGTGGTGATCGGGTTTTCACGGCTCCCCGTCCGGGCGACGATCAGAGAGGATATGGGGTTACTTCCGTCGGCGCAGCTCGACGAACCTGTCTCAATTTGGCAGAAGTTGTAGAGCACGTATTCGCACCAGCCATTGCCCGGCGTGCTTCCGCTTGGGCAGCCGCCAGCGGGCTCGGGGATCAGTTGGAAGACCGTGCCGCAACCAACATCAAAGTAGCAGGTAAGACCCTCCTCGCTTGTGCCACCGAACACGGTTGTGCCGTAGAAGCCTCCGTAGCCATCAGGCGTGAGCGTGCCGTTGGGACCTTCCCCGTCCAGGCAACCGACGGAACAAAAGTTGTAAAGGGCCGCCTCCGTCTGTGCCTGAGCCTTTTGGAATGTAGTCAGCAATAGCACCGAGAGTATGGCCGCAGCGGCCGCGGTGCGCAGTAGCGATGTAAGTTGCACAGTATCCCCCTTTTTTTGAGTGCAGAAGACATCCGCACTTTCCTTCTCTACTAGGTAAATCGCAAACGGCCGGCAAAAGACGACACGTGAGGGCGAGAATTTTCTTGGGAGCCGGGGGAGTGGGCAAGGTGTACGAAATGCCGTCGTCCGGGTGGGGTCCCCTTCGACTTCGCTCAGGGCAGGCTCTCACCCGCCTTCAGCGGGTTCGGGATGACATCGGGGTTTCAGGACAGCCTCGCCGCTCCAGGCCGGCAATCCTGATTTCCACACGCAACAGAAACTATTCGTTGCGTCTCGATGCTGACCGGGTGCATACTCGCGCGACAGGGGGTGCTCTTATGCACAGAACGGCATTACTGGTCGTGATCGCCCTGCTTAGCGTCAGCGCAGGTCATTCCTCTGCGCCGGCCTCGGACTGGGCGATCAACGCCACTGCAATTGAGGCGTGCAGTTGTCCACACTTCTGCATGTGCTACTTCAACGCTCATCCTGCAGCTCACCACGAAAACGGCAAGGCAGAACACTTCTGCAAATTCAACAACGCCTACAAAGTGAATAAGGGACATTACGGCAGCACCGATCTCGCCGGGGCTAAGATCTGGTTGCACGGCGATCTGGGCGGCGACTTCTCGCAGGGCCAGATGGATTGGGTTGTGGCCACATTCGATAAAGGCACGACTGCCGAACAGCGGCAAGCGCTGGGGGAAATCCTGGGTCACGTGTTTCCAGTGAAGTGGAAGTCGTTCCAGACTGATGAGGGCGATGTCGATACCTGGACTTTCGACAAAGACCAGGCGCACGCGACGCTCAATGGCGGCAAGACGGCCGAGATCAAACTGAAGCGTTTTCAGGGGATGACGGACGAACCGGCCGTGCTGAAGAACGTCAAGTACTGGGGCACACCGCGCAACGACGGCTTCGTGATGATGCCGAATGAACTGGAGACGTACAAAGAGGGTCCTAACGCCTATGAATTCAAAGGAACGAATGGCTTCATGCTGACGTTCGACATGACGTCCAAGGATGTTCCTGCGGCGAAAGGGTCCTCGATGAGCTACTGACGAGTGTTTCCACTTTCTTACTCGAATGCGCCGGCGCTGTTCTGGCGCATTTTTTGTGGGAGCTGATCTCAGCAAACTGACAACCGTGGAAAAAGTTGTCAAGCAGGTAAGGGTGAGGGATTAAGTGGCTGATTCGGTGGGGAATATATAGTTCGAAACCATGTCACATTTCCTTGTCTGATTTGACATTCTGGATATAGAGAAGAAAAACGAATGGCGCTAGCCGAAAAGGGCTCTGCGCCATTTTTATTGCCGGAATCTAACAACAACGTCAAAAGCGACGGACAAAGCCTGCCCTGAGCGGAGCCGAAGGGAGGGTCCGTCCTACACGGTCAGTGCTCCACGCGGTGCAGGGCCTCTCTGGCGGGGGCGTAGGTGTGGGCCAGGGACAGGGCGGCGCGGAATTCCCGGGCTGCGCCTGCGCGGTCGCCCTGTTTTTCCAGCATCTGTCCGAGGAGGTAGTGGGCTTTGAAGGCGGGGCCGGTTTCGACGGGAGACTGCAGGTAACGGTGCAGCAAGCGCTCGCCCAGCGGAAGATTGCGGTTGGTGCGGAGGAGCATGCTGGCGCCGTCCATGAGCGATTCGGGGCGGTCGAGCGGGCGCGACTCCAGGGTGGTGAGGGCCTGCTCCATTTCGTCCAGGCGGTTGGTGTGACGAAAAAAAATGGCGAGGTTGAGCCATGCGCGGGCGCCGCCGTGGCTGGCGTCAATGGCGGCGCGGTACTCGCGCTCGGCGGAAGGCTCGTCTTTGGCGCGCTCGGCGAGGCGGCCGGTCACCCAGTGTCCGGCGGCGGGATCCAGGCGCGCGATGGCTTCGGCCTGGGCGCGGGCTTTGTCTTTGCCGCCGCCGACAATGCCGGGTGCTTCGAGATAAAACTCGGCGAGATCGGTGCGGGCCGCCACGTTGGAGGGATCGAGTTCAACGGCGCGCTCGAATTCAGTGCGGACTTTTTTCGCCAGGCCTATGGCGCTGAGAAATCCGGCGCGGTCGGCTTTTTCGCCGTCGATGCGGCCGAGCCAGAGATGATAAAGCGCGTTGGTGGAATCGAGAGTGACGGCGCGCTCGCAGGCGGGGATGCCGCGGTCCCATTCGTCGAGCATGAAGTAGGCGCGGCAGAGCAGGTTCTGCGATGCGGCGTCGTCGGGCGAGTGGGCGAGCTGCTGTTGCAGGGTTTGGATGGTGTCGTCGACGCGGCCGGCGGCGAGGAGGTCGGCCGCGGAATCTGCGCGGGCCGCGATGGAGACCGCGACGAGGAAGAGAGCGGCCACGCAGGAAAATCTATGAGCAATATTCCGCAGATAGCGAGACCAGGACCGCGCGAGCAGCTTCAGGACTTCCTCTTGAAGCCGCTGCAGGCGCCGGGGTGCGTGAGGTCCCTCGCTGCGCTCGGGATGACAGTTCGGCGGAACAAACGAGATTTGCGAAGGCTTAGTCAGAGTCTTCTTAGGGGACCACCTTCACCGGGGCGCCGTCGGACAGAGGCTTGGAACCTTCGGCAGTCAGCGCGACCACGGCGTTGTCGGGAAGTCCGGCGGTGATTTCCACGCGGGTGAGATTCTGCAGTGAAATTTCAACTTCGCGGTGGCGCAGGTGACCATCGACTACCTGGTAGACGTAATAGACGGCAGGTTTGGTGTCGTCGATGCGGAGGGCATCGCGCTGCAGCGTGAGAGCTCCGCTATGCTCGTTGGTGATGACCGCGACTCCCACGTTGATGTTGGGAAGCAGGCGCAGGTCGCGATTGTCGAGGATGCAGATAGCCTCGCCGACGTTGCGGGATACGCGCAGCTTCACGGTGGAGGGCACGGTGGAGAGGGAGCCATTCCAGACGCGTGCGGGGAGAGCGTCCCAGGTGACTTCAACTTTTTGTCCGGGGGCGAGGCGGCCGAGGTCGGGCTCGTCGACAAAAATTCGCACCTGCACGCGGGTGAGATCGGCCTCCTGAAGAAGCAGATCTCCCGCCTGCACATAGGCGCCTTGCTTCACGGGCAGGGAATAGACGATGCCATCGAAAGGTGCACGGACGCTGGATTTGCTGAGCGCGTCTTCGGCGGCGTCGTAGGCGGCCTGGGCTTCGGAACGTTGCGCGTTCACCTTGGCGATTTCGGGCGATGAGTAACGAGCTTTCTGTTTTTGCTCAAGCAGGGTGAGGTCGGCCTGGGCGCGGTGCAGGCGGTCTTCCGCCTGCTTCACTTCTCCCGGGGCGGCTGCGCCTTGTTGCTGCAGGCGGCGATAGGCGTCGAGACTGCGCTGCGCGGCGTCGCGTTCGCTGCGGGCTTTCGTCAGCAGCGCGTCAAGGGTAAGCACTTCTTCGTGAGTGCCTCCGGTGGAGACATCGGTCTGATCGGATTGCGCGGCGGTCATCTGCGACTTGGCGTGCTCGGCCTGGCTGCGGACGTTGGCGTCGTCGAGTTGCAGAAGAAGCTGTCCCTTGCGCACGTGATCGCCTTCCTTGACCAGCAGGCGCTTGACGACCGTGGCGATGGGAGAGTGAGCCTCGAAACTTTCCTTTTCCATGGGCTCAACTTTTCCGTTGGTGGAAACCAGGCTGCGGATGGGACCACGCTCAACGGTGGCAACGTGGACGATCAGGGGCGCACGACGCGAGAAAATGGGGATGAGGACAGCGGCGGCGATGACTCCGGCGGCCAGCCAGGTGTTGCGGCGGCGGCGCGCGGGATGCCCATTCGAATTGTGGTTGTTCGACGCCAAATTCTTTTTCGTGAGTGGTTTCCGCTGACATGCCCTCGCCAGGCCTTTTTCGCCAACCTGTTTTCTTTCAGGGCGGTGCGGGAACAACTGCAAGTAACAATCTACCACCGCAGCGTTCGGTGAAGAAGCGCTGACGGCTCTGGCGGCAGTACTAGTTTAGATGCGGATGGGGAGCCCCAGGCCGCAAGAGGTTTCGCCGCCAAGCAAAAGCCCCACCCTTCGATTTCGCTCAGGGGCAGGCTTTCTCGCACAGGACGCGAGAAACGGGGCACCCGGTTGAGAATGGGGAAGAAATGACGCAGGGCTTTATTTATGTGCGCGCAGCGCAGAGCGGATTTCATCGTTGCTCATGACTGCGGCAATTTTATCGTTCATGTAACGCATAGAGATTTCGTGATGCTCAAGGTCGTAGGAGTCAATACAGTCTCCGGCCATGATGACCGGCCAATCTCGCTGGTAGGCGTCGATGGCGGTCGTGCGAATGCAAGCGTGGGTATTGATGCCGGCGAGGATGATGGCGTCGGGTCGGAGCCGGGCAAGAGTTTCGTCAAGAGCGGTTCCGTAAAACGCGCTGTAGCGTTTCTTCACCACGACGGTATCTGCTGGAGTGACTGAGAGTTCGGGAAGAATTTCGCAGCCTGGAGTGCCTTTGATGGTGAGGCGAATGCCTTTGGCTCGCATCTCAGGAAACGCGTCCCGCAGGTCGGTCTCGAACTCCTGGCGCACCCAGATTATGGGATGGGAGAAAGTTCGCATAACGCGAGCCAAGTCGTTGATGGAGTGTACCAGCCGTGCTCTTTTGCCCGGCTCCCAACTTTCGAGAAAGTCGCGCAGCATATCAATCACGATGAGGACCGGCTTTTCCATGAAGGAGAAATTAACAGAATTCGAGCGCTCGCATTTCGTAATCCAACCCTGGCGATCCGCGGTCGCAGATTGCCGGTGCGGCAAGAGCCCCCACTTCTCGCACAGGACACGAGAAATGGGGCACACCCAGCGAGCACCGTGCACGTCTGCGTGGGACACATTTACAATGGGCGCATGACCAAGCCACGCTACACGTCGGAGCACGCTGCTGCCGGGTTGGACGCTGAGTTCCGGGAGATTGAGACCTGGGCGAACCAGTTTCCGGGATATGAGATTGTGATTGATGATCCGGAGTTTACGTCGGTGTGTCCGAAGACTGGGTTGCCGGATTTTGGCGTGATCACGCTGCGCTACCAGCCCGATAAAGTCTGTCTGGAGTTGAAATCGTACAAGGAATATTTGCAGTCGTACCGCAACCTGGGAATTTTTCAGGAGAACATTGTGAACCGGGTGCTGGAAGATGTGGTGCGCTGGGCGAAGCCGGTGTGGGCGGAAGTGAAAGGCGATTTTCGTCCGCGGGGAGGGATTTCGACGACCGTGGTGGCGAAGTGGCCGCGTGGGAAGAAGCGGCGGAGGCCCTGAGTGGTGTTGGCGATGGTGGGAACTCCTTGTTAGCTACTAGCGGCATAGGTGCTATAGGGGTCCCTCGCTTCGCTCGGGATGACAAAGCATAAAGATGCAGGGCGACGATAATCCGCGCCGCAACAGCGCCATGTTATATTCGCTCGAACTGTGGATACGACGAAACTTCATCCGCGCACGGCGCTGATTCTGCTGACGGCGCTGAATCTGCTCAACTACATCGATCGCTCCGTGTTGAATGCGGTGCAACCGCTGGTGCAGGACGAGTTTCATCTGTCGAAGACGCAGGTGGGCTACCTGACCAGCGCGTTCCTGATTTTTTACATGTTCGCGGCGCCGTTTGTGGGGCCGCTGGCGGACCGGTATTCGCGCAAACTCATCATTGTGGTGGGCGCAGTGTTCTGGAGCGGACTTACGCTTCTCACCGCGGTGACGCACACGTATGCGGAATTGCTGGTGCGGCACACGCTGGTGGGAATTGGCGAAGCGACGTTTGTGACCATCGCTCCGACGTTCGTGGCCGATCTTTTTGCGGAGGAAAGACGCGGCCGGATTCTGGGCGTGTTTTATCTGGCGATTCCGGTGGGCTCGGCGGCGGGATATTTGCTGGGGGGAAATCTGGCTCCGCATTACGGGTGGCGGTTTCCGTTTTACATTGCGGCGGCGCCGGGATTTCTGCTGGCGCTGGCGGTTTCGTTTTTGAAAGAACCGGAGCGGGGACAATTTGATTCGCGCACGGGAACTAACGAGACTCCGGAGCGAACAAGTCTTTTTGGGTTGTTTCGCAATCCGGCATTTCTGGCTGCGACGCTGGGCATGGCGGCGATGACATTTTCGATGGGCGGCATCGTGGTCTGGATGCCGCAGTTTCTGTACAGCGAGCGGCATTACACGCTCGCGGCGGCCAACTCAACGTTCGGCGCCATTATCGTCGCGGATGGAATTCTGGCGTCGCTGGCCGGGGGATGGTTCGGCGATTATCTTTTGCCACGGATGAAGAGTTCTTATTATCTGATTTCGGCGGCCAGCATGGGACTGGGGATTCCGTTCATGATCGTTGCGCTGTTCGTGAAGGGACGCGTCATGGTTCCGGCCATCGCGGTGGCGGCATTTTTTCTGCTGCTGAATACTTCTCCTCTGAATGCCGCGGTGATCAATTCGGTGGGCGCGCACATTCGGGCGACGGCGCTGGCCATGAATATTTTCATCATCCACCTTCTAGGCGACGTGCCTTCGCCGACCATGATGGGATGGGTCGCGGATCGGAAGTCGCTGCAGGCAGCGTTTGTGCTGCCGGTGATCGCGATGGGGATTTCTTCTGCCATACTGTTCTACGGGATGAAGTTTGCTCCGGCGGTGCGGGTGGATGCGAGCACAGGGGCGCGCTGAATATTCTTCACGGATGGAATCGAGCGGACCTCGGCGGCTAAAGCCGGCGAATTCTGGGGCGCTTGTACGGGATGGCTGACGCCGTGCCCTTTCCCAACCCTATTCGCGATGGTGCACTTAAGGATCCCGGAGGAGATCCCAACAGCTAGGGAGATGAATTACTTTCACTGGATTGCTGGGACGATTCTCGCGCTGGCGTGGGTCTCCCGCATTGTCGAGGCTGCGCTGGGGATGCCCAGTGTTGCTGATGTATCGCGTCCGGAGTGGGATCGGAATCCGGTTGCGGCCGCTGGCAACCCTCTGGTTTCGATTATTGTGCCGGCGCGGAATGAGGAAGAATCCATCGAACAGGCGCTGCGCACGCTGCTTGCGCTCGACTATGACAACTATGAAGTGATTGCGGTGAATGACCGCTCGACCGATCGGACGGGCGAGATCATGGAACGGGTTGCGGGAAATCTCCAGTCGGGAAAACTTCAAAATCAAAACCCCCACCCTGTCTCTCCAAAGAACAGAGAGACAAGGATGGGGCACCCGCTTCTTACTTCTCGGCTGCGGGTGGTTCATCATCGTGAGCTTCCTGAGGGGTGGTTGGGGAAGACGCATGCCATGTGGACGGCGACGAATCAGGCTGCGGGAGAGTGGTTGCTGTTTACGGATGCCGATGTGCTGTTCAAGCCGGATTCTTTGCGGCGCGCGCTGGCTTATGCCGAGGCCGAGAAGGCGGACCATGTAGTGCTGTTTCCGCGGATGATTATGAAACGGCCTGGAGAGTACATGATGATCGCGTTTTTTCAGACCATGTTCATGTTTGGGCACCGGCCGTGGAAAGTGGCGGACCCGAAGGCGCGCGATCACATGGGCGTGGGCGCGTTCAACCTGGTAAGGCGAAGCGCGTATGAAGCGGTGGGCACTTACGAACGGTTGCGCATGGAAGTGGTAGACGACATGAAGCTGGGCAAGGTGATCAAGAATGGGGGCTTTGCGCAGCGAAATGTGTTTGGCGCCGATTTGATTTCGATTCGCTGGGCGAACGGCGCGATGGGCGTGGTCGATAATTTGACGAAGAATTTTTTTGCGATCCTTTCGTTTCAGTGGTGGCGAACGTTGCTCTCGGCGTTGGGATTGGCATTTCTCAACCTGGGACCGTTTTTGGGAGTGTTGCTGGCGCACGGCTGGGCGCGCGTGCCTTATGGGTTGGCGTTGGGGTCGATGTTTTTGATTTATCTGGGGATGTCGTGGCGGTCGGGCGTGCCACCGTATTATTTTCTGTTGCATCCGGTGAGCACGGTGCTTTTTATCTACACGCTGCTGCGGTCGACGGCGCTGACATTGTGGAATGACGGGATTGTGTGGCGGGGGACGAAGTATCGGCTGGAGGAGTTGCGGAAGGGGATGGTGTGAGAGGGGCGAGTTTTGCCGGGGCGCCGGGTCTGTGCCACTGAGACGCCGGGCTTCGCCGCTTCGGCTGGGTCAGGGCAGCTCTGGCGGGACAGCCGAGGCGGCTGTCTCTACATGGGCAGTAACCGTGGCGCCTGTCCCTAGTGGTGTAGAGGCGAGAGTGTTTGGGAACATGCGGACCTGCATTAAGTGACTTTAAGAGCGTGCAGCGGCAGTGGTTGGGATCGAGCGGAAAGCGGAAATATGTCTGGTGTATTTCCCGGCAATGAAACCGGCCGAAGTACTATTCGAGACCTCGATTTGGAGGAAACGTCCCCACTTCTCGCAAAGGACGCGAGAAATGGGGCACCCGCTGGTTCTGACGATGAACTACTTTATTTGAACGACTTTACGGCTGCGGTTTCGTCGTCCTTGACGTCGAAGACGGTGTAGAGTTTCGTGATCTGCAGCAGGTCGTTGACCTTCTTGGTGAGCTTGAGCAATTTGAGCTCGCCGTTCTGGTTTTTGGTGGTGGTGAAGGCGCTGACGAGTTCGCCGATGCCGGAACTATCGATGTAGTTGACGTCGGCGAGGTTCAGGATAATCTTCTTGTTGCCCTTGGAAAGCAGATCGCGCACGGTATCGCGCAGGGTTACGCTGCCTTCGCCGAGGGTGATGCGGCCGCTGCAGTCGACGATTGTGACTCCATCCACCTGCCGGGAACTAATCTTCATGCTCACTGGGAAGCCTCCTTGCCGCCCGCGGATGGACCGTGGACGTGCTTTATCATTTTGAGTTCGGTGCCCGTGTGGGACGGGCGAATTTCAACAACATCCATAAACGAGCGCATAAGAAAAATACCGCGCCCGGAAGTTTTGAGCAGATTCTCCGGGGCCAGAGGGTTGGGGATGCACGCCAGATCTATACCGGCGCCTTGGTCGGAAACGGTGATGACCAGATTCTCGGGAGTGCGTTCGAAAGACAAAGTGACTTTCTTGTCGGGGGCGTAAGCGTTGCCATGCAGAACGGCGTTGACCGCAGCCTCGCGGACGGCCATGGAAATCTGCATGACCTCATCCTCGGAAAACCCCAACTCTGTGGCAATACTGGTGGCCTTTTCTTCCGCGCTGTCCACCGTTTGCAGGGTGGAATCCAGCGTGTATGAGACCCTTTGCTCGGTTATGCCCATAGATGAGGGGAGAATCGGGAATCCGGCCAGGCGCCCGCTTGTTCTGCCGCTGCGCCGTTCAGGTCCTCGCCGGAGGCCCTTTTCCAGGGAATGCGGTAGTTTGCCTGTCGGGCGGAGAATTGTCAACGCTGACAGGACACGCTGACAGGACACGCTTGACAGGACACGCTGACAGGACCGGTGACCGGACCGGTGATGTCGGGACCGCTTGACAGGACCGCTGACAGGACCTACAGCTGACAGGACCTCCGGGAAATCGGGACGCTCTGGAGAATCCCGGTCACGAGTTGTTAACTCCTTGATCCTCGCCCCATATTTGTCTACACTTTTCGCAAGCGAGGTGGCTATGAATCGCTTTGCTGCTGTTGTCTCCTCTACCCTCCTTTGCTCCGCCGTCGCGGTTTGCCAGTACTCTGCCTCGATGGACACCACCGCCGGTAACTCGCATGTCACGATGCACTTTCGCGCGGAATCATTTAGCGAGCAAACCATAACCGGAGCTCCTTATTCTGCAGAGGAGACTGACGAAAACCAGCAGACGTTGGCCGATGGTACCCACATCACCCAGGTGATGCCGACGGTTAAGAAGTATCGCGATTCCATGGGCCGTACCCGTACGGAGCGACGACCTTTCAACGGGGCCATCGCGTCAGGTTCTGAGCATCTCGAGTTGCCCACGCTGGTCGAGATCGAAGACCCCGTGGCCCATTTCCGATATGTTCTCGACCCTGAGCACAATATCGCCCATCGGGTGGAAATCAGGGCCCGGGAAGACCGTTCGCACCGATCGGAATCCGGAACTGTTCAGAGTGGAAGCGGAGAGACGGTCGCGGTGAATGGCAAGCCAGGTTCGGGGACGGCTGCAGCGGCAGCGGCGCCAATCAAAGCACGGACCGCAGCTCGTTCCGCGGCCGAAGATGCCTTGCACCCAAAAAGCTCCAGCGAAAATCTTGGGACAGAAACGATGGAGGGAGTAATTGTCGAGGGCCGGCGCAGAACTACGACGTGGCCAACCGGCTCTGTTGGCAACGATCGCCCCTTGATCGGGACCCACGAATACTGGCGCTCCCCCGCGCTTAAACTCGAGATTCTTAGCACATCGGATGATCCCCGGAACGGACAACACACTCACAAAGTAACGAACCTCAGCACCAGCGAGCCCGATGCTGCACTCTTTCAGCCTCCGCCCGTGTACACGGTGAAGGATGAGACGGGCGAGTTTGAGATCAGCTGGTCGACTCCACAGCGATGACCGACAACGAATAAGTGAACCTGCGCGAGTTTCAACGCTTACTTAAGATTGGATTGCTGGTTCTGGCTGGGCTGGCGGCTGCCGCTTACGTTGGGGACTATGCGGTGTTCCGCATCCGCGCGGCCTTCCACTGGAATGTCTTTGGGACTGTCACCGTGGAGCCTTACTATGCGATCGCGCAGAAGAGCGGCAAGACGCAGTTTATCTTTCAGCCGCCGCAGCCGCAGACTTGCATTCATGCGCTGGTGCCGCACTCGGGGTATAGCACCTGCTGGTATTTGAGCGGGCATCCGGAGCAGAGGACGGATATCTAGGCGGCTGCTGGGGCTGAAGCCGGCGCTGATTTTCGAGCCTCACGCGGCGCTGAAGCGCCGCTCTTCCACGGTACTGCACGCGCCCGGTACTACGCTCGCGCGTGAGTTTTCCGCACGCTGCCAGGCGTCAGTTGCGGCATGGTAAATTGAATGGCTCCGGGCGGTGACGGGGCAGCTTTCGATTGGGGGATTCATGTTGTCGAGCCAGAACAAGAATTATTTTTCAGTGCGCGCGGCGTGCTTGTGCGCGCTTACGGCCTGCACATTCGTGATCATGGCGGTAGCGCCGATGGGGGCGGCCTCGAATCAGGCTTCCTCCGCGGCTTCTTCTGCGGCTTCTTCTGACCCCAGGCTGGAAAAGGCTTATCGCTTTCAGCGGGGCGGGTGGACGTATGTGCATCTGGAAGGGACGCCTGCGGAGATCGGGTTCCAGCATGGATCGCTTCTGGCGCCGGAAATTGTGGATGCGTTTGCGGCCATCCAGCTTTTTGACACGCGGCAGACGCAGCGTGATTGGGAATTCTTCCGGACGACGGCGCGGGAAATGCTGTGGCCGCACATTGACGTGGAGTATCAGCAGGAACTGCAGGGCATTGCCGACGGAGTGAAAGCGCAGGGCGTGAACCTGGATGTGTATGACATTGTTGCGCTGAATGCGTTCGAGGAAGTTCCGGATTACTACGTGCCGTGGCTGAACAAGAAGAACAAGTCGGAGAAGCCGGGGAAGGCGCCGAAGCTGGCGGCGCC
>Ga0265760_10000305_pt1 | contig 13512 bp, 10 predicted proteins | sample NZIome_2_FD_200831 | JGI IMG/M metagenome (GOLD analysis project Ga0265760, IMG submission 200831) | Metatranscriptome of rhizosphere microbial communities from Maridalen valley, Oslo, Norway - NZI1 (Metagenome Metatranscriptome) | ecosystem: Host-associated > Plants > Roots > Rhizosphere >...
CGGAGAATATCCGTCAGGCGGTTTAATTTTCGATGCCCGGGGCGATCTTCTCGGGACCACACAGAACGGCGGGGCGTACGGCAACGGCGTAGTCTTTGAGCTCATACCGAGCTCTGACGGAAGCTGGACAGAAAAAGTTCTTTACAGTTTCACCAACAATTCTGGGGACGGAGCAAACCCCGAGACTGGCGTGGTTAGGGACAACGCCGGGAACCTGTACGGCACGACATCGTATGGAGGCAACAACCCTGGCGATGGAACCGTTTTTGAGCTTAGGCACAGCGGGAGCGGTTGGACGGAGAGCATCCTTTATTCGTTCACCGGTGGTGCGGATGGATCAAGGCCGTTCGCCGGCTTGACCATCCACGACGGGAAGCTTTATGGAACGACCATTGCCGGAGGCGGCGGTGAAGGCGTGGTATTCGAGCTCCAGTCAGGCTCGTCGGGATGGACCGAAGCCGTAATCTACGCGTTTAAGGGACATCCGGATGGAGCGAGCCCGGAAGCGGGAGTGATCTTCGACAAATCAGGGAACCTCTACGGCACCACGTATAGCGGAGGCTGGCGCTATTGTTTTATCGGTTGCGGCACCATCTTCAAGTTGACGCCGAAATCGGGCGGTGGTTGGCAAGAGACGGTGCTCTACCACTTCAATGGCCGCGGCGTCAGCGACGGAGAAAATTCCGAAGCCAGCTTGTTGCGGGATGCCAAAGGTCACCTCTATGGAACCACGCCGGTGGGCGGAGCAGCAAAACGTTGTCCATCCGGCTGCGGCGTGGTTTTCGAACTTTCCCCGTAGCCGCAAAGCAGAGCTCCAGCGCCCCCGACCTCGCCATTCCCGTCGAGGAGAACGGCAAAGTCGCCATCGTTTCCGGATAGGAGTCTCGCCACCCACCCTTCCCGCAAAGAACGCGGGAAAGGGTGGGGCACCCTCATCGTTGCCGGGCCGCGAAAGGCAGGGCCAGCCCGCGAAGTGTCTGTCTTGGTGCAGGCACGAAGGCAGGACCCGTGCCGCAAAATCTTTCGCATTGACATTGGCCAAGGCGGGGACGACACTGCTGTTGGATGCCAAGCACGAGCCATACCCATTGGACCGTTCTGCTGGCGGTTGTGACGCTCTCCGTGGGCGTGGGGAATGCCTCCGCCGGGCAATTCAAGAAGGCCGTTTACTACCATTCCACCGGGAAGCCTTGGACCCTGACCGTGGCACATCTTACCCAAAGCGGGAACCTCGACCTTGCCGTTGCTGATTTGTTTCAAGAGCGCGTCGCAATTCTTTTGGGCAACGGCGACGGAACCTTTCAGACCCCGCAGACATTCCCCGTACCCAACCCCGTCGAAATCGCAACCGGAGACTTCAACGAGGACGGGAATGAAGACTTGGCGGTGACCGAGTCAAATGGTACCGGCGACGGATCACTCGCCATCTTTCTGGGTGATGGCAAGGGCGGCTTCAAGCTGTCCGCCAGCTATCCTATCGGTCCCGTATCCGGCTTCGTCACAGTCGCGGACTTTAACGGCGACGGTCATTTGGATGCCGCGGTCTCAGACCAGGGCGTTGACAGTACTCCGGGCGACGTAATCGTGTTCTTCGGTAATGGCCGGGGGAAGTTGCGAAGAGTTGCCAGGTTTAAGATGCCGCACCGGCAACCCGTCGGCATCGCGGCGGGAGATCTGAACGGTGATCACCATCCCGACTTGGCGGTGACATTGGCTGCCACGGGTTCCGTGGCGGTTTTCATCAACGACGGCACAGGAAAATTCCTTAAGCCCGTGACCTATAACGCCGGGGGCGGCGAAGTGGTGGATGTCAAAATCGCCGACTTGCGCAACGATGGCCGGCAAGACCTGCTGGCGACCAATCTGTCCAAGGACGAACTGGCTATACTGCTCAATAAGGGCGACGGAACCTTCGAACCCGCGAAGTTTTATGTGACGGGTTTCTCCTGGGGCAGTGGTACCGAGGCGTTGGCGGTCGCGGACTTCAAGATGAATGGGCATCTTGACGTCGCCGCGGTTAATCAGACGGACGACTCTGCTTTGCTGTACGGTAACGGGGACGGCACCTTCCAGCCAGCAGTCGAAATCCACGACAAAATCGGCACCGACGGCGGTTTTTCCATCACTGCGGGCATCTTCGACAAAAGTAGAGGTCCCAGCCTGGCCATCCCTATCGAGAGCGACGGCAAAGTCGCCATTATGATCAACACCCAGTAGGTGCTAAGGCTTACTGTCCGCCGGTGTCAATCGCCCCATTCTAACGCCAACCAGTTTCGCCAGCGCCTGCCAGTGCCGGGGATGCGGACGGTAGCCTTCGCGAATTCGGCCAGCATATTAGCGCGATACGCCAATCCTCTTTGCGATGGCCGTAGCTGAGGATTGCGCGAACGCGGGTTGAATTTTCTCCGAAAAGACCTCTTTCGTTCACGTCGCCCGCGCGGGCGTCGGGAGCGCAATTCCTTTCAGCTTGACACGGCCTGCCCTCCGCAGCACACTCTGACGGGAGAACATCAGCCGTGCACCCCGCTGTCCGCATTGCAGTAGTCGCGATAGTCCTGTCGGTCGGCCTGAACGCGTGGGCCGGGCAATTCAAGCGCGCGGTATATTACGCTGCCGGTCAAAGACCCTATCAGGTGATCCCCGGCCAGTTTACGTCAAGCGGTAACCTTGACCTGGCCATTGCTAACTACGTGAGCAATCAGGTGTGCATTTTGCTGGGCAATGGGGACGGCACATTCAAAAGGCTCCCATGCTTCTCAGCCCCGCTACCGATAGCTATCGCCAGCGGAGATTTCAACGACGACGGCCACTTAGACTTAGCGGTGGTGGAGACTTCCGGAACGGGCAACGGACTGATCGCCATCTTCCTCGGCGACGGTAAAGGCGGCTTCAGGCTGTCGGCCAGCTATGCGACTGGCGTGGCATCGATCTCCGTTGCCGTAGCTGACTTCAATGGAGATGGACATCTAGATGTGGCAGTAACCAATAAGGGCTTCAGCAGTCCGGGCAGCGTGATGACCCTTTTTGGAGATGGACATGGCAAGCTCCGAGGCCGTACGACCTACAACTTGTCGGGCGGGCCATTCGGGATCGCGGCGAGCGACGTGAACGGTGACCGCCAGCCCGACCTCGTGGTCGCCCAGGTTGACAACGGTACAGTAGCCGCCTTCATCAACGATGGAACCGGAAAGTTCCTGAAGCCCATCACCTACAACGCCGGAGGCGGCGAAGTCGTAGACGTGAAGATCGCCGACCTGCGCCACGATGGCAGGCAGGACTTGGTCGTGGCCAATGCCTCGCAAGGCTTAGTGGTTCTGTTGAACAAGGGCGACGGCACCTTTGGCAAGCCGGCGATATATCGCCCATGCGCTGACAAGTGCTTTGCCGGGCCCGAGGAGTGCACGGTGACGGACTTCAATTTAGACGGCAAGCTGGACGTTGCCTGTGCCGCGCAAGCTGAAGACTCCTACTTCTTCTACGGCAAAGGCGACGGCACCTTCGGCAAAGGCATTGCCATAGCGGACACCATAAAAAATCAGGGCGGCTTCTCGATAGCCTCGGGAGACTTCAATCATGACGGGGCTCCCGACCTCGCCATTCCCATCGAGGAGTACGGCAAAGTCGCCATCCTGCTGAATGCCAAATGAATTCGCCATCGGCGATTCCGGTCGAGACCCTCGCCCCCACCCTTTCCGCCAAGAACGCGGAAAGAGTGGGCCACCCTTATCCTCGTGGACGCAGAAAGGCTGGGCCAGCCACCAGCCACCCTGCCCAATCATGGCTTACGCTCGCCTTCCGCGCCAAGCTGGCGCCCGGCGAAAGCGTCCTCATTCTGGGTGCGACCGGCGTGACTGGTAAGCTGGCGGTAAAGATAGCAAAACTTCTGGGCGCAGGTCGCGTTGTTGCTGCAGGGCGCAACCAACAATCCTTGAGCACATTGCATCAGCATGGTGCTGACGCGATCATTCGCCTCGATGTGTCAGCGAACGAACTCAGCGAGGCATTTGTACATGAGGCCGGCGATTCAGGTTTCCAAGTCGTGATCGATTACGTGTGGGGTCGCCCCGCAGAAACATTTCTGGCCGCGATAGCCAAAAAGGAATTCGCCGTCATCACGTCCGAAACTCGCTTCGTTCAAGTTGGGGAAAGCGCTGGGCCGACTATCTCCCTTCCAGCTGCCGTGCTGCGTAGCACGGCGCTGACAATTCTCGGGACGGCAGGGATTCCGCCTCGCAACGTTCTGGTCGATGCCTTGCAAAAAGTCATGGCCCATGCCGCCAGCGGGGAGCTTCGTATAGAGACGGAACGTGTTCCCCTCGCAGATATTGAGAACGCTTGGCAACGCGATCAGCAACGCCGCAGACCGGTAATCATCCCATAGACCGGTCACTTGGCCGTGAATGTGGGCTCACCAGGGAAAGCAGCGAGGAGGACTTCCAAAATTTCACCCCATCGTCCTGAAACAAAGTGCCGAAGCGCAGGTGACATTCGTAATCTTGCGGGGATGTTTTTGCAGGGCAGGACCTTTGCCGTCTGTTATGTTCTTGCAGCGTGCGCGTACGTCTGCGCCTGGCCGCGCACGGGACTGTAACCGCTTAATCAAATCAAGAATGGTTAAATCGAACATGATCAAAGCGAAGGTTATTAAGTCCGTCTTGTGCTTTTGTCTGCTGACTGGGGGAGCGTTCGCGCAGACGGTTCGTGATCAAGATAGTTCGCAAGCGACTAAGCTGATCGTGCTTGAGCGTCTTTGGAATGAAGCCCAGGTGAATCGTGACGAGCGCGCGTTGGAGGGCATGATCGCGGGCTCTTTCGTAAACACTGAGTGGGACGGCGAGGTCAGCGAGCGCGGCAAATTTCTGGCCGATATCAAAGACCCGAAGTTCAAGCCTGACCTGGTCGCCATCCAGGACCTGAAAGTGAACCTGTACCAGAACGCCGGGGTGGTGACCGGTGTCTATCACACCAAGGGTTCCTATAACGGCAAGCCCTATGACCATGTCGGCCGCTTCACCGACACCTGGATTTTCCAAGAGGGCAAATGGGAGTGCGTGGCCAGCCACACCAGCCTGGTCAAGAAATAGCCACCCACAGTGGATAGCTAGCGGGCCCATGTTGGCAATCCCGGATTCCCTTATACTCGAAGATCCGAATTCAGTTGAGGGGGTCAGTTCGCAATGGAGTTGGTCCGAAGCGTCGTGGTGGGCGAAGTGAGCCTGCACTGGTGATAGCGGCGCCCACGCGCCTCCAACTTTTCTCCACAAAAAACCGGCCTCGCGCTCCCAAAAGAACGCAGAGGCCGGTAGACCTCATCGAAATATGACCAACCTGGCGCTCCCATCAAAGCCGAGCGCGATGCGTCTGGTCTACTGTCCTAACACTGCGTAGGCGGGCAGCGGATCGCCGCTCTGGCCAACCACCCACACTCCGCTATTGCTGCCGCAGTACGTGCTTGAGCCCTCGCACCAGCCTGCGATCTCGTGGGATCTCATGTCAGTGCTGTTGAAAGCCCAGCCACCCGCGAAGGCAGTTTGTTTCTTAGAGGTGGTAACGGCAATCCAATATTGCGTACCTGCCTTGACGGGAATGCCAGCCGCGTCGTTGCCTATGTCGAGAGTGCAGCAAGCTCCGTAGTTAGGCTCGCTCGAGATAATGAACGACTTCATGACGTTTCCAGGCGAGTTATTGTTGTCAGCAAGGAGTTGAATCCGAAATGCGCCCGCGTCTGCTCCGCCAAATGTGCCAACCGAAGCTTTCACGCGAGTTACGCTGGCATCGGCTGTCGGCGTGAAGGGAATGGCGACCCAGTATTGAAATGGGAAGTTCGGCGGGCCTGCAGCGATGGTATTCCCGAAACAGCAGAAGAAAGTACCAAACGGATAGGTGCTCAGGTTGCCAGCGATGGTTGTGAGAGCGGCGTCCGACCTGGAATCTTGCGGCGTGACGACGGACGGGCCTTTGGTTGCAATTGCCAATCTCCCGTTGTTCGTGGTAATGAAATTTGACTTGGTTCCCAATGCCAGCGCGGTCACACCAATGAGCGCCAACACGGCCAGACACATTGCGATACGTGCGAGTGGTGACTTAACCATTATCTCCTCCAGTTTTTTGGGTTCACATCAGGCTTAATTGAAACCCCAGTTCGAATCCGTGGCGTTTTGCACTGCCTCCTGCCGCAGTCGTTCCACTGGAATCATCCCCGGTGTCGACGGTCGGCAAAAGTCCGGGTCCTACCCCGTGGCTAGAATCAGCTGCTCAACTTGCAGAAGACGGTGGAAAAGTTGACAGCTGAAAACGAGAGAAATCTTACATACCCGAAGCACCATGTCAAGGAGAATCCACGTCTGAGGCGTGGTTTCGTTCGGTCAGTTGCAACTTTCTGCGTAAGGTGTGCAACACACTGTGCGTGCCCGCGTTGGCTGACTGAGAACCTATCGTCGCGAAGCAAAGAAAGGGCCAGAAAAAAAACGCCGGCGCCAGATTCAATGAACCGGACGCCGGCTGGTTCGACTTCAACCACAAAGCGAAGCGAGATTTTTGCAACTTAGTCACTTCCAAACACGGCGAAGGCTGGCCCTGGTTGCGACTCCCCAGCGGTCCACTTGTCATTGTTGCCGCATGAGCCGCCCTTATCATCTGAGCAATAGGTGGCGGTCGGAGCCGGGTCAGTCTGGTCGGTGTCGTTGACGTTGAAGGCAGCCCAGGTATTCGACTCTTTGTTGTTGGTTTTCAAAACGATCCAGTATTGGGTGCCGGCCTTGACCGCAATGCCCGCTGTATCGGTTTTAACTTCCACCACGCAGCAGGTTCCAAAGGTCGGCAGACTCGACAGACTCCAGGTCTTAATCGGAGTTCCGGGTACGCCGCTGGCGTCGTTATAAAGGCCCAGAACCAGTCCGTTGGTCCCTTCAACGAAACCAACCGCGACCTTGATTTCGGTGAGGGTGTGATTGGCGCTAGGGGTGAAGCCACCTGCCTCCCAGAATTCGGGAAAGCTAGAGAGGGCAGTTGGACCCGTGATCGTGTAGCCTTCGCAGCACCAGTATGTGCCCTTCGGATACGCTGTGCCGATATTGTCAAAAATCTTGACCAGCGCCGGCTCCGGGGTTTCGGCGCGCGTGACCGCCTGGGCTCGTGCGGTAGAAACCGTCATCCTGCCGTCCTTGCTCACGGAAATTTCTTGCTTGCCGGCGGCAAAAGCTGTCAGGCTGGCGAGGGCGAGCACGGTCAATGTCAGTAGCGTTTTCTTAAGCATTTATTTATCTCCTCCGAGATTCTTGAGTTGGGTTGGCTGAGTTGAAACCGGAACCTGGAACCCGGGTCGTGTTTTTGGGAACGGCACTATGCGACGACAGGTCCTCTCCGGCTGATGTGCGTCTGCGAACGGCCATTGTGACAAGGCGCGGAACGCGAACGAGCAAGAATTGTCTCCCCGCCTCGCGGCAAAACATCTTCAGAGTTATCGAAGATGTCAAAAATCAAGCGCCAAGAAAGTCATCGAATTTTTCCACTCATGATTGCCAGTGTCAAGGAGAATTCCCCTCCGGAGCGGGATTTTTCAGTGTACGCTGCAAAACTCTGCGCATGATTCGCAAAAAAGTTGTACGGAAATTCTTGATCTGAGTTTATTGCCCGGTCTGCGAAATAAATGTTTCGGGAGGATCGAAAAAGCAGCGGCGCCAGAAAGCCTGGTCAGAAAGACTGCCTGACTTCCATTGCTTGAGAACAGGCAAAGTGGCCGCCGTCATTCCGCCATCTTCTGAATCGAAAATGATCACCACTCCGGCCGCTGCGTTCGGGGCTTGCGTCAACTCGGCGTATTCTTTGTCGAACAGGGATTTCGCGAAATCCAATTTTGCTCGCGAACTCGTATCCGATACGCCGACGGTAGCCCTTTGCACGGTTACGATTTTGACGGTTTTTCCTTGCAAGGGCTCCCAGGTTCCCGGGAAAGACGCGATTTCTTCGCTCTTCACCTGAAATTGTTCAACGGCCGCCGGGGCATTTTCAACTTTTGGCTCAGCTGCGAAGGTTTTCGGCAGTTCCACGCTCGAGCGCCGTATCCATCCCCTTGAGAGACCTGAGATTCGCACATGAACCCAGTTCACATTCATATCCAGAATCTCAAACTCGTCTTCCGCGGTGGCGAGAAACAATACTTTGGCGCCTTCGACTGGACTTACCAGAACCGGCGTAGCGGATTTCCTGACCGCAACCAGATTGGTGGGGTGAGCCTGGTTGCGGAGAATTTCGTCCAGACCTTTCGCCTGTTTCGTGAGCTCTTCCATGTGTTTGCCCGCCACAGCTCTTTGGGTCGCTAACGATGGAACCGCGTCCGGGCTTACGGCATTCCCCACCTTGAACGGCGAACTGTCAGGAATGGACGAGGCTTTTGAGGACGCGCTCGGACCAGTTGCGACTCCGTCGCCTGGCATTGGTGCCGAGATGGTCGGAGAGGCGACGGGCTTGCTCTTAGACGGCGAAGCCGCAGAACTCGCAGGGAGATTCGCGGCCGGGGAAGATGCTTTTGCGCCAAGCGCATCCTGCAGGCGATCCAGAAAATCGGTTTCCAGGCGGCCATTGGAGAGCAGTTCCTGATATCCGGACTTCGAGGCAACAGGGTCCTCGTACCAAGCCGTGATCTTCGCGCTGACTCGCACCAGCGCTCCGCCGGAGGGCGTGGAACTCACCTGTATCGCGCATTGATAGTAGCCGCGCTTGAACCGGTCCAGGGCACGATCGGCGGAACTGGTGAAACCGTCGAGCACCGGCAGGCGTCCGGAAGACGAAAGCTGCAGCTGCTTTAGAGTTTTTTCTACCATCGCCTTCGACTGGGTAAACGTGCGCTCGTAGGGAGTGCTCTGGGCATCGCTGGCGCGTGCCAGCAGCGGCGTGACCGCAATGCAGAAGATCAGAAATAAGGCCCATGCCGCACTCGCTGGCCGATGTATTTGCCTCACGGCAGCGGCTCCAGTTGCTCGTGATGAATCCAACCGTGCTGCCCATCTTCGGTTTCGACGCCGTACCAGTAGGGGGTGGCCACGACAATGACAACTTCAGTGCCAGCGTCCAGCGACCTCAAGTTCGAGGCGGTGTGAAAGGGAGCAGACTTAAGTTGGGCGCCGGGAGCTTTGACCACACGTTCCGCCTGGCGCCGTAGATCCTCGACGTGCTTTTCCAAGCTTTGCACCGAGGTCTGCGCCGAGGCCAGGGCCACGGCTTCGTCCTCCTCGCTCTTGCGTTCGAGTGCCTGCCGGGCCAACTCTTGCTGCCGGTGTGATTCGCCCTCCTGCGCTTGAGATTTCTGCAGTTCGAGGGCGTCAACATGATCCTGGATGTCTTTGTACTCGGCGCTCTCGACGCTGCCATCCGAGGCATGCACGGTGCGGCGGAAGTCTTCAGCAAACACCGCGTCGATGCGCAAAATCGTTCTGCCGGCATCCCGGCTCTGCACCACGTAGCGCACCGCGAGTGTGCCTTCGTCTCGGGTTTCCTTGAAATTAGCCGGCGCTAAAACCTTGGTCCGCACCTTGTAGAAAACGGTGCCGGGATCCTTCCATGGTGGAAATAACGGCGAGGAGTCGGTCGCATTGCCGTGTTCGATGTACTTGTCTTTATTGTATTCGAAGCTGCCTTCGATGATGCCGTCTTCGACGACAGCTTGGACCGCCTGCAGGACCTCGTTCTCTGGAGCCGCTATTTCCGTGGAAAAGCTCAGGCCATATTCTTCTTTTTTCTTTTTGTTCCCGGCCAGTGGCACCACCGCCAGGGCCAGCCAGAATACCGAGAGGATAGTTACCGCGAGCCTGCGTTGGAGGACGGCGCGGCGTTTTCTGGCAACTGCGTATCCCTTGGCGACGAAGAACCCGAGAAGCCCTGATCTGGTATCAATATTCCGCATGCACTCCAACTGCTTACCCACTCTTAAAATATATATTTTGCAAGTCGAGTAATACGATCTCCGGTTTTAGCTCTCATACTCTCGACCGAGGTCGGCTGTCAACTTTGTCGGAGTTCCCGGCAAGGGCGCAATTGCTCTATGCCCGGTCTTGCGCGCTCTGCTGATTCCCTCAGCCTCTGCGATTTAAGATTCTGCGTTTTGCCGAGTCCCGCACCACAATCCCAAACTCCTGCTCGTGACCAGGCCTTGACAATCTTTTTACAAACTATAGACGAAATTATCACATTCAAATTGTTGAGCGATGGTACCGTCGCTTGCAGAGCGTTGTACTTGGAGCTTCCGGTGATAAAGACAACAGCTGTGCGCAAGGGACAAGCAATGGGCCAGGCCAAGCTCGCCTTGTGCGAAAACGGGAGTGCAAGCAGGCCTAAGCGGACGCGCGATCGGGCCGCAAAGAAACAGGCGCTTCTTCAGGCGGCACTGGGACTGTTTGCCGCCAAGGGTTATGAAGTCACAACCACTCGCGAAATTGCCGCGTCCGCCGGGTGCGCCGAAGGCCTGATCCACCGCTACTTCAAGGGTAAGCCCGGCCTGCTCGCGGCCATGATTGAGCATCGAGTCTCGAAAGAAGCGCTGGCTTTGAGCCACCCGGCGCGGCCCGCTCGCAATCTCGCCGACGAATTTCTTCGGTTGGTCGATGGCGAAGTCGAGCGCATGTGGGAAAGCCGAGATTTTCTTCGGGTGCTTATCCCGCGCGCCATCGTCGATCCTTCGCTCGGCGGTTTAATGAATAAGGCGCTCATTTCGTTGCGCGCCAACGCCATCTCCGAACGTTTGAAACATTACGAATCGCGCGTCGCCCTGCCCCGGGGAGCTATGGAAGTCTTGGCGCAGGCGGTTGGAATGCTCGGTTTCGTGTTTGGCTTTGTGCGCCCGGTACTGCTCGGGCATGATCGTCTGCGGGCAAAAAAAATGGCGGCCACGGTGGCCAAGATTCTGGTGGGTAGCCCCGCGGTTTCCGCAACCGGTTGATTATTTTTCCCCATTCCGGGGCCGCCTTCGTGTTTTTTCTTGACACCGCTCTAACGAACATGATAATTACTGCGTCCACGCGCACTTTACAGGTATGGATGGCTGGACTTTGAACAAAGGGAACCAGATGACCGCGCCTGCTGTGCGTGTCTCTGCCGAACACTGCGGATTCTGAGCTCCCTGCCATTGGGACGTGGTCGAAGATAGCCATTTTCGCAAAACCTTTGGAAAGACGATAGCAACGAACGTTGGATTAAGAGGGTGCCCGCCGCGTCTGATTGTGGGCGTCTGAAATGATTTGCCGATAGTTGCCTTTGCGATTTCGCATTCAGGAGGAGTGGATGATCTCGTCCCGGAGAAGTCTTGCGGGTAGCTTGCTGCTGGTACTGGTACTTGGCTGCTTCCAAAACGCTCACGCCTTGCCTGCCTTCGCGCGCAAGTATGGCTTGCGTTGCTCGGCCTGCCACGAATCCTGGCCGATGCTGAATTACTTTGGACAAAAATTCAAAGACAACGGCTATCAGCTCATGAATGATCGGGATGCTCCGATCTGGCAGAACCCGTCGTATTGGCCAGTCACTTTCCGCATCACTCCGATCTGGCATCGCGTGAGCGACGCCAGAGTTTCTGAAGATGCAGTCCCCGGGAACGGAATGTCAGGGACAGTGGAAAGACGGGTGGAATCCTCCGGTTTCGACCTGAGCGGACTCGACTTCCACACCGGCGGAACCCTGGAAAAGAACTTCTCGTTTTACGTGCTGCCTTCTTCCGACAGCACCGCCACTTTTCACTTTGAGACAGTGATGGGCCGCTTGGACAATCTGTTCGGCAGTTCCTGGCTTAACGTGAAGTTCGGCAAGTTCGAGCTCGACAACTTGCTTTCCGAAAAGCGCATTCTCACGTTGACTGGGAACGGCGGAATCTATCAGACGTACCACTTCATCCCGGTAGGTGACAACAACATCTTCGGGCAGATTGGCGACAATCAACTCGGAATCGAGTATATGGGGCACTCGGCCGATGACCGGACCCGCATTTCCGCCTCCCTTCTCAGCTCAAGTGATGGAAACGTTGGCTTGGTCACGGGGGCCAACTCTTATACCGGGTTCTTTACCGGGAGCCAGGCTTTTGACGCGGGAAAACTGGGCGTGGAGCGTATCGGGTTCTATGCCATGGCGGGAGAAGCAGCAACGTTCTACCAGACTGCTGGTGGCGTGCCGATCCCTGGCTCGGGAATCGGCAACAAAGGATTTAGTCGTGTCGGGTTCGTCGGACAATTCTATTTCGGTCCGCACTTTGACCTTCAGGTTGTGACCCAGCACGGCTCTGACAACGTCTATTTCGGACAGGGTTTTGGCAATGCCACGGATCCAAATAATGGATCGACGGCTAACGACCTGCCGAACAATACGCCCGGAACGGTTCTTCCGGCGACCGCCCGCGCGCCCAGTTGGAATGGCGCCACCTTCGAAGCTCACTATGTGTATAGTCCGCAGCTGATCTTTATCGGACGATTTGAGTTGGAGCGAATGTCGCAACAAGCAAGTACCACCAATCCGTCCAACCTCGGCAATATCACGAGCTACACCGTGGGCTACCGCTACAACCCGTTCATGACCAGCCGAGCAGGATTTGCCTGGCACAACGAGTACAACTTTATGCATCAGGACCTGACATCCTTCTACGGCAACAATGTGAACTCAAGCGAATTGTTAATCGGCTTTGACTTCGACTTCTAGAGAGGACAGAAATGCGGAGCAAATCGTTCCTGCGGTGTTCGTGGCTGATGAGCGCGGCCGCTGTGGTTGCACTTTCCCTTTCCGCCCGGGCGCAACTCTCGACCGTGCAGCAGCAAGAATGGCTGAATTCGCCGGCCGCGACCAGCCACATCGGCAATATCACCGGAAATGCCAAGGCTGCCGCCCCAGTTTATCGGAGGTACTGTGTTGGCTGCCACGGAGAACTCGGTGACGGCAACGGAGAGGTCGCGCAGTGGCTTCAGCCTCCCATGTACCCCAAACCGCGCGATTTTCAGCTGGGGATATTCAAGTGTCGTTCCACGCCAACTGGTACCTTGCCCACCGATGAAGACCTCTTTGACACGATTGCCCGCGGGTTAGACCGGTCGAGCATGCCGCCCTGGAACACGTTCACCAAGGATGAGCGCGCGGACCTCGTAGCCTGGATCAAGCATTTCTCTCCGCGCTGGCAGAACGAGAAAGCAGGAACGCCCATCCAAATTCCTCCCGAGCCGGAAGTCACCCCCGAGCGAGTCAAAGCGGGCCAGGAAGTCTTCGGGAGAGTGCAATGCTGGAAGTGCCACGGTGTTCAGGGCATGGCCAACGGTCCTTCCGCCTCGACGCTTACCGACGATCTCGGAGCGCCCATTTGGCCCTACAACTTCACCGACGGATCTCGGCCCAAGTGCGGCAACACCGATCGCGACATCTACAAAATCTTCATGACCGGACTAGATGGAACGCCAATGCCGTCATTTGTTGATAACATCAAGCCCGACGAGGCGTGGGACTTGGTCTTTTATCTGCGCACCTTCCAACCACACAACGCATACAATGCCA
>Ga0265760_10000307_pt1 | contig 13477 bp, 10 predicted proteins | sample NZIome_2_FD_200831 | JGI IMG/M metagenome (GOLD analysis project Ga0265760, IMG submission 200831) | Metatranscriptome of rhizosphere microbial communities from Maridalen valley, Oslo, Norway - NZI1 (Metagenome Metatranscriptome) | ecosystem: Host-associated > Plants > Roots > Rhizosphere >...
CTTTGCTCGTTGTCGATGGTGAGAAGTTGTGGAGCTACCCGGCCGGGAGTGGAACTGCACCAGCGTTTGGCTATGACGAGGTCTTCGTCAGTTCAGGTCGCAATATCTATGCGCTGAACGCCCGCACGGGGGCTGAGGTGTGGAGTTTTGTGACAGGCAACCCCGTGGTAGGTTCCCCGGCCGTGGCAAATGGGGTGGTCTACGCAACTTCGACCGACGCTAATGTTTACGCGCTGGATGCGCACACTGGCGTCGAACTCTGGAACTACACAACCGGTGACGTAGTTCCGGGCTCGCCGACGGTCGTGAACGGAGTGCTCTACATCGGCTCCTATGACGCTCACGTTTACGCTTTCAGCCTGCCTGGGCGAGCGAATCAAGACGGCGTAAGCGCTTCCGACATTAGTACGCTTCGCCCCGACCTCAGTCTAAAGGTGTCCAATTAGGTGGCTACCGTCGCGACTCATGCAAGCCGTGTTCGCATGGCCTTAGCGGATCAGCGACGGCAGCAGACGGGTAACTGGCGAAAAATCTCGATTCACTCATTAACGAATCGTCAAAACGTATAATCTGTAGCGCCAGTTGAGACATGGCAGCATTGACTCCCGTCCCGAGCGGAAGGATAATGAGCCACCTTGTGGAGGAAGAACTCTATGAGAAGCGCTCCCCGACCCCGCGAGACAGCTCGGATCTCCTATTCAATTCAGCAACAGCTCAACATGTATGCTTTGGCGGCAAGCGCGGCGGGAGTCGGCGTAATGGCCTTGGTGCAGCCGGTAGAGGCGAAGATCGTTTACACTCCCGCTCACGTCGCGATTGGGGGCCACGGTTCACAGATTTACGATCTAGACCTCAATCACGATGGAGTGACTGACTTTACGCTTACGTATACCCATTCGTGCGACGTGGGTGGATGTTTTTACGCCATGGGTCCAGGCGGGAAACCAGGTAATGCTATCGAGGGCGGGAGGAAAAACAGTCGTCCCTTTGCCCGAGCGCTACGCGAGGGGGCCCAGGTCAGTTTCAGACAACACTTCAGTGATAGCGCTGTGATGGCGTCAGCTTTTGTTTGGTCAACAGGGGGTCTCTTCGAAAGCGGCCCGTGGGTCAATGTAAAGAACCGCTACCTCGGACTAAAGTTCAAGATTTATGGAAAAGTCCACTACGGCTGGGCGAGGCTCAATGTATCGGTCGACCATGGTCCGATCAGAGCCCTCTTGACGGGCTATGCCTACGAGACCATCCCGAATAAGCCCATCATCGCGGGAACGACGAAAGATCGCGCGGACAAGCCGAATAATGAAGAGGATTTCGGCCCCGGTGCTTCCTTGACTAGCCCCATCACAGACAAACCGCAGCCCGCAACGCTAGGCGCCCTGGCAATGGGAGCGCCTGGACTATCGATCTGGCGGCGAGAAGCGTTTAGCGCCAAGATGTAGCACCAGCAGTGTTCGCGTTTTTTGACGCCAACGACGACATCAACAATCCCCCGCTCGAACCGAAATAGATTGCATTACCCGTTGAAACATCTCAATTACGCTCACTGAGCAACAGTCAAAACGTGTAATCGCCTCGATTGCACTCACTGAGCCGTGAGCGTCGGCCCAATTCTTCAATAACCGGACTTCAGGAAGAATTTCACTGGATTCTGGAAGGAGGATGGCAGCGGTGTCGCTCCCAAATCGAGCATTTCCTCGCACTCGGCGTGTGCTTTAACCCTTTTTCCGGTTTGGTCAGCCCTGACTAAGTGGCGTTTAGTGCCTCTCATTCAAGCACTTACTGAAGCTCCGCCGTGGCATGACAATTGCCTTTCTAGTTCTCGGCGAGCTGGCATCGACCGATAATGTAGGCATAGAAATCTTAGTCCAGAGAAACAATCGACAGTGACGACCGTACCTGCAGGCCCGCAAATCACGGAGGCAGTATCGACGCTGCGCAGATCTCGCTGGCGCCGTTGGTTGACCATCTCGGCCACTACCATCATGGCCCCGGTGTTACTGCTTGCGCTCGCGGAGGTGGCGCTGCGCATCTGCGGAGTTGGAACGCCAACCGGCGTCACCCGCCCTTGCACAGACCATGGCGTTCCTGCTTATTGCGATAATCCATCCTTTGCCGCGACCTTTTTCCCGGAGGGCATGTTCCGGACACCGCGGCCGTTCGTGTTTCCCGCAACGAAGCCACCGGGGACTTATCGGATCTTCGTATTGGGCGAGTCGGTTGCCTGGGGGGATCCCGATCCTACTTACGGATTTGGCCGATACTTGGAAGTGATGCTCCGAGAACGTTACCCACAGACAAAATTCGAGGTTATCAATACCAGCATCACGGCTCTCAACTCGCACGCGTTCCTGCCTATGGTTAAGGACCTGGCGCACTACCAGCCCGACCTTTTTATCATTTACACCGGCAACACTGAAGTTGTCGGACCTTTTGGGCCAGGGACGGTGTTAACTCCCTGGGACTTGAGCCTGCCCGCCATCCGCGCCAGAATTTTCCTCAATTCCACCCGGCTTGGTCAGTTGGTCGGGAAGGTCAGTCGCGCGAGCCAGAAAAACACGCCCGAGTGGCGCGGCATGGAAATGTTTCTAGACCGGCAAGTCCGCGCCGATTCCCCGCAGATGAAGCCAGTGTACGAGAATTTCGCAGCCAACTTGCGCGATATCGTCGCGGTTGCCCGCCGCTCTGGGGCTCAGGTCCTGATCAGCACGGTAGCCACAAATTTAAAGGATTGTGCTCCTTTCGCTTCCCTGCATCGGTTAGGCATTCGGGAGGATGAGCTGCGTTCTTGGGAGGGGTTAGTCCAGCGTGGTGCGAATCTCGAGAGTGCGGGATCGTACGCTGAGGCCCTGAAGCTGTACCTTTCGGCGGCAGAGATCGATCCTCAGTATGCTGAACTGCAGTTTCGCATGGCGCGTTGTCTCTGGGCTCTCGGTGATTTTTCGGCGGCCAAGGAGCGCTTCGTGCGCGCTCAGGATCTCGACACCCTTCGCTTTCGCGCAGATAGCCGATTGAACGATGTTATTCGCGGCTTAGCGGGAGCGGGCGTCAGCGTGGTTGATGCGGCCGCGGTTTTTGCCGGCGAGAGTGCTCATGAGGTCCCGGGCAGCGAACTCTTCTACGAACACGTGCATATGAATCCGCGCGGGACCTATCTCCTTGCGCGCTCTTTTTTGCCCCAGCTCGAGAGCATGCTGCCGGCTGAATTGCGCCGGGGCGCAGCCAGCGCCGATGTCGCATCCGAGGAAGAGTGCGAGCGTCTGCTGGCATTTACGCCTTATGATCGCTTACGCGTCGCGGGCCTGGTGCTTGCAAAGCTGGAACGGCCTCCGTTTACCAATCAGCTAAACCACGCGGAAGAGGTCGTGCGCATGAAAAGCCAGGCCGAAGGATCACCCAACTATGAGGAGATCGTCGCCGATTATCAGTGGGCCATCATGCAAAACCCACAGGACCGGCTATTACATCTGAACTACGGCTTCCTCCTGCACCGCTACAACCCGGCCGCCGCCGACCACGAACTGCGCCTGGCCTTGCCCTACGATAACGCTCCGGTCCTGTGCAACTGGCGCAAGTTTGACTGAGGTCACAAGGAATGGATATGTTCAGGCAATTGCAGGGTTCAGCCGGTCTGCCGGAGTCTCGCGTTGGCCGAAATAAGACTAAGACATTGTTACGAAGTCGAATTCTGGGGAGAAAGCCAAAAATCAGACCCTCGCCGTCCGCCAATTTCGTAAGTCACTCGAAAATCGTCACTTCTTGGCTTCGTTTTGTAGAATCATCGTTCTTGTGCACTTCCCTTTATTATGTCGATGACACACTCACGGGCGCGGTCCAGAACGCTCAGATGTTGAATCTCAGGAGTCTTGCGGCCATCTTATACTCAGCGATACGCTTTTCCCGCGCAGCTTTTCTTCGTTCTCCGCTTAGATCAAAGGCACTGATAAGCGCACAGAAAATGGCCACAAATATGGCCATAAATATGGCCACAAATATGGCTACAAATCGAGCCGCTTCCATGTCAGTCTCCTACCAACAGTCTACACCCAAGAACTCGGACGGGAAAACTTCGGCGCTGTCCAGCTCGAAAACACAATCAACGCACTAATAGGACACGAGCAGCGAAGGACGGTAGTTGGCGTCATCTCTAAAACGCTCAAAACCCCTCGCGGCTGAGGCATTGGGGTCGAACAGACGGCGCAAGTTTGGGCTTTCGCCTGGTGGTTCATCGACTAAGGTCATTGCCCTGAGCACAGGGCGCAAGGTTATGGCCTGAGTGGAAGAATTTTTCGAAGCTCTGGTTGTGGCCAGTTCTGCATGACCGGTTCCGGACACTTCGATCCCAGAATCGAACCAGGTGTGTTGTCTTTCCGTCTACAAAATGCGTCGAACCAGTAAGTTAACAACTCCAATCATGGCGGGCAGATTGCGATCTCTGATGCTGAACAGTTCAGCGCCAGAGAGTAGGTAACCCGTTCCATGAACATGCTTTTTCAGGATCTTCGTTTCGGGCTGCGATGGATGCTTAAGGCACCGGGGGTCACGCTGATTGCCGTGCTCTCGCTGGCAATTGGCATTGGCGCCAACACTGCCATTTTTTCCGTCGTGAACGCGGTTGTGCTGAATCCCTTGCCTTACCGCAATTCCGATCACCTGGTATCGCTTTTCCAGGACCGGCACAACTTTCACAAAGCCTCCATTTCCTATCCGAACTTCCTCGACTGGCAGCGCATGAATCGTAGCTTCACTGCGATCGCCGCTTATCGTAACACCGGTTACAACTTGCTGGGGCGAGGCGAACCTGAACGCCTTCACGGCGAGATGATTTCCGCCGGATTTTTTGAAATTCTCGGCGTCAATCCCCTTCTGGGGCGCAGCTTTGCTGCGGACGAGGATCAACTTGGCGCCAATCCCACGGCAATGATCTCGCAACGTTTGTGGCGGCGCAAATTTGGCGCTGATCCCAACATCATCGGGCAACGCATCATTCTCGACGACACGGGCCGCACGATCATCGGCGTTGTTCCTGATAGTTTTAACCTCAAGATTCAGAACTTTCAGAACGACCTGCTCAACGATATCTATACTCCCATCGGCGAATACAGCGAACCGCGCTTTCGCAATCGCGCAGCCGGATGGGGAACCGATGCCATCGGTGGTCTGAAGCCCGGCGTTACCTTCGAGCAGGCGCGCACGGATATGGATCGAATCGCGCGAGACCTGGCCGCCGCCTATCCCGACGTGGACAGCGACGAAGGCGTTACCATGATCTCCTTGCGCGAAGAAATGATCGGGGATGTTCGCCCGGTGCTGTTGGTGCTGCTGGGCGCCGTTGGATTTGTTCTGCTCATTGCCTGCGTCAATGTCGCCAACCTACTACTGGCGCGCTCGAACTCGCGGCAGCGGGAATTCGCAGTGCGGGTAGCGCTCGGCGCTTCACCCTCCCGAATCATTCGTCAATTGCTCACCGAGAGCACGCTGCTCGCCGTCGCCGGTGGCGCGCTCGGACTGCTGCTGGCGAAGGGGGGAACTCATGTGGCGCTCGCGCTCGTGCCGCAGGGCTTGCCGCGGGCAGAGGACATCAGTCTCAACACTCCGGTCCTGCTGTTCACGATCATTATCTCCCTCACCGCCGGTATCGTATTCGGGCTAGTTCCGGCCTGGAAAACCTCGAATGCCAGCGTTGAAGCTGCGCTTAAGGTTAGCGGACGTTCGCTGGCCGCGAGCCATCAGCGCGTGCAGGGTGTCTTCGTCGTAGTAGAAACAGCGCTGGCGCTCGTCCTGCTTGTGGGCGCGGGCCTCATGCTGCGAACTCTGTTTCACCTCTGGGGCAGTGATCCCGGATTCGACCCGCATAACACAATCACCTTCAGCACCGCGACACACGCAGAGATGAAGCAGCGATCTCCGGATGCGATCCGGACTTACTACCGCGAAATGCACGGTGTCATCGCCTCCATCCCGGGCGTGGAGAGCGTTTCATTCGAAGCCGGCGCCACGCCCATGCAAAGCGATAACGAAGAGGGCTTTTGGATTGTGGGAACGCCCAAGCCGGCCCATAATTCCGATCTTCCCTGGTCGCTGATTTATCAAGTCGGAGCCGGTTATCTCGACGTGATGCGCATTCCCCTCAAACGAGGGCGGTTTCTCACCTTGCAGGACATCGAACAGAAGCAGCCGGTTGTGGTGATCGATGAGAGTTTCGCGGAGAAATATTTCACGGGCCGCGATCCCATCGGACAGTTTCTGGACTTCGATACCAGCAGCACTGGTCCGGAGAAGCAGGCGCCGGCGCAGATCGTCGGCGTCGTGGGACACGTGAACCAGTGGGGGTTGGATCGGGACGGTTCGGGAGCGTTGCACACCGAAGCCTATTTTCCCTACTGGCAAATCAAAGACGAAGCTGTTGTCAGGGACGCGCCCTTCAACACTGTTTATGTCCGCACTCGCCAGCCGGGGATCCCGAGTCTGGAGACGATTCGAGAGCGTTTGCTCGAATTCGACAGCGGGCTGGTGGTTTATGAGGGCAGCGCCATGGATCAGATTGTCGCGGACTCCATCGCCGCCGAGCGCTTCTCGATGATTCTGCTTGGCGCTTTCGCTGCAATTGCGTTGCTCTTAGCTGCTGTCGGGATCTACGGTGTCCTCTCGTATCTGGTGGGGCAGCGCACGCGAGAAATCGGAGTTCGCATGGCGCTGGGCGCTCAACGCCTGGACGTTCTGCGCCTGATTCTCGCCGACGGCGTGCGCATGACGCTGGCCGGCGTTTGCATCGGGACGGTTGCGGCTCTAGGTCTGACTCGCCTGATGTCGAGCATGCTGTTCGGCGTGAAGCCGACCGACCCTCTCACATTCGCCGCGGTAGCGGTGCTGTTATGCGTAATTGCCCTGCTGGCCTGCTTCGTGCCTGCACAAAGAGCGATGAAAGTGGACCCAATGGTGGCCCTGCGTTACGAATAACTGCATGGGGTGCGGCCACCTGCCAATAGTAGAGTATGGGGATTGGGAAAATATCTTCTCGCGAAACTGTTTCCAGAATGAAATGTCTTGAACTTCGCGAACTGTCTATCCACTCCCGAGGAGGTTAGCGCATTGACTCTCGCAGCTGCACCAAAGCTTTGTCCGCAGCGTCAAGGCGGATTAAACCGAATCGTGGATATTCGAGGTCTAGTACGGCGTAGACAGTAACCGCAATGACTGCAGAATACAAGAGCATGTGGAGCCAGCTTCGGCTCCTGCGTTTGGCCATTGCATAACCCGCAAGCAACCCGCTAACCAGCGCAACCGCCGTGAGGAGAAGGAAAATCAACCTTGGCAGTTGAGTGTTCATGGCGACCGTGCGGGCAGTGGTAACGTCGATCATTTCATTTATTGCGGGTAACAGGAGCCTAGCGATATTTTGCGTAGAGTCGTTACGGCTGGCCGCGACCACACGCAACCAAATTTGTTTTTGGAGTTCCTTGACCTGCTCAAGTTCCTGCTCCGCAGCTTCCAGGTTGGGAAGCATCTCGTACACCCGCAGCCGCGCATCCAGGTATTCGCGGAATAAGCGGCGTACCTCCGGCTGTTCGTCGGTGGGAAGTTCATCCAAGCGGAGGTAAGCGGTGCCAATGGCGTTGGCTTCCTGGACGATCAGTTGACGCTTAGCGTCCAGTCGCGATGTTCCGCCAGCAAAGGAAAATCCCAAAAGCAGCCCGAGTAGCGCGAACACGGCGGCTTCGATAACGCCAATACCCTCGTGCGCATGTTCAGGACGCTTCGTCAAACTGCCGCGGCCCACGCGGTACCCGATCTCCAGGGAGATCATGATTCCGAAAAACAGAGCGATTGATACCCCAAGCGCCACATGTACTGGATTCATAAATTCTTCTGCCCGCCATTAATGGTGAACCAGTCTACCGCAGGTTGCGCCTACAAGTTGCAGTTCGACGGCACGTCAAATATCGTCGATGGTCACCTCAACCTCGCAATCGATCTCCAGTCATCTCCTCGATTTGTCGGAAAAGGCGTAGCGACAGTAGCCGAAGCCAAAGCGGCGGGAGCTTAGGATCAGTAAGCGGCAAGTCGACGGTCATCGAAGGAAAGCAATTCTGGTGACGAAGATGGAGCTCAGCAGGAGGCGGCAGCCGAGCCGGAGGGACCTCTCGCTCACCGGCTCGATGTTCTTCTGAATACGCCATTCATCAATAATGACGTTTTGCAAGCCGTCCTTGTTGCCGGGTATCGCAGAGAACCCCAATAAATATTGATTTCCAAGTATCGTCTGCAATTGATCGAGGTAGGGTTTGAAACTAACAGGGTTTTGAAAACCCAAGAAGAAGGACTCGCCTCCAGTGTCGTCCGACAACTTGGAAATGCCCTCTGTCCGTTGTTTGCTTCCCAATAGTTCCGGCGTAAGCGTCCAACACCCGGAGCGTAGATTGTGTGCACCATGGTTCCAGTGCGTTGAGCCAAATCGCTCGCGGAATTCACGTCGGGGTTAATCGCCATGCGAGCGCGTGGACCTCTTCGGGCGCGGTCGATTCCATCGGTAATCATTACGACCTCGCGACGGTTAGGATGTCCGGGCCAGCTCTTCATAAGGTCGATTACGGAAAGATAGGGGCTTCCATATGCCCCCACAGAACCAACTGGTAAGCGCACAGCTTTTGCTGCCTGATCGTGATCGGTTGTGAAGTTCTGCACAATTTGCACAGTCGCATTTCGCATGTAGCCCATACCTACAGATGTTGTTGCCGGCTGACTGGTGATGAACGCGCGCAAGTCATCCATTTGCGATCCCAAGCCTGGGTCGCAGGCATCGTCAACAAGGATGAACAAATCTGTACGTGTGTGGGGCCAAACCAGACCAAAGCTGGACCCACGGTTGAGAAGCGCGTCGGCTCTCTCTGCCAGATCGACAAAGCGGCTGGGAGTCTTATCCTAAGAATTCCAAATCCTAGCTCCATCGAATCGATATACCCACAAGGGTCTCGTGATTGTTGGCGATAAATCGCCATCTAGCTTGTCAAAAAAACGATGGTCAAAGACTGATCATTTACGGTTAGCCCGTCGCTCGGGCACAATCGCCGGGGCGTCAGCTACGCGTGTTCGGACTGCACCGCGACCGCTCATCCTTGTTACTTTTTGGCACGACACTGGGAGACGGCAGCCTGAATTATCAGTGGGAGGGTCGGGCCTGTGGGGTAGTCTTCGAGTTGAGTCCGACCGCGCTGGAACCGGCTTGCTACCTTTATGAGGCGAATGGACAAATGCAGTTCGCTGACGAAGCCCGGCAACATACCACCGGGTTACAGGTCGCGAACGCACCTCCCGTTGAGGTCCGATAACCGCTTTTTTGGCGCCCCAACAAGCTCGCGCGCGGTCGCCCAAAATTACAAGTCAACACACATTAGATGACCTGTTCCGCCGTGTGATCTAGGTCACATCTGTCTGTGATGCCCTACGCTGTCCTTCTGCTCGAACGACCGTAGGGTAAATAAGGATAAAGGATAAAGGCCGTGTTTGAGCGTCACAGCTGCGGGGCAAATTTCGCGGTGGCTGCGGGGAAAGACGCGAAACCCAATGGATTCGCGGCTCTCGTGAGAACGGCCTCGCTGCAAACCGATGAAAACAGGAAGATTGAAACTGATCTTCGGGATTTGCAAATTGGCACGTGGGGTGCCCAATAGTCAGTACAGTTTTCCGGCCGCGCACTTGAATAACAGTGGGGAGACCCGAAGGAGAAACGACGCATGCCGAATGAATCAGTCGAACCAGTAAGGATCGGACCCGCTTGGCAACCGAGCCAGGTCTACGCCATGGCGGCGGTTTGCCTGGTGGTCGGGCTCGCAATCGGTTACCTCTTCCGCGGATCGCAATCGACTGCGCTGGCGCAACCAGCTGTCAACGCCCAATCGCCAACCACACCTGGTGGCATGGGCGGGCAGATGCCGAGCCTTGATCAGATGAAACATATGGCTGATAAGAAGGCAGCACCATTGCTCGAAAAGCTGAAGAGCGATCCCACCAACGTCGACCTGCTTAAGCAGGTCGGAAACATTTATCAAGCCACCCATCAATTCAAAGACGCGGCCGGCTACTACGACGAAGCACTGAAAACCGATCCAAAAAACGTTCCTATACGCGCTCAACTGGCCTCAAGCCTGTATTACGGCGGCGATGTGGACGGGGCGATCAGCCAGCTTCAGACCGCCTTGCAATATGACCCCAAGGATGCCAACTCGCTGTTCAATCTCGGCATGATCAAGTGGCAAGGAAAACAGGATGGCAAGGGAGCGCTGGTGGCTTGGCGGGAGTTGTTGAAGTCAAATCCGCAATTAAGTGCAGACCGCAAAGCCGCGGTACAGAAACTTATCGCCGACGTTCAGACGCAGGGCAAGACTTAACTCTACAACTGCGTTGGCTTCGGCTGTTGTTTGAAAACAAGACTAGTTCAGGAGAACTGAGAAATGACAGAGGCAAATCGAGCAACTTCTATTGAACAGTGGACGAGCGTGCAGGCTTACGTATTGGCGGTGATCTGCCTGCTGGTGGGAGTCGCTGGCGGCTGGTTCATCCGCGGATCGCAGAGTCCGGCGATCGCGACCGCGGCCGTGAGCGCGTCCGCTCCGGCTACCGGGATTGCAGACGCAGGCACCCAAACTCCAACTCCAGCGCAGATGCAGAAAATGGCTGACACCCAGGCTGGACCGTTGATCGCGCAACTAACGGCAGATCCGGCCAACGCCGGCCTTCTGGAAAAGATTGGGAATGTCTATTACGACGCGCAGCAATTCCCGGCAGCCATCGATTACTACCAGCGTGCGCTGAAGCTAGAACCAGCCAACACGGGTGTTCGAACCGATATGGCAACCGCCATTTGGTACACCGGAAACGCTGACGGCGCCATCGCGGAATTCCAGAAGTCGCTCTCTTACGAGCCCAACAAAGCCAACACCTTGTTCAATCTCGGGGTCGTCGAGTGGCAGGGCAAGATGGACATCGACAGAGCTCTGGCCACGTGGCAGAAGTTGCTGGACACAAATCCGAATTACGAAGGTAAGGACAAAGTCTTGGAATTGATGGCGCAGGCGAAAAAACATGCGGGTGTGAAACCGGGCACGCCGGCAAAGCCGCTGCAGTAAGCCTGCTCATTTTAACGCGGGCTGAATCAAGCCGGCGCCTGGGAAGGATGGTGGGGTCACATGCGCTACAAAATTCTACGTACGTGTAAGTCGGGGTTTGTGGTTGCTGCACTGTTGGCAGTTGTCCTTCAAGTTGCCTCAGCCAGCAATGCTCCTCTGGTTTCCGGCTCCTACGAGGTGGTGCGAAACACGAACCTCGGTTCTCAGACCCAGATTCAGATACGCATTCATCTGGTGAACCACGGGGCGAACAACCTCTCCATTCAGAGGATAACCCTTTGGGATTTCTCCCACCCCGATAAGGGGGGAACTCATGCTTGTGCGCTCACGCTCCGCGCGCACGCGTCCGCTGATACCACGCAGGAATTCACCATACGGCGGCCAAAATACGAGTCGTGGCGAAGAGGATTGCGGCCGAGACTTGTCCTGGAAATGGCGGCTGCGGCCCGCACCAAGAGCACTGCAGTGGTTCGACTGGACCGGATTTCCGGCAAGGAGGCGAACTGAACATGCATCGCCACAATTTGCCTACATGGGTTTCTATTGCTCTAGCGCTTGTTTTGTTCACGCCCAAGGTTTTGTTGGCGCAGTATGCCATCAGCACCGTCGCCGGAGGCGGCCCGAATAATCTGACGGCGCTTAAAGCCAGCATTGGGTATCCCGGCAGTATTGCGTTCGATACGTCGGGTAACGCCTACATCGCAGATTCCTACTCGAGCCAAATCCTGAAAGTTGACACGGCGAACAATCTTACGGTGGTGGCCGGGAACGGAACCGTTGGCTATACCGGTGATGGTGGGCCCGCAACCGGCGCAACTCTTAACGGACCCGAGGGCGTATTTGTGGACACATCGGGAAACATCTTCATCGCCGACTCCGGCAATTCGGTGATTCGTGAGGTCGCAGCGTCAAACGGCAACATTTCTACGATTGCCGGCAATGGCAACGCAGGCTATTCCGGCGATGGCGGCCCAGCTACCAGCGCGCAGCTCAATGATCCTTTCGGCGTCATTGTAGACAGCGCGGGGAACATCTTTATCGCGGACAGCGACAATTGCCTCATCCGCGAGGTCAGCGGCGGCAATATAGCTACTGTCGCGGGCAACCCTTCGGGACAGCCGTTACCCTGCGGCTACTCTGGAGACGGCGGACTCGCCACGAGCGCGCAGCTTGACCTACCGGAAAGTGTTTTCGTGGACGCCTCAGACAACATTTTCATCGCGGACACGGACAATAATCGCATCCGCGTGGTGAATACCGGAACCTCGGCGATTACAGTTGCCACAATTGTGATCCAACCCGGAGACATTCAAACCGTGGCCGGCGATGGAACGGCTGGCTACACTGGCAACGGCGGCGCAGCCACTGCTGCGGAACTCGATAGTCCGGACGGCGTCTTCGCCGACGGATCGGGGAACATTTACATCGCGGACACAGATAACTCCGTAATTCGCGAAGTTACGGGGTCGACCGGCAACATTGCCACAGTGGCAGGAGACGCGACCGCCGGCTACACCGGCGACGGCGGGCCAGCCACGAGCGCAGAACTGAATTTTCCCAGCAACATCTTCGTCGATGGTTCCGGAGACATCTTTATTGCGGACACCGACAACTCTGTGATTCGTGAGGTGGTGGCGTCGACCGGCGATATTCAGACCAATATCGGAAATAATACGCTGGCCTATTCCGGGGATGGTGGCTCGGCTCTTAACGCGGAATTGAACTTTCCCGGCGAAGTATCGGTTGATGGCTCGGGCGATTTGTTCATTGCCGACACCGCGAGCTCCGTGATTCGCGAAGTAGCTGCAGCCACCGGCGACATTCAAACCGTCGCTGGCAACGGAACGGATTGTGCCGATCCCACCACGGCCTGCGGCGATGGCGCCCCCGCCCTCAGCGCGCAACTAAACAATCCCTACGGGCTGTTTGTGGATGCGGCTGGGAACATTTTCATCGCAGATACCGACGATAATCGCATCCGCGTCGTCAACACCGGTGCTTCGGCAATTACGATTGCCACAATTGTGATCCAGCCGGGCGACATTGCGACTGTGGCTGGCAATGGCACGGCTTGTCCGGACTCACCTACAACCTGCGGCGATGGCGGAGCAGCCACGAGCGCGGAACTCGCCAGTCCTTACGGTGTCTTCGTTGACAGTGCAGGGAACATTTTCATCGCCGACACGCAGGATAACGTGATTCGCGAAGTAATAGCGTCGACCGGCGTCATTAATACCGTGGTCGGCAGCTACACGACATGTTCCCCAGCCGGAAGCGCCTGCGGTGATGGAGGAATCGCCACCAGTGCACAGCTTGGTTTCCCTGCCGGAGTGTTCGTTGATGCGGCGGAAGAC
>Ga0265760_10000308_pt1 | contig 13466 bp, 8 predicted proteins | sample NZIome_2_FD_200831 | JGI IMG/M metagenome (GOLD analysis project Ga0265760, IMG submission 200831) | Metatranscriptome of rhizosphere microbial communities from Maridalen valley, Oslo, Norway - NZI1 (Metagenome Metatranscriptome) | ecosystem: Host-associated > Plants > Roots > Rhizosphere > Soil...
ACGGAATGCTTCTCCATGAATTCCGACATATCGAAGCGGACCAGAGCTTTCTCGGTGCCGAACATGAATTGCGCTAGGGTGCGGGCGACTTCGGTCTTGCCAACGCCTGTGGGACCAAGGAACAGGAACGACCCAATCGGCCGGTTCGGGTTCTTCAAACCGGCGCGGCTTCGGCGGATGGCACGGGCCAACGCACTGATAGCTTTGTCTTGCGAGATGATGCGCTTGTGCAGTTCTTCCTCAATGCGCAAAAGCTTCTGGGTTTCTTCTTCCTTGATCGAAGTAACGTGCACGCCGGTCCAGCGCGAGACCACGTCTTCGATGTCTTCGCGACCGACTACGCCGGTGGAAGACTCATCCAAATGATATTTTTCGCGAAGAGCGCGCAGGTTCTCGCGCTCTTTGCGTTCCTCGTCAGAATAGAAACGGGCCTTCTCGAACTCGTGGTTCGCGATGGCGTTTTCCATCCGGTGAACGATGAACTTGATGCGCTTCTGCACCTCGGTAAGTTCCTCGGGCAGCGAAGTCTGGCGCAGCTTTACGCGCGCGCCGGCTTCATCGACGAGGTCGATTGCCTTGTCGGGCAGGAAGCGGTCGGGAATATAACGATTCGAATGCGATACGGCGAAGTTGATAGCGTCATCGGTGTAAGTAACGGCGTGGAACTTCTCGTACCGGTCTTTAATCCCGAACAAAATCTTGGTGGCGTCAGCCTCATTGGGCGGCGGAACTTTGACGGCCTGGAAACGGCGTTCGAGCGAGCGGTCTTTTTCGATCGACTTGCGATACTCACCCGGCGTGGTGGCGCCGATGCACTGAATTTCTCCCCGCGACAGCGCCGGTTTCAGGATGTTGGCTGCATCGAGCGAACCTTCCGCCGAGCCTGCGCCGACCAGAGTGTGCAATTCATCGATGAAGATGATCGAGTTCTGAGACTCCATCAACTCCTTCATGATGGTTTTGAGACGCTCTTCAAACTGACCACGATACTTGGTGCCCGCGACGATCAATGAGAGATCGAGAGCCAGGATGCGCTTGTCGGCGAGAAACGATGGGACTTCGCCATCGGCGATGCGCTGCGCCAGACCTTCGACGATTGCGGTCTTGCCCACACCGGGTTCGCCGATCAGCACTGGGTTGTTCTTGGTGCGTCGGCAGAGAATTTGAACCACGCGTTCCAACTCGCCGTCACGTCCGACCAGCGGGTCGAGCTGAGAATCCATTGCGGCTTGGGTCAGGTCGCGCGAGAACTCGCTCAGCAGCGAAGATTCACGCTGGCGCTGAGGCTGAGCCTTCTCCTGGCTGGTGCGAGCCAATTCCTCTCGGATGGTCGAGAGTCTCAGGCCACGCTCGTGCAGAATTTCAGCCGCAAAGCACTTTTCTTCTCGCAACAAACCCAGCAGCAGATGCTCGGTGCCAATGTGCTTGTGGGAAAGACGTTCAGCCTCTTCCGCGGCATAGGCGAGCACGCGCTTGCACTCGTTGCTTAGCGGCAGGTCCACGGAAGTGGAAACCTTCTCACGGATCGTGGTGTGTCCTTCGATCTGTTTGCGAATGGATTCGACCGAAGCGTGCGAACGCAGAAAACGATTGGTCAGGGCTTTATCTTCGCGCAGAAGTCCCAGCAGAAGGTGCTCCGTCTCAATATAAGGAGACCCGAACTGGCTGGCTTCATAGCGCGCGAAAAAGATGACGCGCCTCGCCTTCTCCGTATAACGTTCAAACATATGGCCCTTTCCCCTGAGCTCTCGGGGAGCGTTCCGGGTCAATTTCGCGGCCCTGCTCCTCGGATCTCCCTGACCCTAAGTTAATGGTGCAATCAATGTGCCAACCGCTACATTCTTTATATCGCAAGTTTGGCTCGCGGTTATCAGTTACCAAAGACATCTTACTTGTCGTTTCTCCGCAAACGGTTGCAACTTTTTGTAAGTTTCGCCGCTTTCGCCAGTGTTACGTAATATACAGACCTCGCGGCGAAGCGGTGCCGGCAATCGCCTTTTCGCCCGACCCAGGACTTACGTCCTGGGCTATCATGTGTCGCCCCTTCGGGGCTGTTGTTTGCCGGTCTGGTCCGCGCTGGCTACCAGATATTTCATATCCACGACGTCCTACTCTCATTCCGACACGTCACGCGACAAAAGTCAATTGCCGTGACGTGCTATACCGGTAGCGTTTTCGGTGCCACCTCTTCGATCCTGCCTTGCTGAAGCCGCAACACGCGCTGGCATCGACGGGCAAACGCGAAGTTGTGGGTGGCGATGAGGGAAGTCAGCTGATAGTCGCGATGGAGCCTGGCGATCAGTTCAAAGACTGAGTCCGCCGTACGGCTATCGAGGTCTCCGGTCGGCTCATCCGCCAGCAAAAGCTTGGGCTGTGTGATCAGAGCTCGAGCCAAAGCAACCCGCTGCTGCTCACCCCCGGAAAGCTCTCCCGAACGATGATGCGAACGCTGGTCCAATCCGACCTCACCGAGCCACCGGGAAGCTTCCTGTTGCGCTTCCCGCCAGGGACGACCTCGCAGCAAGAGTGGCATTGCCACATTTTCTAGTGCCGTAAACTCCGGCAAGAGATAGTGGAATTGCCAAACAAAGCCGATCTCGTGGTTGCGAAACTCGGCCGCAGCGTTTTCAGAAAGCGAATTCAACTGCAAGTGCGCGAAATATACGTCACCCGCGGAAGCCCGATCAAGAGCGCCAACGATGTGCAGCAGCGTACTCTTTCCCGCGCCCGATTCACCTACGATGGCGAGCATTTCGCCTTTGGCCACCTGAAACGACAAATTTTCAAAGAGCACTAAATCCGACTTGCCAGATCGGAAGACCTTCTTGAGGCCCTCAATCTTTAATATAGCCTGCTCAATTAGATGCACCCGCAGTGCTCCTCGTCTCAGGAATACAGGCCGCCGAGCGAATATCTACTCGACTTACCCTATTCGATTGACTCGCGGCAGGTTGCCCCTTCCATTAAAACACGGCTGCGCCGGAAACGTTTCTTCTCAGCTCTCAGGAACACCTCCACCAAACTGTACTTCAGAACTCATGATGTTGAATGTGACCTCGGTCACTGATGTAAGGATCTACAGATCGGGACCCAAAGTCACGTTTCAACGCCACGCGGGAAGAGCGACATAAAGGGCTACGGCGGATGTCATAAACGGGTCAAAACCAGATCACGAGATCGCTGCCGGTGTTCTTGGCTAATGCCTCCAAAACGCGTTAACCACAAAGGAAAGTGAAAGGGTCATTCGTAGCGTAAGGCTTCGGCGGGAAGAATTCGTGCCGCGGACCAGGATGGATAAACGGTCGCGATCAAAGAGATCCCAATCGCCACCAGCGCCACCAGCACACCGTCCATGGCTCGCGGGGCGAAGGGCACGTAATCGATGGAGTACACCTCCGGAGCCAGCGACAGCAAATGGTAATGCCCGCCAGCCCAGGAAAGCGCGTATCCAAGCACCAGGCCGATCGCGGTTCCGACCACTCCAATCAGCACACCCTGGGTGATGAAGATGCGGCGAACCTGCGATTTGCGCGTGCCCATCGAAATGAGAACGGCGATGTCGCGAGTTTTCTCCATCACCATCATAGTGAGCGAGATTAGAATGTTAAGCGCCGCCACGAAGACGATCAGGCCGATGGTGATGAATGTGACCAGACGTTCCAGGCGCAGAGCGCGAAACAGAGCTTTATTTTGCTCCATCCAGTTGGTGGCCATGAAACCCTTGCCCGCAGCCTGTTCGAGTTGCCTGGAAATCTCATCGGCCTTGTAGATGTTGTCCACTTTGAACTCGATCACGGAAACCAGATCGCCGAGGCCGAACAACTGCTGCGCATCGCTCAGGCGGGTGAACGCCCAGGAGCTGTCGTAGTCGTAGAAACCGGAGTTAAAAATTCCGACTACGCGAAAGCGGTTGTATTTGGGCACCATGCCAAAGGGGGTGAGTTCGCCTTGAGGGCTAGTGACGAGTACGACGGAGCCGACCGTGGTGCCCAGTTCGTCGGCCATGTCTTTGCCAAGAATGATAGGGGGCATGGCGGCGATGCGGTTTTCCACGCATCGAAGGTCAGTGGGGGATTGGTTCGCTGGTGTGGCGCGGATACTCTTGTCCGTGTTTGTGGCTGCGGAGTCGGGTCCCGCTCGGTCTGTGCTTTCATCCAGCGCGTTGGCTGAACCGATCGTCACCGTTTTCAGCAGATCGCTGACTGTTCTTTCTTCGCTCGGAATCATCCCCTTCAACACGGCGCCGCGAGCTCGTGGTCCGCGAGAAATCAGAACCTGCTCGTAAATTGCCGGTGCGACGGCAACGATGTGCGGCTCTTTCGAGAGGCGATCCATGAGCGGGCGCCAGTCTTTGATCCCGTCGCTCTGAATGCGTAGCAGGTTGATGTGCGAAGTCGAGCCTAGTAAGCGGTCCTGGAGATCCTGGCGAAATCCATTGTTTATCGCGAGCGCGACGACCAGGGAAGCGACTCCAGCCGCGACCCCGGCGATGGAAATGGCGGTAATAATGCCAATGACGGCCTGGCGACGTTTGGCGCGAAGGTAGCGCGAAGCGACGAAGAGTTCGAAGCGCATAGTAGCCATTAGCTGTCGGCAATCAGCTCTCGGTCAAACTGGATTATAGCGAGTGCCAGCGAGAATATCGGAGCTCCGATCCCAATTTTATGGCACAGTAAGAAAACATGGCGGCAAGCGGAGATCCCAGGCTCGCAGGTGGTATTGCGTTTACCTATCCGGATTTCGCCGTTTACGAGCTGGCGCTATTTTTCATTGAGGCCGCGCTCGAGATGCAGTCGGTCGCGGTGGGCTGGCAGGTTTACGAGATAACGAAACGGCCTTTGGATTTGGGTCTGGTTGGCCTGGCTCAGTTTCTTCCTGGAATTGTTTTGTTTCTGGCCTCAGGGCACGCTGCGGATCGGTTTGATCGCCGCAGGTTGCTGATGTTGTGCTATGCCGGATTCGTGGTGTGCTCGGGCTTGTTGTGGGAGATTGCAATGCGAGGCGCGGGGGCTCATCCGAGTGTTTACCCGATTTACGGAGTTTTGGTGCTGCTCGGTGCGGTACGTTCGCTGACCGGGCCGGTCAGCCGAGCCCTGCTGCCCCAGTTGGTCCCGGAAGAACATTTCGCCAATGCCGTGGCTTGGAACGCGAGCGTTTTTCAAGGTGCAACGATCCTGGGCCCGTCCGTTGGCGGACTGATCTACGCTTTTTTTCGCGGGCCCTCGGCGGTGTACCTGACGGCGATGCTGATGTCGGCAGTCGCATTGCTGTCTACGATACGAATCAAACCGCAGACGCGAGCCCGATCTCAGGAAGCTGTGAGCCTGACCACCGTGCTAGCCGGATTTCGCTACATCTGGCGTCAGAAGTTGATTCTGGGTTCGATCTCGCTCGACATGTTCGCGGTTTTACTTGGTGGAGCGGTGGCCCTGCTGCCGGTTTATGCCAGCGAAATTCTCAAGACCGGGCCATGGGGCCTGGGACTGCTGCGCAGCGCGCCTGGAGTGGGCGCGACGGCGATGGCGATCCTGCTGGCTCATCGTCCGCTGCGTGGCAAGGCCGGACCGACTATGTTGTGGTGCGTGGCCGGCTTCGGAGTGTGCACCATTCTTTTCGGGATTTCGAGAAGCATCGTGCTTTCTCTGATTTCGCTGCTGCTGATCGGGGCGACCGATATGGTGAGCGTGGTCGTTCGCGGCACCCTGATTCAGTTGGGCACGCCAGATGAAATGCGCGGTCGGGTCAACGCGGTTGACATGCTCTTCATTGGAGTTTCCAACGAGCTTGGCCAATTCGAGTCGGGCTTGACGGCGCACTGGTTCGGGACCGTCCCTGCCGTCGTGCTGGGCGGCATCGGAACTCTGGTCGTAATCGCACTGTGGGCTTGGCAGTTTCCCGAGTTGCGAAATGCGGATCGGCTCACCAGTTTGGCGATTGAACCATCGAGTGATTGAGCCAGCGCTACTTTTCGCGGATGACTGTTTTCGCCGAGCTCATGTTGTCATAGCGGTCATAGGCGCGGACTACAACGACGTGCTCAAGCTGGCCAGCGGTGCTTATGACCGTCGTAGGTGCAGACTTGGCGACCGGCACTGTGACTCGAAAGTCATAGCTCTCCGTTTTCGAATCTGACAACTGCCCGACTGGTTCAACGAACTGCCATTCTCCGGCGTCGACGGAATACTCGGCGCGCTTGATATTCGAAAAACTATCTACCGCGCGAAAGGTTACATGGATTTTGCCGTTGTCGACGGATGCAGTGAGATTCTCGATCTGCGGAGGAGTCGTGTCTACTTCGAATCGCAAGCTCTCTTTTTCCGCGGTCAATGCCTGGTCGGGAGAATGCGAGGGCGCGTCGGAAGCGACAACCTTGACGGTGTAGCCGCCATCGGGCAAAAGTGACGCGTCGAAGGAGTAGAACTTGTCAGTCAAATTGTCTTTGATCAACAGCCATCGGGTGTCGCCATCGCCGCGGTAGTAGACCGAGTAAACCATTTGATCATCGTTGTCGTCGTGAACGCTCCACTTCACCCCAATGGAATCGCGGTCATGCGTGGTCGGAGGAGGCGTATCGAAGTGCGGTTGCTGGCCGGTCCCGGCGGTAAGGTCCGTGCCCGCAGGCTTGGGAAGCGATTGGTAGCGCACTCCGGGTTGCACGGTGACGTCGTCAAAATCGGGCGCCACGTTCTTGGGCAAGTAATTGAGCGTGACGCTTTCGACGCGGGGGGCAGGGTCTCCCGATCGCAGCACCGCCTTCCACTGAATGAACCGCGCCGGAGGAACGCTGACCATGCCATCTTTCCGCAGATCGATTCTCTTCCACGGACTCCAGTTGCGGTCGGGATTGTCCACGTTGCCACTTCGAGCGAACAGTTCGACATTGCCGGAGCCGCGGAATTCGGCGCGCCCCCAGCGCGAAAAGTTGCGAGCATCAAAAACGTCGCTCTCGTAGTTGCCCTCGGATTCAGGGGTAGCGCTGAGTAGAAATACCTTGCCGAGATTGCTGGTCGACGCGTAGAGGCCGCCCTGGGGAGCGTTGGCGAAGGCCGTGACCTGGGTCGCGCTGGCTTTGAGAAGGTCGGTGAATTCGTCATCTCCGGTGATGGCGAAAACGTGTCCACGGTTTCCCGTGCCCGCGAGGAGGCGCCCGCGCTGATCAAAAGCGAGGGTGTACACGATGTCCTCGCGCGAACTCCACACCCGGCTGGGAGAGCCTTCGAGCGCGATGCGATAAATCTCCGATCCGCCCGCGGCCCCTGCGCCGGAGATGGGAAAGCTCATCGATGGAGGCGGCGTGCTGGCAGGAGCGGCGCTGATCACGATGCCGCCCTGCGAGCCGGCACTTGAAGCGGACGGAGAACTTGGAATAGAGATTGGTGCCGAGGGGAAACTCGGCGCGGTTGTGCTGCCACGTTTTTCTCCGACACCTGCGGCGTAGATGTTTCCTGTTTTGTCGATGGCCAGGGCGGTGATTTCTTTTTTCGGCGCGCTGTAGAGGACGAACCCTTCTCCGCCGGGAGAGATTCGATAAACCAGACCGCTGCCGTCCGAACCCGCAATCAGATTGCCCTTACTATCGAAGGCCATCACTCGGATATGGGCTTCGTCACTCTTGAAGAAGACAGAGTGGTCGCCCTTCGGAGTGACTCGGAATATCTCTCCGTGATCCCCCGTAGCCACGTAAAGGTTGCCCGAATCGTCGACGGCGAGATCCCAAATGTATTTGGTGCCAGGCTCAAAATAAACGGATGAACTCCAACCGGAATCAAGCGCCGATTTTTCCGTAGATTTCTTGTCGCTGGAGCCTTTCTCCGCCGAAGTAGCACGATGCTCGATTTTGTAAACCTTGCCGTCGGGGTTGGTGGCCGCGAAGATGATTCCGCTCTTGTTCACTACCAGAGCCTGGACCTGAAGTTCCTGGGGCTCGAAAATCACAGTGGATTTGCCGTCGGGTGTAATTCGATAGACGCGCGCCGGAGAACCTGAGGCGGCATACAGATTGCCATCGCGATCGGCAGCGATCGACCAGATATAAGTCGACGGAGTCGTAGACAGCGCTGTGAAAGCCGGAGCCAGTTCAAGCCCTCCGGTGCTGCGGACGGCGACGCCTTTAGTCGTGCCCTTAATCAGTTCTTCGAACTTCGACTGTTCCCAGGTGCGCGTGCCTTCGGCAAAGGCGAAAGAAAGCAGAAGAAGAATGGAAAAGATACCCAACAGCCAACGCAAACGAATCAAGTTCATACCTCAACAAACAGTTTTAGGAGGAGAGTTCAGGTTACCACGACAGGGGCAGTTGGCACCGTGCGGTCACCGCAGGACTTCGCACATAACCAGTCCGCTCTCGATTCCTTGTTTGTAGGATCAGTCGCTTTGCTGTCGCGCAATCTGAGTACAGGCTGTTCGACCAGATAGTAGGAAAGACAAGCCAGTCCGATGCCGAGAAGAAGTTTGTAGGCTGGCTGCCGAGTGGGATTGAAGAAAAAAGGTTCCTGCCAAAGGTACAGACTGTAGCTGATTCTCCCCAGCCACACCACGGGAGCAAAGTTCAAGATACGATACGGCGACTGGATGACGTGCAATACCAGTCCGGCAATCGAGCAATGCAAGATCGGCCACAGCACAAACAGCATAACTAAGGTTCGGGTTGGAGTATTCGCGGGATAGCTCGGAATCAGGAGAACCGCGAGCAGCATGGGAAACGCTGCCCAGAGCCGGATTCGTGGGATACGCGAACCGAATATCGCCAGCAGGCAACCGATCGCCAGGTTGTCGGCGACCGCGGGAAATGTTCCATAGCCGCCACTCGGAACTTTGAAATAGTAACAACCAGCGCTGTAGATGGGAGCGACCGCGATGACTCCCCAAAGGATTGCAACCTTGTGCCGGTACCACTTTCGCAGTACGCCAGGCCAGGCAAAATAGAATTGCTCCTCGACGCAGAGCGACCACAGATGCATCACCATCCAAGGCCGGGCTCCGTCAAAGTTCGCCAAATACAGCAGCATGGCGCCGATGTCGTACCAGCGAAGCTCGTGCCAGTACATCAGAATCGCAAACAGCATGAAAACCGCCGCGGCGGGCAGGATTCGATAGGCGCGGCGCATATAGAACTGGCGCAGATTGATGGTGGAAGTCTGCGAGTGCTCGTTGAGCAGGATTGTAGTAATCAGGTAGCCCGAAATCACAAAGAAGATGCGCACTCCGGTACCCGCATAGCTCGCCATGAATTTCGGCACCGGTCCAGCTTTGGTAAGATGGCCCGCGAGTACCAGTGAGATGGAAATTGCACGAAGGCCGTCGAGTGAAGGGATACGTTTCACTAATCGGCAGCGTAACATTGCAGCAAACACGGCGAACGTGTCAAGGAATGTACCCGACTAAGAGGGCGAAGTGAGCTGGTCAGAGGGAGATAAGAATTGTGACTGCAGCAGATTTTCGGCGTATTGCTCTCAGCATGCCGGAGGCAGTCGAAGGCTCCCATTTCGGAAACGCCGACTTCCGCCTGGCAGGGAAAATCTTCGCGACGCTCGCCCTCGAAAAGGAAGGCTACGGCGTACTATTGCTAGACCCGGAGCAGCAGGCCGGCATGGTCGAGGACGAGCCGAAAGTATTTTCCCCTGTGCCGGGGGGCTGGGGCCGTAAAGGCTCGACACGGGTGCGCCTAGCAAACGTCGCGCCGGACATTCTGGAAGCCGCATTGCGGATGGCATGGCGAAGAAAGGCGCCAAAGCGCGTCTTGGGCGCGTTCTGACATCTCAAAACAGCCGTCCGATGCGGAAAAAGAACTTGTGATGTCCGGTATCGCCATAAGCGTACGCGGCCTCGACCGGGCCGAAGATGGTGTTGACCACCAGGCCGGCCGCGGCATCAGTCGGCAAACCGGAAGCTTGATTGATCATCGTGTGCGGTGGCCCATAAACCTGAGCGGCTTCGTACAGCCCTAGGAAATAGACGCCGCTACCCAGCAGCGGAGGCAGTCGCGCTAACTGCCGGAGGTATCCCACCTGGAACAGTAAGTATTTGTTCATCAACAGTTCATTGGTGCCGTACGACACCAGTCGCTGTGAGCCTCCCAACGAAAACTGCGGGAAGCCGGTCTCGTAGCCAAACGTCGTTCCCCCATATCCGTTCACAAAGATTGACGCCGGCTCGCTGATCCGGAAGAAATTGGTGGATGTGGCCTCGAACACCGGGTATTGAGTGGATATGATGGGATCGACGTTGAACCAGTTAAACTGCACCGTGGCGGCTTGCCCTTGCCGCGGAATCACCGGATCATCCCGGCGATCCATTTGGAATTTGATTCTTGCATCCGCGTACCCTCCTGAATAGGTGGGCAGCTCGGCCCGGTTTCCGATCTCCGGCAAGAACCGTTGCCATCCCCCCTCGTAGCCAACGCGCAGTTCCGCCGTATTTCCGAACTGGTAACCCACGTCGCCCGCTCCCCCATAATTGTGCAGTCGATAGATGGTGAGCAGTTTGTTGTTGTCATAGAGGTAGAACGGATTGTCATCGATCAGCCCCCTCGGCGCTACGAACCAATGGGTCAACGGTGTAAAGGGATGGTAGTACTCCGACCTGAAGCCATATTCGGAGAACACGATGAAGTCATTCCGCCATTCGGAGCGGAAACCACCGACGTCGAGCCACGTGACTCTCGCTCCCAGGTTAAAGGTGACATTATTGAGACTCGAGCCATCGACCAGGACCAGAGGGCGCACGATGGGAGGACCATAAGCGTGTTCCTGTGTCTTGATCAGCAAGCCTTGCTTGTCGTCTCTTTCCACGAACTCATAGCTCAGCGTGGAAAATCGTCCAATCCCCTTCAGGCGCATGATGTCCTGGTCTAATTCATCAAAATCAATGGGCTTACCCGCCACGTCCGCGAATTGCTTTTGCACTCGCTGTGACAAATATCCGTTCACCCCATCCACCGCCACAAACATAGGAATGGGATTGGTGAGGCGGCGTCGCGCGTCGCGCTCCGCCAGATACTGTGCCCAGGTTGCTTCATCCACCGAGAGAGTCGAAAGGACTTTGGCCTTGGCCTCGGCCGCATCGTACCCCGCCTTGATGATCTCGTCCGCCTTATTAAAATCGAGCGTCCCGTACTTCTGAAGCGGAACCGAAACCAGAATGTCCGCTTTTTGCATGCTTACAAGTTCATTGGCCGAAATCATCACCGAGATCGATCGTCCGAGCACTGAGAAGGAAGAAAGGTTCGACTCCGGATTGAGTGGCGCCTCGTCCAGATGAATCGCCAGCGTCAGATCGGCTCCCATCTCCGACGCTACTTCGACTGGAATGTTCTGCAGAAGTCCGCCATCGGCGTAAATGGCATCTTTCGCCCTCACCGGCGAGAAAATTCCCGGCAAAGACATAGTGGACCGGAGGGCCAACGACAAAGATCCATCATGGAAAACTTTGGGCTTGCCGGTAACCAGGTCGGTGGCGACACACGCAAACGGGATGGGAAGGTCGTTGAAGCTCCGGATTTCCGAATACGGAAGCGCCACCTGATCGAGAATCAGCGAGACCTGTTGGCCGGAGTTGAACCCTTCGGGAAACTGCACGCCCTTGCGTATTCCAAACTCAAGGCTGTTGGGATAGTCCGTGGCATCTTGCTTGCGTCGGAACGAGAGATCGTTGAAAGGCGTCTGCCCCGACATGACCTGGTCCCAGTTGATTCCGTCGACCACCTCGCGAACCTCGGCCGCCGTCCGTCCCGTCGCGTAAACTCCGCCCACCAAACCACCCATGCTTGTGCCGGCGACGTAGTTCACGGGAATGTGATGCTCTTCCAGCCAAGTAATCACTCCAATGTGCGCCAGCCCTAACGCCCCGCCTCCTTGCAGCACCAGGCCCACCGTAGGACGTTTGTGTTGCGCAGACTGTTCCTGCGCGGACGCAGGCGGCTGTGCTGGCGTAGCCGTCGCTGGCTGTTGTTGAGCCGACGCAGATGCCGCAAGAATCATCGATAAGGCACTGATCAACAAGGCTCTGGGCCGCAGTGGCATGTGGCACCTCCATGAATCGCTGAAAGCGGGTTCGCTGGCGCAGATAGGCCTCTGCACTCCCCTGTAGTCCACCTGTAATTTCGCTAGTTAGCTACTGGTAAGATATACAGTCCTTTTTCAACAGGCCGGCCCGAGAACAGTCCACCTAGGCCCGGACGCCCTCGTTCGGGCAACCGGGATGGAGAGACGGGCGTCCCCGCCGTCCCCAAAACACCTACCCCGTGGGATGCCGGTAAGCCCCGACCAATCTCGAAATCAGAACCGCGAGGTAGAGCACGCCTACGATAGCCTCGATCACCGAGATCGAACGTGCCTCGGCCGAGACCGGCGTTATGCCTGATGCTCCGAGCGACGTCATGGTCCCAAAGCTGTAATAGACGAAATCGAGCCGGTCAGGAACAGTATGAAGATTTGCCAGCGGGTCGAGATAGAAGGCGTGTGGCTGTAGCAACGCCACCATCCCATAAATGCTGGCAAAAGCGAATCCCGCCAGCAGGTAAATACAAAGCGCTCCAAAGATAGTCTCCGAGTCGGGCTGCTTGGGGGCAAAAACCCGGCGAAAGATTACCACCACAATGAAGACGTCAAAAAGAAAGCTCAGCACAACATTCAGAATCGAGAACCAACTCGCGGGAGTGCCCAGATTCAGCACGCGATGAAGGAACGTTGGAACTGCCAGCAACAGCCCGGCAACCACCAGGCTGCGCCGGAAGCTGACCACGTACACGCAAAGCACAATCGCTGTGCTACTCAGCACCCGGAAAACGTAGTAACCCAGCACGCTGTTCTCGGCATAGGGATAGAGAACCAGAGAGGCCAAAAGAAAGAGGAACAGCAGGAAAAACTTTCGCCCGGCCAGGGTGCTCAACATCCGGCGCGATTCAGTCAGCGCATCGCCTGGTTTATGAGACATATGCAGCGGGAACCGCAGACAATCGCAAGCGTTACCAGCATTCTCGATGCAATCGGTCCACCAATCGACGAGCATCGGCACGCCGAGGTCGAAGCGATCTTACATTCCCCTACTTGATGTTGATGGTTAAAACCTGCGCCCCGGCGACCACGTAGTCGAGCGGGACCGTTGCAGCTTCGTTCACCGAGGACTCGCTTGAGACCACCATATCCTGGGTTCCGCGCATGCCGTCCATTACGTTCATGATCGACAGTGGGAGCGTGGGCATAACTTTATCGGCGATCATGGCCTCCGGGTCAGCTTCGAGCAGCGAGACGTAGACGCGGTTGTTGACATGCTCCTTGTTCAGGAAGGCGATGGTGGCAGCCAGATCCAGTTTGCGTCCGAGAAGCGACGAGCCGTGACGAAAATGATCGAGCGTATCGCCATCGCTGACCAGGATGCGTAGCGGTCCCTTCGAAGTGGACGTTGGGATGTGGATGGGAATGTGTTGCACCACGCCCTCGCCGCGGTAGGGCCGCAGCAAGGCTTCAATG
>Ga0265760_10000309_pt1 | contig 13461 bp, 9 predicted proteins | sample NZIome_2_FD_200831 | JGI IMG/M metagenome (GOLD analysis project Ga0265760, IMG submission 200831) | Metatranscriptome of rhizosphere microbial communities from Maridalen valley, Oslo, Norway - NZI1 (Metagenome Metatranscriptome) | ecosystem: Host-associated > Plants > Roots > Rhizosphere > Soil...
CGCGCGCGCCGGGGCACGAGATCGCCGGCACGGTCGAGGCGCTCGGCCCGCAGACGAGCGGCTGGAAGATCGGCGAGCGCGTCGGAATCGGCTGGCACGGCGGCCACGACGGCACCTGCGACCGCTGCCGCCGCGGCGACTTCATCACGTGCCGCAATCTGCAGATCCCCGGAATGGCGTACGACGGCGGGTACGCGCAATACGTCGTCGCGCCGGCCGTCGCGCTCGCGCGGATTCCCGAGGAACTGACGGCGGCAGAAGCCGCGCCGCTGATGTGCGCCGGCATCACGACGTTCAACGCGTTACGTCACAGCGAGGCGCGGGCCGGCGATCTCGTCGCGATCCTGGGCGTCGGCGGCCTCGGCCACCTCGCCGTGCAGTACGCCGCGAAGATGGGATTTTGCACCGTTGCGATTGCACGCGGCCGGGATAAGGAAGAACTCGCGCGCAAGCTCGGTGCTGTTGACTATATCGACAGCAGCGCCCGTGATGTCGGCCCGGAGTTGCAGCGACTCGGTGGCGCGAAGCTCGTGCTCTCCACGATCACTGCCGCCGCGGCGATGGAGCCGGTGCTGAGCGGTCTCGGCGTCGACGGCCAACTGCTCATCGTCGGCGCGTCGCCCGAACCGCTGCCGGTGGATACGGCCGCGATGATCGGCAAGCGCAACTCGATCAAATCCTGGCCGTCGGGAACCTGCGCCGACTCCGAAGACGCGATGCGCTTCAGCGTGCAGACCGGCGTGCGCGCAATGATCGAAACGATGCCGCTCGAGCGCGCAGCCGAAGCCTACGAACGCATGATGAGCGGTGCCGCCCGCTTCCGCATGGTCGTTACTCTTTAAGCATGAGCCCCGCGGTGGTTACTGGTGCCTCCGGCGGGCTCGGGCTCGAGTTCGCCAAGCTGCTCGCGGCAGATAAACACGCCCTCGTCCTGATCGCACGATCGACCGAGAAGCTCGAAGCGATCGCGGTCGATCTGCGAAGCCGCTACGGAGTGAACGTCGAAACGCTGGCGCTCGATTTGAGCCGGCCCGGCGCGGCGGCGGAGGTATTCGCGCGCGTGCCGGAGTGCGACGTTCTCATCAACAACGCCGGCTTTGCGACGAAGGGGCGTTTCGACGAGATACCCGAGGAACGAATCCGCGAGGAGGTGCTGCTCGACGTCTTGACGCTCACCGAACTCACGCGCGCCTACGTGCCTGGAATGCGCGCGCGAGGAGTGGGCCGAGTGCTGAACGTCGCTTCGACCGCGGGTTTTCTCCCCGGTCCATTCATGGCCGTCTATTATGCGTGCAAGGCGTACGTGCTTTCGTTCTCGCAAGCGATTGCAGAGGAACTGCGCGGCAGCGGCGTCACCGTGACTTGCCTCTGCCCCGGAGCCACGGCAACCGGTTTCGCCGACCGCGCGCATACGAATAACACGCGTCTCTTCAAACGGCTGCCCGTCGCCAATGCGGCGTCGGTTGCGCGCGCGGGCTACCGTGGCATGCTGCGCGGCCGCGATCTCGTGATTCCGGGCCTCTATAACAATCTCGTCGCACTGGGTCCTCGGCTGACTCCTCGAAGGCTGTTGATCTGGATCTCCCGCAGAACGATCGAGTAACCTGGAACCGTGCGCTATAACATGGGGAGGTGTCAGGCCGCGTGACGGCAGCGCCGTGCCCGGCGGCCCGAACCGCCACGATGTCTGCGCGATACGCAGAGGGAACGCCAGCCGCGCTTCGACGCTACTCGCCGCTCGCAAAGCCCATCAAGCTCGCCAACAAGCACCAATATGCACTTCACGCTCAAAGAGAACCCGCTGCGACGTGAGCATCTCGACGAGTTCGTCGCTTGTTATCGTGCCGAGAATCGAGGGCGGCGCCGTGAAACGGAGCGATTCCATCGATTCGCTTACAATGAAGTCCTAGCACGCGACAAGGTGAGCCTTGACCTTTTCTGGCTACGGGACGAGTCCCTTGAGGACGCCGCCAATCTTCCTGAGCGCACGTCCTAGCGACTGAAATCGTTGAAGATCTCGAAGCTGCCGTTTCCCAGTTTAGCGAAGTGACGACCTCACTCCGAGCATTGGCGCCGGACGCGCCGACGTAGACGCGCCGTGGAACCTGGCTTTTGCGAGACGACTTTTCGCCACGCCTTTTATGGCGAGAGGCACGCGCGGATCATGAAAGCGCGACTTTCGCATCGCGCAGGTCTTGGCGCCGGGTCTGCGCCGCGGATCGCTCTGATCACATTAGAGCGTATCACGAGGCAGACGCGGCCATTCTCCCTTCTACGCGACCACGAGTGACGTTCTCGGTTCGGTCCTCAAAAGGTTAGTGGCCCACATTTGGCCCACATACCCCTGGCTACCAACGACAACTGGCCACGACATCGATAGCGACACCTTCCTTAGAAGCGCCCGTTCTGGTCGTCGTCAGTTGTCTCGGATTTATCTACCGTATCGCTTTCGATTAGTGATTGGCTTGTTCAGTCACAACGATGCTATCTTAACGCGCTCGCAGCGTCACGGCACTTCAAGACGGGAAACAACGCAGAGGCAAAAAGGCTCTTTCCCGAACCGTCGATTCTGCGCCTAAAGTCGACGGAACCTGGGCGGCGCTGCAGCCGGCGGGGAGCGCGATCGGCGCCCAGAGTGGCAAAGCGTAGCGGACCAAACGACATTTCATCGGCATGGTAGCTCCAATCTTTGACGGTAGTCTGTGCCACTCAACCGTCACCCTGTATTGTTGGCGAGCATCGGCAAATTACTTAACTAAACCCCAGGTGCGCGGGGCGAAAAGCGGAAATCTCAATGCCAAGTTGACGGCCAAGAGCGCTTCGAGAACCATAAATCCTCATAAGTCGCGCATTCGTACGGGAAGACCGCCGGCTAATGGCGATCGCGCGTACCTTCGCGGCCGGATTGCGGTTGCGCTTGAGTTGGCGCTCGGGAACAGTCACACCGAGGCGCGCAGACTCCTTGCCGGCCTCCAGTGCGAAACGGACGCCGACGACGAGATGGCCGCACTCTACTTTCATGCCTGCGCCCTCACCTATTATAAGGCGCGTCTCATTCGCGAGAGCTTTGCGGCGTTCGAACGCGCCTTGAAGGCGGCGCGCAGTCACGGCGAATCGCGGCTTTGCCAAGTAGTCTTGGAAAATTACGGCTGCGCTCTCGCGCAAGACGGTAAAATCGAGTACGCCGTCCAGCTCCTTGGGGAAGGCCTCGAGATTCAAGGCGACGTTCTGGACCAACTTCTCTGCCTGGCAAACCTAGCTGACGGACTCCTCGTTGCTGGACAGCTCAGGCATGCCGCCGACGTACTTCATCAGTTTCATGCGTTGCACGCGGGTCATCCAAAGTCTGATTACTTGTTGACGGCTTCGGTGACCGGAATCTCCGTTGGAGTCATGCTCGGCGACAAGAAATTGGTGCATCTCAGCTCCGATCCCGCATTACTGGAGCTGGCATTTGCACGTCCCGGCCAGCATCAGGTTCTGGGACAAGCCGCGGAAGCGTTTTGTCTGCTTTACGAGCAGTCGGATCGCCGTACCGAGCACGATGCGCTGCTCGATCGCGCCGTCGACGCCTCATTGTCGCTCGACTCGAGCCTGAATCTCGCCATCAGGGTGGCACGGCTGGGTTCCGCCGATCAAGTGCTGCGCGTGAAGGCGTTGATGGATCAGCACTGTGCGGGGGACTCGCTCCCGTTGCGGGCATACTGCGCGCTGTTCGATAGCTTCGTTGCGTCGCGCCATCAATTGACGCAACGTGCGCGAAAGCTCGCCACGCAAGCCGTGCGCGACCTTGCCGGGGTCGGCCGTCCCCTCTTGGAAGCAGCTGCGCTGGAGGCGGCGGGCCTATACGACGCGCGCACAGTCTTCGCCGTCATTGCGGAAGTTCGGGCGAAGCAATGCGATTGAAGTGGATGGGCGGCCCGCTTCCGCGGCGCATGGCCATCGATCTTACCGCTCGCGAGCGCGAGATTGCGGAACTTGCCGCGCGCGGCACGACCGACCGAGCAATCGCACTGGCCCTTGGATTGAGCGAACGCACCGTACAGTGCCACTGCCGGGCGATATTTGGCAAACTCGGAATTCGCTCGCGATGGCAGCTCCGAAGCGCCACAGCACCTTCTCTGAGTCAAGCCCCAAATCTGCCTTAAATCGCTGCCAAGTGACGCGTGCTTCGCGTTACGCCACGTGATAAGCGAGTTTCATTCCTTCGTACTGAACGCTATACCGGTCGGGGTGGCATACATACTCCCCTGGAATATGTAGTCCTTGATGGGATCGCCCCCTGCCGGATAGCCCCAGACATCGACCGTTGACGAAGTGTAGCCACATCCCACCTCGGCATCGCCGCTGACGACCTGTTCTTCGTTGGGCGTGAGCACCGCTTCGCCGATATTGCACGTCGCACCGCCTTTATAGGTGCTGTACGTGGTCTTCGAGGTAAGCGCGCCCTGGTTCGAAACTAAATAACTGCAAGCGCCGTTGTTATGATTGGGGCGGTTGCACGCCGAATCGAAGATAATCCATGTTTTGAACGTCTTCGCCCACTGGAGGCCGGCGGGAAAATGGATCGTTCCGCCGGAGAAGGCGATCGCTTTGCAATGCGCCTTTCGACACGAATAGAGCTGCGCTGTCCTGTAAATGTCGACGCCCGTTTCCCAAAGGTGCCCGTTCGGGTCGTAGGCGGGATATTGATAATTTTGCTCGGTGGAGTTCGTTAGCACCTTCGGCGTCGACGATGAACTTGAATAGATTACGAGATTTCCGGGGTAGTAGCATGAATAGCCGCAAGAGCCGTCGCCGAGAAAGTTGGCTACGGCAAGATCGCCGTTGGTCGGATTGACCGCACAGCTGCTGGGAATTCCGTCGGAGTCGGTGTAGGTATTGAGCAGCTTCCCTTGCTGTGAGTACTCTTCGATCACGGGCGGCTGGCTGGCGGTATAGCCGCTAACGATGACATAAACGTTCCCTTTGGCGTCGGAGCACGCGCCGCCCAAGGCGTCGTTGAAACCCGATAGCGTTCCGACGAGCTTCAATGCGGGCCACGAAAAGATATCGACGCCGTAAAAGCCAATCCCGGCTTGTCCGTTCATGACTGCGAACAGCACCGTGTGAGCAGACTTGGCGCTAGGCGAAACCCATGAGGTCGCACGGACGGATGGCGAATTTAAAAGCGTTACCCCGCCGGTTGCCGGCACTAATGCGCCCGATGATGCTCCGTTCGCGCAACTGGCGAGCAGCGCGGCGGCTAACACGGCGCCGATCTCCCTGCGGAAGGAAAGGATTCTCATTAAACGATGCTCCTTTGGCTCGATGGTACTTCAACGGGCGTTGCACGAGCATCGGCAAATTACCTAATGGTCCGGCTTAATGGCCAGACCCTGCTGCCCCGTTCGATCGAGGGGCGGAGGGGCAGCCACGTCCGAGCTTCGGGCCTCGGGCGGGGCCCAGCAACGTTCAGAGCGCGCCGGAAGGCTCGGCATCGGGTCACGTTGGCAACTTCTAGCCGATTGAATGGAGACGCAGCAAAAAAGGTTCGGTTGCAACCTGCTAAGCAATTTGCCGATGCTTGCTGCGCATAAAGCGGTGTATTATTGAGCGCGCGGGGGTCCATCTGATGCGCCGGCTCTGGACCGTTTTTGGGTCGCGAGGATCCCGCGTGTCCTGCCCGACCAAAAGCACTGCTGTGAGTGAACAAAGGAGCGTCTCCAATGAGAATAACGGTGTCAGTATTGGCGGTCGCCGCACTGCTCGCCGGTTGCAATAGCGGCGGGGCGAAGTCGTTTGAATTCGGCCCGGACTCGAGCGCTGGGATGAACGGCTCCTCGATGTTCCGCGGCGGCGCTAAGTCGCTGGGTACGGTGCACGCCGATCATCACAAATCGTGGGTTTCCCCGGATGCCGGATCTACTCGGTATCTCTTGTTCGTATCCGATTACGCCACCGGGGACGTTGACATTTTCGCGTGGCCGGGCCTGAAACTAGAGGGAACGCTCACGGGATTCCTCGACCTCGGTTCTGAGTGCTCGGATAGGTCAGGCCACGTCTACATTGTCAGTCAAGCGCTCAATGGCACGATCGACGAGTATTCTCGCACGGGAAGTCTGCTCAACAGCTACACCGATCCCTACGGTTCTCCGGCAGCATGCGCCGTCAATCCCACCAACGGCGATCTTGCCGTGACCGACGACATTAGCTACTGCGGCTCCGGCTGTTCCGCCGGCCACGTTTTGATCTTTTCAAGTCCCTCGTCACCCCCAAAGGTTGTGCAGAACCCGGACGAGGACAACTACGACTTCGTGGGTTACAATCCACATGGCGTCCTCTGGGAAGACGGAAGCGATTTTAACGGGCACGTCCTGCTATCGTCCTGCGGGAACAAGAAATGTAAAACGATCAACTTGTCCGGTGGGAGTCTTTATTTCCCCGGCACCGTTCAATGGGACAAAACGCATGCAAATTGGGTCGTCTTCGATCAGAACTGCAACCGGTACGGCTCCGGCTCCGGCTACGGGGGGGCTTGCAGCTACTCGGTTTCGGCCAACGGCGTGCTCGGGCCGCAAACGATGTACTTGACCGATAAAGGTGGCCAAGTCTGTGATCTGGTCCAGGGCGTGATCGCGCCTGGTGGAAAATCTGTCGCGGGCGGTGACTACGACTGGTGCGGCTACGACCACAGCGTGGTCGCTCGCTGGGGTTATCCGGACGGAGAAAACCCGACTAAAGAGTACATCGGCGCCGAGCCGGTCGGGGCGGCAATCAGCGCGATGCCGACCCGCTGAACGAAATAGATCGGCGCAGCGGTTCGACCGCGGCCTCGAAAACGCCACACGGGCTCACTTAATGCGGGCCCGTGTGTTTTTCCCAGCGATTTTCACCAAGCGACGAGCTTTCTAAGTGGAGTTGCCGATCAGCAACTCCAGCCTCGCGCTCCTGAGGCTGGGGCGCCATCTTTGCGGCGTGCCTCCTTGTATTATGCCGAGAGGGCAGGTCATGCTGACTGACTGCTTGGGTCGTAACCTCGCGGGATAGATAGGCGGCTACCGGTAAGCGCCTGCGGAGATCGGACGGTATCGTGAGGCACCGCATCACCGGTCAGCTCGAATGCACAAGGTCGATCGCGAAGGGCGCCGTTACCGGGAGGTAGGCTCGATGGTGTCGTTCTTGGGAATCGATTTGTCAAAGGAAGCCTTTCACGCATGTCTCTTAGGCGATCAGGCCGAGACAAAGAGAGCATTTCCGAATTCGCCGATTGGGCTCGAGCAGTTGACGCTGTGGCTGAAGAACCGTCACGCCATCGACGTACACACCTGCACGGAGGCGACCGGCGTCGGAGCGTATGAAGCGGCGAGGAGGGTGAGCAGCCCACGGCCTCGAGAGTATCGTCCTGCGAGACCTTGCCGTCGTGCCGCATCACGCCGGCTCAGTTACTGACGCCATTGAGCTCATGAAGCATGCAGTCGAACTTGCCGAGGACTATTCGGGTGTATGGTCCCTGTGGAATACATATGAAGCCGCAGCGCGTTTGTTAACAGACTGGCGAATCGTACGACTTGCCCGGCAGGCACGGGCTGCAATATCGGCGCGCGCGAGTGCATCTCACGGCGGAGAGGCCCACGCGTTAGGCAGTGCGCTCGCGAAGCGCGCGCACCGCTCTCATCAATCCTCCGAATCCCGTCTGCGCCTGACGATCGGAAAGGCCCGACCCATTCCTCATGAGGGCGTCGACGGACGGCGTTCGGTCTACGCCGACCCGTCCGGACTCGTGGCGACGCCGTAAACTGCCGTGAGAGATTTGGTGAGAGGCGGTTGGCGGGAACGCCGCGCAAGTGCCGCCAGGTCGGACGGTCGAGGCGAACGACTAGATACGCCGGAGGGTTGTATTCGTTACCGCTTTCGGCCAAGGGCGAACAGATTGATAACCTAGGCAGGTCTGAAAAAGAAAATGCAGTGACGACGACTCCGGCCGCGAGATTGACCACCTCCAACGGGGATACAGCGCCGTGCATCACTCGCTACGGCCACGCGTCTAAGAATTAGTGGCCCACATTTGGCCCACATACTGCTGTCTACCGACGACGACCGGCGACGATACGAGTAGCGGCATCATCCTTAGAAGCGTCGATTTTAGTCGTCGTCAGTTGTCTCGGGTTGCGCTGCGGTATCGCTTTCGATTCCCGTTGGCAACTACCAGAAGCGTCCAAACCCGATTGGCCTGTGCCTTAGTAGCTATTGTCTTCGACTACGGGTGAGCGACGGCCGCAAGGGGTGCCACACCAATGCGCCGTGCGGTGCTTGCTGGGAGCCGGCGCGCTTGGCTCATCGCCGAGGGGCCCGAATCGAGCGTGGCAATAGCTAGCCCGATCCGCCTGCTTGGATAATCGATTTGGAACTACCAGACGCTCCTCAAGCTTTATGCCGATTCAGGTGATCCGCGCATTCGGCAGCTCGCCGCAGAATTGGACCCCATCGTGCGGGCACCTGAGTACTAGGTCTTGAGGGTCCGCGAACCCCGCTAGGGCGGCGGCCAGTAGGCGACGCCGGTCGGGTAGTTCGATTTACTCCATCCCTCGTTGATCGACCCAAGCACTTTGCCGGCGGGATAGCTTAGGATTTCCACTTGGTCGAAGTTCGAGACGAACAGTTCGGAGCGTTTCTGATTAAACGCCTCCCAGGCCGCGCCGTTCGGAACCGAGATTTGCTGCACGAGCTTGCCGGTGGCCTCGGAATAGACTTCGACGGTGCCGCTTCCGTCCAACGCAAGAAGATTGTTGTTGCCGTCCTCGAGGATCGCCCACGGTTCGGTGTAGCTCACGCCGAGGCCGATCGCTTTCCCTCGCGCATGCTTGAACTCGGCGATGCTGCCGTTGCTCCCGCTTCCTTCATACGAAATGTAGATCGTGTTCGTCTGAGCGTGGAGCGTTATGCCGTCTACTTGAAAGTTGGGAAGCCGCAACACGCGTGAGGGCTCGCTGGCCGCGGGCGGATAGATCGAGACTGAGCCCGGCGAGAACTTGGCAAACGGCGCGATGTTCGCGACGTACATCGTCCCATCGCCTCCGACCGCGATATCGTATGGAACCCAATGGATGGGGACGATGTAGCGCGAGTACTGTGTGGAGCCCTTCGGATAGACCTTAATGTCGCCGTGGGCCTGGCCTTCGGTCGAGACGCCCAAGTCTGCCACGTAGAGATTGCCGGCAGTGTCGGTCGTCATACCTTCGGGCATGTCGTCGTCTTGAATCTGGCCGACGAGCTTATACTGCAGACCTTCTAAGGACAGGATGTCGATGACCCCGCTATACGACGGGCTGCCCGTCGGATCGCCGACGTAAAGCAGCGCCTTTGCGCTCTTGACCTCAGGCGACATCCAACCGCCCGAGTGACGCAAACCGGCAGACGATGGCGGCATCACCGAGGCCGATCCGCCCGGCGTGATCGCTCCGGCGCAGCCAGATGCGAGAAGAATCAGTGTGGCGGCGACCAGCGCCTCTCCGCGCTGCGAGAATGTAACGTTCACGCGGATAACTTAATTCCCGAACAGCGGCGTGATCGCCTGGCTACACGATGCGCATCGCGCCGTTCCAGGTAGCGAGCGCAGGGACCCTTGCCCGCGTCCTAAAAATGGGCTGACTGATGAAATCTAGCCCGAGGTAACCCTTGGAGCGAGGAGCGCGGATGAGGATCCTACAGTTCGGAAGCTGCGCAGCGGGCCTCTGCATTGGGGCGGCGTTCATCGCCGGCTGCGGCGAGTCACCGGCCGTTTCCATTGCACCGGCCGCAGTGCAGGAGCGTCGCGCATCGAGCCAGGATCTCGTCTACGCCGCGGCGAGCGCCGGGAATGCGATCTACGTGCTCTCGTACCCGGCGGGCAAACTTGTGAAAACGATTCGGCCGCCCAAAGGTACGATCTCGCTGCAGGGTCTTTGTTCCGACACAAACGGAGACGTATACGTCACGGCATTAGCCGCCGCTGGGAGCGGATCCAGCGCTGACGGAATGCTGTACGAATACAAGCGCGGCGCCCGTACGCCGGAAAAGACGTTTAAGTTGGATGGCGTTCGGCCTTTTGGGTGCGCGGTCGACCCCACAACGGGGGATCTCGCCTTCTCGACGGTGAGCCTCGGCGTCACGGCCGGCTATGTCGACATCCAGGCGCCTGATGGATCCGGCAAAATCTATTACGACTACAACATCTCGAACTATTACTACTGCGGCTTCGACGGCAGCGGCAATCTCTTTGTCGACGGCCAGGGAGATGGCACGGAAATGTATCTCGCCGAGATAAAGAAAGGCAGCACCGGTTATCCGACCAACCTCACGCTCTCCAAAAGCATTAGCCTCTCCGGCATGGGGCAGATCCAGTGGGATGGCACGGACGTCACGCTCGAAGACCTCACTGCCGGCGCGATCTATCGTCTCCGGATAGACGGAACAAAGGCTAATATCGTCGGCACGACGCGCCTCGAGAAGTGGTACGACGCGACACTCTCCTGGATTTACGGCGCGACGGTACTCGTGCCAACCGGCGAGCAACAAACGCAGGTTGGCGTGTGGAACTACCCGCAAGGTGGCAAGCCCGTGCAGACGATCGCCGCTCCGAGCTCCATACTGAGCGTCACGCTCAGCGCGGTCTCGCAGCGATGAAACGATCGAGCCCCGGCCACCGCCTTTTCATCCTGGTCGCGTTTCTGACACTCGTTTCGGCGTGCGGAGCGCCTTCGGCGACGCCGGTGGTCGCGCCACACGTCAACCCCGGCGACTCCTGGATGACGCCGGGATCGTCCAGCGGCGATCTTTTGTACGTCGCCGACGCCAGCTCGAATGAGGTCGACGTCTACTCCTATCCGGCCGGCAAGCAGGTGGGAATGCTCACCGGATTCGAGGGCCTGGCTTTCTTGTGCGCCGATTCATCCGGCAACGTGTTCGTTCCGAACTACGGTAAATCCGAGATCCTCGAATACGCGCACGGCGGCACCACCCCAATCGCGACGCTGAGCGATCCGGACTCCACCCCCTACTCGTGCTCGTTCGATCCGACGACCGGGAATCTCGCAGTTGCCAACTACACGACGACGTACGGATACGGCGATATCGCGATATACGAACACGTAAGCGGGAGCCGTCAGGTCTATTTGGATTACGACGCCGGCTATGTCCAGTTTTGTGCTTACGACGCGAAAGGCAACCTATTCGTCGAGGGCTTCGATAAGACGAACTCCGGAGATTTCTTTGGGCTTGACGAGCTTCTCAGAGGCGCAAAACTTTTGACGCATATCACGCTGGACGATATCCCGGCCTTTCCAACGGGTTTGCAATGGGATGGCAATTATCTAGCGATGGGAACCGGAACGGTTGCCGGACCAAGTTCCGGCGACACGTATGTCTATCACGTGCAGATTACGCGAGCGACCGGTAAAACGATAGGCACGACGCATTTGGTCGAGCGCGGGCCGACGAGCAACTTCTTTATCGACGGGTCCGCGATCGTCGTAACCGGCGGCAAACCACGGACTCGGACCGAGGTTTTTGCGTATTTGAGCGGCGGCAAGCCGGAATTGACGCTCACTGAAAAGGCGCCGGCGGGCGTCGTCGTTAGTAATGGGGGGTCGAAATGATCAACGTCCGAAAACTGCTGACTGCGAGCGTCGTCTGCGCAAGCGTTGCGGCTTGCTCGCCAGTCGGCGCCCCCGGCGTCGTCGCCGTGCATTCCATGGCGTCGGTGCCGTCCAAGAACACCGCCAGCTACGGCTACGGTAGTATCTTCGCCTTCGACAGCACGGACGGCGCGAACCCTGACGGGGTGTTGCTTTACTACCACGGGAAGCTGTACGGCACGACCAAGACCGGCGGCGCGTACTCGCAGGGAACCGTTTTTAGCGTGACGCCCTCGGGCCATCAGAAGGTTCTCTATAGTTTCGGAAGCGGTTACGACGGCGCCGAGCCGGAAGCCGGCCTCACCCTGCTCAAGGGCAAGTTCTATGGGACGACGTTCGGCGGCGGCGCGCACGGTGAAGGCACGGTTTATAGCGTCACGCCAAAGGGCCAGGAGCAAGTGCTGTATAGCTTCGGCGCCGGCTACAGTGGCGACGGCCAGAACCCGACGGCATCGGTAACCGCGTTGAACGGTACACTATTCGGAACTACCTCCGCGGGTGGCAACGAAAATGCGGGCACCGTCTTTAGCGTGACGACCGGCGGCCAGGAGAGCGTCATCCATAAATTTCCCTACTACTCCAAAACCGACGGCGAGGTCCCTTTCGGCGGCCTGACCGCGCTCAAAGGCACGCTCTACGGGACGACCGATGCCGGCGGCGAGTGCCGAGAAGGAGTCGTGTTCAGCATTACCCCCGCCGGCAGCGAGAAGGTTCTTCACAACTTCAACTGCGCGACTGGCGACGGATCGAACCCGCAAGCGAACATGGTATGGTACCAAGGCCGGTTCTACGGGACGACTTACCAAGGCGGTGCTGCCTTCTATCTTGACGGCATCATCTTTAGCATGGACACCGCCGGGAACGAACAAGTAGTTTACACCTTCTACACGCAAGCGCGCCCGACGGCATCTCTGATCGGCCTCAAAGGGGCCTTATACGGCGTTACCAGTATCGGAGGGACGAACGGCGACGGCACGATCTTTAGCCTGAAGGGCAGCAACCTCAGCATACTTCACAGCTTTGGCATTCCCCCCGATGGTGAGAAGCCGCTCGCTGGATTGACCGACGTACGCGGCGCACTTTACGGCACGGCGTCCGCCGGCGGCGGCTATGCGGATGATGGTATGGTTTACAAACTTTCTCCCTGAGAGCGGGCCGAAAGAGGCGCGACTAAGGCGACACTTTCCAACTCTGCTTGAGCTGCGCCAGCGCGGGCCGCGGAGTTAAGACGTCGAGGCCGCCGCTCCCTTGTGAGACCGAGTTGAGCCCGAACCACGCTTGATCGTCGCTGCAGCCGGGGAATCCGCCGTTGAACGTGTCGTTGCCTTGATGCACGTCCTTGTTGCCGCTCTTCCACCATTCGTCGTTCCACTCGAAATAGAATCCGCCGGAGACGATGCCGTTCTCATCGGTAAATCCCGATGCCAGCCAGCGGCCGTTGTTCCACACGAGGTCGACGAGGCCGGGCATACCCGGGTCGCCCTTCGCCGGCAGCTCTTTGACGTCGCGATTGCTCGGGCCGGCCTGTTGTTTGGGAACGCATTGCGTCTCCTGATAGAAGCCGTTCTGCCAAGCGTAGGTGTTGCTCCACGCCGGGTGGTACGCGGCGCTGGCGCCGTATTCGGTGAGCATGGTCGGCTTGGTCGTCGTGTTCTTGAGCTGCGTGAAGAGGGTCGTCATCGTTCGGCCGCGGTAGATGTTGATGCCCCAGGCGTCGACGGCCGCTCCGAATTTTTCTCCGGCCTTTACGAAGCCGATGTTGCCGTCGGGCTCTGAGGTCGTCACGATCTTATCCGCGTCGCCGCCG
>Ga0265760_10000310_pt1 | contig 13454 bp, 11 predicted proteins | sample NZIome_2_FD_200831 | JGI IMG/M metagenome (GOLD analysis project Ga0265760, IMG submission 200831) | Metatranscriptome of rhizosphere microbial communities from Maridalen valley, Oslo, Norway - NZI1 (Metagenome Metatranscriptome) | ecosystem: Host-associated > Plants > Roots > Rhizosphere >...
ACCGACACCGACGTCGGAAAGACTCGCGTGACCGCGGCACTGGCGCTTGCGCTGCGCCGCGCCGGCGAAAACCCGACCATCGTGAAGATCGTCCAGACCGGAGTGAAGCCGCGCGGGGAAGGCGACGCGCAGCACGCCGGCCGCCTGGCCGGCGTCCCGCATGTAGAGCTCGCCCGTTTCGAAGCGGCGGGCGACCCCTGGACCTCCGCGCTCGCGGAGGGCTCGCCTCCGCTCACCGCCGAGAGGCTCGCTGCCGAACTCGATAAGATTCCCGGCACGATCGTCGCCGAGGGTATCGGCGGGATCATGGTCCCCATCAACGCCGCCGAGAACATCGGCCACGTCGCGGCACAGGCCAAGCTCGAAGCGGTTATTGCCGTGGGCCTGCGACTGGGGTGCATCAACCACGCGATGCTGACGCGCAGCCTCTGCCGCGAGCTGAACATCCCCGTAGCCGGCATCGTGCTGGTCGAACGCTGGGGGCGAACGGATCCCACGTACCGCGACCGCGTCTATTGCGTGCTGCAGGGAAGTCTGCCGGTGCTCGGCGTTCTGGCGTTTGCGGCCGCCGAAACTCAGTCCGTTGAAGCCGGTGCAAAGCTTTTCGAACCTTTGGTGAACCAAGAGCGCTGATATGGCGCATTCCACGATCCAGCGCGCTCGAGCCGAACTGCTCGAGTGCGGCCGCCCTGCGAGCTCCGAACTGCTCGCCAGCCTCGCCGAACTTCCGGCCGAGCACGTGCCCGCTCTCTTAGCGCTGGCCGACGACGTGCGCTCGCATTACTGCGGCAACGAGATCGCCGTCGAAGTGCTGTACAACGCCAAGAAAGGCGGCTGCTCGGAAGATTGCAACTTTTGCTCGCAAAGCGCGCGTTACGCCACCGACGTCCAGCCGGAGCCGCTTTCGAGCGTCGCGGATTTTGTCGCCGCGGCGCGCGCGGCGCACGCCCGCGGCGCCGGTGAGTTCTGCATCGTCGTCGCCGTGCGCGGGCCTTCTGAAAAACTGCTGGAACGCGTCTGCGCTGCGGTCGAGGCAATCAAAACTGCGCTCCCGCTGACCGTCGCCGTGTCGCTGGGCATCCTGAACGACCACCAGATCGAGCAACTCGCCCGAGCCGGCGTCGATAAAGTCAACCATAACCTTGAAACGTCGCGCCGTTATTTTCCCCACGTCTGCACCACGCACAGTTACGACGAGCGATGGGAAACCTGTCAGCGGGTGAAGCACCATAATCTCGAGCTCTGCTGCGGCGGCATCATCGGCATGGGCGAAGAGGTCGCCGACCGGCTCGACTTCTTGTCGTCGTTGCAAGAGCTCCAACCCCAAGAGGTGCCGATCAACTTCCTCAATCCGCGCCCCGGCACGCCCTTTGGGGAGCGATCGCTGCTCGATCCGGTCGAAGCGTTGCGCTTTGTGGCGATGGCGCGCCTCGCATTGCCGAGCGCGCTCGTGCGCTTCGCCGGAGGGCGCGAAGTAACGCTGCAGGCGCTGCAGGACGTCGGCATGCGAAGCGGTGTCAGCGGCATCGTTCTCGGCAACTATTTGACGACCGAAGGCCGCAGCGACGCCGACGATTTCGCGATGCTGAATCGACTCGGCTTCGAAGTCCTGGCCTAGTTCGCTAGAAACTTCGCACTCTTGGATCAAAACAGAGCGCCGTACTTTCAAGCGCTGCTCGACTACGTCGACTCGGGCGTGCAGCCGTTTCATACGCCCGGGCACGTACAGGGCGTTGGAATGGATTTGGCATTTCGCGAGTTCATCGGCGACAATATCTGCGCGATCGACCTCACGCCGATGCCCGGCATCGACGACCTCTTGCAGCCGACCGAAGCGATCAAAGAAGCACAGGAGCTCGCGGCGGAGGCATGGGGCGCCGGCCATACGTTTTTCCTGATCAACGGCTCGACCAGCGGCAATCAATGCATGATGATGGCGGCCATCAACCCGGGCGAGAAGATTGCCGTGCCGCGCAACTCGCACAAGTCGATGCTGGGCGGCTTGGTGATGAGCGGAGCGGAGCCAATCTACATGCATCCCGAAGTGGACGTCGAGCTGCGAATGGACCACTGCGTGACTCCGGAAACCGTCGCGCGTACGATCGAAGAGCATCCCGATCTGGTTGCCGTCTATCTGGTCTCGCCGACCTATTACGGCGTGGCGGCGGATCTGGCGTCGATCGAGCGGATCGTGCACGGCGCCGGTAAGGTGTTGCTCGTCGACGAGGCATGGGGCCCGCACTTTCACTTTCATCCGGATCTGCCGCTCTCGGCGACGGCCGCCGGCGCCGATATCTGCGTCAACTCGACGCACAAGATGCTCTCAGCATTCTCGCAGTGCGCGATGCTCCATCACCAGGGCAAACGCGTCGCGCTCGACCGGCTGGAAGCGGTGCTCAAGATGTTCCTGTCGACGTCGCCGAATCTGCCGATGGTCGCCTCGCTCGACGTGGCGCGCAAGCAGATGGCCACCGAAGGCGAGGCGCTCCTGTCGCGCACGATTGCGCTGGCGCAGGAGGCGCGCGAGCGGCTGAACCGGATTCCCGGCGTCTACTGCTTCGGCGAGGAGCTGCAGGGCCGCCACGGCATCTTCGATCTCGACCCGACGAAGGTCACGGTGACGGTCAAAGGCCTCGGTTATACGGGCTACGAGGCTTCGGCGCTGCTGCGTCGCCGGTATAACATTCAGGTGGAGATGGCGGATCTTTTCAACGTCGTCGCGCTCTTTACGATTGGAACCCGCCGCGAGGCCGCCGAAGGATTCATCTACGCCTTCGAGGAGCTGGCGCGCGACGACCGGCCGATCGACATGTTCGCACCGTCAGGCATTCTCGAAGAGCGGTTGAGGCGCGGAACGTTTGCGCTTCCGCCCGTCCCGCCGATGCGGATGCTTCCGCGCGACGCATTCTTAGCCGATGCTGAGTTTGTGAAGTTTCGTGAGTCGAGCGGGCGAATCTGCGCCGAGACGCTGACGCCCTACCCGCCCGGAATTCCGGTCATCGCCCCGGGCGAGCAGATTACGCAAGAGATTATCGACTATTTGCGCCTGGAGTTGAAGGCGGGAGTGCGCATTCAAGGCCCGTTCGACGGCGAGCTGCGGGTCATTCGCGTTGTGAAGGAGTGACCCCCGACGGCGGATAACGGTGAAGCGAAGGCCTCGGAAGTGAGGAACGATCTTTGGCAGTAAGAGTTCATTCCATTTCGCCGAGTTGGGAACTCTCCCAGCTCCTCGATATCTTCCCGCTCACGATTCGGCAAGCTCTCGTCCGCCTGCGTAACCTCGAAGACATCATCGAAGTCGTGCTCGACTTGGGCCGTCCCCCGGAGGCCCGTTTCGAACACGATTTTATCTATTTGTCGGACGTGCCGATCGGCCATGAGGATATCGCCCACGTCTGCTCGCGGATCTCGCCGTTTGGCGCCGACAATCGCGCCGGCATCGAGCAGACGCTGCATCGAATCAGCGCGATTCGCAACCGAACCGGCAAAATCGTCGGGCTCACGTGCCGCGTCGGACGAGCGGTGTACGGAACGATCGATATTCTGCTCGACGTGCTGCGAAGCGGGTCGTCGATGTGCCTGCTCGGCAAGCCCGGCGTCGGTAAGACGACGATGTTGCGCGAATGCGCGCGCGTGCTCTCCGAAGAGCGAAAACGCGTCGTAATCGTCGACAGCTCGAACGAAATCGCAGGCGATAGCGACATCCCGCACCCGGGCATCGGCATGGCCCGGCGCATGCAGGTTGCCGATCCGGCGCTGCAACACGCGGTGATGATCGAGGCCGTCGAAAATCACATGCCTGAGGTTATCGTGATCGACGAGATCGGGACGGAGGCTGAGGCCGCCGCCGCCCGCACGATTGCCGAGCGCGGCGTGACGCTCATCGGGACGGCGCATGGCCAGACGCTGCAGAACCTCTTAATGAATCCGACGCTTTCCGACTTGGTGGGCGGCGTGAGCGCCGTGACCTTGTCGGACGAAGAAGCGCGAAGGCGCGGCACGCGAAAGACGGTTCTCGAGCGTAAAGCGCCCCCGACCTTCGACGTCGTCATCGAGATTCACGACCGCGATCGCTTGGCGATTCACAAGAACGTTGCCGAGGTGATCGACGCGTTGCTGCGCGGATATCAGCCACAGCCGGAGGTGCGCCAGCGCCAGCCCGGCGGTGAGGTTACCGTCGTTCAGGAAGCCGATACCGAGTCGATGCCGCGCCTGAGCGAAGCCTACGATCATCACGAGCACGATAGTGAGGAGCGGGAGCGGCCGCTGTCGATCTTTCCCTATGGCGTCTCGCGCAACAAGATCGAGCGTGCCATCGCGAATCTGCGGGTCAACGCCGCAATGGCGCGCAACTGGGACGACGCCGACGTCGTGCTCACGCTCAAGACGCTCGAGCGCAAGGAGCAGCCCAAGCTCAAGCAGATCGCCTCGGACAACGTGCCGATCTACTCCATCAAGACGAACACGACCACGCAGATTCAGGCCGCGCTTCGCGACGTCTTCAACCTCGGCTCGATCGACAACGAGGAAATTGCGCTGCGCGAAGCCGAGGAGGCGGTCTATCAGGTGATGCTCAACAGCAGCGCGATCGAGCTTTCACCGCAAACGTCGTACATTCGCCGCATGCAGCACCAGCTTGCCGAACGCTACCGGCTGCAATCGCGCAGTACGGGCCTCGAGCCCAACCGCCGCGTCCGAATCTATAAAACCACCGACGCCTAGGGTGTTCGTTGTAATCGAGGGGATCGAGGGTAGCGGGAAAAGCACGCTGCACAAGGGGCTCGTGGAGCGTTTGAGCATGGAAGGGCGCGACGTCGTCGTCACCCGCGAGCCCGGTGGAACCGCGACCGGGGACGCGATTCGCTCGATCTTTCTCGACCGCACGCTGACGATCGATCCCTTGACGGAGGCCTTTCTGGTAAACGCCGCGCGCGCGCAGCACGTCGCCGAGGTGATTCGCCCCGCGCTTGCCGAGAGTCGCCTCGTGCTCTGCGATCGCTTCACGGATTCCACGCTGGCCTATCAGGGATACGGCCGTGGTCTCGATCTCGCGTCGTTACAGCGGCTGTGCGATGACGCGACCGGCGGCGTGACAGCCGATCTCATCTTGCTGATCGACCTTCCCATTGAAGTGGCGCGAACCCGGATGCAGGCGCGATCCTATGCCTTGGACCGGATCGAAAGCCAGGACGCCGCCTTCCACGAGCGCGTTCGGGAGGGTTATTTGGAGCTGGCGAAATCTCCGCGGCACCGCGTGCTCGACGGCACGCTGCCGCAGGATCGCCTTTTGGAAGAGGCGTGGAACTTCATTTCGACGTCGTAGGCGCGCAAGGGGCGAAACGCTATTTCGACGGGCTCGCCCCCGAGACGCTCGCGCACGCGTATCTTTTCTCCGGACCCGCGGGCGTCGGGAAAAAGTTCTTCGCGCGCCGGCTCGCGCAGTCGCTGCTTTGTCTCGCGCCTAAAGATGGAGTTCTCGGCTACGACGGCGTCTGCTCGTCGTGCGTGCTCTTTCACGCCGGCGCACACCACCCCGATTTCTTGGAACACGAAGGAACGCTGAAAATCGGCGATCCCGATGCGCCGCGAGGTTTTTACCAAGGCGAAGAGCTCTCGACTCGAGATCTCGTTCGTCAGCTTTCGCTGCAGTCGTACAGCGGCGGGATGCGCGTTTTGCTCCTGGGCGACGTGGATTTCGCAACGCGCGAGGCAGCCAATGCGCTGCTCAAGTTTTTGGAAGAACCCCCTAAGGGGGTCGTGATGCTGCTCACAACGCCTGCGCCGGGACGTTTGCTGCCGACGATTCGGTCGCGCGCCCTCGAGGTTCGGTTTCCTGCACTCTCCAAATCGCAGGTTCGCGAAGTTTTAAGCCGCATGCATTACGGGGACGCCGATGCCGAACTCGGAGCCTCGCTTAGCGGCGGAAGTGTGACGCGTGCCGTCGCGGCGCTCGGAGGAGAAGAAGAATCGTTGCGCGCGCACGTGGCGCGCTGGTTCTTCGAAAGCGTTGAAGGCGCGTCGCCGCCCGACGCGTGGGCAACCCGCGAGACACTCGACGACGGGCTGGAAACGATCAAGATTTTGGTTCGCGATTGGATCGTCGCCAGCGGCCACGACGGGGTCGCCCTCGTCTCGCTCGACTATGCCGATCGGCTTCGCCGCCTGCGGCCGCTCAAAGCAAAAGAAGCCGTAACGCTTTTAGGTAAGCTGGATGAGGCGCAACGCCTCGCACGGACGAACGTCTCCGCAGCGCTCGTCGGCGAGTTGGTCCGCATGGCCCTCCCGGCCGTGTCAAACTAAAGAGAAAAGCCGAGCAGCTCCTCGGCATCATGCGAGGCCGCGCGCTATCCCAAGGAAGCGAGCGTTTAAGAGTCCGCGAGCATAGGGGAGGAGCGGGGGCGCGAAAGTTCAGTACGCCAGCTGAAACACCGCCCCCGCATTCTGGTAACCGCCATATTCCGTCGCGCCGTAAAGAACGTTTTCGCTCGGCGATCTTAGTAAATTTGAAGCGGGGAAAGCGCCGTGAACGCCGCCGCTGAAGCGGTAGAGCACCGTCTCTTTTCCCGTACTTGTCGAGATTGAAAAGATCACGCCACAGCCGTCGCTCTGTTTGTCACACTTGTTTCCTCCCCATTCGGTGGTTCCGTACAGCGTGCCATTCTGATACACTGAAACGCCAGGCGACCAGCCATCGAGGCCGGGTGAGAATCGATGCAAAACTCGCTGCGTGTATTTGCCTCCTGCTGCTACCAGTTCGTAGACGAGGCCGCAACTGGTGTGATTCTTGCCGATGATGCAGCGATCGATCCCGCCGCTAGCCGAGCCGTAGAGATTTCCTGCTGGGTCGCGGACCGTCAGGGCCGCCCCCGTGCCATTCTGTGCATCGGATTGGCGAAACTTGTGCAGTACCGTCATGTGACCAGAATCAAACCGGTAAGCGTAGCTGTCAACGTCACCGGTCCCGTAGGCCGTGCCGTAAATCTTGCCATCCATGACCATAGCTGGGCCACCAGGACCATTTTCTCCAGGGTTACCACCGAAATTCCAGAGCACACGCTTGGTATACTTGTTGCCGGAACGGACCAATTCGAAAAGGAATCCGCATCTGCAGTTTTTCCGTGAACCGCCGCCCGCTATGCCCAAGATTTGGTCCCCGTCCGGGAGGCTCTGGCCGTTCACTAATCCAGGCCCGAATCCGCCCGTGGGGTTCTCGAAGCGGTAGAGAATGCTATACGCGTATCCCGAGCCCGACGGCGTCAACTTGAAGACGGTGCCGCACCCGACCGAACCCGAATAACTGCAACCGGTGCCCCCACCCTGTCCCGTTGCGCCATACAGTGCGCCGTTCGAAGCTGCGATAAGTGAACTAGGCCCCGCCCCATCGTTACCGCCACCGGTAAAGATGTGTAAGATTGTGAACTCGTGGCGCGTGCCTGATGGCGAAAGTTTGAACACGACGCCGCAGTTACACGTTTTACTGCCTCCTATTAACGTCTCGCCAAAGATGGTACCATCATGCTGAGTTAGTGTCTCTGGCCAGTTGCCGTCGGCAGTTCGAAAGGCATGAACTATCGAGTACTTTCCGACGTCATCCATGACGCCCAACAGAGGTGATGACAGGGGCTGTTTGACGCCCTGGGGCGTGGCGATCGGCAGTTGTGATCTCGCCTCACATCCCGCCAGTAATGCCACAGTGACGCCGATGCTGAGCGCGTAGCGACTCGCGATTACGGTCCTCATACGATGTGCTCCCTAAAGCTGAACGGACCTGCGGCTGCGTACATTCGCCGGGCCCTTTGCGGCCTCCGGCTTGATCACGTTGCGCCATCGGCGTAAGATCAAAACGGAGGGACCGCCATGATTACCGTTCCGCCGCGTCATCTCGTCAGCCTATCGCTGGGCGTTACCTTGCTCGCCGGTTGCGGCGGATCCCAGACGTTTGCACCCGCCGCTTCCCCCCGCACCGCCGGCGCGCGCAGCGCGCTGCCGAGCTTATTGCGGTACGTGCCGGGCCACGGCGGCCAAGTGCAGTACGTCTCCGACGAGTATAGTGGCGACCTGATCGAGTTCGATTATCCAAAGGGCACGTCACCAATCGGCAAGATCAGCGGTGCTTCGGGGGGCGAGTGCACAAAAGGTGCGCGGACGTTCTGGGTTGCGCAGGGTGAATCCATCGCAGAGTACGCAGTGGGCGGCAAAAAGCCGATCAAGACGCTCAAGGTCGCCGCAAGCGGCTGCGCGATTGATTCGACGACGGGTGACCTCGCCGTAACGACCAGCTCCGGCGTTGTCATCTTCAAGAAAGCCCGCGGCTCGGGCAAGCCGTTGTCGGACTTGTTGAGCAAAACGTACTTCCTCGGATACGATTCGAAAGGCAATCTCTTCGTAGACGGCTTCACCGGTAACGATAAGACCGGCCTGTCGGCGCTCGCCAAGGGCCGATCATCGTTCAAGGTGCTCACCCTCAGCAATAGCGTTGAGTTTCCCGGTGCCGTGCAATGGGACGGCAAGTACATCACGCTCGGCGACCAGGAAACACAAGTCATCTACGGCTACACATGCAGCGTCACCAGTTGCACGCTGGAGCGCACGGTCTCGCTCTCCGGCTCGTCTGACTGCGTGCAGACCTGGATCGCCGAGGGGTTTCTCTTCTGCCCGGATGCCGGAAACGACGACGTCGAGGTTTACGACTATCCTGCCGGCGGTTCGCCCATCGCATTGCTGACGTACGGTTCGGACTTTCCTAGCGCTGTCGTCTCGTTGAGCGTTCGATAGCCGCTGGCCGCGCGCCGGCGCGAACGGCTTAGATCACTGGGAGCCGATGGCAAGCACTGCCGCGCCGTACTTGCCCTCGTTGATCCTGTAACGGAGCTTAGTCGCGCCGGGAGCGTAGACTTCAACGTCACGGCCGTTTGCAACGTAGAGGTTATCCGACACGTCCACAGCCAGTCCCGCTGAAAAGCCGTGGCCTCGCGCAAGCTTACGCAACGGCTTCGTGCCGCCGGGCGCGAAAAGCGAGACCCAGGAGCGCCACGGAGGAGCTCCGGCGATCGTTGTATTCGGGACGTACAGGCGCCCCGTTGAGTCGACCGCCGGCGAGCTTGGAAGTGCGAGGTCGCCGGTGATTCGCAGTGTCGGCTTCTCTTCGCCTGGCTGGAATACCGTAACCGATGGCGGCCCGTGGTCGCAAGGTGCGTTGCAGCTCTCCGTATTCACAACGAAAAGATCGCCCGCCGGTCCGAATGCGAGCGTGTCTGACCAATGAACGCCTTTGCGAATCTGGCTCGAGAGCTTCAAGTGCCCCGGTAAGCCGGTGGGGGCATAAATGGCCACACTGAAGAGATTGTCCGCATAGAGGTTCCCCGAACTGTCGAAAGCCAGCGCACCATTGGGGAACCGCCGCATATGATTGACGAGCCGCCTGCCGCCGGGCGCGTAAACCCAGAGGCCCTGACAACAGGTGGTGAAGTAGAAGTAACCCTGGCGATCTATCGCGGCGCCGGAGAAGCATACGGGCGCGGTGATGGTGCGCAGCAGCCGAAGATCGCGCGCGCTGAAAACCTGGACCTGTCTTCCGCAGCTCCCGAAGTTCTCCAGCACGAAGACATGCCCCAACTTGTCGAGCGCGATCGCAAACGCGAAATAGGCGAGCGTTACCGCTCGAAGTGGCGTGGAGCTTCCAAGGTTATACTTCGAGAGTCTGCCGCCGCCCACATAAAGGAAGCTCGCCTGGTCGCGCGCTGACGCGCCCGTTTTGGACGCCGCGCCCGAAGTCGATGGGACGGTCTCAAAGGGAGGCAGCGAACAGCCGCCGCAGCAAAGCGATGCTGCCAGAATGCTCGCAAGCAGGTTGCGCCGATGCATCATTCTACGACACCTCCAACGCCATTATACCTAAAAAAAGACGAGCGGACGATGGTGGCCGAAAGACTACGGCCAGCGCGCGTGATGGCCGTTGCGAGCCGCCAAGACGAGTCACCTGCTAGGCTGGCTGAGCAGGCAGCGCGTGGTGCTACGCTGCGGGGCGCTTAGATGACGTGCAGCATCGCGGCGATGCCTTCAGCGCATAGCGCGCTTGGGACATACGCGCAGGGTATCGAAGCGCGACATGTTGACCGAGCGTGCCGCCCCTTTTTATGGCTGTAGACGTGCGCACCTTTTGGAGGCGGCTTCTGCCTCACCCTCACTAGCCGAGCAGAGGAGGGGGACGTTAATTCCGGAAACGGCATAATCAGTCGCGGCGTAGGTAGGAGGTGTCCATGCCATTGGATTCGACCGGCTCCGGTCGAGGAAACCATCTTGGCACCGAGCTAGCGGTCTCGCAAAGCCGGATCGAGCGCAATGGATTGAAGGCTGGGACTCGCGCGCCGTTGTTCAGCCTACCCGACCTCGAGGGCGGCACAGTATCGCTCGACGCCTACCGAGGGACGGACGTGTTGCTCGTTTTTAGCGACCCAAAGTGCGGGCCGTGCCAAGCGCTCGCGCCCAACCTCGTGCTTCTTACGGCCAAGAACCCGCAACTACAAGTATTGTTGGTCAGCCGTGGTGATCTTCAGGAAAATCGCGCCAAGGCGCACGCCAAGGCGTTCCCGTTCCCTGTCGTGCTTCAGGATGGTTGGAAACTTTCAAAAGAATACGGGATGTTCGCGACGCCCATCGCGTTTCTGATCAACAAACGCGGCGTTATCGCTAAGCCGGTCGCCGTCGGCGCGGAACAGATACTGGGACTGATTCCCGAGGCTCAGCGCACGATCGTACCACGGTGGGAGGCGATTCGGCGGCTTGCGACAGCGTTCGTCGGCGGTATGTTCGCGGCCCCGTTGCGTGCTTTCGCTCAGGAGAGCTGTCCGGCCGGCCAAACCGTGTGCAACGGTACGTGCGTTAACATGAGTACGGATCCGAACAACTGCGGGAAGTGCGGATACGCGTGCGCATCCGGTTCGTGTGAGAGCGGAGCTTGTGCCGGGTGTCCGTCCGGCCAAACCGTGTGCAGCGGTAAATGCGTCAATATGAGTACGGATCCGAACAACTGCGGGAAGTGTGGAAGCGCGTGCACATCGGGTCAATCGTGCCTGAATGGAGTTTGTGCCTGCAGCCCTACAATTTTTTCCGAAGGAGCGCCCGAGGTCATTAATGCCGGTACCGTAGCGTTTGCGGCCTCTGTAACGACCTGTGACACAAGCGGCAACGTATGCTTCTATTTCGGGATGGCCGCAAGCAACCTGAGTGAATCGGTCTGCAAACCCGTGGGCAGCCAAATCGGCCCCCAGTCCGTGTGGGTGCCGGCCAGCGGTTTTAGCTCCAAGACAACCTACTACTACCAGGCTCGGCTGGGAACCACCGCGGGCGCAGCATCAGGAACCATTCAGAGCTTCACGACCCCTTGAGTCGAAGTGCTGGTGGAAGTCCCGTTCGAGCTGTGCGATCTGCTCGTCGACGGTGGCGCCAGCTTGACAGGGGGTTCGAGGCGCTGGTTATCCTTACAATATGGTAAGGAGTAAGGCGAAGACTACTTCCAAGGGCCAACTCACGTTGCCCGTCGCGATTCGCAAGGCTCTTAACGTCGGCGCCGGCGACGTCGTGGCGTTTGACATCGGCCCGACGGCATCGTGCTCCGGAATGATCTCCCGCCCGATCGGTTCGCAAAGTTCGCTGGCAAATTCCGCACTGGCCGTGGCCAGTCCGCAGAAGAGATCAGGCGGTGGCTACGCGAGCTTCGTGGCCGTGGAAGAGACGTGTGAGCGTCGCACTCGATACCAACGTAACCGCCGTGGCTGTTGACTGGGAGTTGACTGAGCGCGTCTGGACACGCGCCGGGCGCGCCTTTGCGCAGTATGCGCGCCGCCGCCGAAAACATGGTCCTCGAACAATCCCCCGTCGCCAGCGAACGCGGGCAGCTGCGCGCTTACCAGTACCCCCTAAAAACCACGTCGTCGTACTGCCTGGAAAACGGGAAGGCGAGGTACGCCAGCGCAATCGCGCGCGCTCCGGCGCTCACGAAGCTCCAAATCGCGGGCGAAACGTGAATCAACAGATACGGTAGTCCAACCGGCACGGCGACGTACCAGATCGCAAAGAAGACGAGGGCCAGAATTAGCGACGCAACTGGCGCCGAACGGACCGCTCGCGCGGACTGGGACAGCGCTAGCGTGCCGGGGATGCCGCCGATCGAAGCCGCCGGGATCGTGTAAATCAGAAGGAACGCCGCCGCGGCGCCGAGCACGAGCCCGAGCGCTCCAAAGAACGATCCGATATAGCTGGCCGCCCAGACGACGAACTGAAAGCCGATCGCCGCGAACAGAATGCCGCCGAACTTGGCGCGCGCCTCCTCCCACGCCTCGTCGAACGCGCCGCGGCGGCCCCGCCAAACGGCATTGGCCTGAATGATCGTTACGCCAAAGGCCCAGAGATAAACCAGTTGCACGAGCATCTGAAAGATGCCACCACCCGATCCCCCGAGCGGATCGGTGAAGAGGTACGAAAGCTGCGTCATCAAGAGTTCGACGACGGCGGCCAGCAGCGGCAAGACGAAGATGGACGGGTGCCGCGCGAGCAGTCCGAAGGCCTTGAAATAGATCGTGAGATCGACGTGCTGGCGGTTCTTCACGGGCTAGAGGCCACTTAGAAGCGCGCCCCGTCGAGCGCGTGCTGACACGGGCAGTCGGCGCCGAGCGGAACCTTTTCGATGATCCTGCCGATCGCGTTCTTCACGCGATCGTTGTTGCGGTTGAAGACCTCGATCACTTCGTGGTGCGAAACCGCCGGCATCCCCTCCAGGCCGACGTCGTAATCGGTAATCAAGGAGATGTTGACGTAACACATTTCCAGCTCGCGCGCCAAATAGGCCTCGGGATACTGCGTCATGTTGATGACTTCCCAGCCCTGGCTTTGGAACCACTTCGACTCGCTGCGCGTCGAAAACCGCGGTCCCTGGATTACGACCACCGTGCCGCGCTCGAAGGTCTCGATATCGAGCGACTTCAGCGCTTGGACCGCAATCGGCCGCAGCGTTGGGCAGTACGGATCGGCAAAACTCACGTGCGTCGTGATCGGCCCGTCGTAGAAGGTGTCTTTCCGGCCGCTCGTGCGATCGACGAGTTGGTCGGCGACGACCATCGACCCGGGCGGCACGCGCTCGAGCAGCGAGCCGCACGCGGTCGGCGCGACGATCCATCTCACGCCGAGCTGCTTCATCGCATAGAGATTTGCCCGATAGTTGATGGCTTGCGGCGGAAACCGGTGATCCTTGCCGTGCCGCGGCAGAAAGGCGACGCGGCGTCCGGCGATCTCGCCGAGTGCGACCTTGTCGCTCGGCGCCCCGTACGGCGTCTCGACCCAGGCCTCATGCGCGTTCTCGATCAGCGAATAGAAGCCCGACCCGCCAAATACGCCGATTTCGGCCCGCAAATCATCACTCATACGCTTGCGCTTCTAGAATAACGAGCTCGACAAAT
>Ga0265760_10000312_pt1 | contig 13437 bp, 14 predicted proteins | sample NZIome_2_FD_200831 | JGI IMG/M metagenome (GOLD analysis project Ga0265760, IMG submission 200831) | Metatranscriptome of rhizosphere microbial communities from Maridalen valley, Oslo, Norway - NZI1 (Metagenome Metatranscriptome) | ecosystem: Host-associated > Plants > Roots > Rhizosphere >...
AAAAAGTTCCGCATTATGTATGACGTCGTGTTCGTCAACGGCAAGCGCCGGCAGAAGACCGAAACGCTCGTCGGAGTGACGAAGAAGCAGGCTGAAGCGATCCTCGCGAAACGCAAGGCTGCGGTCGTCGCCGGCGAGTACTTGCCGTGCGCCGACATGACGATGAATGAGCTGTTCGATCGGTTCATGCAAGCCAAAGAAGGTCGCCTTGCCGCGACGACGCTGCAGCGTTACGAGAGTTTGCTGCGGCTTTACTTGCGGCCGGCGGTCGGCACCAGGAAGGTTGGCAACGTGAAGGCTGTCGATCTACTTGCAACTTATGCTCGATGGTCGAAGCGGCCAGTCAGCGGACGTACGGTCCATCATGCTGCGGAACTGCTGCGTAACGTGCTACGGCGCGCCGTCAAATGGGAAGTGATCCTTCGCAGTCCGGCCGCATCGCTCGATGCGGACGATCTGCCGAGGGCGGTAAAACCCGAATCGGCGGTACTCACCGAAACCGAGGCGCAGCAGTTGCTACAGGAGGCGAAATACCCAACCCATCGGTGCACGGCGCGGCACTACTTGACGGCGCAGAGCGCCTTTTATCCTGCCGTCGCATTTGCACTCTACACAGGAGCCCGTCTCGGCGAAATCATGGCAATGCGTTGGCAAGACGTAGATTTTCGTCAGCAGATCGTCGCAATCAGCCGATCGCTGAGCTCGACGAAGCGGGACGGGCTTATCTACAAACGGCCAAAGAACGACAGGGTGCGCACGGTCTGCGTTTCGTCGCATCTGCTCGTGATTCTCGAATCCCATCGCGCGGTGCAGGCTGCGGAGAGGATTGCCGTACGTCCGACCTATCACGACGAGGATCTCATCTTCGCCAAGGCAGACGGCACACCGATCTCGTCTTGGCTGTTCAGCTCCGCGTTCCGGAACTTCATGAAACGCTGCCCGGTGCGGCGCATCCGCTTCCACGATCTCCGCGACACACACGCCTCGTTGCTTGCCAAAGCCGGCGTGCCGATCGAGGTTATCTCGAAGCGGCTGGGCCACAGTGACATCAGCATCACGTACGATCGCTACATCACGGTCTACCGCGACCGTGATGCCGAGGCGGCGGAGGCGTTCGGGAAGATCGTAGCCTGAAGACCTTCTGCCAAATTCCGTTAGACGGCCGTTAGAATTGAGGCACTCACGGCCGCCAAAAGCGCGAAAAACCCGTACAAGATAAGGAGATTTCTGGTAGCGCCAACGGGAATCGAACCCGTCTTTCCGCCTTGAAAGGGCGATGTCCTAACCGATAGACGATGGCGCCGCGATGCCCTCAACACGGTAGCGGGCCCCGGGGGCCTTGTCAACGCTCCCTGCCGGACGGGCGCCCGATTAGCGGACGGCCAGCTTGCTCCCAGGGCGGCGCCGCACCGGAACGGGTTCCACGTGCCTGGATGCTTGGCTGACAAACCAGACGCAGAGCAGCGTCAGCAGGGCCGCATCGTCGAGAACGCCGAGAACCGGTATATCGCTGAAGATGTCGATCGGCGAGATGACGAGCAGCGCGATCGCTGCGGCGATCAATTTGAGCGGCAGCGGGACGCGCGCGTCGCGCACCAGCGGCACGGTCCGAAGGACGGCCGACTTACCTACCAGGAATAAACGCATAAGCCTCATGATGCCGTAGTACCCGGGGCGCAGCCCACTGTTTCATCCACCCCCGCCCGATTCTTTAAGGCGCCGCAAGCACCTGATTGGTTCTGCGCAAGACGAGTACTGTGGCGTCGTCGCGCATATCCTGGCCCGCGTAGTTTTTGACAGTTTCGAATAAACAGTCCGCGAGTTCGGCGGAGCGGAGGTCACGGTGAGCAAGAATCGTCTCTTCCAAGCGTTCGATCGTAAAGAGCTCGCCTTTGCTATTGGTTGCCTCGGTCAAGCCATCAGTATAAGTCACCGCCAGATCGCCAACCTCGAGCGCAGTTACTTCAGAAGCGTAAACCAACCCGCCATCTACTCCTAAAACCAGGTTTCGACTGGGCAGAGCTTCCACTGAGGAGCCGCCGACTCGGAGTATTAAAGGCGGTTCGTGCCCAGCATTGACGATCCGCATTGAGCCCGACGAGACATCGAGCGACCCTATCAAAAAAGTAATAAAGTGATCGCTGCCGCGCAGGTCTTCGGTAACAACGTCATTCACATGAGCGGTGATTGTGTCCAGTTGCTCGCTGCTCAGCGCCTTGACCAACCCTCGGACGAGATAGCGGAGCATCAGCGCGTTTAATGCCGCGGAGAGTGACTTCCCCGAGGCATCGCCCAAGCCGAAGATCAGCTTCTGCTCGCCGACTGGAAAGAGATCGATGTAGTCGCCGCCGACCTGCCTTGCCGGAGACGCACGCACCCCAATGTCTAAACCGGCTATCGTCGGCACTTGGACGGTTAGCAGAGCCGCTTGGATGCGCTGCGCCGCCAGGTTGAAGTCGCGCTCGGAGTCCGCAAGCGCGCCAAACGCTCGATACATGGACGTCCACACAGCTACCTGATACCCCGGCGAGCTCGCAAGTGCCTGTCGCCGGCGGCTACGGCGAGCGACCTAGTCCGCCAACATCCCCGTCTCTTCTTCTTTTGCTATAGATGTTGATCCGGTTATGCCGGAATGGCCGAACAAGCCGAAGATCCGGCCACCCAGAATCGCGCCGACGACCCAATTTACCAGATCCCCAATCACACCCCCGGGGCCCTCGCCAAGAACGACAAATTGGCCTTTCCAGGTTTTGCAATGTTACATCGAACCCGATGCCGGGGCGTGGGAAATTCGGCGATTTTTGAAACAGGCGCGTCCACTTCATGCCGGCGGCTTGGTCACGACTGTTTTTCCGTTGGCGAAGTGCGGTCGTCATCGATCATCTTGCCGTGCGCGTCGTGGACCGCCTGGAAGATTGCCGCAGGATTGGCCGGCTGGGCCATCTCTTCAGCCTCACGATCAATCCGGTTCGCCATCTGCGGATTATCGAAGCGTTGACGTTCGACAAGCTCGATCAACTTCGCAATCTTCTGCTCGCTCACCATCGCGAACTGCAACGTCAACTGGGCACGATGCTCGGCTAGTCGATTTTCATGCTGTTGCGACGTAAGAATCAGTACCGTCATGAAAAGAGCGGCAGTGCTTATCACCCCTTGGAGATATCCAAATGGCGCGGGGTCGAATGGCACGGCGTGCATCTGTCGCAAAACCATGTTCGAGCCGATCCAGAGGATAATCATGACGCCGATGACGACGAGCGCAGCGGGCTGACCGAGCTGCTGAATCAGCCGCTCGATCGTCCTCTGGTAAAGCGAAGCTTGCCGATCGTGCTCGGCGTGAAGCTCGGCTATCGAACGAACTGTGTCTTCAATATGTGGCGGCAGATTCAATTCGTCCGAATTCATGTTTGGCTCTTTTTGAGCCGCCGAGGGGCAACGCCTTGTGCAGGATGCCATGGTACCCGGGGCGCCCCCGGCTGTCTCACGAACGACCAGGTGATGCAACGCCGTAGGTTTTTGAGCGCGGTCGCCGCGTTGGCCGGTGCGCCCGCGGTGGCGCGAGCGGGCGACGCGGGGAAGTTGCCCGCGGACGTGATCGTCACGGGCGCGACCATCCATACGGTCGACGAAGCGTTTCCCACACCGCAGGCGTTCTCCGTGCGTGGCGGGAGATTTGCCTACGTGGGTTCGCGTGACGGCGCGATGGCACTGCGCGGGCCGCAGACGCAGGTGCTCGACCTCACCGGCTACACGGTGCTGCCCGGCTTGATCGACGCGCATCTCCACCTCACCGGGGTTGGCCTCGATCTGGCGGAGGTCGATCTGTTCAAGCTGCATTCGTATGCAGAGGTCGTCGCGAAGGCCGCCGCCTTCGCTCGAACGTCGCCCGATGCGTGGATTCTCGGCGACGGCTGGGATCAGAACCTGTGGCCGGGTAAGGCGTTCCCGACGCACGAGCCGCTTAGCGCCGCGATCCCGAATCGGCCCGTTGCGCTTTCGCGCCTCGACGGCCACGCGGTTCTCGCGAATGCGAAAGCCATGCAGCTCGCCGGCGTGAGCACGTCGACGCCCGATCCCGCCGGCGGTCGCGTCGTCCGCGACGCGCAGGGGAACCCCACCGGTGTGCTCGTCGACAACGCGCAAGATCTAATTTACCGCAACGTACCGGATCCGACGCATCAGCAACTCGTTCGGGCCGCGCGCGCCGCCATCGCGCAATGCAATCGCTGGGGACTGACAACCGTCGCCGAACCGGGTACCGACGACGCGCGCCTTGCCGCGCACGTCGAGTTGATCGAGGCCGGCGAGTACTCCATCCGCAACTACGCGATGCTCTGGGACGACGCGGCGCTCATCGAGAGGCATCTGCAATCCGGAATCGTCGAGAACGCCTACGACGGGCATCTGTGGATTCGCGCCGTCAAAATGTTCGCCGACGGCGCGCTGGGATCGCGTGGCGCCGCGCTGCTCGCGCCATACTCCGACGATCCGCACAACACCGGCTTGGTCGTCACGCCGCAGGAGCACGTGCAGGCGGTAACCGAGAAGGCGCTGCGCGCCGGATTTCAAGTGTGCGTGCACGCGATCGGCGACCGCGGAAATCGAATGGTTCTCGACGCCTACGAGGCGGCGCTGCTATCGGTCCCGTCACACGACCCGCGGCTGCGTATCGAGCACGCACAAGTGCTCAGCCCGCAAGACATCGGCCGTTTCGCCACGCTGGGCATCATTCCGTCGATGCAGACGACGCACCAGATCAGCGACATGGCATGGGCGCAGGCCCGCCTCGGGCCGCAGCGTGTGCTCGGCGCGTACGCATGGCGGTCGCTCCTCGATACCGGCGTGATGGTCGCCAACGGCACCGACGCGCCGGTGGAAGCGGTGAGCACGCTGCGCACGTTTCACGCCGCGATCTCGCGCCAGAACGAATCCAACGAACCGGCGGGCGGGTGGTATCCCGATCAGCGCATGACGCGCGACGAGGCGCTCAAGTCAATGACGATCTGGGCTGCGCACGCGAACTTCCAGGAGAAAGTCCTCGGCTCCATCACGCCGGGGAAGTATGCCGATTTCGTTGTGATGGACCGCGACTGGATGACGGCCCGCGCCGAGGCGATCATGGAGACGCGCATCGCCGCGACATATCTCGCGGGCACGCGCGTCTACGATGGTTCCAGCAGCGCCGCTTTCGAACGACATGCAAAAGCGCGCGGGAGCGGCTGCTGCGGCTAATGAGCATGCGTACGACGGCGGTCCTGGCGGGTGTCTGCATTGGCGTTTGCGCGGCGGCGACGGCTGCCGGCATCGTGCTGCCGAACGGTTGGGTAGTCCGACCACCGCAAGGACTCGTGACACAAACCGATACGTTCCCGCATGGCGCCTCGGCCTCGCCCGACGGCGCAACGCTTGCGGTCGTCGAATCGGGATACAATCCGCCGTCGCTGCGTCTTTATCGCGCAAGCGACCTTCGCATGCTCGCGGCGATTGCACTGAAAGGTGCATTCGGGCGCCCGCTGTGGATCGACGGCGGCCACGTGCTGGTCGCCGGCGCGAACGCCGACGCGCTTTTCGATGTCGACGTGGTGGCAAAGAGCATCCGCGCCATTGCTTTGGGGAAAGATTCGTACCCGGTGGCCGTCGCGATGTCCGGCGAAACGTTCGCCGCGGCAACCGACGGCGATTCGGCGGTTCGCATTGGAACCTTGGACGGACTGTCGAGCGCAAAAGCGGCCGGCGTCGGCGGATTTATCGGCGGGTTGGCATTCTCTCCCGACGGAAAGACGCTTTTCGCCTCGAACTGCGCCGCGAGCTATGTCGAGGCGATCGACACGCAGACGCTTGACGAGCGCCGGATCGAAACGGGCCTGCATCCGACGGCGATTCTTCCCGTCGGCGACACGATCTTCGTTGCCGAGACCGACAACGATACCGTCGGCGTTTACGACGCATCGAATGGAAGGCGCATTGCGAGCATTTTCGTTGGCGACGCGGCGGCGCATGGGGCGGCGATCGTCGGCGTCTCGCCGAACGCACTGACCCGCGAGGGCGATACAATCTACGTTTCGCTTGGCGCCGCGAACGACGTCGCGGTCATCCGCGATCGGAGCGTCGTTGCGCGCATCCCCGCCGGCTGGTATCCGACCGACGTCGTGGTGCGCGGGCAACGGCTCTTCATCATCGACGGCAAGGGCGAAGGCACGCGGCCGAATCCGCGCTACGTCAACGGTTCCCACAGCGACGTCGATTATGTCGCGGCGATCCAGTACGGCTCGATTCGCGCCTACGATCTATCGCAACACGCTGCGAACTCGGGCAATCCCCAAGGCGCGGCGGGCTGGACCAGCGCGCAGAACAGCGCGGTCGTTCGCACCGGCGGCCCGATTGCACACGTCTTCTTCATTCTCAAAGAAAATCGATCGTACGATCAGGTGCTCGGCGACATGCCCCAAGGCAACGGCGATCCGAAGCTGACGTCGTTCGGGGCGCGCGTCACGCCCAACGAGCATGCTCTGGCCAGGCGCTTCGGTCTCTTCGACAACACCTACACGAGCGGCGAGGTCAGCGAACCCGGGCACAACTGGGCCGATGCGGCCTTCGATACCGATTTCGTCGAACGCATGTGGCCCTCAACCTACGCCGGCCGCCGCGGCGACGACTCGCTCTCGCCGGCAATGGTTCCCTTCAACGGCTACATCTGGCAGGGCGCCCAATCCGCGCACATCTCGTTTCGCGATTACGGCGAGATGGTCGACCCGCCCGCGCCGAGTTTGGCGGGGCGCTACGACCCGGGCTACGTCGGTTGGAACCTCGACTACAGCGACCTCAATCGCGTCAAGGAATGGCGCCGCGAGTTCGTCGATTTCATTCACAGCGGCAATCTGCCGAAGCTGGAGTACATCTGGCTGCCCAACGACCACACGTACGGGCGGCGCCCCGGCAAGCTTACGCCCGCGTCAATGGTGGCGCAAAACGATTACGCGCTGGGTGAGATCGTCGACACGATTTCGCATTCCCCAGTGTGGAGATCGTCGGCGATCTTCGTGATCGAAGACGACGCGCAAGACGGCCCCGATCACGTAAGCGGCCAGCGCACCATCTTCTTCCTCGCCTCGCCATACGCGCGCGGCGGCGTGCAGCACGCGCACTACTCGACGGTAAGCGTGCTGCGCACGATGGAACTGATGCTCGGCCTGCCTCCGCTCTCGACCTACGACGGAATGGCGGTTTCGCTGCGCGCCGCCTTCTCGCCGGTTGCGCGGTTGGCGCCGTACAACGTTATTCCGCCGAAGATCGGTCTCAACAAGCGAAACCTCAAGACCGCCTACAACGCCCAGGTCACCGCGAAACTCGACTTCAGCCGGCCCGATGCAAACCCGCCCAATACCCAACGCTGACGATTAGGTAGGGTTAAACGCCCGATCGGCGGCCGCTCAACAGCCGCGAGAGGAACAGAAGGATCACGGCGCCGACAAATGCGACCACGATGCTGTAGATGTTGATCCCGGTGATGCCGGAATGGCCGAAGAAGCCGAAGATCCAACCGCCGAGAAACGCGCCGATGACCCCGATTACGAGATCTCCAATCACACCTCCGGGGCCCTCTCCGGGAACGACGAATTTTGCCAGATACCCTGCGATCAATCCGACGACGAGCCAAATAATAATAAACATATTATTGACCTTTCCCGGTCTAGTTATTTTGAAACCCACGCGCTCACAGTCGGGTCGTCCGGCCGCCATTGTAGCCGGCGTGAGCTCTAGCTGCGTCGTAGGCGACGCATCAAATGCGGGAGAACGATTCGGCGGAACCCAAACAGCCATAAGGCCGTCCCAAGAAGCACGCTTTCGAGCCAGCTCACGTGGAGGCCGCCGATGTCAAAGCTTCCGCTCGTCAGGCCCAGGGCAGCGGCGACGACGGCGAAGGCCGCCGAGAACATGCTCGCCGTTCGCTCTATACCCCAGGTAAAATCGCCCGGCGATAGCGCCGACCATCGCGCCCGCATGCCGATTGCAAACATCCCGGCCAGCAACGCATAGACGGCCGCGAAGCTCAGCAACGTCAGCCGCAGAAAGAAATGCGGTCCGCCGCCCTGCACGGCGATATCTCGCGTCCCGATCTGCAGAAAGTACAGCATGAGGACGAGACATCCCAGCAATGCGAAGTTCATGAAGAGCGTCGCGCGAGTAAGGACCAGATAGGTCCTGAAGAGCCGGTGATGGTTCCACCACAACATCACGACCAGAGAAAAGGACGCGATGAAGGCGAAAACATTGCCGCCCAAGTTCGCAAGGGTCGCCCCGGTGCTTGGAATCGATAAGCCCAGGCCGATCTCGGCAAGACAGAAGCCCATGACGATATCGGAAAACGCTTCAATGCGGCGAATCGTCCGCTCGTCGTCGCTGGGTTGCGGCGCCGGCCCTTTCGCTTTGAAAACCATCTCTGGAGACTGCCATGCGGCGGCCAAAGGGACCTAGCACTCGAACCTGCGAAGTTGAGCTGCCATGAAGAAACTTTCGATCGCCGCCTTACTGCTCGCGATTGTCGCCTTCACCGGCGCTTCAACACCGCCCGCCTCCCAAGGCTCGGCCCCAGCAACGTTCCGCGTCTTGCTCGACACGACCAAAGGACCGGTCGTCATCGTCGTCGACCGTCATCTCGCTCCCCACGGCGCCCAACGTTTCTACGAACTGGTCAAGGCGAAGTATTTTGACGGCGCTCGCTTCTACCGCGTGGTGCCGGGCTTCGTGGTGCAGTGGGGGGCAGCGGCCAATCCCGCCGTAACCAAAAAGTGGAGCACGAACATTCCCGACGATCCGCCCAAAGCGTCGAATACGCGCGGGATGGTAAGCTATGCGGCAACGTCGGTGCCGAATAGCCGGTCGACACATATGTTCATCAACCTCGGGAACAATGCAAGGCTCGATGGGATGGGGTTCGCCCCGATCGGCAAGGTCACCAGCGGAATGTCGAACGTCGACCATATCTACTCCGGCTACGGAGAGGCGCCCGACCAAGACCTAATCGCGGCGCAGGGCAACGCCTATCTCAAGAAAGCGTTTCCGAAATTGGATTACATCAAGACGGCCCGCATCATCAGCGGATCGCCATAGCATTGCCTCTAACCATCCCAGCAGTTCGCCGCACGCTAGGGCGACGGCTTTGGCGTAGGAATCATTCGCTGCAATTGGGGTCCTCAGCCGCATAGTAGGGCAACATGATCCAACGTTTGGCGACCCTTACTTCGCTCGTCGCGCTCGGCCTGCTTTCGGGATGCGGGCCCGGCGCATCGTCACACGGCCCTCGTCCCTTCACGATTCCGGGAAGTACTATTCTCGGCGTACCGATGACGTACGTTCGGCCTTCAACCTACACCCACGGGATCGCCCCGCTCTACGACGCCGAGAGCGTCGTGGTGAGGCCGACGCATTCCAGGCCGAAGGGCAGGCTCTTTCTGTTTCTGGGCGGTACGAAAACCATTCCGAGGTTGTATAAATACATCGTCGCAGTTGCGGCGCGACACGGTTTTAACGCGATAGCACTGGAGTACCCCGATGTCCCGCGGATCACGAACCTATGCGCATCTTCGAAGGATCCGAAGTGTTGGGGAAATGCTCGCAACGAAGTCTTCACCGGACAAAATACCAGCCCCATGCCGCCCGTAAACAAGACAAACTCGATCCAGCAGCGGCTTATCGATCTGCTTACCTACCTTGCTAGAACGGATCCCAAGAACGGCTGGTCGACGTTCTTGAATCGGGGCGAGCCCCAATGGCAGCTCATCGAAGTTGGCGGCCATTCGCAGGGCGGCGGGCACGCAGCTTATATCTCAAAATTCCGACGGTTGGCCGGATACTGCCCGATCGAAGCGCCGATCGACGGCAACGAATTTATTCCAACGGCCGAGTGGCTCTCGGTGCGCGGGCAAACCTCACCGAAAGCCGGCTACGGTTTCGCCAACGAGCACGACAACTTCATTAGCTTCGGCACAATGGTTCTGGACTGGACAACGCTCGGCTTCGCCGGGCCGCAGATCAACGTCGACAATGTGAAGCCGCCGTACTTTAACTCCCATCAGCTTTTTACGTCGAAGCAACTCTGGATCGCTCTCAACTCTCACGACTACACGGTCATGGACTATATCACGCCGCTCGACTCCAACGGATATCCCGTTTTCGCGCCGGTCTGGAGTTATGTCTGCCGATTCGGAGCCTGACGAGCGTAGGCGGCCCCGTTCATTTCCCCAGGACTGGCCGGATTCTCCGCAAAATGCCCTTTCACGTTGTCGGAAACGAAGGGAGCAACTTGAATCCATGGCCTTCTTCGATCGATCGAACGCGATAGCAAAGCCCGGCTTCAATCGGTGGCTGGTACCCCCCGCGGCGCTCTGTATCCATCTCTGCATCGGCGAGGCGTACGCCTTCAGCGTCTTTACCAAGCCGATGTCGCAAGCGATCGGCATCACCGCTCCAAAACCCGGCGTCGATTGGACGGTGCCCGAACTCGGGTGGATCTTCAGCCTCGCCATCCTCGTCCTCGGGCTCTCCGCGGCGTTCGGCGGTAAATGGGTAGAGCGCGCGGGCCCGCGCAAGGCGATGTTCGTCGCCGCAGTCTGCTTTAGCAGCGGCTTGATTCTTGCAGGCATCGGCGTTAACGCGCACCTGTTGTGGCTGGTTTTTCTCGGCTACGGCGTCATCGGAGGATGCGGGCTCGGCATCGGTTACATCTCGCCCGTCTCGACGCTGATCAAATGGTTTCCCGACCGGCCGGGCTTAGCCACCGGCACGGCGATCATGGGCTTTGGCGGCGGCGCAATGATCGGTGCGCCGCTCTCGGTCCTCCTTATGAAACACTTCGCGAACGCATCGGGGACCGGGGTTGCGCAAACGATGATCGTGCTGGGCGTTGTTTACTTCATCTGGATGTTCGCGGGCTCCCTGATCGTGCGAATTCCACAAGACGGGTGGAAACCGGCCGGCTATGTAGCGCCCGCCGTATCGCAAGCAATGATCACACGCAAAAACGTCGTGCTCGAAGCGGCTTTGCGGACCCCGCAGTTCTATCTCCTCTGGCTCGTGCTGTGCTTGAACGTCACCGCCGGAATCGGTGTGATCGGCCAAGCCTCGCTCATGATCCAAGACATCTTCGGAGTGACGGCGGTCGCGGCGGCCGGGTTCGTCGGGCTGATCAGCCTTTTCAATATGGGAGGCCGAATCTTCTGGGCGTCGCTCTCGGATTTCATCGGACGTAAGAAAACCTACGCGATCTTCTTTATCGTTGGGGCCGTCCTCTATGCTTTTGTGCCGACGTGGGGCCATCTGCACGCCATCGTACTCTTCGTCGTATCGTTTCTGTTGATCATCAGCATGTACGGCGGCGGCTTCGCGACGGTCCCCGCATATTTGCGGGATCTCTACGGAACCGTCAACGTCGGCGCGATCCATGGCGCGTTGCTGACGGCATGGTCGGTCGCCGGAATCGCAGGGCCGGTGCTGATCAACTATATCCGAGAGTACGAAATCCATCACGGCGTCGCTAAGGCCGATGCCTACTCCGTGACGATGTACGTGATGGCGGCGCTCCTGGTCGTCGGGCTCCTCTGCGATCTCGCCGTTCGTCCGGTCGACGAACGCTATTATCTCGAAGCGCAAACCCAAACCTGAGGTTTTTGTAACGATGGATCAACTTGAAGAACGCATGCGACCCGAAGACAGCAACACGACAATGCTCGTTCTGGCGTGGCTCTGGGTCGGGGTACCGCTGGCCTGGGGAATCGCCATCACGATCAACAACGCGGCGAAGCTCTTCCAGTAACCAGTGACCTTTACATCGGTCGATGAGTATATCGCCGCGCAGCCAGCGGCCGCGCAAAGCGCGCTTCGGGGCGTGCGCGCGGCGATTCGCGAAGCCCTTCCACAGGCGCAGGAAGTAATCGCCTACAACATGCCGGCGTACAAGCTCGGGAAGGCTTCGGTCCTGCACTTTGCTGCATCGAAAGACCATTACGCCCTCTACGTCGCCACCGAGCCGATTGTCGAAGCCTTCGAAGACGAACTCCGCAACTACAAGGTCGGTAAGGGTACGATCCGCTTTTCATATGGAGATCCCGTACCGGTGAGCCTGATTCAGCGCATTGCGCGATTTCGCGCCGAACGCACATAGTGGCACGCCGGCAAGGCCACCGATCGAACTGGAGGTAGCACGATGATACTAGCGCTCGGCGCCGTCTTTGCCACGCTGCTCGCGGTCGTTCAGCCCGCGCAAACGGCGACCGGCATTCCGCTGGACGCCGCCTGGAAGGTGACGATCTACGATCTCGCTCGCGCGAAGTTCCACCATCCGGCGTGGGGCTGGCAGCATTCGGAGCGCAATTACCGCATCGCGCTGGAACTTGCGAAAGGCGACGGCCTGCGCGTCGATACCGACGTTCTCTTCGCTGCCGCGTTCCTGCACGATATGGCGGCCTTCATGCCGTGCGTAGACACAAAACTCGAGCACGGCGAGTGCGCGGCCCAGCAGACCGGCGCGATCCTGCGCGCTGCCGGGTTCCCGATGGAGAAGCTCGCCGCCGTTGAAGCCGCCGAACGCGGCCACATGTATTACAGCAACCCGGGAAAGCAACCGGAGGCGATCGTCCTACACGACGCCGATTCGCTAGATTTCCTGGGTGACATCGGCGCCGCCCGGATGATCTCGTTGACGGGTGCAAGTGCGGAGAGCTTCGCTCGCGAGGTCAAGACGCTGCGTTCGTTCGTGCGCGACATCCCGCCGCGGCTCATCACCAAGACGGCGCAAGCAATGGGCGCCGTGCGCGCCGCCGAGCTCGAGCGCTTTCTCGACGCGCTCAACACCGAGACGTTCGACGGAGAGGCGATGTAGCGTGGAGGGCTTGACAACCTAGACGTTTAACAGTAGTGTTATATAACATTATGGTTAATAGTTCCCAGAACCTCGATGCCGTGTTCGCCGCGCTCGGCGATCCCGTCCGAAGACAGATCGTCGAGCGGCTCGCTCGCGGACCGTTGTCGGCCGGCGAGATTGCATCGGGGTTTTCCATTTCGCAGCCCGCCATTTCGAGGCACCTTCGCGTGCTCGAAGAGTCGGGGCTGCTCGAACGGCACGTGCTGGGCCGCGTGCACCGCTGCGCGCTATCACCGGCCGCCATGAAAGCCGCCTCGGCCTGGCTCGACAAACAGCGCAACTTCTGGACCACCGCGCTCGATCGCCTCGGCGATCTCCTTGCAGAATCTCCCAGACGAAAGAAGATATGATGAGTAATACACGTACGCCGGTCGCGCCGGCACTGGTACTGCGCCGCATCTACGCGGCTCCGCGGCAACGCGTTTTCGACGCCTGGACGAAGCCCGAACTGGCGATGAAGTTTCTCGGAACGGGCGAGGTCACCGTGCCCGAAGCCCGGATGGACGTACGAACCGGAG